>Ga0163152_10002160_pt1 | contig 28862 bp, 28 predicted proteins | sample OliLakLV19MP8IB2_FD_148635 | JGI IMG/M metagenome (GOLD analysis project Ga0163152, IMG submission 148635) | Freshwater microbial mat bacterial communities from Lake Vanda, McMurdo Dry Valleys, Antarctica - Oligotrophic Lake LV.19.MP8.IB-2 | ecosystem: Environmental > Aquatic > Freshwater >...
ACCCCGACTTCTACCCGAACCCGGAGTGGCGCAGCATCGCCCCGCTCCCCAGCCCCTGAGTGCGGCACGCGCCAAGATGACGGTGTGGGCACGCACGCACTTGTCATCGGGGGCACCGGGCCGACCGGTGTCCCCATCGTGCGCGGTCTCGTCGAGCGGGGCTGGTCGGTGACGATCATGCACCGCGGCGAGCACGAGACCGACGAGACGCCCGCGGTTGTCGAACACCTGCACCGCGACCCCTACGACGACGAACAACTGCGCGACGCGCTCGCCGAGTCGAACTTCGACCTGGTCGTCGCGATGTACGGACGCCTTCGGCGCATCGCGGAACTGACCTCGGGCCGCACGAGCCAGTTCGTTTCGGTCGGTGGTGTGCCCGCGTACCGCGGGTGGATGAACCCGTGGTTGGAGATGCCGCTGCCGATCCCCGAGGACGCGCCGCTCGTGCGCGTGCCCGAGGACGACGAGAAGGGGTACCGCATCGTCCGGACCGAGGAAGCGGTGTTCGCGCACCATCCGCGTGCCGCGCACTTCCGCTACCCGTACGTGTACGGACCCCGGCAACTCGTGCCGCGCGAATGGCTGATCGTACGCCGCGTGCTCGACGGTCGTCGCCGCATCGTCGTCGCCGACGAGGGACTCACGCTGCACCATCACGGCTATACCGAGAACCTCGCCCACGCGGTGCTGCTCGCCGTCGACCATCCCGACGCCGCGGCCGGGCTCGTGTTCAACGCCGGTGACGAAGACGTGCTGAGTGTGCGCCACGTCATCGAGGTCGTCTCGGGAGCGCTCGGACACGAGTTCGAGATCGTGTCGATGCCGTACGAACTCGCAACTCCGGCTCGGCCCCTGCTCGCGCAACCGCTCCCGACACATCGCGTGCTCGACCTCACGCGCATCAAGACCGTGCTCGGCTACCGCGACATTGTTCCGCCTCGCACCGCGCTCGCAGACACCGCGCGCTGGCTCGTCGCCCACCCGCCCGAGCCGGGTGGAATGGAGGAGACCGTGCTCACCGACCCGTTCGACTACGCCGCCGAAGACCGACTGGTCGACGCGTGGCAGCGCACGCTCGCCACGATGCCCTCGGTTCCGTTCGCGACCGCACCCGGATACGGGCTCGCCTACAGCGGACCGGGCGGACGCGCCCGCAGCAACGAGGAGTTCGACGGATGACCAACACCGGCCCGTTCAACGGGGTGCGCGTACTCGACCTGTCGATCGCGCTCACCGGTCCGTATGTGTCCGCGCTCATGGCCGACCAGGGTGCCGAGGTGATCAAGGTCGAGCGACCGGGGATCGGCGACATCGCGCGGTGGGTCGGCGTCGCGGTCAACGGGATGAGCGCGCTGTTCCTCGTCAGCAACCGCGGGAAGCGCTCGATCGCCGTCGACGTGCACACCGACGAAGGGCGCGACATCGTGCGGCGCTTGGCGCGCGATGCCGATGTCGTCGTGCAGAACTTTCGCCCCGGCGTCGTCGAACGCCTCGGTCTCGGCTACGACGACCTGCGCGCCGAACGGCCCGATGTCGTGTATGCGTCGCTGTCGGGCTTCGGGCCGGTCGGACCGTACGCGCACAAGGGCGCGTACGACACGGTGATCCAGGCCTACGGCGGCTTCGCCGTCAGCCAGTCCGACCCCACAACGGGCGAGCCCGTGTTCCTGCGCCAGACCGCGGCCGACAAGGTCACCGCGCTGTACGCGTCGCAGGCCATCGCCGCCGCGCTGTTCGCCCGCGAACGTGGCGCGGGCGGCCAGCACCTGCACCTCTCGATGGCCGACGCGGTCGTGTCGTTCCTCTGGGCCGATGCCGCCGGCAACGAAGTGCTGCTCGACAGCGACGGGTCGCAACCGTCGAGCTTCGTGCAGAACTTCCGCCCGTTCCGCTTCCGCGACGGGTGGGGCATCGCCACCCCGACCTCAGATTCCGACTTCACCGGACTGTGCAAGGCGTTCGGTGTCGACGGCTACGACGATCCGCGTGTCGCGACCATGGCCGAACGTTCGCAGCACCGCGAGTTGAGCGGTCAGTTCATGCAGCGCTGTTACGAAGCGGCGGAAACGCTGACGACTGCCGAAGCGATTGCCCGTCTCGAGGCCGAGAACGTGCCGAACAGTGTCGTGCTCGGCGCGCCGGAACTTCCCGACGACCCGCACGCGCGTGCGATCGGGATGTTCGAGGACTCGAAGCATCCCGTGGTCGGCAACGTGCGCCTTCCCCGCCACCCCGCGCAGTTCGCGGGCACGCCCGCCGCGCTCGCGGGCCCCGCGCCCGCGCTCGGGGAACACACCGACGAAGTCCTCGCCGAACTCGGCTACGCCGACCAAATCGCCGACCTCCGCGCCCGCAACGTCGTCGCGTAACGATCCGAAATTGCGCCATCTGGCGACCGAAACGGTCGCCGAGCGGCGCAATTTCGGAGTGTTAGCGGGCGAGGAGCGTGAGCTCGAACGTCGACGTCGGGAACTCGTCGGTCTCCATGATGCGGTTGCGGAACTGGCGGTCGCGGTTGTCCTGGTCACTCTCGACCGTGGTCATGTCGACCGTGAACGAGCCGGCAATCACGCTGGTACCGGCGATGGCGATGGAGCCGGTCACGGCTTCGGTGCGGCCGACCGCGACGGCATCCTGCCCGAACAGGTTTTCGCTCGCGCGGTACCCGGCCTCGCTCCCCGTCGAGATCGTCCACGTGCCGTCGACGCCCTCGGCCGTGACCTCCGGCGAATCGGTCTCCTCGGTCACCGCGGTGTCATCGGTGGCTGCGAGCGTGGTCGACGTCTGCGAGTCGCGCTCCTCGAACGAGAGCTTCGGCGGCGGGTCGTCGCGGATGAAGTTGATGTAGACGAACGTTCCGCCGACGACCACCACGACGGCCGCGCCGATGGCGATCAGCAACCACTTGACGAGCTTCATGGCTCACAGTTCACCCGATGAACCTGTGCGGTTGTTGTGCACCTGCTGAATGGGCAGGTGGGAACCGCTACGGCGGCGGGCGCACCGTGAGGGTGAGCGGCAACAGGATCAGCGCGGCGACCGCGATCGCCTAGGCCGCGCCGCCGGCGCCGCGCTCCGAGGGCTCCGGGTTCGCGGTGATCATGGCGTGGTCGCTGTCGGCCCACGCGTCCTCGAACGCGGCCAGCGCAATCTGCACGCCCGCGCCGTCGGGGAAACCGGGGTCGTTGATGTAGACCGCGCCGGTGTTGTCGTCGATGCCGGTGATGACGACGGCATGGCCCGTCTGCATACCGGGGTCCGTGAACCCGCCGCCGCCCGCGTAGAGGTCGGTCGCGTCGAGACCGACGATGACGTTGCGGCCCGCGTCGAGCGCGGCGCGCAAGTCGTCGACCTCTCCGCGCTCGAGCTTGGCGTCCACGTCGAAATCCTCGAGCAGACGCACGCCGTCTTCGGGCGACATGCCCGTCGGCGTCAATACGTTCATCTCTTCGGCGCGAGTGACGACCAGGTCGGCGGCGACGGTCTCGCCACTCAACTCGGAGAGCACCATCGCGATCGATGTCGGAACGCAGGCGACCGGGCCGGGCTGCGCCTGGTGGTACACGATGTCGTCGAGCGGGTCGCCGTGCACGCCGTCGTCGATGGGGGGTTCCGGGTCGGCGGCGGCGGCTGCTTCCGGCTCGTCCGGAAGCGGGTCGACATCACCGTCGCCGTCGACGTCCATGTACAACATTGTGTCGCCCGTCGCTTCGTCTTCGAACACCGCGGCGTCGGCCAGACCGTCGCCGTCGGTGTCGAGCACCGTCGTTTCGGCGAAGCCGTCGTCGTCGGTGTCGAACGACATCGAATCGCCAAGGTCGTCCACGCTGCGAGTCTCGCGCCCACCGCGGGCGCGAACCAGGGCTCACACGAGATGTCGTGCGCGGCTTTCGTGGTCGAGCAACCAGCGCTTGCGCTCCACACCACCGGCGTAGCCGCCGATCGCACCGGTCGAACGAACAACGCGGTGACACGGAACGATGACGCCGACCGGATTCGACGCATTCGCCATGCCCACGGCCCGGGCCGCGCCCGCCACGCCGAGGTCGTCGGCCAGGTCGCCGTAGCTGCGGGTCTGGCCGGGCGGGATCTCGCGCAGGAGCTTCCACACCCGTTCCTGGAACGAGGTGCCCTGCACGTCGACCCGGATGCGGCCGAGCGCGTCGAGCTCGCCGCCGAAGTACGCGACCAGCGCGTCGAGCACGCCCGGCGCCCCGGGACTCGGACGGCCCCACTCGTCGAACCCGGCCCGGCGCACCGCCCCGTCGGCGACTTCCGCGGTGAACCAACCCACCGGCGTTTCCACTCGCACCACTTCGATGTTCATGCGGCTACCGCCTCCACTGCTCGATCGCCCGTGCGGACTCGGGAGAGTGACCGCAGTTCCGGCATGCGCCTGGACGTTCATGCTCATGGGTCTGTTCTACGGGAAGGCGGCTGGACGGATCCGGACAGCGATCTACCGTGTCCGGATCCGTCTAGCTCGCCTACCGTACGAATGAAACTCATGGCCTTCACCGCGGTTGTCACGACCGGTATCTACTGCCGCCCCGGATGCCCGGCGACACCCCTGCGCCGCAACATGGCGCCGTACCTCACGGCGGCCGCGGCCGAAGCGAACGGCTACCGAGCATGCCTCCGCTGCCGTCCCGACCGCGAGCCCGAACCGGGGTGGATCGACGCGCCCGAACTCGTATGCCGCGCGCTGCGGCTCATCGCCGACGGCGGCCTCGACGGCGCGACCGAGGACGAACTCGCGGCGCGTCTCGGCGTCAGCGCCCGCCACCTCCGCCGCCTCTTCGACACGCACGTGGGCGCGACCCCCGGCGAGGTCGCCCGTTCGCGTCGGACCCACTTCGCCCGGCGCCTCCTCGACGACACCGACCTGACGATGGCGGCCGTAGCCCGGGCCGCAGGGTTCAGCTCGGTGCGGCACATGAACCGCCTCGTGCAACAGGTGTTCAAGGCGACCCCGACCGAGCTGCGGGCCAAGCGCCGCAACCCCACCCGCAACGTCGCCGACGGCGGGCTCGAACTCCGCCTGCCGTACCGGCCGCCGCTGGCGTGGGACACGATGCTCGCGTTCCTCGCGCCCCGCGCAATCCCCGGCGTCGAAGCAGTCGATCAGGCCGAGCGCGCCTACCGGCGCACGATCGACCTGACTGCGCCCCCCGGCGAGTCGTTCCTGGTCCTGCGCGCCCATCTCCCCCGCATCGAGGACCTCGTCCACGTCGTCGCCCGGGTCCGCCGCCAGTTCGACCTCGACGCCGACCCCCACCGCATCGACGCCCACCTGTCCGGCGACCGGTTGCTGCGCCCCCTCGTCCGGCGCCACCCCGGGCTGCGCGTTCCCGGCGCCTTCGACCCGGTCGAAGTCGGGGTCCGGGCCATTCTCGGCCAGCAGGTGACGGTCGCCGGGGCCACCCGCCTCGCGGGCCGGCTGGTCGAGCGCTACGGCCGGCCCGTGCCCGGCCTCGAAGAACTCGGCCTCTCGTACCTCTTCCCCACCGCCGAGACGCTGGCGGGCGCGCCCCTCGACGACATCGGGATCACAACCGCCCGGTCAAGGGCGATCCGAGCGTTCGCGGCCGCAACGTTCAGACGAAGCGTCCCACTCGACGGGTCCCAGGACCTCGCAACGGTCGTCGAGGAACTCTGCGACCTTCCGGGCATCGGCGATTGGACGGCGCAATACGTCGCAATGCGCGCCGGCGGCGAAAGGGACGCATTTCCGGCCGGAGATCTCGGGCTGCGCAAGGTCCTAGGCCTTTCGACCCCACGCGAGGCCCTGACCAGGGCGGAGTCGTGGCGACCGTGGCGGGCGTACGCCGCGTTGCACCTCTGGACATCAGGTGACTGACGAGTAACTTTGCGTTTTGCCTGGTCGGGGCCATATTTCGGCTTGAGAAGCCCCGCTCAATCCGGTACGGTTATGGACCAGCTTTGAGCCGGGTTTCGCGTTTTCGCGACTTTTCCCGGCTGGGAGCGGGGAACATACGCCAGGCGTCGCGACGTTTGGAATGGTGTTCACCCGGCGCGCCCGCCGGGCCGATAATCCCCCCCGTATATACCGAAGGAAGCCATGCCCAAGGTTTCAAAGGCCCGTTCCGGCGATCGTGACTACGAAGACCTCGTCCGGTTGTACCTCGAGGACGTCGGCCGTCACGATCTGCTCACCAAGGACGACGAAGGTCGTCTCGCCCAGGCCATCGAGGCCGGCGTTGCCGCGCGCGACGACCTCGAGACGAAGAAGAAGCTCACGCCCACCCAGCGCCGCAACCTCCGCCGGGCCGTCCGGGCCGGTAACGACGCCCACGCCCAGTTCGTGAACTCGAACCTGCGGCTCGTGGTTTCGATCGCGAAGAAGTACCAGTCGTCCGGTCTGCCGCTGCTCGACATCGTGCAGGAAGGCAACCTGGGTCTCATCCACGCCGTCGACAAGTTCGACTGGCGCAAGGGCTTCAAGTTCTCGACGTACGCGACGTGGTGGATCCGTCAGGCCATCCAGCGCGGCATCGCGAACTCGGCCCGTGTCATCCGGCTCCCAGTACACGCCGGCGACATGCTCACCGCCCTGCTCAAGCTCCGCGCCCAGCTCGAGGGCACGCTGGGCCGCACGCCCACGCTGGCCGAACTGGCCAAGGAAGCCGAACTCCCGCTCGAGAAGGTCGTCGAAGTTCTGCGCTACGCAGTCGACACCGTCTCGCTCGACGAGCCGGTGCGCGACGACGGCGACGCCGAACTCGGCGACTTCGTCGAGGACCGCAACGCCGTGGCCCCGTTCGACCACGCCGCCACCTCGCTCCTTCCCGGTGAAGTGGCCAAGGTGCTGGCCGTGCTCGACGACCGCGAGAAGACGATCCTGATGCTGCGCTTCGGCCTCGACGGTGCGGGCGACCGCACGCTCGAGGAAGTGGCGGAGCACTTCGGGCTCACGCGTGAACGCATTCGTCAGATCGAGGCCCGGGCGATGTCGAAGCTTCGCCACCCCTCGGCCGACGTCGGCGCCCGCGAGCTCCTCGAAGCCGTCTAAGAACCAACGCAACTTGCGCCGGATATGCGCCCTGAGGGCGCATATCCGGCGCTTGTTCGCGTCTTAGGGGTTTTGCATCTGCTCGTAGAGGCGGGCGAGGGCGGCGTCGGTGCCGGCCTGTGGGAGTGAGAGTCCGCCGTCGACGACAATGGTCTGGCCGGTGATGTACGACGACCGGTCGGAGCTGAGGAACACGACGACCTCGGCGACTTCGTGCGCCTCACCCATGCGCCGCAGCGGCAGCCCCTCGGCGATGGGTGCGAACGACTCGGGGTGGTCGTCCCAGACCTGGGTGAGCGGGGTGCGCACGAAGCCGGGCGCGACGCAGTTCACCCGCACTGACGGCCCGTACTCGAGGGCCGCGCTCTTCGTGAGCGCGATGACCGCCGCCTTGGCCGCGGAGTACGCGGCCTCGTTGCGGGTGGGCATGAGGCCCGAGAGCGACGCGTTGTTGACGATGGCGCCGCGGCCCGAGCGCAGCATGTGCGGAACGGCGGCGCGGGTGGCGTTGAACGTGCCGCCGAGGTTCACGTCGATGAGGCGGTGCCAGAGCTTGTCGTCGACGGTGTGCATCGGCCGCAGGTCACCGGTGCCGGCGTTGTTGAACAGCAGGTGCAGACCGCCGAGGCGGGCCGCAACGTCGTCGATCGCCGCGGTCACCAACTCGGCGTCGCGTACGTCGACCTCGTAGGCCGTGCCCCGTACCTCGCTCGCGACCTGGCGGGCCGCGTCGGCGTCGCGGTCGAGGATCGCGACCGTCGCACCCTCGGCCGCGAATCGCCACGCGGTCATGCGCCCGATGCCCGACCCGCCGCCCGTGACGACGGCGATACGGCCCTCCAACTCCATGGGTGGGAGGCTATCGGCGCGCTACACCCTCATCGCCGCGACGGCACCGGCCGCGAAGGCGGCGACGGTCTCGACGTCGTCGAGTGTGAAGGGATAGTCGGGGTGCGACACCGCTTCGAGCACGGCGACCGCGTCGCTGTGGAACCAGATCGGGACCGCGAGCACCGAGCGTCCGTCGTCGACGTGCTCGAGGACCGCGCTGCCCCGGCGCAGTGTGTGCCGGGCGAGGCGGGTCGGCACTTCTCCGGCCGGGCCCGGGACGCGGACTCGGGCGAATTCGGCGCCGATGGTCTCTTGCAGCCCGGAAGCGAGGCGGTCGGCCGACTCGCGGAAGCTCTCGCGCAGGGCGAGCAACTCGTCGTCCCCAAACCGCAGCACACCCGACTCGGCCATGGCCTGCGCGACCGCGAGCGTGACCTTCTGCTCGTCGCGCGACAGGGCACGCAACCGCCGCAGGTGCTTGTCCTGCTCGAGGCCGTACATGCCGAGCAGAACTGCGAGTGCGACGGTGAGGCCCTGGAGCACGGGCGTCTGGATCGCCGTCTTCGGCATGAACGCAATGCCGAGCAGCGCGGCGACGACGAACGCGAGCACGAGCGCGACCTGGAACTGGCGCTTCGTGATCATGGCACCGGTGACGGCGGTCTTCGGGTGCATCCCGACGGCGCGTTCCTCGTGCTGGATCTCGCGATGCAGAGTGGTCATCGTCGCATCCATTCGGTACCTCCTCGAAAAACAATCCCGCACTAGAGGTGTCGAACGAACGGTGTCCAGAACTTGAGCGCTTCAGTGACTTTTGACACGAACGTCGAACGCGACGCCGAAGTCGCTCGCCAGCGCCACGATGCCGTTGTCGTTCACGTAACCCCGGCCCTGGATGTTGAAGATGCGCACATGGTCTGCGCCGACCGGATAGGGGCCCCAGTGCCACGTTCCTCGACGCAGGTGTACACACGTGTACTGCGGCAACAGGAAGGCCCGGACCGTCTCGAAGTGCGCGGGCCGCGAGAAGTCGACTTCGGCCGGCGCCACGACGACGACCGCGTCGCCGCTCACCGGCATGAGGGTTTGGGTGTGCGTGTCGTGGCGGTTGAGGAGTTCGCAGCGCAGCGCGCCGTCGACGACGTCGATCTCGTCGAGGTCGTGCTCGATGTAGTTGACCCAGCCGTCGTTGAGCGGGAACTCGAGGTCCGCGGTCGGTGCCCCGTCGCCTTCGGTCGACGGGAGGACGCCGAAGGGCGCGAACGTCTCCGGCGTGGCGGGAAGTGCGGCGAGGGAGATCGGGCGTACGCTGACGCCCGAATACTACGGAGGCCTGTATGGATGTGCGGTCGATCGAAGACGTGAACCCCGTTGTCGAGCACAACGGGACGGTGCCGGTGTGGTGGCTCGTGAACCCGCGCGAGATGTTCGAGATCACCAAAGGCGGGCACCTCGAACTGGTCAGCGAGTTCGAGGTCGCGGGCGGTGGGCTGGTCGACCCGCACCACCACCCGACGCACGAGTTCTATTACGTGACCTCGGGGCGCGGGCTCATGAAGATCGCCGACGAAGAGCGCGAGATCGGCCAGGGCGACCTGGTGCATATCCCGCCCGACACCGTGCACAGCCTGCGGCCGGTGAGCGACAACGCGCCGATTCACTGCTTCTGCTTCGCGGTCGGCGTGCCGGACGCGGGCCCGGTCAACTACACCGAGCACTAGTGGGCGTGCGGACGCAGCGGAGCCCCGCCGGCCGAAGGCCCCTCGGGCGGGGGCGTAGGGAGCGATAGTTATGGGCAGGGTTCTCGTTACGAGGTGCCTGCCCGAGGGTGGGCTGGATCCGCTCGCGGATCACGACCTCGTGGGCCCGAAACCCGACGACGCGCCGTACGCGCCCGCCGAACTGTGTGCGCTCGCCGGTGAGGTCGACGCGATCGTGTCGTTGCTCACCGACCGCATCGACGACACCGTGCTCGCCGCGGGCGCCGGTCGTTTGCGGGTCGTGGCCAACGTCGCGGTCGGCTACGACAACGTCGACGTTGAAGCCGCGGCGAAACACGACATCGTCGTGTGCAACACGCCCGGCGTGCTCGACGAAACGACGGCCGACCTCGCGTTCACGTTGATCCTGGCCGCGTCGCGGCTCGCCTCGGAGGCCGAGTCCGACCTGCGCACAGGCGTGTGGAAGGGCTGGGGTATCACGCAGTACCTCGGGCGCGACGTGCACGGCGCCACGCTCGGGTTGGTCGGCTACGGGCGCATCGGTCGTGCCGTGGCGCGCCGCGCCGCCGGGTTCGACATGCAGGTGCTGCACCACACCCGCACGCCGACGGGCGAGCCGGGATGGGTGGCCGACCTCGACGAGCTGCTCGCGGCTTCCGACATCGTCTCGCTGCACTGTCCGGGTGGCGACGAGACCCGGCACTTGATCGACGTCCGCCGACTTGCGCTCATGAAACCGACCGCGGTGCTCGTGAACACCGCGCGCGGACCCGTTGTCGACGAAGCGGCCTTGGCTGATGCGCTGCACGCGGGCCGGCTGTTCGCGGCCGGGCTCGACGTGTTCGAGCGCGAGCCCGAAATCCACGAGCGGTTGCGGAACGCACCCCGTACGGTGCTGCTGCCGCACATCGGTTCGGCATCGAACGCCACGCGCACGGCGATGGCGCAGATGGCGGCGACCGCCGCCGCGACCGTGCTGGCCGGCGGCACGCCGCCGAACGTCGTCCCCTCGTAGCTGGCTCAGGTCGGCGGTACCCTGACCACATGGCAGTCACCGACACGCCGCGGCCGGGACGAGTGACAGCCGAACAATTCCTCGCTTCCCCCGACGACTTCCCCGTGCACAGCCAGCTCGTCCAGGGGCAAATCATCGTGAGCGAACCCGACGTGTACCACCAGCGCGTGCGCGATCGCCTTCACCGCTGCATCGACCGGTGGGCAACGAGTCACACGGGTCGCGGCGAGGTGCTCAGCCCGCTCGACGTACCGATCGACTCCTGGAACGTGTTCGCGCCCAACGTGTTGTGGTTCAGCGAAGCGCGGCGACCGGCCCGAGGGGCGCGCCGCCTCGACAGCCCACCCGACCTCGCGGTCGAGGTGCGCTCCCGTTCGACCTGGCGTTACGACCTGATGGTGAAGCTGCCGCGCTACGACGGGCGGGGCTACCGGAGCTGTGGCTCGTCGACACCGCGAGCAAGACGGTGCTCGTGTACCGGCGCACCGAGCCGGCCGCGGCGGAGTTCGACGAGGTGCTCGAGCTGGGCGAAGGCGAAGCGTTGACTTCCCCGCTCCTGCCCGGCCTAGCGATCGAGATCGCCGACCTCTTCGATCGGTGACGCGTCGAGGCCGAGCAACTCGATCGTCGTCCTGCCCGACCGCAGTTCGAGGAACAAAGTGCGTTCCTTTTGCGAGCGCGCTCGGCCCGCGTCGAGCACGGCATCGACCGTGTCGTTGGGTACGAGCGTGACGCCGTCGACGTCGCCGACGATCCAGTCACCGCGATGTACGTCGACATCGCCGACCGTGGCGACGTCGCCGACAACGCCGGGCAACGTCTTGGTGGCGCCCCGCAACGCGATCATGGCGCTGAACACCGGGAAGCCGTGCAACTCCAACGCCTCGACGTCGCGCACGCCGCCGTCGATGACGAGCCCGGCGATGCCGCGCGTCTGCGCCATCGTGGTGAGCACCTCGCCCCAGTAGCCGAACTCGCGCTCGATGCCGACGTCGACGACAAGCACCGAACCGGCGGGTGCGCGCTCGACCGCGACGTGCACCGCGAGGTTGTCGCCGGTCGTGCACCGCACGGGATACGCGGGTGCGGCGACGTGCGCGCCGGTCCACGCGGGCCGGATGCGCGCCCGCATCGGGCGGCCGCCGCTCTCACCGAGCGTCGCGGCGCCGAGCTCGGAGAACGCCAGAGCCAGCTCGTTGTCTTCCACTTGGCGGAGGGCGAGGGATTTGAACCCTCGAGGAGGCTTAACACCCCCTACTCGCTTAGCAGGCGAGCACCTTCGGCCACTCGGTCAGCCCTCCAAGGTCGGTCGAGTATACGGCCGATACTGCTCAGGCCTTCCGGGCCTTTCCGACCGCCATGTAGCCCACTGCCTTCGGGCCCTTCAGGTAGAAGTTGCGCACCGTCTCGATCTCGAAGCCGGCCTTCATCATCAGCTCGTTGATGTCACGGTTCAGGTTGCAGCCGCCCGCGCACACGTTCTGCAGGCGGTTGAAGCGGTCCTGGGTGCGCGCCACCTTCATCTCCGGCGACCGGCCGTGCTCCGCGAAGTGCAGGTAGGCCCCCGGCTTGAGGACCCGGCGCACCTCGGCCAGCGCGCCTTCGACGTCGGGGATCGTGCACAGCGTCATGGTCGAGAGCGCGGCGTCGAAGCGGCCGTCGGGGAAGTCGAGGTGCTCGCCGTCGAGCCCGCCGATCTCGACGGCGACGGGTGCGGCCGCGATGCGCTTGGCCGCGAGTTTCATTGCGACGGCCGACGGGTCGACCGTCCACACGCCGGTGACCTCCTTCGGGAGGTAGGCCAAGTTGAGGCCGGAGCCGAACCCGATCTCGAGGACGTCGCCGTGCAGGCCCGCGGTCGCCTCGCGGCGGACCTTGGCGAACTCGCGCGTGCCGAGCATGACGTCGATGAATCGGGGAAGAATCTGTTCGCCGTAGAAGCCCACGAGCGAAAGGGTACTTTCGAGCGGTGACACCAGTCGAGGCCCTCAACCGCATCGCCGACCTGCTCATGCGCGGGCGCGCGCCCTCGTACCGCATCCAGGCGTTCCGGCGGGCCGCGACCGAGATCAGCCGAATCACCGACGAAGAGCTCCAACGGCTCGCGAAGATCGGGCGCCTGCAGGCCATTCCCGGCGTCGGAGAGAAGACCGCGACGGTGATCGCCGAAGCGCTCGCCGGGGAGACCCCGGAGTACCTCCGGAAGCTGATGAACGACGGGCCCGAACCGGGCACCGACGCGGGCGAGGCGCTGCGGCAGCACTTGAAGGGCGATCTGCACTCACACTCCGACTGGTCCGACGGCGGCCACACCATCGAGGCCATGGCCACCAAGGCCCGCGACCTCGGCCACGAGTACCTCGCGCTCACCGACCACTCACCCCGCTTGAAGATCGCGAACGGGCTGACCGCCGAACGGTTGACGCAGCAACTCGACGTCGTCGCCGAGGTCAACGAGGAACTCGCGCCGTTCCGCCTGCTCACCGGTATCGAGGTCGACATCCTCGAAGACGGCGCGCTCGACCAGTCCGAGGAATTGCTGGCGCGTGTCGACGTCGTGGTCGCCAGCGTCCACTCGAAGCTGCGCATGCCGAAAGCCGAGATGACGAAGCGCATGCTGCACGCCATCGCGAACCCTCACTGCGACGTGCTCGGCCATTGCACCGGCCGGCTGCTGACCGGTCGCGGCCGCCCCGAGTCGGAGTTCGACGAGGAACTCGTGCTGGGCGCGTGCGTCGACCACGACACCGCGCTCGAAGTGAACTGCCGTCCTGAACGCCTCGACCCGCCGAAGCGCATCCTCACCCGTGCGTTCGAGTTGGGCGTGAAGATCTCGATCGACACCGACGCCCACGCCACCGAACAACTCGAGTGGCACCCCTACGGCACCGACCGCGCCTCCGCCTGCGGCTACGAAGCCGACCGCGTCATCAACGCCATGACCGCCAAAGACCTCCTCGCCTGGACCACCGTGCGTCGCTAGGGGGGAATTCTCACCCCCTAGCGACGCATCAGGATCGTGGCTTCCCAGGGACTGAGGGTGAGGGTGCCTTCTACTTGCTCGGTGTCGCGGGATCGGATGGTCGAGATGCGGATCTCGCCTTCGACGTCGTTCACCGTTTCCGGTTCGTCACTGAGGTTGACCGCCACGACCGTGCGGTCGCCGCGTTGCCAGACCCACAGGCCATCCTTCGTCGCGGGCAATGTTGCGTAGCTGCCGGTTCGGAGCTCGGGCATCGCGTCGCGCAGGCCGATGAGATCGCGCGTCAGTGACAGCATCGAGTTCGGGTCGTGGCGTTGGGCGTCGACATTGAGGCGTTCGTGCGCGCCGAACGGGAGCCACGGTTCCACGCCCGCCTTCGTGAACCCCGCGCCCGGTGCGCCCGACCACTGCATGGGCGTGCGTTCGGGGTCGCGGCCGAGACGGGCTCCGTGCAGCTTGGCAACGGGGTCGAGGATGCGGTCGTCGGCGACGTCGGTGTCGGTCATGCCGATCTCGTCGCCGTAGTAGAGGAACGGCGTCCCCCGCAGCCCCATCAGCAGCACCATGACCGCCCGCGCCTTGACCGGGTCGTCGCCGCACCAACGGGTCGGGAACCGACGGTTGTCGTGGTTGCCCGCGGTCCACGTGGGCCAGCAGTTCGCGGGTAGGAGTCGTTCGGCCATCTCGACCGCGTCGCGCAGCTCGCCCGCGTCGAACTTCGCGTGCAGGAAGATGAGGTTGAACGCGAGGTTCAACTCGTCGCCGGCTCCGTAGAACGCAAACAGGTCCTCCGGGTCGAACACGTACGTCTCGCCGATCAGGATCGGCGCGGGCTGGTACCCGTCGGCGATCTCGCGCCAGTGATGCAGCACGTCGTGGACTTCGGGCCGGGCCGCGTTGAACTCCTGCCGCTGGCCCCGCAGTTGCACGTACCAGTGGTCGGCATCGGTCGACGGCGGGTTGTCGCGCAGTTCCTTGTCCTTCACCACCATGTGGCACACGTCGATGCGGAAGCCGGCGGCGCCGCGGTCGAACCAGAACGTCAGGATGTCGTCGAACGCACTGCGCACGCCGCCGTTCCACCAGTTGAAGTCGGGCTGCGACGGGAGGAAGTGGTTCAGGAAGTACTGGCCGGTTGTGTCGTCGAACGTCCACGCGGGCAGGCCCGGGTGGAACACGTTGACCCAGTTGTTCGGCGGCGACCCGTCGGGCTTCGGGTCGCCCCACACGTACCAGTCGCGGTGTTCGGAGTCGCGTGACGAGCGCGCGTCGAGGAACCACGGGTGTTGGTCGCTCGAGTGGTTCGGGACGATGTCGAGCACGACCCGGATGCCGCGCCGCGCCGCCTGTTCGATCAGTTCATCGGCGTCGGCCAGCGTGCCGAGCGCGGGGTCGACGTCGCAGTAGTCGGCAACGTCATAACCCCAGTCGAGGTTCGGCGAGACGGTGATCGGGTCGAGCCAGATGCCCTCGACGCCGAGCCACTGCAGATGGTCGAGCCGCGCCGTGATGCCGCGCAGGTCACCGATGCCGTCGCCGTTCGCGTCCATGTAGGACCGCGGGTAGATCTGGTACAGCACCCCGTCGCGCCACCACGTGCGCCCCGGGCGATCGGCAGGCATCTTCGGCATCCGCGGAACCTATCCGTTGGCTAACTCGCGGCGGCGGGTTCGCCTTCGGCTGATGCCCACAGGCGCGCGTACGGGCCGCCGGCTGCGACGAGAGCGTCGTGGGTTCCGTCTTCTACGACGCGGCCGTCGTCGATGACGACGATGCGGTCGGCGAGACGGGCCGTCTGCAGCCGGTGCGCGATGAGGATCGTGGTGCGGCCGGTTGCGGCGACACCCATGGCCTTCTGCACCTTGGCTTCGGTGGCGAGGTCGAGGTTCGAGGTTGCTTCGTCGAGCAACAGGATCGCGGGGTCGACGAGGTGTGCACGCGCGAGCGCGATCAACTGGCGCTGGCCCGATGACAACGACCGGCCCCGTTCGCTCACCGGTTGCAAGTACCCGCCGGGAAGCGAGGTGACGAAGTCGTGGGCGCCGACGGCGCGCGCCGCGGCCTCGACCTCGGCGTTGGTCGCACTCCTGCGCCCGTACGCGATGTTGTCGCGGATCGTGCCCGAGAACAGGAACGCCTCCTGCGGGACGATGCCGAGGTGCGAATGGAACGCGACCGCGTCGTACTGCTCGACATCGACCCCGTCGACCAGCACCGAGCCGGTCGTCGCGTCGTAGAACCGGGCGACGAGCTTGATGACCGTCGACTTGCCCGCGCCGGTCTCGCCGACGAGCGCGACCGTCTCGCCCGCGTTGACGCGCACCGACAACCCGCGCAGCGCCTCGTCGACCGCGGTCGGGTACGCGAAGTGCACGTCGCGCAACTCGACGTCGCCGCGCAGCCGGGTCGGGAACACCGGTTCCGCGGGCGGCGGGATGGAACTCGGCGTGGCCAGGAGCTCGCCGATGCGCACGAGCGACACCCGCGCCTGCTGATACGCGTCGAACACCTGCGACAGCTGCTGGATCGGCGCGAAGAACAGGTCGAGGTAGAGCAAGAACGCGATCAGCGAACCCGCAGTCAATGTTCCGTCGCTGATGAACACGCTCCCGACTCCGAGCACGAGCGCGGCCGTCAGCTCCGACAGCAACTCGACGAACGGGAAGTACATGGCGACGAGCTTCTGTGCGTCCATGCGGGCGTTGCGGTACCCGCTCGCGACCTCTTCGAAGTCCTCCTGGTTGCGGCCCTCCCGCACGAACGCCTGCGAGACCCGGACCCCGGAGAGCCCTTCCTGCAGGTTGGCGTTGACCGCGGCGATGTGCTCGCGCGCACTCTCGTACGCCTTGCTCGACTGCTTGCGGAACCACAACGTGGCGATGATCAGCGGCGGCAGCACCGACGCGGCCACGAGCGCGAGCTTCGGGTTCATGATGCCCAGCGCGATACCGACGCCGAAGAACGACACGATGTTGACCAACGCGGTGATCAGACCCTGCTGGAGCAACTGTGAAAGCGAGTCGATGTCGGTCGTCATGCGCGTCATGACGCGCCCGGCCATCTCCTGCTCGTAGTAGTCGACACCGAGCCGTTGCAGGTGCGCGAACACCTTGATGCGCAGCGCGTGCAGGAGCCGTTCCGAGGTGCGCCCCATGATGCGCATCTGGCCCCACATGATCGCCCAGTCGATGAGCGTGACGACGAGGAAGAAGCCACATGCCATGAAGAGCGCGCGCTTCGACTCGTCGACGACACCGTTGTCGATTCCGTAGCGGACGAGCAACGGCCCCACGAGCGTGCAGATCGCGTCGAGCGTGACGAGTCCGAGTCCGAGCGCGAGCGCGGCCCGGTACGGACGCAGGAACGCGAAGAACTTGAAGCCCGAGTCTTCGCGGGCTTCGGCCTCGACGTCGACGTCGGCGGTGAAGTTCGCCGGTGGCAACGCGTCGACCTTGGCGAGCAACTCCGGAGTCGGCGCCATCGCGCCGCCCATCGTCGCCATGCTGCCGACAAAGCCACCGCCGGCACCGGGCGGGCCGAATCGGGCCGGCGCGGTAGCCGGACGGGTCGCGTCGGCCGCCTCGGCCAAGCGGAGTTCCTCGGCCTCGAGCCCACGCCACGCGTCGGGCGTGATGCCGTCGACCTGTCCGTTGCCCGCGTGCGCCAACTCCGGTTCCGGCGCGTCGATACCTTCCACGTCGTCACCCGGGCCCGACAGCAGCAGCCGGTACACCGAGCACCGCGCGATCAACTGTTCGTGCGTGCCCGAGTCGACAACCCGACCGCCGTCGACCACCACGATGCGGTCGGCCAGCGACAGGGTGGAGCGGCGGTGGGCGATGAGGATCGTGGTGCGGCCGACCGCGAGGCGCCGCAACGTGGCGTGGATCTCTTCCTCGATGCGCGCGTCGACCGACGACGTCGCGTCGTCGAGCAACAGGATCTTCGGGTCGGACAACAATGCCCGTGCGAGTGCGATGCGCTGGCGCTGGCCGCCCGAGAGCGTGAGGCCGTGCTCACCGACGACCGTGTCGTACCCGTGCGGCAGCCGACCGACAAACTCGTGCGCCTCGGCCGCGCGTGCCGCTGCTTCGACGTCGGCTTCGCTCGCGTCGGGTCGGCCGAACGCGATGTTGGCGCGGATCGTGTCGGAGAACAGGAACGAGTCCTCGAACACCACACCGATCTGGCTGCGCAGCGACGCCATCGTGACGTCGCGCACGTCGACCCCGTCGATCGTGACCGTGCCGTGCTGCACGTCGTAAAAGCGCGGCAGCAGCAGCGCAATCGTCGACTTGCCCGAGCCCGAACCTCCGACGAGTGCGACGGTCTCACCCGCCGCGACGGCGAGGTTGAAGTCGTGCAGCACCGGTTCGGTGCTCAAGTACCCGAACGTGACGTTGTCGAGGCGGACCTCGCCGCTCGTCGGCGTGAGGTCGGGCGCGTCGGGCTTGTCCTGCACGAGCGGAGTCGAGTCGAGGAGGTCGAAGATGCGTTCTGCGCCCGCCCGCGCCAACTGACCGACGGTGAGGATCGCGGCCATCATCCGTACCGGCGGAACGAGACGCAGCATGTACGTGGAGAAGGCCAGGAAGGTGCCCAGGCTGATCTGGCCCTCGATCGCGAGCCAGCCGCCCAACGCGAGCACGCCAAGGGAGCCGAACTGCGGGATGACCTGGAGCGCCGGCTGCAGCCGAGCCTGCATGTGCACGAGCCGCACCTTCGACGCGAAGAGCCGTTCGGAACGACCCGTCAGCCGATCGAGTTCGGCCTGCTCCTGACCGAACCCCTTCACGACCCGAACGCCCGTCACTGCCTCTTCGACGACGTTCGCGACGTCGCCCGCACGCTGCTGCGCGTCCCAGCTCGCCGGGAAGACCGCGGTGCGCAACCGCAGGGCGGTGAAGAGGAGCGCGGGCCCTACGAGCAGCATCACGACCGTGAGCAACGGCGAGAGCCACAGCATCGCGGCGAGCGACACGACGAACATGAGGACGTTGCCGACGCCGATCGGCATGAACTGCAACAGACCCTGCACGAGCTGTACGTCGGACGACGCCCGGCTCACCAGTTGGCCCGTCTGCATCTCGTCGTGACTGGCGAAGTCGAGGCGTTGGAGCTGTCCGAAGATCGCGGTGCGTAGGTCGTGCTGCACGTCGAGCGCGATCTTCCCGCCTCGGAACCGACGGACGTACGCGAGGACGAACCGGGCCAGGGCCATCACGATGAGCAGCACGATCCACGGCGCGAGCGGCTTGTCGCCGGCGATGATCACGTCGTCGACGATCACGCGCTGCACGAGCGGGGCCAGCGACGCGATGATCGTGCCCGCGATCGCGACGCCGAACGCGACGATCGCGTCGCTCTTGTGCGGCCCCATGTAGCCGATCAGGCGCCGGACCCAACCGGGTGGGCGCTTCTCGCGCTGCAGCAGTTTCATCGCGTGAGACGGCCCGTGAAGTATGTCGTCATCGCCTCGTCGAGCGAACACAACGCGGCGAGCACGACGTCGCGGTCGGGCGCGTCGACGAGTACCTGGTCGAGCGCGACGGCCATCGCGTCCTCCGCGTCGGCGAGGGCCGTCTTCCCGGCGCGAGTCACTACGAGCCGCAACGACCGCCGGTCGCCGATGACTGCCTCGCGGGTCACAAACCCGCGCTCGACAAGGCCGTCGACGACCGCGGTGATCGTCGGTTTCGCGACCGCGAGGCGTTCCGCGATCAACGACGAACGGTGGTCGCCGCCGGCTACGAGCGCGAGCACCCGGAACTGGGCGAGCGTGAGATCGCCCGCGGCACGCTCCAAACGACGGGCCGCGAGGGCAATGGCCCGCGCCGCCGTCCGCACATCGGGATCCGGCACACGATGAGCCTACCGAACCGTTAGGGCCCCGAACTATCTCCCGATCAGGGTCCGCTCACGATCGCGATCGAGCCCGCGCTCGTGTACGTGCCCACGACCGCGTTCGCGGGCACTTCGAGCTTCACGATGCGGGGCGAGATCAGGTACGTGCCGGCCCCGTTGCCGACCGACGCGGTCACGATCTTCTCGCCGACCGCGAACCCGCCCGCCGCGGCGTTGCCCGTGACGCCGGTCATCGTGGCCGGGGCAACCGCCTGCACCGACGGCGCGTCCATCGTCACCTCGGTCGCGGCGATCGTGGAGGCGCCGTTGACGAGGTCGGGGATCGTGAGCAGGACGTGCCAGCCGGCCAGTGTCGCAGTGTCGTCGATGATCGTGAACGGGGCGATGCTCAGGCTGGTGAGCTGCGGCGTTCCGGTGAGGGTGACGGCCGTGAAGTTGCCGATCGTGGGGGCCACCGGCGGGTCGAAGTCGAGGGTGCCCGCGTCCGCGCGCGCGGCCGGAAGGAGCAGTGTCACCACTGTCGCCAGAACCGCGAAACGCCAGACCACAGGCCCTAATCGGCGATGCCGCCGGCATTTGCAGCCAAGTGGCCCCTCACGGGCCACTTCGCTGCAAACGGGAGCGGAGGGACAGGGATTCGAACCCTGGGTGCTTGCGCACAACGGTTTTCAAGACCGTCCCGTTCGGCCGCTCCGGCACCCCTCCGAGTTCGAGGGTAGTTGCGCTCAGGAACGGGGTTCCACGTAGTCGAAGCCCGTGTACGGGCGCAGCGCGTCGGGGACGACGAACCCGCCGGCGGCGTCCTGGCACTGCTCGAAGAGGTAGACGAGCATGCGGCTCATGGCGATCGCGGTGCCGTTGAGCGTGTGCACCAGCTCGCTGCCCTTCTCCGTTTTGACCCGGGTGCCGAGCCGGCGCGCGGAGTAGTCGGTGTAGTTGGAGCACGACGTCGCCTCGCGGTACCGGCCTTCGGATGGCAGCCAGACCTCGATGTCGTACTTCTTCGTCGCGGCCGGGCCGAGGTCGCCGGCCGCGATGTTGACGACGTGGTACTGCAAGCCGAGCCCGCCGAGCAGTTCCTCTTCGATCGACAGGATCAGCTGGTGTTCGTCTTCCGACGCGTCGGGCGTGGAGTACGTGAACATCTCGACTTTGTCGAACTGGTGAACGCGGAAGATGCCCCGCGTGTCCTTGCCGTACGTCCCCGCTTCGCGCCGAAAGCACGACGAGAATCCTGCGTACCGCGCCGGCAACTGATCGGGAGTGAACGTCTCGCCCCGGTGCAGCGCGGAGAGCGGCACCTCGCTCGTGCCGACGAGATAGAGCTCGTCCGCTTGCAGCTCGTACACCTGCGAACGGTCGGTCGGGAAGAAGCCGGCTTCCTCCATCGTGCGTTCGCGAACAAGCGTCGGCGGGATCACAGGAGTGAAGCCATGTTTCACGACCGTCTGCATCGCGTAGTTCACGAGTGCGAGTTCGACGAGCGCCGCCTCGCGCATGATGTACGCGAAGCGCGAACCACTCGCTTCGGCGCCGCGCTCGGTGTCGACGAAGCCCATGGCATCGGCGAACGCGGCGTGGTCGAGCGCGGGCGCGGCGATCGGAGTTCCGACGGTCTTCAACACTTCTCCGTCGTCTTCACCGCCGTCGGGCACGCTGCCGTCGGCCGGATTCGGGACCTGGAGCGCGAGCTCGCGCAGCTGCTCCTCGACCGCAGCCAGTTCCTTCTCCTGCGCAGTGAGTTCCTCTTTCAGCGCGGCGGCCGCTTCGATCTTCGCGGGCCGGTCGTCGGGTGCGGCCTTGCCGATCTCCTTGGACGCCGCGTTCTGGCGGGCCCGCAGTTCTTCGACGCCGGTGAGCACGGACCGGCGGTGCTCGTCGGCTTCGATCACGCTGTCGAGCAACCCGGCACGCACCCGCTTGCGTTCGATGCCGCGCCGATACTCGGGCTCGTCGCGCAACCGTTTCAGGTCGATCACGCCTGACTCACTCGGCATCTCGTATCTGCGCGCGCAACCCTTCGACCCACGACGACGCGTGCTTCCACGCGCGGCCGTGGGCGCGGCGGCGTTCGGCGCCGGCTTCGACCGGGCCGCCGACCGCGTACGAGCCGAGGAACTTCACCTCGGCTTGCTTCGCCGCCAGGTTGCGCAACGCGTCGGCGACGATCTCGTCGGAAATGTGTCCTTCGCAGTCCATGAAGAAGCAGTAGTCGCCGAGCCCACGCTTCGTCGGCCGCGACTCCAGCTTCGAGAGGTCGACCGCGCGCGCCGCGAACTCCTGCAGGATCGAGAGCAGCGTGCCCGGCCGGTTCTCGCGCTGGAAACACACGATGGAGGTCTTGTCGTGACCCGTGGGCGCAGGAATACCGCGCCCGACGAGGACGAAGCGGGTTTCGTTCTCGGGGTGGTCTTCGATGTCGGTCGCGAGCACGTCGAGCCCGTACACGTCGGCGGCGAGCGCGTTGCAGATCGCGGCCATGTTCGACTTCTTCGACTTCGCGACCTCACGGGCGGCGTCGGCCGTCGAGTGCGAGGCCCGGGCGTCGGCCTTCGGGAGCTTCTTGTGCAGCCAGCCGCGGCACTGCGCCAGCGCGTGCGAGAACGACACGACCGTGTCGATGTCGGCCAGCGTGGTGCCCGGCTTGGCGCACAGGTTGAGCGAGACGGGCAGGTCGATCTCGCGTTGGATCAACAGCTCGCTGTCGAAGGCGAGCGTGTCGAGCGTGACCGACACGGAGCCCTCGATCATGTTCTCGATGGGCACCAACCCGACCTCGAAGTCGCCACCCTCCACCGCCGCGATGACGTCGGGAACCGACCGGAAGTCGACGCGCGGGCACGCGGCGAGATCGGCCTGGGTGAGGAGGGCTTCCTCGGTGAACGTCCCGGGCGGACCGAAGTAGGCGACGTTGCGCACCGGGGAATGCTATTCGCCCGAATCCGACTCCCGGGGCCCCGTGGAGAACACCGCAATCCAGGCGCTAGCGTGCGGTCAACCACGAGAAACATCTTCAAGGAGGCCGCTATGCGGGCCGCAGTCTTCGTCGAAACCGGCGCACCTCTCGCCATCGAGAACGTCGAGCCGGCCCCGCCCGGTCCCCGAGACGTCGTCGTCCAGCTGGGCGCGAGCGGCGTGTGCCACTCCGACCTGTCGATCAAGAACGGGTACGTCGGCATCATGCCCGGCACGATCCTCGGGCACGAGGGCGCCGGAAAGGTGCTCGAAGTGGGCGCCGAGGTCACGCACGTGAAGCCGGGCGACCGCATCGTGGCCTCGTTCATCCCCGCCTGCGGAGCGTGCTGGTTCTGCCTGCACGACAACTCGGAGCTGTGCGACAACGAGCTCAACGTCATGATGACGCCGCGCGGCAACCGCGAGGGTGGCCAGTACCTCACGATGACGGGTCTGGGCACGTTCGCCGAGACGATGACGTGCGACCAGTCGTCGATCGTCAAGATCGAGACCGACCTCCCCGACGAACAGCTCGCGCTGATCGGCTGCGGCGTCACCACCGGTGTGGGCGCCGCGCTCAACACGGCCGGTGTCACGCCCGGTTCGTCGGTCGCCATCATCGGCTGCGGCGGTGTCGGCCTCTCGGTGCTCCAGGGGGCGCGCATCGCGGGCGCCGGTCGCATCATCGCCATCGACATGGTCGAGATGAAGCGCAAGACCGCCGAGGCCCAGGGCGCGACCGACTTGGTCGACCCCGCGCAGGGCGACGTCGTACAGCAGGTGCAGGCACTGACGGGTGGTCGCGGCGTCGACTACGCGTTCGAAGTGATCGGTCTCCCCGAGACCACGCTTCAGGCGTACAACATGATCCGCAAGGGCGGCACCGCGGTGATGGTCGGCATGACCCGCGCCGAGGCAACGGTGACGATCCCCACCTTTGACCTGTTCTTCAACCAGAAGACGCTCAAGGGTTCGAAGTACGGGTCGGCGCAGGTGCGTCGCGACTTCCAGCGTTTCGTCGACCTCATCGAGACGGGCCGGCTCGACACTGCTTCGATGGTGTCGGCCACGATCGCGCTCGACAAGGTCAACGAGGCGTTCACCGCGATGGAGAACGGCGAAGTCATCCGCTCGGTCATCACGTCGTTCTAAGGCGAACGGGTGTGGCCGGGTAAGCACGCAGCCGAACGCCCGGAGAAGATCGCATACATCTTCTCCGGGTCCGGCGCGTCCGCGACGTATCGCGAGTTGAACGACCGTTCCAACCAGGTCGCGCAGCTGCTCTACGACGCGGGTTTGCGCTTCGGCGACCACATCGCGGTGTTGATGGAGAACCGGCCCGAGTACTTCGAGGTCTGTTGGGCCGCGCAACGTTCGGGCCTCTTCTACACGGCGATCAACCACCACTTCACCGTCGACGAAGCCGCGTACATCATCGACGACTGCGACGCGCGGGTGCTCGTCATCAGCGAGGCGTACCGCGCCCTCGCCGAGGAACTCGCCGACAAGATGCCGAACGTCAAGGTGCGCCTCCTGGTCGGCGACCAGAACGTCGGCCGTGCGGACGCAGCGGAGCCACGGACGGCGCAGCGAGGGAGCCATGTAAGTGGTTACGAGCGCTACGCCGACGCGCGCGACCGGTACCCGGCCGAGCCGCCGGCCGAGGAACTCGAAGGCACCCCGATGCTGTACTCGTCGGGTACGACGGGGCGGCCCAAGGGCATTCGCTACAACATCGAGCGCACGCCGGTCGGCGACATGCCCGGGCAGATGATGATGCTCACCGCCTTGTTCGGGATGGACGAGCACGCCGTGTATCTGTCGCCCGCGCCGCTGTACCACTCGGCCCCGCTGTTCTACTGCATGAGCACCATGCGCCTGGGTGGCACCGTTGTGGTGCTGGAGCAGTTCGACCCCGAGGACGCGCTGCGGGTCATCGAGCAGCACGGCATCACGCACAGCCAGTGGGTGCCGACGATGTTCGTGCGCATGCTGAAGCTGCCCGACGAGGTGCGGTCGAAGTACGACCTCTCGTCGCACCGGTGCGCCATCCACGCCGCGGCACCATGCCCGACCGAAGTAAAGCTGCGGATGATCGAGTGGTGGGGCCCGATCATCGAGGAGTACTACTCGGCCACCGAAGGCATGGGCGCGACGTACATCAACAGCGCCGACTACGTGACGCATCCCGGTTCGGTCGGCCGCACGATGCTCGCACCGATCCATATCGTCGACGAAGCGGGCGACGAACTCCCGGCCGGCGAGATCGGCACGGTGTACTTCGAACCCGCGACGAACCGCCCGGGGTTCCAGTACCACAAGGACGAAGCGAAAACGCGTGACACGTTCGACGCGCACGGGTGGGCCAGCGTCGGCGACATGGGGTACCTCGACGACGAGGGCTACCTGTACCTCACCGACCGCAAGACGTTCATGATCGTTTCCGGTGGCGTGAACATCTACCCGCAGGAAGCCGAGAACGTGCTCGTCACCCATCCCAAGGTGTTCGACGTCGCGGTGTTCGGCATTCCCGACCCCGAGATGGGTGAGAAGGTGCACGCGGTGGTGCAGCCCACCGACTGGGACGCGGTCGGCCCCGAACTCGAACGCGAACTCCTCGAGTACTGCCGCTCGCAGCTCGCGCACTACAAGTGCCCGAAGGCGGTCGACTTCGACAGGGAGTTACCCCGCCAGCCGACCGGCAAGCTCTACAAGCGGCTGCTGCGCGACCGGTACTGGGGAAACAAGACCAGCCGGATCGTCTGAGACGCCCAACTCATCGGCGCGGGTGAGGTGCAGGAGCGGCGGCGGGATGACGGTTCCCCCCGGTCCCGTCATCCCGTGCCTTGGCTTGTTGCGCTGGGCAACAGCGCCGGCGCGGTCCCCCGCCTCCGCCGCAGAGCAGCAAGCTAGGCCGGGACATAGTCCCTGGTCAACGCACCCACTACGGTCGAGACCATGAGCGACCGCACCACGTTGGCCAAACGGATCTACGCCGCGGCCCACCTCACGGGCACGTTCACCCTCCGCTCGGGAGCGGTCAGCACGGAGTATTTCGACAAGTACCTCTTCGAGGCGGACCCGGAACTGCTGCGCGACATCGCCGGCGCAATGGCACCACTTGTGCCCTCTGGGTGTGTCGCGCTGGCCGGCCTCGAACTCGGCGGGGTACCGCTCGCGACGATGTTGTCGCAGGTCACAGGCCTCCCGGCCCGCTTCGTGCGCAAGGAGGCAAAGACCTACGGCACCTGCCGGCTCGCCGAGGGCGGCGAACTCGCCGGTGGGCGCCTCTGCATCGTCGAAGACATCGTGACCTCGGGCGGCGCCATCCTCGACGCGGCCCGCGAACTGCGGGCGAGCGGTGCCGATCTCGGCCCGGTCGTGTGCGTCATCGACCGCGAATCCGGGGGTCGCGAGAAGCTCGCGGTCGAGGGGCTCGAACTCTTTCCCCTTTTCACGATGAGCGAGCTGGGGCCCTAACCCTGGGCGGGGCCGTCGGGCGAGGCGGTGCACTCCTCGAAGATGACCGAAAATTCGTCGCGCTCGTCGGCGCCGGGCCCTTCCCGGGCGCCGAGCCGTTCGATCGAGATGCGCTGGTTCATCTCGCGCACGACGCAGTTGGCCTGCCCGCGGCTCAGGCCCTCCTGGACGAGGTCGTCGCGCGTCGATTCGGACTCATAGTTCTCCTGCGCGCACGCACCCAAGAGGAGTGCGGCGCAGGCGATGACCATAACGGCTCGGACCCGCACACACTCACGGTAGGCGAGCCGGTCGCTGCGCCTAGGGTCGGGCCATGACACAGACGCCCCCCACCGAGCATGCGCTCCCCGAGGGGAAACGCACCGCGAAGTCGGTCGTGCTGGTCAACACCGGCGACGGCAAGGGAAAGTCGACCGCGGCATTCGGCGTCATCATCCGGGCCGTCGCGCGCGGGTGGAAGGTCGCGGTCGTGCAGTTCCTGAAGTCGGGTGAGTGGCACGTCGGCGAGGAGACGGTGGCCAAGCAACTCGGGGTCGAGTGGTGGGCGCTCGGCGAGGGCTTCACCTGGGACTCCAAGGATCTCACCGAGGACGAGGCGGTCGCGCAGACCGCGTGGGCGCAGGCGAAAGCTCTGATCCAGGGTGACGAGTACCAACTCGTCGTGCTCGACGAGATCACCTACCCGATGAACTGGAGTTGGATCGACACCGCCGACGTCGTCGCGACGATCCGCGACCGGCCGGCCGACGTGAACGTGATCGCGACCGGGCGCGACGCCCCGGAGGCGTTGATCGACGTGGCCGACACCGTCACCGAGATGCGCAAGGTGAAGCACGCCTACGACTCGGGCATCGTGGCCAAAAAGGGCATCGACTACTGAGCGTGTTCGCCGACTCCTGATGACGGGTAAGCACCGGTTCGTGCCTGCCGATCAGGACCCATGCTCACCGTGCTGATCGTCGCGCCCGTCGCCGTCGCGCTGGCCGCCGCCGTGCGCTCGACCTGGTCGCCGTGCGGTCTCTCGATGTTGTCGACTGTCACCCCGGTTGCCGAACGCGCCCGCGGTCACCGCTACGGCGCGACCGCGACGTGGTTCGTGATCGGTGCGACCGTCGGCGGGGCGACGCTCGCGCTCGGTGTCGCGCTGCTCGCGGGACTCGTCGACGCGTTCGACGTTTCGGAGTCGGCGCGGCTCACCATCGCGGCGGTGACCGCCGCGCTCGCAACCGCGTCCGACCTCCGCGTGTTCGGCTTCCACCTGCCGTTGCACACGCGCCAGGTGAACGACGAGTGGCTGGCCAGGTTCCGCCCGTGGGTCTACGGCGCCGGGTTCGGCTGGCAGATCGGCGTCGGCTTTGCCACGTACATCATGACCGGCGGCCTCTACCTCATGGTCGTGCTCGCCGCGCTCACCGGCGACCCCGTGGTCGCGTTCGCAGTCGTCACCGGCTTCGGGTTCGTGCGTGGTCTCGCGGTGCTGTTGAGCGCGCGGCTCGACACGCCGGCGAAGGTGTTCGCGTTCCACCGCCGGTTCGACGCGATGGGCCCGTGGACGCGCGCCGCAATGATTGCCCTCGAAGGCGCGGTCATCGGTGTGGCGACGGTGGCCGTCGCGGGCCCGCCGGCACTCATTCCGCTCGCACTCATCGCCGCAATCGGCGTTTCCGTCTCGCACGGACGGGTTCCCGCCACCGCCTGAGCCGACGTCGCGAAATACTCGTAGTCTCCGCCGCATGGCGAAGGCGGCGGTGTACTACGAGACGGGCGCACCCGATGTGTTTCGGTACGAGGACGTGCCCGACCCGGAAGTGTTCGCGGGCGGGGTCGTTCTCGACGTCGAGGCGATCAGCATCGAGGGCGGCGACACCCTGAACCGCGCCGGCGGCGAGATGACGTCGACGCCCCACATCGTCGGTTACCAGTGTGCGGGCACGATCACCGAAGTCGGCGAGGGCGTGACCGACCGCCACGTCGGCCAGCGCGTCGTCACCACGATGATCTCGGGGTCACACGCGTCGAAGGTGCGCAACCTCGCGATGCTCACGTGGCCGATTCCCGAGGGCGCCGATCTGATCGCGTGCGCGTGCGTACCCATTCCGTTCGGCACCGCGCACGACTGCCTGTTCGAGTTCGGTCACCTGCAGAAAGGTGAGACCGTCCTCATCCAGGCCGGCGCGGGCGGCGTGGGGCTCGCGGCCATCCAACTCGCGAAGCGCGCGGGCGCAACCGTGTTCGCGACCGCGTCGAACGACGAGCGGCTCGCACGGTTGACCGAGTTCGGCATGGACCACGGCATCAACTACTCGCAGTCCGAGTGGGTGCAGCAGGTCCGCGAGCTCACCGACGGCCGCGGCGTCGACCTGGTCGTCGATTCGGTCGGCGGCAAGATCCTCCAGGGCAGCGTGCAGAGTGTGACGTACCGCGGACGTGTCATCACCGTCGGCCATGCGAGCCGCGACACCAAGCTGCTCGACATCTCGCCGCTCGGCGCGGGCAACATCTCGCTCACGGGCGTGTTCCTGGGAGCCGAGATGGGAAGCGACCGGGCCCGCAACATGATCGGCGGCCTCGTGAACGAGGTCGCCGCCGGCGAGCTGCGCGTCGAGGTCGACCGCACGTTCCCGCTTAGCGCCGCGGCCGAAGCGCACGCCTACATCGAAAGCCGCCAGGCCGTCGGCCGGGTCGTGCTCGTACCCTGAAACAAGAAGCTCGGGGGTGTGTGCGCGAGGGGGGACTTGAACCCCCACGTCCTTTCGGACACAGGAACCTGAATCCTGCGCGTCTGCCAATTCCGCCACTCGCGCGTGGAAGGAGAAGGTTACAGGCCTCCTGTGCGGAGGCAGGAAGGAGCCACTCGCCGAAGGCCGCGCGCGACGACCGAGGGAGCCATGTAGCCGTGCGGACGCAGGAAGGAGCCCACTCGCCGAAGGCCGCGCGCGACGACCGAGGGAGCCATGTAGCCGTGCGGACGCAGGA
>Ga0163152_10002163_pt1 | contig 28836 bp, 25 predicted proteins | sample OliLakLV19MP8IB2_FD_148635 | JGI IMG/M metagenome (GOLD analysis project Ga0163152, IMG submission 148635) | Freshwater microbial mat bacterial communities from Lake Vanda, McMurdo Dry Valleys, Antarctica - Oligotrophic Lake LV.19.MP8.IB-2 | ecosystem: Environmental > Aquatic > Freshwater >...
AGCCGGAGCGGCGAGAAGAGCAGAGGTACGGATGACATGGAATCCCTTTCTGAAGCGTGCGTCGGTGCGGCGGCCTGATGGCCGTGAAAAACGGAACTTACCCTGCCGCTGGCTGCAAGGCCAAGCATCTCGCGGCCTAACCGAAGTTCCGACCCGGCATCAGGTGCGCGGCCGGGTGTGGACGTGCTGATGGACGTGGTAACGCGATTCATCGACTTCGACCGGCACGATATTGAGCCTGCCGTGCCTGACTTCCCGCTCGGCCATCAGCGAATTTGCGAATGCGCTGACCTCTCCGGTTGGCCCCCGAAGAATGACCGTTTCCATGCAGTTGTCGTGATCCAGGTGCACGTGCATCGACGACAGTACGAGATGATGGTGTTCATGCTGAAGGTTGGTCAATCGCTCGGTCAGGTCGCGGGCGTGGTGGTTGAAAACGTACGACAGGGAGGCCACGCAATTGGGCGCTTCGTGCCTTTCAAGGCGGGCGGATTCCAGTTCCGTCCGCAACATGTCGCGCACCGCTTCCGAACGGTTCCGGTAGCCCTTCTGGCGGATGAGTTCGTCGAACTGTTCCGCCAGGTCTTCGTTCAGGGAAATGGTGAAGCGGTCCATGTTCAATTCCTCGGTTAAGCAAAGGCGCTAAGAGAATCAGTGCCCCTCGTGAGATGTTACCTAAGAAAGATAGGAGGCAGCACACGCGATTCACAGAAAAGAGCAACAAATGCAGGGGTTTACTTTTTACGGAAGTGCGGTTAAAGTTATGACGCAAGAAAAAGAGTTCTTAATTCTTATAACAAGAGCGACTTTGACCTGGCAACTTGAGAAGGCGGCGAACACGTCGCGTTTTCTTCAGAAAGGGTCCAAAAATGAAAACGGCAGCACATTCCGTCGCCCGGTATTCGCTTTTTCCCATTGTTTTATTGGCATATTTCGTCTTTTCCCGTACCGTATTCGCGCAGAGCGATGAGGCCCTGCAGGCTCCCGAAGTCGAAGTCATCGGCACCTACGACACCGGCGTGGGGACCTCCGATTCGGCCAGCGCCGGCCAGGTAACGGCTCGCCGCGTGGAAACGCGCCCGGCGTTACGGCCCGGCGAAGTGCTCGAGTACGTGCCTGGCGTGATCATTACCCAGCACAGCGGGGACGGCAAAGCCAACCAGTACTTCCTGCGCGGCTTCAACCTCGATCATGGCACCGACTTCTCGATCACAGTGGCGGGCATGCCGATCAACATGCCGACCCACGCGCATGGACAAGGCTACGCCGACCTGAACTTCCTGATCCCTGAACTGGTTTCCGGCATCAACTATCGCAAGGGCCCGTATTACGCCGAGGTCGGCGATTTCAGTGCGGCAGGCGCGGCCAGCATTGAATACGCCCGCTCGCTTCCCTACACGCTCGGATCGGTCACCTTCGGCGAAGGCGACTACAAGCGCGCGGTCCTCGCCGGGTCCCCGAGCTTCGGCGGGGGCACCTTGCTGTATGGTCTGGAGTTGATGGGCAGTGATGGCCCCTGGGAGAATCCGGAGAACTTCCAGAAGGTCAACGGCGTGCTGCGTTATTCCCGTGGCGACAAGGCCGATGGCTTCTCGATCACCGGCATGGCGTACAACGCCGAATGGGATTCCACGGATCAGATTCCCCTGCGCGCAGTGGAGAGCGGCCAGATCGGCCGCTTCGGCGCGATAGACCCCACGGATGGCGGCAAGACTTCACGCTATTCGCTGTCGTATGAACAGCATCACGATTTCGACGGCGGGCGCGTGATGTTCGATGCGTACGGCGTCCAGTCCAAGCTCAACCTGTTCTCGAACTTCACCTTCTTCCTCGATGATCCCGTCAACGGCGACCAGTTCGAGCAGGAGGAAGACCGCACGATTCTGGGGATGCACCCGCGCGTTGAGTTTTACAACAAGCTGGGCGGCATGGACAACATCTTCAAGGTGGGCCTGCAGGTGCGCCGCGACGACATCGATCCGGTCGGTCTCTATCACAACGTGAGCCGCCAGCGCCTCAGCACTACGCGGGAGGATCAGGTCAAGGAAACCAGCATCGGGCTCTATGTCGAAGACTCAATGCAGGTCACCGAATGGTTCCGTGCGGTGCCCGGTATCCGTGCCGATCACTACGAATTCGATGTGAGCAGCAGCATTCCGCAGAACTCCGGGAAAACCGACGACTCCATCGTTTCGCCGAAGCTGAGCCTGGTGTTCGGTCCATGGTCCAAAACGGAATATTTCCTCAATGTCGGCCGCGGATTCCACAGCAACGACGCGCGCGGCACGACCATTACGCTTGACCCGTCCGACCCCTCGCTGATGACGCCCGCGGAAAAGGTCAACCCGCTGGTTCGTTCGACCGGCGTGGAAGTCGGCATACGTACCGAAATCATCCCGAACCTGGAGTCATCGCTTGCCCTCTGGCAACTTGAGCTGGATTCCGAACTGCTGTTCGTCGGCGATGCCGGCACCACCGAGGCAAGCCGGCCCAGCAAACGCCATGGCATCGAATGGACTAACCACTATCGCCCGACTTCCTGGCTGCTGGTTGATTTTGACCTGAGCCTGTCCCGCGCGGAATTCGACGACGGCGACCCGAATGGCGAAGGCAATGAAATTCCGGGATCCATCGAAAGGGTCGCATCGGTGGGCGTTACCGTGGATTCGCTCGGCCCCTGGTACGGGATGTTGCAATATCGCTACTTCGGTCCGCGGCCGCTCATCGAAGACAACTCGGTGCGCTCCAAGTCTACGCAAATTACAAACCTGCGGATCGGATACATGGTCAACAAGAGCTGGCGCGCCCATTTCGATGCGTTCAACCTGTTCGACCGGCACGATTACGACATCACGTACTTTTACGAATCGCAACTGCAGGGGGAGCCAGGTCCCGTGGAGGACTTCCACTTCCACCCGGTCGAACCTCGAACCGTACGTTTCACGGTTTCTGCTTACTTTTAAAGTTTTGCCACGGCTGTTGCCATGTGCGCGAGCGCCTGCTCCACCAGCGTGCGCGGACAGGCGAAGTTCAGGCGCAGGAATCCAGGCGCGCCGAACAGCGCGCCGTCATACAGGCCCACCCCCGCGTCCAGAAAAAATCGGAACGGATCCTTGACCGGCAGCGCGCGGGCGTCTATCCATGACAGGTAGGTGGCCTCCGCGTGCGAGATTTTCAGTCCTCGCATCGCGCCGACAGATTTCTCCACGAGGTCGCGGTTTGCACGAAGGTAATCGAGCAACGCGCGGTGCCAGTTCTTGCCCTCCCGGTAGGCGGCTTCGGTTGCCACATAGCCCATGAGGCCGACGTGATGAACGATGCCGGACATGGCCGCGCGCAGTTGTTCCCGCATTCGCGGATTGGAAGCCACTGCATAGGCACAGCCGAGCGCGGGCAGGTTGAACGTCTTGCTGGCCGACAGCAGCGTCACGGTGCGATCCGAGATTTCGCCGCCAAGGGATGCAATGGGAATATGGCGTTTGTCCCGGTCGAGGATGAGTCCGGCATGGATTTCATCCGCGCACAGAATCAGGCCATGCTTGCGGCAGACTTCGGCGATCTGCCCGAGTTCATCACGGGTGAATACCCGTCCCACCGGATTATGCGGATTGCAGAGCAGAAGCACGCGTGATCGCGGGGTGATGGCACGTTCCAGCGCATCGATGTCCCAGCGCCAGAGTCCCCCCGATTCCGTCATCTGCACCCGTATGACATTGCGCGAGGCATTGGCGGGGGCGGAAAGAAAAGGGGGATATATCGGCACCGCCGTCACCACGTCATCACCTTCGCTGCCGAACGCGCGGCTGACGACATTGAGACCTACCACCAGACCGGGCAGCCAAACAATCCATTCGGGCTGGATGCTCCAGCCGTACTCGTTCTGCAGATAAGCCAGGGTTGCTTCGGTCAGGCCTTCCGGGGGATTGCTGTACCCGAATATGCCGTGATCGACCCTCCGGTGCAGGGCTTCGATGATCGGGGGCGCGCAGGCAAAGTCCATATCGGCCACCCACATGGGGATGACCCCGTGGTCGCGGTATTTGTCCCACTTGACCGCTGCCGTCCCGCGCCGGTTGACCGTTGTGTCGAAGTCGAACTCGGTGGGTTTGTTCATCATGGCCGTATTTAACCACAGGGGCGACGGCAGGCTGCCGGAGCGGCATGGCGGGTACGGTAGTTGCAAGCTCTCGGCATGCACCCGTTCTTGCCCGGGTAGAGAAGCATTTACCGGAAATATTTACATGCGATCGGCAGTTTTTTCCACGACGAACAAGACAGGAGGCAGCGTGCTTGAGCGTCTGCGCGCGGGCCTCGCTGTTCCGCCGATCGTGTTGCAGCGCGTACTGAAAGTGTTGCGAGGCTGGTCGGACGACCGCTGCGTGTCGGAGTCGGCCGCCGTGGGATTCTTCGCGGCCTTCTCGATCGCTCCTATGCTGCTGGTCGTCATCGCCGTGGCGGGATATTTTTTTGGTGCCGATGCGGTGCAGGGCCGGCTTTACTCGGAGATCGAAGCGATGATCGGCAGCGAGGGAGCGGTGGCGGTGCAGGCGATGGTTGCAAGTGCATGGAAGACCGGTGTGTCCGGCTGGATCGGCGTGGTATCGGTATTCGGCGTGATCATCGGCGCATCGGCCACCTTTGCGCAGCTCACCAATGCCTTGAACTGGATCTGGCGCGCACCCGCCCGAAAGGGCACGGTTGCCACGCTCATCAAGGTGCGGTTGCTTTCCTTCGGCCTGGTGCTGGGCACCGGCTTTCTGCTGATCGTGATGCTTGTTCTGGATGCGGCCCTGGCTTTTGCCGGCAATGCGCTGATGACCGATCGGGAGATCGCCAGACCGTTGATGAAAGTGACCCAGCAGGTGCTGGCATTTGTGGTACTGCTCGGCGCGTTCAGCGTGCTGCTCAAAGTGCTTCCGGATGTGCAGGTCCGCTGGAAGGATGCGGGGCTTGGGGCGCTCGTCGCCACAGTGCTGTTCAGTTTCGGCAAGCATTTGCTGGCGATCTACCTTGCCCACGCCGGCACGGCCAGCGCCTTCGGCGCCGCGGGCTCGCTCGCAGTTCTCATGATGTGGTTGTTTTTCTCGGCTGGCGTATTCCTTCTTGGCGCTGAAGTGGCCGCGCACGGGTTGCCGAAGTCGCAGGATCCGAAGACGCAGGCCCGTCAGTGAAAATCCCGCGAACCGATATCCAGGTTTCCGATCAGCGACGAATAGTCGGTGAGATGTTCCGCGATCAGATGGATGACATTGCCTTCGCGCTCCAGCATCCCGTCGACCCGCAACAACCTTGAGGCTAGCAGCGGACGCCGCTGCTTGCGCGACAGTCTTTCCCACACGATGACGTTGATCTGGCCGGTTTCGTCCTCGAGCGTGACGAAGATCACGCCCTTGGCCGTGCCCGGATGCTGGCGGCAGGTGACCAGGCCGGCGACACGGACCGGCGTATGGGTGTCCATGTCACGCAACTGTTCTGCGGTGACGAAAGAGCGTTGGTCCAGCCGTGGGCGCAACAGGGCCAGCGGATGGCGCCGGAGCGTCAATCCTGTGCTGGTGTAATCAGCGAGGATGTCCTGTCCTTCGGCTGGAGCAGGCAGGCAGATGGGCGTTTCGGTGATCGTGGCGGCTTCGAGGAGGAGCGGGCGCTTTTCGATTCCAGAAACCAGCCAGGCCGCATTCCGGCGATGGCCGGCCAGAGATTCGAGTGCGCCTGCGGCTGCCAGGGCATTCATGTCCCTGCGCGACAACTCGGCGGCGAGCAAAAGTTCTTCGAATCTATGCCAGGGGAGAGGGGCGAGGGGCGAGGGGCGAGGAAGAAAGCCTGAGGCCGGGAAGAGTTCCTCCCGGATATGAATCACACGCTGCGCGCCGTCTTTGGATAAACCCTTGACCATGCGCAGGCCCAGCCGGATGGCGGGCTGATTTTCCCTCGCCCCTCGCCCCTCACCCCCCGTCCCTGAGCCGCTATGCGGCTCGATCGTGCATTCCCAGTTGCTTGCGAGTACATCTACCGGCCTGACCTCGACGCCATGCCGTTGCGCGTCCTGCACCAGTTGCGCCGGTGCATAGAACCCCATCGGCTGGCTGTTGAGCAATGCGCAAGTGAAGGCGGCGGGTTCGTAGTGCTTGAGCCATGCGGACACGTAAACCAGCAGCGCGAAACTCGCCGAGTGCGATTCCGGAAATCCGTATTCGCCGAATCCCTGGATCTGCTCGAAGATCCGCAGCGCGAATTTCCCGTCGTAGCCCTTCTTCAGCATTCCACTGACCAGCCGGTCCTTGAACGGCCCCAGTCCGCCTTTCTTCTTCCAGGCCGCCATGGCGCGTCGCAACTGGTCTGCTTCGCCCACTGAAAAATCGGCGGCCACCATCGCGATCTCCATGACCTGCTCCTGGAAGATCGGCACCCCCAGCGTTCGCTTCAGGACTTCCTTGAGCCTGGCGGAGGGGTACTCGATGGCGTCGGGATCTTTTTTCCGGTTGCGCAGGTAAGGGTGCACCATGCCGCCCTGGATCGGTCCGGGGCGCACGATCGCGACCTCGACCACCAGGTCGTAAAAGCATTGGGGCCGGAGCCGCGGCAGCATCGACATCTGGGCACGTGATTCAACCTGGAACACGCCGATGCTGTCCGCCTTGCAGAGCATCTCGTACACAGGCCTGCCTTCATCGCGGTTTTCGGTGGCGAGGATATCGGCCATGGACAGCGAGCTGCCACGTTGGCGGTTGACCATGTCCAGCGCCAGCCGGATCGCGGTCAGCATGCCCAGAGCCAGAACATCCACTTTCAGCAGGCCGAGTTCGTCGAGGTCGTCCTTGTCCCATTGGATATTGGTGCGCAGGGGATCCGGGGAAAACGTGTTCGCAATACCTTTCGACGCAGGTCTGACCCCATCGTCGGCATATCGCGAAGGATCGCCACGCATGGCAGCATTTTCAGTCGGCACAAGCCGGGATAGTGGCCCTCGCGAAATGACGAAGCCGCCGACGTGCTGTGACAGGTGACGGGGAAACCCCGAAAGCGTGCCGGTCAGCGTGATCAGCTTGTGAATTACCGGCGAGTCAGGATCGAACCCGGCTTCGAGCAGCCGGGTGGCGCGTTCTCCTGGATGATCCCACCAGACGAAGCTGCCCGCGATGCGATCCAACTGGACTGCGTCCAGACCCAGGGCTTTGCCGACGTCACGAAAGGCGCTGCGCGTCCGGTAGCAGATCACGGTGGCGGCCAATGCCGCACGATGCCTGCCGTATTTGCGATAAATGTACTGGATGACTTCTTCGCGGCGCTCGTGCTCGAAATCCACGTCGATGTCGGGCGGCTCGTTGCGTTCTTTCGAGAGAAAGCGCCCGAACAGCAGCCGGGTCCGGTCGGGATCCACAGAAGTGATCCCCAGCGCATAGCAGACCACGGAATTGGCGGCCGAGCCGCGGCCCTGACAAAGGATATTCTGTGCCCGGGCGTACTGGACGATGTCGTAGACGGTCAGGAAAAAAGCCTCGTAGCGCAGTTCGGCGATCAGTTCGAGTTCTTTCCCTGAATTTTCACTCACTGCGGGCGGAACGCCGCGGGGGTAGCGATCCTTCAATCCGTCTTCAGTCAACTCGGCCAGGTACTGCGCCGGCGTCTTGCCGTCCGGAACGATTTCCTCCGGATACTCGTACTGCAGTTCATCGAGGGAAAAATGGCAGCGTTCGGCGACGCGCAACGTTTCCTCGAGCAGCGCCGGCGGATAAATTTTTTCCAGCCGGTTGAGCGGACGCAGATGCCGTTCACCGCTGGCCTGCAAATCGAGTCCAGCTTTCGCGACCGGCACGCCGAGGCGGATCGCCGTGAGCGTGTCCTGCAACGCCCGGCGTCCGCGCGCATGCATGTGCACGTCGCCGCTGGCCACGCAAGGCAGTTCCGCCTGCCGGCCGAGTTCCTGAAGTGCGGCAAGACGTTCGCGGTCGCCGCCTCGCGCCAGCAGTTCGACCGCGATCCAGAAACAGCCGGGGAAACGTCGCGCAAGCCACAGCGCATCGCCGGCCTGCGGCTGCGCCAGCGGCAGCCAGAGTGCGAGGCAATGCGGAATGCCGGACTCGAGATGATCGCGCGAGAGGCGATATTCGCCTTTGGGGGCATTGCGCCGGCCGCGCGTGATCAATTCGGAAAGATTGCCATAGCCTTCGCGGTTGGTTGCCAGCAGGACGAAGCGCAATCCATCCTCGAGCCGGAACTCGGCGCCGATGATCAACTTGAATGCGTCCTTGTGTTCCTTCGCTGCGGCATGTGCGCGCACGACGCCGGCAAGCGAACACTCGTCGGTGATGGCCAGCGCCTTGTAACCACGCCTGACCGCAGTCCCGACCAGTTCCTGCGCATGCGATGCCCCGCGCAGGAAACTGAAATTGGTCAGGCAGTGAAGCTCTGCATAATCCACGGGAGACGCCGCATCGTCAGGCGAAGATGCCGTGGACGAACCATTCGCGCCCGTCGGGCCTTTCCCGGTAAAGCCAGAGCTTCGCGCCCGTGCTGTCGCGCGCGACGAAGTAGTCGCGCTTCACGTCGAAGTCATCCCACCAGCCGGATTCGACGCGCTCGGGGCCGTCGAGCAGGGTGAGCGGCCGGTCCATCGCGGGCAGGCTGCCCTCGGCATGGAGGCGGCGCGGCCGGGGCAGCAGCCACAGCGGCCGCTGCAGTTCGCACTGGCCGTCGGCAGCATGTCCCGGCAGTGTCCTGCGATAGGCCCGCTCCGGACGATGGTCGGGAAAAACCTCCACTCCGTGCACAGCTTCCACCCCCAGCCGCGCGCGCAAATGCTCAACGATGCGCCAGCGCTCCTCGCGGGGAGGGCGGCCATCACTGAACAGAGTGCGATTGCACGAGCCGAGCGGACGCACTTCGCCGGCGATGAGCACGAGGTTTTCCACCGCCTCGGGGAGTTTGATCGTGGCAAGTTTCTCGCGTAGCAGCGTCACCAGATGGCCGGCTTCGCGGCTCGGCGCCGACAACCCGAGAACAACCGGCGTTGCGGCATGATGCGCATGCTGCAGCTCCAGCTTCAGGCGGGTGACGCCAATCTGCCGCATCGCCAGGTGACCGGTGAGTTCGAGCACCAGCCGCTTGGCGGCAAACAGCAGCGGTTCGGTTTCCTGCACCGGCGCCGGGAGCTCCAGCGAAGCCGAATAACGGTTGGGCGCAGAAAAAGGCGGGCGCGGATCCGGGAGCAGGCCCAGCGCGCGATCGATCTCGTCGAGCATGCCCTGTCCGAAACGGCGGGCGAGGCCGTCCCGCGGCAGGGACAGCCAGTCGCCAATGGTATGCACGCCAAGGTTCGCGAGCATTGCAATGGTCTGCGCGGGCTGGTCGAGCCGGGTCAGCCGCAGCCGCGCCAGAGTTCGCCGCAGTTCAAGGCGATTGCCGATCGAGGTGCCGACGTCATCGCGAGCCAGCAGCAACGCAGCCGTCGGATTGGGCGCAAGCACGACAGTGGCGTGATAGCCCAGCTCCGCCAGCCCGACGCGGATGCGGCCGCTCAGCGGACGCAGCCCGCCGAACAGGCGCAGGCAGCCGCTGATTTCCATCAGCACTTCGTTCGACGAAGCGAGGCTGACCGTCGGGGTGAATTGCGTTGCCCATGCTGCGATACCGGCCAGCGCTTTCGCTTCCTTTGCGGAATCCCGGGTGCGGACCTGCAATCCGGATGTCAGCGCGTGGGCCGCGGACACCGCCATGCCGGGTTTGATGCCGGTTTTGGCCGCTTGCTCGTTGCATGAGAGCACCCGGGCCGGATTGCCTGTTTCCTGCACGATCGCCGGCCCGCAGGAATCGCCGCCGCGTAAATACAGTTGCAGCGACAGATCGGGAAAACGCAGCGCGGCCCACAGCATATGGCGTGGTTCCTAGGAAATAAAGTCAAAGAAAAAAATCTGAACCACGGAGAGCCCGGAGAGCACGGAGGAAGGGCGAGAGAAAATTAAATTATCGATTGTCTGAAATTGCGTGACGCAGAACTGCCGCACTCATGTTGCTTGTTGCGCGGTTAGGTAAAAGCCCATGATCCCGCCATCTCATGTCTTGTTTTTCTCCGTGTCCTCCGTGGTTCAAGATCTTGGTTGTGGACCTGGATGGTTGGTCGGTATCCAGCCAGAGCGTCGGCGTGAGGCCGCTCCCGCGGCGCTTGAGGATTTTCACGGACAGCCTGTCCTGGCGCACGCCGAGCCGCAGGCGCAGCGGAGCGGGAGAGGGGAGTGCGGCACGCACGGATTCCCCGAACACCACGCCGAAGCTGCCGCCTTTCTCCGCGGCCAGTTGCAGGCGGCGCAGCCCGTGTTCGTTGATGGCGGCAGGCCAGGCCAGTACCACCGGGCAATTGCCGGCCCGCAGGCTTTGTTCCGCGGCCCACAGCGTATCTTTATCGGAAGTGGTATTCGCCACGATGACCCTGGACAGCCGGATGCCGCGCGCGGCCAGCGCGGGCGCATAGGGAATCCAGGGCGGGGCGATCAGCATCAGCCAGCCGTCCTGCTGCGACAGTTGGGCCAGTGCCGGCATCAGCAGCGACAGTTCACCGATGCCCGTGCGTTCGGTCAGCAGTTCGCTGACCATGCCTCGCGGCCAGCCTCCGCCCGGCAATTCATCATCGAGCTCGGGAAATCCGGTGGGGATGCTGGGCAGCGCGACGCGCGCATGTTCGTCGCCGCGCCAGATGGCGGGGTTTTGCAGCAGGGATTGGAGGGCGGACATGAGGGCCGTGGATACCGTGAAAACGAGCGAAGTGGAGTTTCAGTGAAGACTAACCTTCAGGTTATGTCGCAACTACTGTCGTGACTTCGTGACTATCGTGACTGCGTAAGGGCAGAAAACCGGCCGTTAGACTTTTGCATTTCGGCGGCAGTCACGACAGTCACGTTAGTCACGGCTTTTTACGCCGCGGCGGTGCTTCCCGCTGCATTGCGCGCCGGAAAGCGCGACGGCGGTTCGGGGATCTTGCCGAGCCGGGCCAGCCTCGATTCAATTGCCCATTTGCTTCTCTTGTGGATGGCGGCGAGTTCTTCGATCGACTTGCCCGAGTCGTAGCTGCCGCCCAGGCGCCCATCCTCCTCCTGCGACCAGGGCCGTCCCGCGTTCTCCTGGCCCGGCGTTGCCGGCGTTGCCGTTGCGTCTTTCGCCGGCGCTGATTTTTGTGCAGGCGGTCTTTGTGCAGGCGGCGAGACGGGGGATTCCAGCGTGCGGATCGCGGAGAAAAGCGCGCGCACGGTGTCGGGATGCTGATAGCTGCTGCCGGCTGAAAACTGTTCGCCGGTGGCCGGATCGATGCCGTCGGCAAGGGTCCTGAGGATTGCGAGGGTCTTTTGCGTTTCCATGAAGTTCTCCGTCAAGTGGTTGATAAGTTGTTGTCCACCTGTGCGCTGAAAGCCGTGAATGCCGTGAATATCGTAAAAGCCGCAAAGGCCGTGAATGCCGTAGAGCTTTAAGGCTTTAGCTCGATTCACGGTATTCACGATATTCACGTATTCACGGTTTTTTTTATCCGAGCTTGCCGTTCCTGATGATGCCGACGCCGATACCCTCGATGGCGAACGGGTCGTGCTTCAGGTCCACATATATAGGTGCGAAATCCGGGTTCTCCGGCAGCAACTGAACCTGGCTGCCCTGGCGCTTGAAGCGCTTGACCGTGACTTCGTCGTGCAGGCGCGCCACCACGATCTGGCCCGAGCGCGCTTCCTGCGTCTTGTGCACGGCCAGCAGATCGCCTTCGAGGATGCCGGCGTCGCGCATGCTCAGCCCACGCACTTTCAGCAGGTAGTCGGCGCGCGGATTGAACAGGCCGGGATCCACCTGGTAGCGTCCCTGGACATGCGCCTCGGCGAGGATCGGGCTGCCGGCCGCAACCCGGCCGACCAGCGGCAGGCCCTGTTGCTCCTTCAGCCGGATGCCGCGTGCCGCGCCGGCGAGAAGCTCGATGAAGCCTTTGCGGGCCAGCGCCCTGAGGTGGTCCTCCGCCGCATTGGCGGAGCGAAAGCCCAGCACCCGGGCAATCTCCGCACGGGTGGGGGGAAAGCCGGTGGCTTGGGTGAAATCGGCAATCAGGCGCAGCACTTCGGCCTGGCGTGGGGTCAGTTCATCCATGGAAAACCTCCTTGACTGTGATTATATACAGTATCCCCGCAAAGGCAATCCTCTCCAGAACGGATCGTGTGCACGGAATCCGGGCAAATGAAGCCCTGGCCTGAAAATCTCCGCGCGATGTTCGTGCATTGCCTGATGGCGGCGCACAAAGCCGGTGCGTCCGCTCATCGCACCTCCTCGCATCGCTCCGGAAAACGTCCTCCGGGGAATGCCTGTTCTGTTGCAAACGCATGAAACACAAAGGCATTCATTGTTCATATCGACATCGGCATGGTTGTTGCAGAAGTCTGGCGTGCATTAACAAAGCGTCACGCGCATTCGCAGAACAGCCGCACGCATTAACGGAAGCCAGACGATGAAGGTCAGGCAGCCATTCCATCAACAACCGCTCCATCAACAACCGCTTAGGGGAGTTATATGAAACGCAGTCGTTTACTCAATTCATTGGTCGGCCTGGCATTCGCCGTTACTGCGGCGACCGCCTCGGCTGCCGACACCATCAAGGTCGGCATCCTGCATTCGCTGTCGGGAACGATGGCCATCTCGGAAACGTCGCTGAAGGACGTGGCGCTGATGACCATCGACGAGATCAACGCCTCCGGCGGCGTCATGGGCAAGCAGCTCGAAGCCGTCGTTGTCGATCCCGCCTCCAACTGGCCGCTGTTCGCGGAAAAGGCGCGCGGCCTGCTGTCCCAGGATAAGGTCTCGGTCGTGTTCGGCTGCTGGACCTCGGTGTCGCGCAAGTCCGTGCTGCCGGTGTTCAAGGAACTGAACGGCCTGCTGTTCTACCCGGTGCAGTACGAAGGTGAAGAGCTCGAGAAGAACGTGTTCTACACCGGCGCTGCGCCCAACCAGCAGGCGATCCCGGCGGTGGAATACCTGATGTCCAAGGAAGGTGGCGGCGCCAAGCGTTGGGTCCTGCTCGGCACCGACTACGTCTACCCGCGCACGACCAACAAGATCCTGCGCTCGTTCCTGAAGTCGAAGGGCGTGGACGAGAAGGACATCGACGAGGTCTACACCCCGTTCGGCCACAGCGACTACCAAACGATCGTCGCCAACGTCAAGAAGTTCGCCGCCGGTGGCAAGACCGCGGTGGTGTCGACCATCAACGGCGACTCCAACGTGCCCTTCTACAAGGAACTCGGCAACGCCGGCCTGAAGGCGACCGACGTGCCGGTGGTGGCATTCTCCGTGGGTGAAGAAGAGCTGCGCGGCGTGGACACCAAGCCGCTCGTGGGTCACCTGGCCGCGTGGAACTACTTCCAGTCGATCAAGAACCCGGTCAACACCGAGTTCATCAAGAAGTGGAAGGCTTACGCCAAGGCGAAGGGCCTGCCCAACGCCGACACGGTCGTGACCAACGACCCGATGGAAGCCACCTACATCGGCATCCACATGTGGAAGCAGGCGGTCGAGAAGGCCAAGACCACCGACGTCGACAAGGTGATCGCTGCAGTCGGCGGCCAGACCTTCAAGGCACCGTCCGGCTTCACCATCAAGATGGACGAGAAGAACCACCACCTGCACAGGCCGGTGTTCATCGGCGAAATCAAGGCCGACGGCCAGTTCAACGTGGTGTGGAAGACCAAGGGTCCGGTCCGCGCCCAGCCGTGGAGCCCGTTCATCGCGGGTAACGACAAGAAGAAGGACGTGCCGGAAGGCATGTAAGAAGCGAGGCGGATCACCGCTGTTGCGGTGGTCCGCCGTCTCTCCTGACTCCCGCGGCCGCCCCTCGCGTGCGGTCACATTTTCCAAGAATACGATCCATACCCGACGATGAGTCGCATCCTGATTTTGTTCGCCTGGGCGATGGCCGTGATCTCGGCGCCAGCCTATGCCGCCCTGGACCCGGCGCTGGTACAGCCGCTCGGCGGCGAAGATGCCGATGCCCGCGTCGAAGCCATCACTAAACTCGGTACGCTGGGAACTCCCGAAGCTTTTTCGATCCTCAATGCGCTGAACGAAGAACGGCTTTATGCCACCCCCGAGGGGCGTGTGCTGATCGTCGAGGACGACAAGGCCACCGATCCCCTGACCGGCGACAAGCTCGATCTGCCTGAAGGGGTCGATGCCGTCACCATCAACAACCGCCTGCGTCGCGAACTCGAAAGCGCGCTCGCCGGACTGCGACTGTTCGCCGACGACTACCGGGTCCGGCTGAAGGCGGCGCAGGAAGTGCAGCAGAATGCCGGCGCGGCGCAACTGCCCATGCTGGAGCGCGCCCTCGCCAAGGAAACCGACCCGCGCGTGAGTAGCGTGCTGAACATGGCCGTGGCGACAATCAATCTCAAGAGCGACGACGCCGCCAAGCGCAAGCTGGCGGTGGAGCGCCTGGCCGACACGACCAATTCCTCGATCCGTCCCGTGCTGGCGGCGATGATCGAACCCAGGGCGGACGGAACGTTCGCCGAACCCGATGCCGGCGTGCGCGCAGCCGTCGTCCAGACCCTCAGCCGTATCGATCTTCACATCGCCGTGATCGAGTGGACCGGCAATCTCTTTTACGGCCTGAGCCTGGCCAGCGTGCTGTTGCTCGCCGCACTCGGCCTGGCGATCACCTTCGGTTTGATGGGCATCATCAACATGGCCCACGGCGAATTGCTCATGGTGGGCGCGTACTCGACTTACCTGGTCCAGCTCGCATTCAGGCGCTGGTTTCCCGCGCAGATCGACTGGTATGTGGTCGCCGCTGTGCCGACGGCCTTCGTCATCACGGCGGCGGTCGGCATGCTGCTCGAGCGTACCGTGATTCGCTGGCTCTACGGACGCCCTCTGGAAACTCTGCTTGCGACGTGGGGCATTAGTCTCGTATTGATGCAGACGGTGCGCACCATCTTCGGCGCCCAGAACGTGGAGGTCGCCAACCCGAGCTGGATGTCCGGCGGCGTGACCGTGCTCGGCGGCCTGGTGCTCACCTACAACCGCATCGTGATCATCGGCTTCGCGATCTTCGTGGTGGTCATCGTCTGGGCACTGCTCAACAAGACGCGACTCGGGCTGTTCGTGCGCGCGGTGACCCAGAACCGGCGCATGGCCGATTGCGTTGGCGTGCCGACCGGCAGGGTGGACATGTTGACCTTCGGCCTCGGCTCGGGCATCGCGGGTCTCGGCGGCGTGGCGCTATCGCAACTGGGGAACGTCGGGCCGGACCTTGGCCAGAGTTACATCGTCGACTCATTCCTGGTCGTGGTGCTGGGCGGCGTGGGCCAGCTCGCGGGTACCGTCATCGCTTCCTTCGGTCTGGGCGAACTCAACAAGTTCCTCGAGCCGTACGCCGGCGCGGTGCTGGCGAAAATCGCCATCCTGGTGCTGATCGTGCTGTTCATCCAGAAGCGTCCGCAGGGCCTGTTCGCCCTCAAGGGAAGGAGCGCCGACTGATGGCCGTCGTTGCGCCAAAACGCCATTCGCTGTTCCCGCCCGCCGTCTGGACCGGCGTCCTGGTCGCCACCGCTCTCCTTGCGATGCTGCCGATCCTCAACCTGATTTTTCCCGATGGCAGCGCGCTGCATGTGTCGAGCTTTACCATCGCACTGATCGGCAAATTTATGTGCTTCGCGATCGCCGCCCTCGCGCTCGACCTCGTATGGGGCTACACGGGGATCCTGAGCCTCGGCCACGGCCTGTTCTTCGCCCTGGGCGGCTACGCCCACGGCATGTACCTGATGCGAGCCATCGGCCATGACGGTGTCTACCAGTCCGACCTGCCGGACTTCATGGTGTTCCTCGACTGGAAGGCCTATCCCTGGTACTGGTCGTTCACGGATCATTTCTGGTATTGCATGCTGCTGGTGGTCCTGGTGCCGGGCATCCTCGCCTTCGTATTCGGTTTTTTTGCGTTCCGTTCGCGCATCAAGGGCGTTTACTTTTCGATCATCACCCAGGCGCTCACGTTCGCGGCGATGCTGCTCTTTTTCCGCAACAACACCGGTTTCGGCGGCAACAACGGCTTCACCGATTTCAAGCGCATCCTGGGTTTCACGATCACGGCGCCCAACACCAAGGCGGTCCTTTACCTGGTGACACTCGCCGCGTTGCTGGGTGCGCTGGTGCTCGCGAGATGGATCACGCAGTCCAAGCTTGGCCGGGTGCTGACCGGCATCCGTGATGCGGAAAGCCGGCTCATGTTCGTGGGTTACGACCCGCTGTGGTTCAAGCTGTTCATCTGGACCCTGTCTGCGGTGCTGTGCGGCATAGCCGGCGCGCTGTACGTCCCGCAGGTGGGCATCATCAATCCAAGCGAGATGTCGCCCGCCAACTCCATCGAGATGGTGATCTGGGTGGCCACCGGCGGCCGCGGCACGCTGATCGGCCCGATCATCGGCGCGGGCGTGGTCAACGGCATGAAGACCTGGTTTACCTCGGCGCTGCCGCAATACTGGTTGTTCGTGCTGGGTGCCATCTTCGTGCTGGTGACCCTGTTCCTGCCGCAGGGCATCGCCGGCCTGGTGCGCAAGTTGTGGACGCGGCGCTCCACCCCGCGCGCAGCGGCCGATCCGGCCACTGGAGGCGCTTCATGAGTGCCGACATCCCGATGGCGAACAACAACGATCCGCAAACCAATCCGACTGGCGCGGCCGGTTACGGTCACGTCGTGCCCACCAGTGTTGACTTGTCTCATGGCGCCATCCTGTACCTCGACGACATCACGGTGTCCTTCGATGGTTTCCGCGCACTCAACAAGCTCACGCTCGACATCGGCGTCGGCGAGCTGCGCTGCGTGATCGGGCCCAACGGCGCCGGCAAGACCACGATGATGGACGTGATCACTGGCAAGACGCGGCCCGACGCCGGCACGGCGTTCTTCGGCCAGACCATGGACCTGACCCGCATGAGCGAGCCGCAGATCGCCCACGCCGGCATCGGCCGCAAGTTCCAGCGTCCCACCGTGTTCGAGAACCATTCTGTGTTCGAGAACCTCGAACTGGCGATGAAGATGGACAAGGGGGTCCGCGCAACACTGCTGGCGCGCCTGAAGGGCGAGCAGGTGGATGCCATCGGTTCGACCCTGGCCCTCATCCGGCTCGAGGAGCAGGCCTTCCGGCCGGCGGGCCTGCTGTCGCACGGCCAGAAACAGTGGCTCGAGATCGGCATGCTGCTCATGCAGGAACCCAGGCTGCTGCTGCTCGACGAGCCGGTGGCCGGGATGACGGACGCCGAGACCGAGCGTACCGGCGAACTGCTCAACGAGCTGCGTGGCAAGCATTCGCTGATGGTGGTGGAGCACGACATGGATTTCGTCGAGAGCATCGCCCAGGGTGGGATCGTGACCGTGTTGCACGAGGGTTCGGTGCTGGCGCAGGGCACCATGGACGCCGTGCAGGCCGACGCCCGGGTCATCGAAGTCTACCTGGGACGTTAATGAAGATGTTCCCCCCCGTTCTCTACGTTCACTCGTCCACGGTCGGGCCTGCATGCCCGACCGCTTCGCCAGGCACGCATCAAGCCGCAGGGCCTGCTGCGTGTCCGGGCTCAGTCCTTCGGGGGCGTCGGCCTCCCAGGATTTTCCGCGTCTGGCGGAGAGCAGCAACGCAGGCCGCAAGGTCGGGGCGGCGCTGCAGAAGGCCGACAGCATGCTGACTGTCACCGGCATCAACCAGTATTACGGCGGCAGCCACACGCTGCGTGGCATCTCCCTCGAAGCGCGCAAGGGAGAGTGCACCACTTTGCTGGGCCGCAACGGGGTCGGCAAGACGACCCTGCTGCGTTGCCTGATGGGTGTGCTGCCGGTGGCAAGCGGTAAAGTCGAGTTCGAGGGCCGCGACATCACGCGCCTGTCTCCCCATCGGCGCGCGGCGCTGGGCATCGCTTACGTGCCGCAGGGACGCGAGATTTTTGCCCGCCTCACGGTGGAAGAGAACATCCGTATGGGCATGGCGACCAAGTCATCCCGCGATGCAAGGCGTATTCGCGACGACATTTTCCAACTGTTTCCTGTCCTCAAGGAAATGCTCGGCCGCCGCGGCGGCGACCTCTCTGGCGGCCAGCAACAGCAGCTCGCCATCGCGCGCGCGATGGTGGCCGATCCCAAGCTGATCATCCTCGACGAGCCCACCGAGGGCATTCAGCCGTCGATCATCAAGGACATCGAACGCGTCATCCGCTTGCTGCGCGAGCGCGGCGACATGGCAATCCTGCTGGTCGAGCAGTACTACGACTTCGCGCGCGAACTCGCCGACAGCTATGTCGTGCTGCAGCGGGGCGAAGTGGTCAAGAGCGGCGCCGGTGGAGACATGGACGCGGATAATGTGCGAAGCTATCTGTCAGTATGAAACCGGTCGAGGCGGTGGCTCCGCGGACCTGGGACGCGGAGCTCGCTCTGGGCTACGAGTTCCGGGCTGGCCGCACAACCCTAGCGCGGCGCTCGAGTCGCGGGCCCCTGGCCGTCCAGAAGATGCTGTATCCGGAATCCGCCGCCGTCTGCCATACCATCCTGCTGCATCCGCCGGGCGGGATAGCCGGGGGTGATCACCTGACCATCCGCGCCGCGCTCGACCCGCAGGCGCACACGGTGTTCGCGACGCCGGGGGCCACGAAGTGGTACCGGTCGGCGTCCCTGGAGTCCCGACAGCGTATTGATATCAGCGTCGCGGACAACGGGATCTGCGAATGGCTCCCGCAGGAAAACATTTTCTTCGAGTCGGTCAAGGCCGACAACTCGATTTCGGTCAGGCTGGGCCACGGGGCCGCATTCTGCGGCTGGGATGTCATGTGCCTCGGGCGCACCGCGAGCGGCGAACGTTTCCGCAACGGTCGCATCCGCCAGCGGCTGCGGATTGAGCGGGAAGGGCGTCCCTTGTTCGAGGAGCTGGCATGTATCGAAGGCGGTAGCGCAGTCCTGGATTCGCCGGCCGGCATGGCAGGGTATCCTGTCTGCGGCAGCTTCCTGCTGGCGGGCCGCCGGATCGATGCTTCCCTGATGGAAGGCTGCCGCGCCGTGCTGCCGGGCGACGACTGCCGTTGGGGTGTGACGACATTGCCCGAAGTGTTGGTAGCGCGCTACATTGGCCGGTCGGCGGAGCAGGTGCGAGACTATTTCTCGCGCATCTGGGAATTGTTGAGGCCCGTGTATGCCAACCGGCAGGCGCGGCGGCTGCGGATCTGGGCGACGTGAAGTACAGGGACGAGGTATGAGGGGCGAGGGACGAGGGAGAATCAAGAGCAAACCATGGAACTGACACCAAGAGAAAAGGACAAACTGCTTATCTTCACCGCTGGCCTGGTGGCGGAGCGGCGCAAGGCGCGTGGATTGAAGCTCAACTATCCGGAATCGATTGCCTTCATTTCGGCGGCCATCATGGAAGGTGCCCGAGACGGCAGGACGGTCGCAGAATTGATGAGCTACGGCACCACGCTGCTCACCCGCAACGACGTCATGGAGGGCATCGCGGAAATGATTCCCGACATCCAGGTCGAGGCGACGTTCCCGGACGGCACCAAGCTCGTCACCGTTCACAATCCCATCGTCTGAAGGCGGAAAAATGATTCCAGGCGAGATCAAGACAAAAGAAGGCGAGATCGAGATCAACGCCGGTCGCAAGACGGTGACGATCAAGGTCGCCAACAGCGGCGACCGGCCGGTCCAGGTGGGCTCGCATTATCACTTCTTTGAAACCAACGAGGCGCTGCTATTCGATCGCGCCGTCGCGCGCGGATTCCGGCTCAACATCGCGGCCGGAACTGCAGTGAGATTCGAACCGGGGCAGGAGCGCACGGTGGAACTGGTCGAGCTCGCGGGAGCCAGGGTTGTCTATGGCTTTCTCGGCAAGGTCATGGGGAAACTCTGATGGCACGCACGATTGGAAGGCAGGCTTATGCCGAAATGTTCGGCCCGACCACCGGTGACCGTGTCCGGCTGGCGGACACCGATCTCTGGATCGAAGTGGAGAAAGACCACACGACCTACGGCGAGGAAGTGAAATTCGGCGGCGGCAAGGTGATCCGGGACGGCATGGGGCAGAGCCAGCGCCGGGCGCACGAGGTGGCGGACACTGTCATCACCAATGCGCTGATCGTCGACTACTGGGGCATCGTCAAGGCTGACATCGGCATCAAGAACGGCCGCATCAGCGGCATCGGCAAGGCGGGCAATCCCGACATCCAGCCGAACGTGAGCATCATCATCGGCGCGGCGACGGAAATCATCGCGGGGGAAGGCTCCATCGTCACCGCGGGCGGCATCGACAGCCACATTCACTTCATCTGTCCGCAACAGATTGAGGAAGCCCTGATGTCCGGTGTCACCACGATGATCGGCGGCGGCACCGGTCCGGCGACCGGCACGGCCGCGACGACCTGCAGCCCCGGTCCCTGGCACATCGGCCGCATGCTGCAATCGCTCGATGCTTTTCCGATGAACTTCGGCTTGCTGGGCAAGGGCAATGCGAGCCTGCGCCTGCCATTGCGCGAACAGGTCGCCGCGGGCGCCATAGGCCTCAAACTGCATGAGGACTGGGGCACCACGCCGGCGGCGATCGACAATTGCCTGGCCGTTGCGGATGAAATGGACGTGCAGGTAGCGATCCACACCGACACGCTGAACGAATCCGGTTTCGTCGAGACCACGCTGGCGGCATTCAAGGGCCGTACCATCCATACGTATCACACCGAGGGCGCGGGTGGCGGCCATGCGCCCGACATCATCCGCGCCTGCGGCGAGTCCAATGTACTGCCGTCCTCGACCAACCCGACCCGGCCGTACACGGTCAATACCATCGACGAGCATCTCGACATGCTGATGGTCTGCCATCATCTCGACGCAGGCATCGCGGAGGACGTGGCCTTCGCGGAATCGCGGATCCGCCGCGAAACCATCGCGGCCGAGGACATCCTGCACGACCTCGGTGCGTTCAGCATGATCTCGTCCGATTCCCAGGCGATGGGACGGGTGGGGGAGGTCGTGATCCGCACCTGGCAGACCGCGCACAAGATGAAGCAGCAGCGCGGCTCGCTGGCGGAGGACAAGGCGGGTGCGGACAACTTCCGGGTCAAGCGCTACATCGCCAAGTACACCATCAATCCGGCTATCACCCATGGCATGGCGCACGAAGTCGGTTCGGTCGAAGTGGGCAAGCTTGCCGACCTGGTGCTATGGAAGCCGGCGTTCTTCGGCGTTAAACCCTCCATGATCCTGAAGAGCGGCGTCATCGCGGCCGCGGCGATGGGGGACCCCAATGCCTCGATTCCGACACCGCAGCCCGTACACTATCGGATGATGTTCGGCGCATTCGGTGGATCGTTGACGCAATCGTCCGTGACCTTCGTCTCCAAGGCCGCACTCGAAAGCGACGTCGGCCGCAAGCTCGGCCTGGCCAAGCCGCTGGTGGCGATCTCGGGAACGCGAAAGCTGAAGAAGTCCGACCTGCCGCTCAACGGGTATACACCGCAGATCGAAGTCGATCCCGAGACCTATGAAGTCCGCGCCGATGGCCAACTGCTCACCTGCGAGCCGGCCAGGGTCCTGCCGATGGCGCAGCGCTATTTCCTGTTCTGACCGAGGCCATGCTGACCATCCAGAGCCGTACCGAATCGCGCGAACGCTTCGACGTCGAATTGCTGCTCCCGTTCGAGCTGCGGCAGAAAAGCAGACTGCGCACGCAGAGCACAACCGGAGAGGAAGTCGGATTATTCCTGCCGCGGGGAGAGATCCTGCGCAACGGCGACTTCCTGCAGGCCGAGGATGGGCGCTGCGTGAAGGTAACCGCCAAGCCTGAACGGGTCCTGCAGATCGACGGTTCCGACGCATTGCAACTGACCCGCATCGCCTATCACCTCGGCAACCGCCACGTGCCGTTGCAGGTCGGGCAGGGCTGGCTGCGCATCGCCAACGACTACGTATTGCGGCAAATGGTCGAAGGTTTGGGTGGCGTGGTGGTGGCGATCGAAGCGCCCTTCGAACCCGAAGCCGGCGCCTATGGCAGCGGCCATGGCCATCAGGGTGAAGCGCCCGCGTATCCCGCCATCATCCACCAGTACACTTCGAAGGCGTCCTCGTGATCGAGACAGGAATGCCGGGCGCGGGGCTGGCGCAGCTTTTGCGACTGGCCAGCCCGATGCTTCCCGTCGGCGCTTACAGTTATTCGCAGGGTCTGGAGTGGGCGGTCGAGGAAGGCGCTGTGCGGGACGAGCAGACGGCTTTGCGCTGGATCGGCGATGCACTGGCATTCAACATCGGCAGCCTGGAAGCACCCGTCTGGCGGCGCCTGTACCAGGCCTGGAGCGCAGGCGATGCTGAATCTGCAGGACGCTGGAACGAACGTTTCCTGGCCGTGCGCGAAACCGCGGAACTCCGGTCGGAAACCGTGCAAATGGGCGAGGCCCTGAAACTGGTGCTGAAAGCGACCGGCGAGATCGATTCGGGCCCCCTTGATCGCATCGAGCAACTGGCGTTCCCGACCGCGTTCAGCTTTGCCGCGCATGGATTGGGTATACCGATGCAGGAAGGCCTGATCGGCTACCTGTGGGCCTGGGGCGAGAACCAGGTTTCCGCCGCCATGAAACTGGTGCCGCTGGGCCAATCCTCCGGCCAGCGCATCCTCGCAAAGCTGATCGGGCTGTTGCCTGGCATAGTCGCGACTGCTCTCGAGCGCGACGACGATGCGCTGAGTAATTTCGCGCCAGGTCTGGCCATCGCCAGCAGCCGGCATGAAACCCAGTACACGCGGCTGTTTCGTTCTTGAACTTACACCTCAACGCAGAGGCGCAGAGAACGCAAAGAACGCAGAGGAAAATCAAAACGGCGGAAGGGACGTCATGTTCACGATCGGCGGACGTGAATGCAGTTCATCGTCAAATCCGTTTTCTCTTGTTTTTCTCCACGTCCTCTGCGCCTCTGCGTTGATAGATTTAAATGGAGGCAACATAATGACAACACAACCATTGAGAGTGGGAATTGGCGGGCCGGTGGGTTCGGGCAAGACGGCCCTGACCTTGGCACTGTGCAAGGCGATGCGCGACAAGTACGAAATCGCGGCCGTGACCAACGACATCTACACCCAGGAAGACGCGCAGTTCCTGGTTCGTAACGAGGCCCTGCCGCCGGAGCGCATCATCGGCGTCGAAACCGGCGGCTGCCCGCATACGGCGATCCGGGAAGACGCTTCCATCAACCTCGAGGCCGTCAACCGGCTGGCGCGGACGTTCGGGAACCTGGACGTGGTGTTCGTCGAAAGCGGCGGGGATAATCTGGCGGCGACCTTCAGTCCCGAGTTGTCCGACCTGACGCTCTACGTGATCGATGTGGCGGCGGGCGACAAGATTCCGCGCAAGGGTGGACCGGGGATCATGAAATCCGACCTGCTGATCATCAACAAGATCGACCTGGCGCCCTACGTGGGAGCCTCGCTGGAAGTCATGGACCGCGATACGCGGAAGATGCGCGGCGAGCGCCCATTCCAGTTCAGCAACCTGAAGACGGGGCAGGGGCTGGAAGAGATCGTCCGTTTCATTGAAACGCAGGGAATGCTCAAGCCGAAAAGCGCCGCGCCGATCAAGAACGCCGATTAAGAGCCAGGCTGCCTGAGCATCACAGGAACGCCCCATCCCGATCGACCGATAACGCCTTCCCACTTTTCCGCGGTGGGCGACAAGCCAGGCCTCCACCCTGGCTCGTCTCTCATGACGCATTCCGGAAATATTAAATCTTTACATCAAGAGTAGTATCTATCAGATTGATAGTAGTTAGTTTAAAGGCATATTTTAATCGCGCCACGATGAGGAAGCGTGGACTTGTGGCGTTGCCTTAACAAATTGTTTCCAACTGCTTTCCCGCCGAACGTGGACGCTGTGCCCGGCCCGCTTGTAAACTTCCCCGGCCGCATGCAAATCGCTTCCTGAAAGAAGTTCCTGACTGTCTTATCCCTCGTTCTGTCGTTTGTCCACATCGTGCATGCGGAGGTACCGGCCGACCAGGCTGAGCGTGCGAAGCTGTTGCGCGAGCTTCTGGAAGATGCCGCCGGCCACCCCGAGGCCGGTACCAAGGCGGACTTGCAATAGCGTTTGAACGGCTAGCGCCGTCCCACAAAATAAACAAGGAGTAATCAACCATGAAACCGGCTATCCAACCTTACATGCGCGCGTTGTTGACGGGTCTCGCGGCAGCCGTATTATCCGTTCCGGCCTCTGCCCAGGATGCCGCATCGCTGATCGACAGGGCGATGACAGGCGGCCACCGGGCCGAGGCGAACAAGGCACGGGACAAGTACCGCCATCCCAAGGAAACCCTGCTGTTTTTCGGCCTCGATCCCGCCATGACGGTTGTGGAAATCACGCCTGGCCGCGGCTGGTACACGGAGATCCTGGCCCCGGTGCTGAAGGATAAGGGGGAGTACTACGCCGCCGTTGGCGCGATAACGGAAAAATCCCCTGACTTTGCGAAGCAGAACGACAGCTACTACCGGGGGATGCTGGCGGCAGCGCCCAACCTCTATGGCAAGACGCAGATCTCGGTCATGACGCCGCCGGACATACAGGTGGCGCCGGCTGGTTCGGCGGACCTCGTCCTGACATTCCGAAATGTGCACAACTGGGCCAAGGCGGGTACCGCCGATGCCATGTTTAAAGCCTTCTTCGCCGCGCTCAAACCCGGCGGGGCCCTGGGCCTGGTCGAGCATCGGGCCAAGCCTGGTACGCCTTTCCAGCAACAGATCGATTCCGGTTACATGACGGAGGCTTACGTCATCGAGGCGGCGCAAAAGGCAGGGTTCAGGGTGGACAACAAATCCGAGATCAACGCCAATCCCAGGGACACCAAGGACTACCCTGGCGGTGTCTGGACGCTGCCGCCCAACCTGCGCAACGTAGCGGAAGCCGACAAGCCGAAATTTCTCGCCATCGGAGAGTCCGACCGCATGACTTTGAAATTCGTCAAGCCCTGAGCATGAACGATCCACTGCAGGCAGGAACCCAGGCCGATGTCGCCGCTGCGGCACTGGAGTCGAAGGTCATCGCCTGGCGCCGGGATTTTCATGAGCACCCGGAGCTTTCCAATCGCGAAACCCGCACTTCGAAGCGTGTGGCCGAGCACCTGGCCGCCCTCGGACTGACGGTACAGACCGGCGTCGCGCATACCGGTGTGGTTGCCCTGCTCGACAGCGGCCGGCCAGGGCCGGTCATTGCGCTGCGCGCAGATATGGATGCACTGCCGGTGCCGGAGGAAGTGGACCTGCCGTTCGCTTCGAAAGCGCGCGCCACCTATAACGGCCAGGATGTCGGCGTGATGCACGCCTGCGGCCACGACTGTCATGTGGCGATCCTGATGGGTGTGGCCGAACTGCTCGCCGGAATGAAAGGGCAATTGTCGGGGCGCATCAAATTCATTTTCCAGCCAGCCGAGGAAGGGCCGCCGGCAGGCGAAGAGGGCGGCGCGGCGCTGATGATCAAGCAGGGCGTACTCGAGAATCCCAAGCCGGAAGTGATCTTCGGCCTGCATGTATTCGCCGGCGTGGAGGCGGGCACGATCGCCTACCGGCCGGGACCCGCGATGGCGAGTTCCGACCGCATCAAAATCACGGTAAACGGCCGCCAGACCCATGGCGCCCTGCCGTGGCGCGGCGTCGATCCGATCGTGATTTCCTCGCAGATCGTGCTTGGCCTGCAGACCATCATCAGCCGCCAGGTGGATGTCTCGCTCGAGCCGGCGGTGATCAGCATCGGCGCCATCAAGGGCGGCGTGCGCGACAACATCATCCCGGACACGGTGGAAATGCTCGGCACGGTGCGCACCTTCAACGAAGACATGCGCAAGGACATCCACGCGCGCATCCGCAACACCGTGGAGATGATCGCGCGCAGCGCCGGCGCCACGGCCCATGTGCATTTCGACAATGCCTATCCGGTCACCGTCAACGACGAGCCCCTCACCGAACGCATGGTCCCGACCCTGAAGCGGGTGGCCGGCGAGGACAAGGTTTTCGTCGGCCAGAAAATCACCGGCTACGAGGACTTTTCCTATTACCAGCAGAAAATCCCTGGGTTTTTCTATTTCGTCGGCATCACGCCGCCTGGCACCGACCGCAAACAGTGCGCGCCCAACCATTCGCCGCGGTTTTACGTGGACGAATCGGCACTGGTGCTCGGTGTCCGCTCGTTGACCCACCTGACGCTCGACTACATGGCGGCACGGGCGGCCGCGGGTTAAACTTCGGACCGTAAAAACCATCCGGAGGATGAAATGAAAGGCATTCGCGGAATCGCGGCTTCCCTGCTGTTTTTTGGGGCGGTCATGGCGCCGTCCCCGCTGCTTCATGCCGATGGCGAGGGCGACGGTTTCATACGCATCCAGCCCGAGGAAATCCAGTGGAAGGAAGCACCGGGCTATAACGGCGTGAAAATGGCGGTCATCGCTGGGGATCCTTCCAAACCGGGTGTCTACGTGGTGCGCGTGAAATTCCCGCCCGGCCTCATGTCGCGCCCGCATTTTCATCCCGACGACCGCTACGCCATCGTAATCCAGGGAACCTGGTGGACCGGCACCGGCGACACGTTCGATCCGGATACGACCGTGCCGGTGAAGGCTGGCGGATTCATGAAGCATCCCGCAGGCGGCCATCACTACGACGGCGCGAAGGAGGAAGAGGTCATCCTGCAACTGATCGGTTACGGCCCCGGCGGAACGACCATGATCCATCCCGAGGACGGACATACCGGTCCGTCGAGATAGACGTCCGAGAATCCACCGGGAGCGGCAGAGCTGTCTGCCGCTCTTGTTTTTCCCGCAACAAGAAGAACGACAAGAGGCCCATCCGTGCTCTCCGACATTGAAATTGCCCAACGGGCCAGCCTGAAACGCATCGTCCCCCTCGCCAGGGAACGCCTGGGCATAGACGAAGAACACCTCGAACCCTACGGCCACTACAAGGCCAAGCTGTCTCTGGATTACCTGGACAGCCTCAAAGACCGTCCCGACGGCAAACTGATCCTGGTCACGGCGATCAGCCCGACGCCGGCGGGCGAAGGCAAGACCACCACAACCGTGGGCCTGGGCGATGCGCTCAACCGCATCGGCAAGAAGGCGCTGATCTGCCTGCGCGAACCCAGCCTTGGTCCGGTATTCGGCATGAAGGGCGGTGCGGCCGGCGGCGGCCACGCGCAAGTCGTGCCGATGGAAGACATCAACCTGCATTTTACCGGCGACTTCAACGCCATCCAGCTCGCCAATAATCTGCTGGCGGCGATGCTGGACAACCATATCCATCACGGCAACGAACTCGGCATCGACGTGCGCCGGGTGACGTGGAAACGCGTGCTGGACATGAACGACCGGGCACTGCGCGACATCGTCGTGTCGCTGGGCGGACCCGGTAACGGCTATCCGCGCCAGGATGGGTTCGACATCGTGGTGGCCTCGGAAGTGATGGCGATCTTCTGCCTGGCGCGGTCGCTTGCCGACCTCAAGGAACGGCTCGGCAATATCGTGGTCGCCTATACGCGCGACCAGAAACCGGTGCGCGCGCGCGATTTGCAGACCCATGGCGCGATGACGGTATTGCTGAAGGATGCCCTGAAGCCGAACCTGGTGCAGACCCTGGAGAACAACCCGGCGATCCTTCACGGCGGTCCGTTCGCCAACATCGCGCATGGCTGCAATTCCGTGATCGCCACCCGTGCCGGACTCAAGCTTGCCGACTATGTCGTGACCGAAGCCGGCTTCGGTGCCGACCTCGGCGCCGAAAAATTCGTCGACATCAAATGCCGCAAGTCGGGCATACGGCCGGACGCGTGCGTGATCGTCGCGACCATTCGCGCGTTGAAGTATCACGGCGGCGTCGACCTGAAAGAACTCAACAAGGAGAACCTTCCCGCGCTGGAGAAGGGCATCGCCAATCTGGCCCGCCACGTCGACAACGTGCGTAATCAATTTGGATTGCCGTGCGTGGTGTCGATCAACCATTTCACCGCCGACACGGAAGCCGAAGTTGCGTTGTTGAAACGCAAGGTCTCCACCCAGGACACGCCGGTGGTGTTGGCCAGGCACTGGGCGCTGGGTGGAGCGGGCGCGGAAGATGTCGCGCGCACGGTGGTGGACGTGATTGCGAAGAGCAAGCCCGGCTTCCGCTTCGTGTACGAGGATTCGGCGACCTTGTGGGACAAGGTGAAGGCTGTTGCCACAAAAATCTATGGCGCCGCCGATATTTCCGCCGATGCGAAGGTGAGGGCGCAAATCCAGAAGTTGCAGGACGACGGCTACGGCCACTATCCTGTTTGCATCGCCAAGACCCAGTATTCGTTTTCGACCGACCCCACGGCCCGTGGCGCTCCTTCCGGACACACAATCAATATCAGGGAAGTCCGCCTCGCCGCAGGCGCGGAATTTGTCGTGATGGTCTGCGGCGACGTCATGACCATGCCCGGATTGCCCAAGGTGCCGGCCGCGACGAAGATCGACCTGACCCCAGATGGGAAAGTGGTGGGGTTATTTTAGGGCAAGGTCAGATTCTCAACGCAGATACCCTACGTGCGCAGCACGTAGACGTACCTTTTTAGGACGCAAAGTAAAGACCGGACTTGGGAGAGGACGCCAGGAAATGTCCCGCCCGCTGAACTGCTACGTTATGCTACAAAATATCGAAGGGTGATTCCGTGCCGCAGAAGGTGAGAGAGCTTGTTGCCGAGCTTGAACGCGCAGGTTTCATCAACCGGGGTGGAAAAGGCGGTCACCGGAACTTCGTCCATCCGAGAGTTTCAAAACCGATCACAATATCGGGCGCACCAGGCGACGATGCGAAG
>Ga0163152_10002164_pt1 | contig 28827 bp, 24 predicted proteins | sample OliLakLV19MP8IB2_FD_148635 | JGI IMG/M metagenome (GOLD analysis project Ga0163152, IMG submission 148635) | Freshwater microbial mat bacterial communities from Lake Vanda, McMurdo Dry Valleys, Antarctica - Oligotrophic Lake LV.19.MP8.IB-2 | ecosystem: Environmental > Aquatic > Freshwater >...
CCCTTTTCCTCCAGCACGCCGAGATCAAATCCCGGGTGGTGCCGGGCAAGGAAGAGGAAGGGTCCAAATTCAAGGATTACTTTGAATGGGTCGAGCCGATCCGTTCGATCCCCTCGCACCGTTTGCTGGCGATCCGCCGCGGGGAAGCCGAAGGATTCCTTTATTACCGTATCCAGCCAGCCGAAGACCAGGCGATCAATATCCTCGAAGACCTTTTCTGCAAAGGCAAATCTGCCGGCGCCCTCCAAGTCAAGGCGGCCATTAGTGATTGTTATAAACGGTTATTAAGCCTGTCGATGGAAACAGAAGCCCGGCTCGATGGGAAAAAAAGGGCTGATCAAGAGGGCATCCGCGTTTTTGCCGAGAACCTGCGTGAATTGCTTTTAGCCTCTCCCCTCGGTCAAAAGTGTATTCTCGCCCTCGACCCAGGCTTCCGCACTGGCTGCAAGCTCACGATCCTCGATGCCCAAGGCAAATTGCTCCACAATGATGTTATTTATCCAGCCATGGGGAAAATGGAGGTCGAAGAATCCGCTGTTAAAATCCGCGGCTTTTGCCAACATTTTAAAATCGAGGCCATCGCCATCGGTAACGGCACTGCCAGTCGTGAAACAGAGACTTTTGTCAAAGGACTCAAACTCGCCCCCTCTATTACTGTGGTCATGGTCAATGAAAGTGGCGCCTCCATTTACTCCGCCTCGGACGTCGCCCGTGAGGAATTCCCCGACCACGACATTACCGTCCGTGGCTCGGTGTCCATCGGCCGGCGCCTACAAGACCCGCTGGCGGAACTCGTCAAGCTCGATCCAAAATCAATCGGGGTCGGCCAATACCAGCATGATGTCGAGCAGACACTCCTGAAACGCGGGCTCGATGATGTCGTCATTTCCTGTGTGAATAATGTCGGGGTCGAGGTGAATAGCGCGAGTAAACAACTCCTGAGTTATGTCTCCGGTCTCAACGCACAAATCGCCCTAAATATCATTAATCACCGGAATGAAACCGGTCCCTTCAAATCCCGGGCCGACCTGCAAAAGGTCCCGCGCCTCGGGCCAAAGGCATTTGAGCAGGCCGCAGGATTCATGCGCATCCGCGGGGCTACAAACCCCCTGGACTCAAGTGCAGTCCACCCCGAAAGTTACCATGTCGTCGAAAAAATGGCTACGGATCTGGGATGCTCCGTCACGGACCTTATGTCGAAGGAGGAACTCCGCAAAAAAATCGATCTCCACAAGTATGTCGATGATAAGGTAGGGCTCCCCACGCTCAAGGATATCATGAATGAGCTAGCCAAACCCGGACGCGACCCGCGCCAGCAATTTGAAGCTTTTAGTTTCGCCGAGGGCGTTAATGAAATGAGCGACCTAAAGACCGGTATGAAACTGCCGGGCATCATCACCAATGTCACCGCTTTTGGTGCCTTTGTAGATATCGGTGTCCACCAGGACGGCCTCGTCCACGTCAGCCAGCTCTCAGATCAATTTGTCCAAAATGCTGCCGATGTCGTCAAAGTGGCCCAACGCGTCGAAGTCACCATCACAGAAATCGACCTCGCACGTAAACGTATCGCCCTATCCATGAAGAAAAATCCTGTTATCGGAGAGAACCGTGCCGGTGGCGGGGGACCAAAACCTAAAACTGACAGTGCACAGCGTAACCCAAGTCGCGGCAGCTCCTCCTCCGGTTTCGGCAGCGCCTTTGGGGATGCTTTTTCCAAGCTGAAATGAGGTTCATCAACCTCCCCCCTAGATTTAGGAATCCGACGCGGGGAATTTTGCTTCGAGCTGTTTTAATTTCGCTTCCAACTCAAGGACTTTTTTGCGGAGGACGGGTAACCTCTTCATGGAGGCTTCCATTTGGTAAAAATCTTTCATTTCGCGGGCGTGGAACTGGCTGGACCAGATTCGTTTGGGGGGGACATCCTTACTGACCCCTGATTGCGCGGCCACAATGGCGCCGTCTCCTATTTCGATATGGCCGATAATGCCGACTTGCCCTGCGATAATCACATTTTCACCGATCACCGTGCTGCCAGAGATCCCGACTTGGGCGACGATAATTGTATTCTTCTTTACCACGACATTGTGCCCGATCTGCACGAGGTTATCGATTTTGACTCCCGACTGTATCCACGTGCGTCCAAAGCGGGCGCGGTCGATTGTCGTATTAGCACCGATCTCGACATGATCATCGATCTGGACTATCCCCGTCTGGGGAACCTTACTATTAGCACTCTGTAAATCAAATCCGAAACCATCAGAACCAACCACGACACCACTGTGGATCACCGCATGATTGCCGACCTTACAACGTTCCCGGATAGAGACATTTGAGTAGATTAGACAATTTTCACCGATCTGGGTAAATGCCCCTACATAACAATTTGCACCAATGACCGTATGGTCGCCGATGACAGAATATTCGCCAATGACGGCATTTGGCTGGATACACGCTGAAGGACTCACCTTGGCAGTAGGATGGATGACAGCCGACGGGTGGATCCCTTGGTCATACACAATGGCCATGGGGGCAAAAAGGCCTGCGACAATGGAAAAGGCCTGGGAAGGGTTTTGTGTTTTAATGAATGCTTGGCCGTGGCGGGGTAATCCGTTGTAATCTTCTGGGAGGATAATAATCCCTGCCGTACTTTGGGCCACTTGTGGTAAATACTTTTTATTTCCCAAAAAAGACACTTCAGTCTCGGTGGCCGCCTTCAGGCTGTTGACCCCATTAATACAAGGGTACCCGTAAGTCCCCACGATTTGTCCGGGGACCAGTCCTGTCAGCTTTTCCAAGGATACTTCCACTCGGATTTCCCGTGACAAAATTATGGTTTCTTTGCAGGTGCGGGAGTAGCACTTGCTGGCGGTTTATTGGCATTCAATGTCTTCGAAATATCATCGCTGATATCCATGGAAGTCATGGAATAAAGGACAGTAGGCGCGCCATTTGCCGTTGATCCGCTGATTTCAAAAACCATTGTGTATCCTTCTTTTTTAGACTTATCATTGACGACCTTGCGGATGTCATCAACGATGCCTGTGCGCATCCGATCGGATGCATCGGCGAGCTGGCGGCGGCGTGTGGCGTCAAACTCTTGGAGCTCCCTCATGCGTTGCTCATATTCGGCACCCTTCATGACAAAAGCTTTTTTCTTTTCTTCCTGGACCTTTTCGGCGGTGGCTTGGTTTTTTGCTTCGTTACGCAGGACATTCATTTCATCCATGATTTTTTTGAGGCCATCCACATACACCTTACGCTCGTTATTATAACTCTCGGCTTGTTCCTTTAGGCGTTTTTCAGCATCAGCCTTTTTATAATAACCCTCAAAGATTTTATTCATGTCGACCGTGGCGAACTTTGCATTCTGGGCCTGTGCAAAATGCGCAGTACCCACTAATAAGACCATAAGGATAAGCTTCTTAATCATAAATTTCATTATTCCAGAAGGTTAACTACTTTTAGAATTGATATCCAACATTAAATTGGAATTTACCATGGGATTTATTATACTGGTTCGACTGGAGCGGATAACCGTAATCAAGACGGATCGGACCGATGGGTAAATTTAAACGTAACCCGATACCCGCATCGGAGTTATAATCATCCGGTGAAAAGTCCCACGCCCCGGAATTTACAAATCCTCCGTCGTAGAATACTGCACCGCGGACACGTTCAATAATCGGGAATGTATATTCTGTGGTGAAATTTGCAAAGCTCAAACCACCAACGGCATTACCTTGGGAGTCATATGGACTGACCGCACGGTAGGCGAAACCACGCATATTATTTGCACCACCCAAGTAGAAGCGGTCAAAGATCGGCACTTGTGTCCCAGCCCCCCAGAAATTCCCAGCACCGGCGCCACCGTTAAGCACGATGATATTATCCTTGAAGATTTCAAAGTATTGTGAGCTTTCCACGGTCATTTTGTAAATCTGTACATTCCCGCCCAAAGGACCACCGGCTAACTCGGTAAAAGCCTCAGTCCGGTTCCCTTTACGCGTCAGGAACACATTGTCGCGCGAATCATAAACAGCATTTGCATTGATCGAACTCTTTGTGTAATTGCCTGCTTGGCTCAAGTAGAAAGGATCCGTGGTTTGGAGGTTATAAATATTGATATTCTCCAAACGATATCCAACACCCGTCCGCCAGAATTGGCCCCAAGGTTTTTCCAAGCGTGTGGCAAAACCGTATGTGCTTTGGTTGTACAAGGTACTGTAATAACTGGCCGTGCGGTACCAAGCATCCACACTTAAGGAAAGCATCTTGTCCAAGAACCAAGGCTCGACAAAGGCCAAGGTATAATCGGAACGTTGAGCACCGTACTGAACGCGTAAACGGGCTTTTTGTCCGCCACCGGTGAATTTCGGCCAGTTAGCGATATCAAAGTTACCTTGTGTCAACTCGGCAAACCCGAGGATTGAGTCGATGGAGCTGAAACCGGCACCGAAAGTGAATGAACCTGTTTTTTGCTCGTCGACCTTCATGACGAGGTTTTTGCGGGTGGGGACACTGGTTTCCTCAGGATAAGTTTCCACCTTGGAGAAATAACCTAAGTTCTGGAGGCGGGCTTTACTGGCATCCACACTCACGGAGTTATAAACATCACCAGGTTTAACAGCAAGCTCGCGGCGGATGACTTTATCCTTGGTGACTGTATTTCCCTCGATTTTGACTTTTTGGACAAAAGATTGCGGACCTTCTTTAATTTTATAAACCACATCCATCATACCTGTCTGGATATTGGCCTGCACTTCGGGCAGGACACGGGTATCAATATACCCGTCTATGCCATAGAGGTCTTGGATGGACTTGATATTCTCTTCATTGCCTTTTGGTGAAAATGTCGCTCCCGCTGGCATGGTGATCTTGGCCATGACCTTGTCAGTGGTATAAAGTTCATTTCCTTCCACCGTGATGGAATTCACCTTGTATTTGATTCCTTCAAAAACAACCAATGTCACATTCATTTCGCGGTCATTGAGGTACTCGTATTGGATGTCTTTAATCTCGAAATCAATAAAGCCCTGATTCATGACGTAGGTTTTTAGCTTGTCCAAGTCAGCTTCAAATTGCTCCTTCTTGAGTTTGCCCGTACCCATGATCCACGAGAGCCAATCTTCTTTTTTGGTCTTCATTTCCTTGCGGAGGGTTTTTGCATCGAGCTGTTTAAGGCCGTCAAAATTAATTTGTTTGATGACGTATTTACCGCCTTCATCGATGTTATAGGTCACTGTGGAACGCCCAAATTGTTCATTCGTATCGATCTTGTAGGTCACAGCGACATTTGGAAAACCCTTTTTCTCGTAAAGCTCGGTGATTTTCTGGGCATCATCGGAGATTTGTTTTTCGTCAATCACACTACCCGGTTTAGTTTTAATTTCTTTACGGATGGCTTTTTCTTTCAGGGATTTAAAACCTTGGACAACGACTTCTTTCACGGTGGGTTTGCCCTGGACGATGACGACGACTTTCACGCCGTCCATGAGGGGTTCGTCATAAATACGGAGGTTTGTGAAGAAACCTGTAGCATAAAGGTTACGGATATCTTCTTCAATGGCTGTCTGGCTGAAACCTTGCCCGACAGTGGTCCTCATATTGGAGAGAATCACATTCTTCGTGACAGTCTGGGGGCCAGCGTATTGGACTTCGATTTCACGGACGATCGGTCCGGAATTCGCGCCATCAGGTTGTGAGGTCGATGTCTGGTTTTGTGCCCAGAGAGGCACAACAACAAGCATCGCGAAAATGGTTAATAAAATCTTCTTCATCTTTTGATTGGTTTGGTAATGGCGACTTTCTACTAATTGCAAAGTAAGAAGTCAAACGTTAATTATTGGGATTGAGCAATTTCCTCTTACTCCTATCCCAGATTTCATCCAGCCTTTTTTTTAATTCTTTGTCAGCAATTTGCGCGCCGAGATATTTGGCATATTGATTTAGCAAGGAAATCAATCCCTTTAAATCGCGTAAATCCACGTATTCAGCCCTTATTTTCCCACTTTTTGACATATTATGATAATTCCCTAATGGCAAACACATAGCCCCTGTCTGATAATGATAAATCCTATAAGCTGTCCCTTCACAACTCCCCCCATACATCAGTCGTCTTTGAAACAGAAATTTTTTATTTTTTTTCACAAGTCCCTCTGCACAAGTAATTAATCCGGCGGTTATCTCTGGATCAAAAATACTGCTCCGGTCGCCCACCCTGACAATCGGCCCATCCCCGATCCGTGCATCAGGCAGAGCTTTACTATTCTCTATCGAAATGACTTTGCAATGAGCGGGGAGTAATTTCCCCCGGACAACAGCCATCGCCCCCACAAAACCTACCTCCTCAGCTCGGGAAAAAACAGCCGTCACATCGGCAACGGCTGACTCCTGTACGATTTGCCCAAATGCCGCGCAAATGGCCACAACCCCCATCAGATCATCACAAACGCGGCAATGCAGTAAGTTACCCCGCCGGACAAATCCCTTTAATTTCCACATTCCAAAGGCGAGCTGTTCCCGCACAAATTGTTTTTTTGAGGTGATCTGGAGTTCAATAAGCTTCTTTTTCCAGTCAATTACCCGCACAATTTGCGCCGTGGCGAGGTTTTTACCGTCCTTGGAAAATAGATCCACCGGGACAGATTTTTTCACGAAATATTCTTTAGCAACACCACCGAGGAATTCTGCACGCAAAATCCGGTCCGATTTCCATTCCTTGATTTCAAAACCAGGGTGATCGGTGTGAGCGGCAAATGCCACAGGCTGCTTCGCTAGGGGATGACGGTAGCGCACGAGCAAATTGCCATAACGATCTTTCTTGAGGGTCACACGCGCCGTGCTCCCGCGTAAATGGAGCGCCCAAACCTCTAACCATGCCATCACGGCATATTCATGGTATGGCGCGCTCGGGAGAGTAACAATCTCGGCGACCAACTCGTGCAGGGGGTCTACAACGGGATCGGCCCTCATAACCCGCTCCCGCTTGCCCCCGGGGGATGCGTATCACGCCCGTGACCAAAGTCGGGTTCCTGCCGATCCACATAACGGATGATGGAGTCGGTAATTTCCAAAATACTCCGTCCCACAGTATTCACAAGGTAATGGGCCTGTTTATAAAGGGGTTCACGTTCTTCTAATATCTCTGTGATTCTCGCTAGGGGATCGGGCGCCTGCAAAAGAGGGCGGTGGGAATGGTGACGGGTGCGTTCATAGGCTTCCTCCGGGCTCAGCCAAAGGCAAATCACATGGGCACGGGTCAAGAGCTCCTGCAAATTTTCGGGATTCAGAATCGCACCTCCCCCGGTAGAGATCACGGCTTTGGTGTATCCCAAGACCTCTTTGATCATTTCCGCTTCTAACTTGCGGAAATGGTCTTCCCCCGACTGAGAAAAGATTTCAGCGATTGATCTCCCCTCACGGGCTTCTATCAAGTGATCTGTGTCAATACAATCCCAACCAAGCCTTTGCGCCAAACGCCGACCGATCGTCGATTTGCCCGAACCCATGAATCCTATGAGGACAATATTTTTCACTAGCCACTGAATCTAACCAAACCCCGCCCACATGCGAAGCAGAAAAGACAGAACTGCCACCAAAAAGTCTCGGACTGTTTAAATGATCATCATCCCATTACTGAAAAAATTGACCGAAAGCATCAAGCGGCATCTTGGATTCTGGTCAAGGAACGTCCGAGGACAAAAGCGCTTGAGAAATAACCTTGTTCAAAATCGCGTTTTAACTGGCGGTAATTCTGGTGCCGGTAAAAACAATGTGCGGTACTAAAACCGATCACTTCAAAGTAGGCGGGAATATTAAAGACATTGAATAATGCGCAGTCCCCGTCCTCGAAAATCACAAATATCCCGGCTTTACCGAGGAACTCGGTCAGATCAAAACAAAGGCCTATGGATCCTGGCACCCAATGTTGGTAAACGGCCTTCAGTAGGACAAGGGTTCCAACCGGTAGCGCGCGGGGGGTAATGGATATTCTCATGTTTGTTTCCATGATCACAGATAAGCACGGGCAAATGGCATACACGTGTCGTTCTCTTGACAGTCATGTGAATTTATCCTGATGGGCTGACTGAGGAAGGGCCAGAATGAGCTGATTGACTGGAGGAAAATGGCCTGTAAAAATAGCTCAAATCTCAGCCGGATCACTACGACTATTTTTAGGTTCAGTGCTCATTTAGGTTTTTCATTTATGTCGGAAAAATAGTGCCATGGGCATCTTGCCCATGGAGCTCACAGATCGTGGGCGAGACGCCCAAGGCACTGGTGTCTCCAGTGCGATTTGCACCACGAAGGATGATGGACGCGGGATGGCCCAAACGAATTCTCTAGGGCGAGCGGTCCTGCTTGCCTATCTGGAGCAATTTGCTGGAAAAAACATCTTAAATCCCAGCACGACACACTATGAAACTAAGTGTCATGCCAGCCTCACCGCTATTCGTTTTTAGATTTGATGACACGATTTCTTAATCCGATACAAAGGGCCAATATCCCTGTCACAAAAAGCAATGCATAGGTCCCTGGCTCAGGGATGACTGCGAGATAATAATATCCCGCTGAATAATAATACGTGACATAACGTCCAGCAGCTCCTGCAGTACCGTCAGTAGCTCCACCCCAGTTATTAAAAGTAAAATTCACCGCCCAAGCCCCTTGGCCCCCTTGAGTACCTGAAAAGTAATTTGAAAAAATGTTTTCAGTCCCCTTAACCCCAAAATGATAGGGGGCTGAAAATGTTCCCGCCCCTCCACCCATCGCAGTAGTGAAATCAAAGTTAATCGTGCCATTATTCGTGAAAGTAGTACCCACTCCTGCTATTTCTATCCCTGCAAATGATGGGGTACTGGATCCTCCCGGAGTTTGAATGTTAAATGTCGTATGATTAATAAAATTTCCCTGGACCCGGAAAAGGTCGCTACTCTGCAAAGTATCAATGGTTGAGCCGCTGGCAAAATTCACATTACCACCGTTAGTGACGGCACCGTTAAAGTTAAAAGTACCTCCACTATAAACATCTAGGTTCCCCTGATGCTTAGAGCCTATTCCCCTATTTAAAGTACCATTGTTTGTCACCCTCAAAAAGCTGATATTATTTGATGAACCGGCGGCGAGATTTAATGTCGCGGTCTGAACGCCATCTCCGAGGTTATAAATCCCTGCATTAGCCAAATAACTCATCCCACCCACACCGACGGTTAGCGTGCCACCATGATGGTGGATAGGTGATGAATTGTCCGTAAGAACTGTATTAGCCTCAACTGTTGACCCGCTTCCAGACAAGTAGAGATTATTTCCACCTATCGTCGGTGTGACACCCAAATCCAGTGTGTTGGTCACCTTTAAATAAGCTCCATTTGTGACATATAGATCAGAAAAATGTCCCGTCCCGATTTTTACATTATTGAATAGGCCCGTGGATCCACTCATCACGACCTTATTCCCTTGGGAGCCAGTTGCATTTGCCACAAGCAAGTCCCCGCTAAAGTTGGCGTAGCTGCCATTGGACAGGATCAATGTGTTACCATTTGCCCCTAAGCCTCCACCGACGATTAGATTTCTACTGGCAGCATTTGTAGAAGTGAGAGTAGATTGATTCAGTGTCAGACTATTATTCGGTCCGCCGTTACCGACGTAAACATCACCGCCCAAGTTTACTGTTGAGGCGTTGAATACGGCTGAATTTCCGTCTGAGTCGGCAACCATGCCGATGCGTATCTGGCCGTTATTGGTCATACTCAGCGTACTGTTATTGAATACGGCTTTATTTCCCTTCTGCTGAGCATTTTCACCGACCATAAGGAAAGCGGTATTTGTCGAAAGGATAGTGGAACCTACCACAACCAAGAGATTGCTATTCGCGGCAGTCGAATTTCCAACCGAGAGACTAGAATTGAAGTGAAGTGTAGAATTTGTGATATAAGCGGAGTTATTATCCGCACCATTACCGCCTATATAATAATCACCACCATTTGTCACTTGGCTATCAACGATGATGAGGGTATTGGAATTCGCTGCCGCATTATTACCTGCATAGAGATGAGCTTTTATATTGAGAGTCGAATTTGATATAAATGCGGTATTCAGTGATCCTTGGTCTCCCACATAGAGACTCCCATTGGTCAGCTGCATGGAAGAATCCATGACAGTCAGACTATTGCTTCTCCCGCCGGAAAGTTCTGCAATCTTCAGTTCATTATTCATGATCAGGGTGCTACCCGCCAAAATTGAGAGATTATTATTGGTCCCACCACGAGCCACGGTAATGGAGTTGCCCAGATACATTTGAGCGCCTGAGACAGTAACGCTATTTGAGCTGCCATTGTCCGTGCCCAATTCACCTATTCGTATTCCTTGGGCGACACTGAGTGTGGCGCCGTTGCTAATCATTACGGTATTACTATTTGCCCCACTTCTCCCGACATCCAGCCAATCCCCCAGTCGATTGGTGACTGTATTCCCACTGAGAATCAAGAGGTTTCCTCCAGTACCCGCTCCCTCACCGACAGTGGTGACATTATTCGTCACTGCTCCACCATTTGAAACGATTAATGTGCCATTATTCAGTAGGTTCATATTTTGCCCTATATGATTAATCCGGCCATTACCGGATACTACAAGCGTTCCATTACTGACAGTCGTTACTCCTGTATAGGTATTTGCTCCCAAGAAAAAGACCGTTCCAGTACCTGATTGGTTATAGGCAGATCCACCACTCATTACACCGGCATAAGCGATCGAGCCATTGCTGACGAACCAGTTTTGCGCTGCTCCCATACTAATATTATTGTTGATCGTTTGGGTGCTCGGCGAAAAGTTTGTGATCCCACCGTGTAGAGTCAATGTGCTATTCGTAATGACAAATGCGCCAGCACCATTCGAAAATACCAAACCTCTCAACGTCCAAGCAGTATTGACGTTATTGGTTAATTGAGTCGTTCCGTCAAAGCTAATGTCGGTGGAGCTGCTACTGGATGGTACCGTATCCGCTACCCAGTTTGTAGCCGTTCCCCATTGATTATCTGCCCCGCCACCATCCCATGTCTGGGAAAAAGAATAACTGCAAACCATTAATATGGGCATTAGTCGAAATAAGAATTTTATCGAACTCATAATATATACACTTGTTGCGGTAAATTTCTGATCGCTCAATGAAATCCCAGTGAGGTAGTTATTACCATCAAATCTTTTATTTACAAGGAAAAACTTTATTTAATGCATTATAAATAATAGACTCTATAAAGTGTTGATATAAATATACTTATAAGTAAATTAAATTACCGAAATATCAATGTTTTGCATTAACTAAAATCTTTACACCTGATATATTCATTTCACGGGGGAATCTCGTCTCCAAAAAAACGGTTAATCCGTCCATTGTTAGCTTGCCCTACACACAGAGCGCCATTTCAAAGTGCAGAGAACAATTTGCTTTTCCTGTAGGGCGACCGGCTCGGTTGCCGTATGTCGGACGTCACCCTGAAACTCTCTCCCTTTTTGGTGAAAATCGCTCCTCGCAACTGGAGGTGCAGGCTTCTGCATGCCCGGGGGTTTCACGGACAAATTCCTGACTTGGTCCCGTGGTCTCGGACATGCGGAAGCATGTCCCTCCAATCGGAAAAAAACCCCCTCCGCCGCATCCTTCGTGCCATTAGTGATAAAATCTCCCCTTTTAAAAAATCTGTGCTCATCGGCGTTAATCTGTGGTTAAACTCCTCCTTCCCCCTCCATCCAGAAAAATATATTTCTTCCCCGCTTGCCCATTACCCTTGGCGTTATTCTTGGAATCACAGTTCTGCCATAAGTCATCTTTGGTGGCCTTATTAATATGAAAAATAGAGTTCATCCACTCTAAGCAACGATAAATACTTGTCCGGCATCACCCCCGTTGGACTTTTTGCCCGTCTTGGCCCCATCCACGTCACCCATCACATCTTATTTGTGTAGCCTCTCCAGGCAGCACACGATTCTGGGGATGAACGCCCCTATCCAAATATCAAAGATTGCAAGAGTCGCCAATACAGCTAAAGTCCACGACTGGAATGAATCCCCGAAACATCCTCCGCAACTCTGCCCAAGTCGTAGGCCTTTCAATCAAAGGTTGGATGCAACATAATACCCAGAGGGAAGCGGCCGCAATCGCATTTTATGCGATTTTTTCCATTATCCCGCTCATGCTCATCGGTGCACGGATCGCCAGTGTTTTTGTCGGGAGGGATCTGGCCAGTAGCGAGGTGATCCGGGTCATCACGGATTATGTCGGGAGCCGCGCCGCACTGATGGTGCAGAATATCCTCGATCAAAGATTTATCGTCGGGGATAAGCCTAAGCTTGAAATTTGGATCGCCGTCGGGGTTATCTTCTGGTCGTCCACCCAGGTATTTGCTGAGTTGCGTTATGCCCTCAACCGCATTTGGGAAATCCGGACGGAATCATTCCGGATCGAGTTCTACCGTTATCTTAAAGGGCATCTCCTCGGCCTTTTTATGGTGATCGGCATCGGCTTGGTGCTTCCCGTATTCCTCCTTTTGAGCACATTTGTCTCCACCGCCTTGGCATTTATTGAGACCACCTCCCCTTATAACTATCCCTTCTGGATGGTATGGAATGAAATCATTACCTTTGTCGTCGCCACGATCATCTTCTACCTTTTTATGCGGTTTCTTCCGGCGGCAAAAATGCATCCCATGGATCTCCTGCCGGGGACATTGACTGCCTCGCTGATATTTACCGCCTCGAAGTCCCTCATTGGCCAATATCTCAGCCATAGTTTTGTCGCGACCCTCTACAGCACGACCAGTTCGATTGTCTTTATCTTTATCTGGGTCTATCTGGCCACGATGATTTTCCTCTTCGGTGCCGAGATCTCACGGGCCTACGCCATCACGTTTGGCTCGCTCTCAAAGATTCCCCCGTCAGAGAAACCCCTGTCACCATTGACCACATGAGTCATCCCCACCATCATCCCTTTATTCCGGCGACCTTGATCGGTTACGCCCTATTCCTTTTTTTCTGTGGGGCAGTTTCTTTTTTTACCCTGCCTGCAGGACAGGGGGACTCTTCCTATTCCACTTTTGTATTTGGAGTCGTCGTCGTCATCTGGGCAATATCCATCAAACAGGACAAGGAATGGGGCTTTACCCTATCCATTTACACCATCATTTTGGCCATGTTTGCTTATTTTATGAGGGGATTTATGTACCTCATCCGCTACAGCCAGGGAGACCATGAAAAACTGGGGTTATCTGTCTGGGGATGGATCCTGAGTGCCGGATCGATCTTTACCCTCTTTTTCCTTTTCCGCCTGACCAGAATCAAAGCCCGCCCGAGGAAACCGGAAATACAAGCACCATAAACTCCGCCTAGAGAACCTGCGATCCGGCCGCCTCCTCGATGCCATCCACCACTTTTTGCCACAGCCTCAACTCGTCTTCGCTCCCCTGCCGCCTTAATCCTTCCGCAATTTGCGCTGGCAGCGGTTCGGGAACAAGTTGCTTTGGATCTGCGGGGAAATCCGGGCGCAATTTGCGCACCATCCACCAGCACGCCCAAGCACGCCAGACGCGCAATTTGTTTGCCTCACCCTCAAGTCGCGTGGCCAGGTGCTCGTAATGAACCCTGGGATTGCCCCCGATTTCTTTTGCGGTTGCGGCATTCAGGATAAATGCGACGGCCGCATAAGGGACAGGCCACGGTCGGAGCGGATCCTTTAATTTCACTGACATAGCCCGGTCAAGCAAGAGTAAGGATCGTCCGGCCCTCCCTTCTTTAAGGAGCTTATGCGCCAGCCCTAAGGCAGCCAAGTAAAAGGCATCGTTGCGGATGAGTCCAAACTTCAGGAGTGCACCATGGACAAGGCTTGTTTGAGGTGCAGGTAACACCTCACAATCAAAATGATGAAAATAGCTTGATGACATAGGCCCCGAGATTAAATGTTGTTACGATTAAAAGTTTGATTTTACCGGAAGCCAAGTTAATTTAAGCCCATGTCGTCTTGGTCAGGTTCATCCTATTCGCCTCATCCCTATGGTTGGGATTCCGTACGACACTCCGGGGCATTCCACCTCATTATTATTAATCTAGCCTCATTTTTACTCATCTCTATCTTTCTCCTTTTGCGTTATCAGACTGTTACTGATTTCCTTGGGCTCTCCATCAACGGACTCATGCAGTTAAGATTATGGCAACCCCTGAGCTTTTCCTTTATATACCAGAACCCCATTAATTTAATCTTGAGCCTGCTGATGATTTGGCTCTTTGCCCCCTCCCTTGAGCAGCACGTGGGACGTACCCACCTGTACGGGATTTATGCCAGCGGCATTTTTGCCGGTGCGGTTTTTTTCCTAGCCGGGACACTTCTCTTTCAACAATCAGGTTTAATTGCCCTAGGGTCCACTTGTGCTACGTCTGCTATTTTTATGGCATTTGTCGCTCTCTACCCGAATGTTGAATTCCTCTTTGGGATCCGGGCCAAATACTGGGCCATGATTGCCGCAGCCATTTCCTTATGGTTCCTTGTCGTTAGCCAATCCCTGCTCCAGCTTCTACCCTTGAGCGGCATGCTTGCCGGCCTCCTCTATATCAAGTGGTTAAATGCGGAAACAGTCTCTTCATTTATTAACCGTAATCTCGGGACGCTTGTGACAAAAGCCGCTGCCACACGGGAAATATATAATCGCCAGGGCGAAGGATCGGTGGAGGCCGAGACAAGCACATCCAAGGATCATTTCATCAGTCACGAGGTCGACCCCATCCTCGATAAAATCTCCAAACACGGCATGCAAAGCCTCTCTGCCGATGAACGCCGCATCCTGGACAAAGCCAGCCGCAAACTGGGGAAATAGTTTCCCCCCCCCTCCAGAATCTGTGAGTGCAAATCCCCCGGGCGGTGTGTAAAAATAATCCCTATGGATAGACTACCTCATGACAAATCTGGCGAGCCCGGACACGACGGCTGCTCCCATGATCAAAAACCCGTAGCGTCCACGCAAATTGCACAAGGTCCGCAGTCCGGACAGTACACTTGCCCGATGCACCCGGAGGTCATCTCCGATTCACCCGGGGACTGTCCCAAATGTGGTATGGCCTTGGAACGAGTCGAGGGTTTCCCCACCGCTGACCACGGAGAGGGGGGAGAGCCCGGAGGCTGTTGTGGTGACGATGGCGGGGACAAATTGCTCCAGCGCGTGGTGATAGCCGCTATCCTGACACTCCCTCTTTTTCTCTATGAAATGCTGCACATGATCCCCGGTGGACACAGCCTGATCGGATGGATCCCCGACACCGCGATGCCTTGGATGAGCGGGCTCATCGCCACGATCGTCGTTTTCTGGGGAGGCTGGCCACTTTTGAGTAAAGGAGTCCAATCATTCCTGACCATGCGCTTAAATATGTTCTCCCTGATTAGCCTGGGTTCGCTCGCAGCCTTCGGGTACAGTGTGGCCGGGCTTTTATTCCCGGGGATATTTCCCGCATCGATCATCCAAGAAAATGGATTTCCCCATCTGTATTTTGAAGCCGCCGCTGAGATCATTGTCCTGATCCTTCTCGGGCAAGTCCTTGAGGAAAGAACCCGCAAAAAAACCGGTAATGCCATCAAGGAACTCCTCGACCTTGCCCCCCCGGTGGCGACCCTCGTATCAGGTGACGGCAGTGAAAGGGAAGTCTCCGCATCATCATTAAAAGCCGGGGATCACGTGCGTATCCGCCCCGGGGGAAAAATCCCCGCCGACGGGCGCGTGATCGAAGGAGCTTCCACCCTGGATGAGTCCATGCTCACCGGTGAATCCATGCCCGTGGATAAAAAGCCGGGTGATCCGGTGACGGGCGCGACAGTCAATGGTAATGGCAGTCTCCTTGTCTCCATCGAAAGAACCGGTGCGCACACCATGCTCGCGCAAATCATCACGATGGTTTCCAAAGCGCAGACCAGCCGGGTGCCGGTCCAGCAGCTTGTCGATAAAATCGCCGCTATTTTTGTCCCCATCGTACTGGTGATTGCGCTGGCCACATTCCTTATCTGGTGGTGGGTCGGGCCTGCACCCTCCTTTACTTTCGGTTTAATCAATGCCGTCGCCGTCCTGCTCATCGCCTGCCCTTGCGCGCTGGGACTGGCCACACCCCTGTCGATTGTAGTAGGCACCGGGCTCGGGGCGAAAAACGGGGTACTCTTCCGGAATGCCGAGGCGATCCAGGCACTCAGCAAGGTCGATGTGGTCGTCGTGGATAAAACCGGGACATTGACTGCTGGGAAACCCGCGGTTAAATCCGTGACCGGATTCAACGGATTTTCCAGTGCGACTATTCTGGAAATCGCCGCGAGCCTGGAGGCTCAGAGTGAACATCCCCTAGCCCGTGCAATAATCGATGAGGCCCGCCTCAAAAACCTGACCCTAGAAAAAGCGGTGGACGTCTCCGCAATAACTGGGCGCGGGATCAAGGGGACAGTCGGTAAAAAAACGGCGGCGGCAGGCACCTTAGCATTCATGGAGGAACTCCAGATTGCGGTCGGGGCTGAAGCCCAAAAGATCAATCAGGAATCCTCCTCGACATTGATTTATGTCTCGGAAGGGGGGAAATTAGCCGGTGTCGTCGAACTCGAAGACCCCTTGAAACCAAACGCCCGTGACGCGGTGAGCGCCCTGCATGACTCAGGAGTCCGTGTCATTATGATGACCGGTGACCGCGCATCCGTCGCACGGACCGCCGCCGGACAAGCCGGGATAAAAGAATATTTCGCCGGGGTCATGCCCGACGGGAAAGCCGCAAAGATCCGTGAACTCCAAGCCCAAGGACTCATCGTGGCCATGGCCGGGGACGGAATCAATGATGCCCCTGCACTCGCACAGGCTAATGTCGGTATCGCCATGGGCAGCGGCACCGATGCGGCGATCCAGAGCGCCCATGTCACCCTGCTCAAAGGGGACCTAGCGGGGATTCATAAAGCCCGTAAACTCAGCGAAAGAACCATGCGCAATATCAAGGAGAATCTTTTTTTCGCCTTTTTCTATAATGTGGCCGGTATCCCCATCGCCGCAGGTGTTCTCTACCCCTTCTTCGGCATTCTCCTCTCTCCGATGATTGCGGCCTTAGCCATGAGCCTCAGCGACGTGTGCTTGATTTCTAATGTCATCCGTTTTAGAAAAAAGGGGTTAAAATAAATACACCCATGAAGCAAATTGCCCTTTGTATCACCTGTTTATTACTGAGCTTTTTTATAGTCCTCACGGGGTGCGGGAAAAAGCAGGGAGCCGACAAGGCATCTCACCGGATGAATTTCGCTGTGGTCACGATCAAGGATGCTTTCTGGCGGGAACAGGGATTTAATTCCTTGAGCAATGTGGGGAGCTCCCGCGATAAACGTAAACAAGCAGCAGCAAAAATCCTCTATGCCCCCGAGACAAAAGATGCAGGGTTTTTCTTCCGGCAAAGCTGGTATGTGAAGGCCGGGGACAAGATTGTTTTCGAGAAAAAAGGGGGCGCAGAAGAGTCGGAAAAACGTCTGCAAAAAATCATCCCTCCCGTATATCCCATGAACTGGAAAGGAACTATCAGCTACGGTGGCCTGCGCAGATTTTTTAAGGGTTATGAAGTATATTATGATGGAACTATTTCTTATTATTTAACCGATCAAAAGACCATCGAGACAGTCCCGGACAAGAAAAGAATCACCCTCAATGGGCTAGGTGATGCGGACATGATCTTGCGCGTGGTCCAAGGCGACACATCGATCTGGACCATTATCTCGTTAGCGGAGAATACGGCAAAACCCTTGTGGAAAATACCCAAGAAAGACTGAAAATCAGAATTGAGATAATTCGTCCTTGTATTAACATCCTCCGCTTAACAGGAGATTTTTATCATGGGATTTATTCAGGAGTTTAAAGAGTTTGCAGTCAAAGGTAACGCCATTGATATGGCTGTGGGTGTGATTATCGGGGCGGCGTTTAATAAAATCGTTAATTCGATTGTCTCTGATCTGATCATGCCCCCTTTGGGTTACTTGATCGGCGGAGTAGATTTCAAAAATCTCCAATATGTCCTAAAAGAAGCTACAACCGACGCCGCCGGAGTCGCTATCCCTGCCGTGGCTATCCGTTACGGGATGTTCATTAATACCGTGATCGAATTCCTGATTATCGCCCTGACCGTTTTTATCGTGATCAAAATGATGAATAAAGTCATGACCCTGCGTGGCAATGGCCCGATCGCTCCGGAAAAATCAGCCGCTTAATCTTTGAGTTTAAGTTTGTCGAGCTTGGGTTTGATAACCATGCGGCAGTATCCGGCGGATTTATTCTGGTTATAATAATCCTGATGATAATCCTCTGCCACATAAAACGTCTGAAGAGGAACGATTTCCGTCACAATATTATCGGATAACCCTTTTTGTGCGGCGGCCTTTGATTTCTCTGCTATTTGTTTTTGTTCATCGACAGTGTACATGATGGTGGAACGGTATTGTGTGCCAGTATCCGCGCCCTGACGGTTGAGGGTGGTAGGATTATGCGCTTCCCAGAAAATATCCAAAATGGAATCCAGGGTGACCTTAGCCGGATCGTATTCGATCTCGATGACCTCGGCATGGCCGGTTTTGCCTGTGCAAATCTGTTCGTATGATGGATTTGGCACCGTGCCCCCGGCATATCCACTACGGACCTTGACGACTCCGGGGATGCGCTGGTAAACAGCCTCGACACACCAGAAACAACCCCCGCCTAAAATGATTTTTTGATTTTGCTTGTCCATAGTTTTTGTATTCTCCTTTTTATCTTGTGCCAGAAGGCTTTGATTCATCAGAAATCCGACCATGGTCAAAGCGGTCATCAGAGCCAAAGATTTTAAAAGCCTACTCACGCAGACAAATTGCTTCCGTTTCATGATTATTCAACAAACAAAATGCCAAAAAGTTCGGCAAACCTCCTAATATCTCGGACAGTTTAAGGGAAAATTAGCCTTCTTTAACAATAACGGGACGGTTTCTGGGTTATTATTCCATTCGCCTTCCTTAGGATTTGGGCTTAAGCTAGAGATAACCCACCAAAGGTAGTATGATAAATCTATTTCCCGCAAGAAAAGTTTGTTACATGTTAAGCGTTTTATTTTTAGGATCATTAATTTTACCGTTAAGCCTGAGTGCTAATGCTCTGGAGATCGCGGTTTTCTTAATTGATCCTCGTCGTCAGGCTAATGATCCCTTGGACGAAACAACTAAACTTTATTCATTGGCAGACTGGAATAAAGGCAAACAAGATCAACCCATGACAGGGATCGAACTGTTTAATCAGGGTTATGAATTTAAATGCCTAGTATGGTCGACCGGGACATTCCTATCCGTCTTTACCCGTGATCCTCAGATAAAAGTCGAACCTAAATACCGTGATATTACCGTTTATTTGGTGGATCCCTACCGACAAGCCTACGATCCGCTCGATCAAACAACTAAACTTTATCCCATGGTAGAGTGGAATAATGGCATCAGGGACAATCCACTGACCGGTGCCCAACTCATGAAAAAGGGGCATAAATTCCTCCAACTACTTTCCATGGATGGTGGTTTTTTCATGCTATATGCAAACTGAGCTGTTTTTCGATGATGATTAAAGGAATTATTTTTGACATGGACGGTGTCCTCTGCGATTCAGAATGGTTTATCTAAGAGGCGGCTACTCAGATGTTCGCACGCAACTACGGAGTCAGCGCTGAACACCGTGACTTTATTCCTTTTGTGGGAACGGGCGAAAACCGATTTATCGGTGGGGTGGCGGAAAAATACGGGGTGCCTATCAATATCGTTCGCGACAAAGCTAAAACTTATGCGATTTACCTGGAGTTGATTCAGGGCAAATTGCTCTCACAGCCTTGGTGTCATTGATTTTATCGCGAGATGCTGTGCTCACGGGCTCAAACTCGCTGTGGCCACCAGTGCCGATGACATCAAAATGCAAGGTAATTTGATCCAGATCGGCATCACCCCCCGCGACTTTCGATGTGATTGTGACTGGTTCACAAACCAAAAAGAAAAAACCTGATCCTGAAATCTTTACGAAAGCCGCGACGCGAATGGGATTAACCAATATGGATTGTATTGTCTTTGAGGATGCGATCAGTCGCATTTAAGCAGCCAAAGCGGCGGGCTCATCCTCGGGGTTGGTATTACCACAACCTATCTACCTGCTGTACTCCGGTCTGTAGGTGCCTCTTGGACAGCCCCTGATATGGATCATTTACCGGGTGATTTTCTTCAAGTCATATTTTGAACCGCACAATTTTTTTCCGGTTTTGACCAGGCCATAGGTCCGATAGGTGTTTCGTGTCTTCCATTGCTTGCGTGTGTATAATCATCCTTTGTCTTCTATGTTGAAAATTTTATTTTATTTGCATTTGCTTTTTTTAGCGCACTAGCCATTTTTGGAATTCTAATCTTCTTTATTTAGGATTTCCACGATATGAATATTCATGAATACCAAGCAAAAGAGCTTTTCGAAAAATTTGGAGTCAAGACGCCAAAAGGCCAGGTGGCCCTCACCGCGCATGATGCGGAAAAAATCGCCAAGGAATTGAATTCGCCCACCACGGTCGTGAAGGCGCAAATTCATGCCGGAGGCCGCGGAAAAGGAACATTTAAAAACGGGTTCAAAGGAGGGGTCCATCTCAGCAAGACCCCGAAGGAAGCTGGTGAACTCGCCGCCAAAATGCTCGGCCAGACACTGGTAACCATCCAAACCGGTGAAGAAGGCCGTTTAGTCCGCAAGGTGCTCATCGCGCAAGCCTGTAAAATCCAGCGTGAGATTTATTTTGCGATTTTGATCGATACAGCCACCGCCAGTCCGATGATCGTAGCCAGTACCCAAGGGGGCATGGATATCGAGCACGTCGCAGAGACGAGCCCGGAACTGATCATCCGCCAAACAATCGATCCCCTCGCAGGACTCCTCCCCCACCAATGCCGCAAACTCGCAAAACAGCTCGGATTTTCCGGTGAATCTTCCCGCTTAGCCTGCCGCCTTTTTGAAGCGCTCTACAAACTTTTTATCAAATGCGATTGTATGATGGTGGAGGTCAATCCCCTCGTGCAAACCCTCGAAGACGACGTGTTGGCCCTCGATGCGAAATTTGGTTTTGATGATAACGCCCTGTTTCGCCATGAAGACATCATGGCATACCGGGATATTGATGAAGAGGATCCCCGTGATGTCGAGGCCTCAAAATATGGCCTAAACTACATCGGTCTCGACGGGAATATCGCATGTCTGGTCAATGGCGCCGGACTGGCTATGGCGACGATGGATATCATTAAATATTATGGCGGTACACCGGCAAATTTCCTGGATGTGGGGGGTGGCGCCAATGAACAACAGGTGACCGAAGCCTTCAAAATCCTGATCGCCGATCCGAAAGTCAAAGCCATTCTGGTCAATATTTTCGGTGGAATCATGAAATGTGATATCATCGCTCAAGGCATCATTAATGCTGTCAAAGCAGTCAGCTTGCCGGTGCCACTGATTGTCCGTCTCGAAGGAACAAATGTCGAACTGGGCAAAAAACTTCTTAAAGAATCTAATTTACCGATTATTGCCGCCGACGATCTCGGTGACGCGGCCAAGAAAGCGGTCGAAGCAGCAGGAGTGAAATAATATGAGCGTACTCGTCGATAAAAATACCAGGTTATTGGTCCAGGGAATCACCGGTAAAGCAGGTGGATTCCACGCGAAATCATGCATGGAATACGGCACAAATCTCGTAGCAGGGGTCACTCCCGGCCGTGGTGGAGAGACTTTCGAAGGAAAGGTGCCTGTTTTTGACACCGTTTATGAGGCGCGGAAAGAAACCGGGGCAAATGCCACCATGATTTTTGTCCCGGCTCCCTTTGCCGCTGACGCGATCCTCGAGGCAGCTGATGCAGGAATCGAACTCATCGTGTGTATCACGGAAGGAATTCCTGTCCAAGACATGATGCGGGCCAAAAATATCTTAAAAGGCAAAAAGAGCATTTTAATCGGGCCAAATTGCCCGGGAATCATCACTCCCGGCCAATGTAAAATCGGGATCATGCCCGGTTATATTCACAAACCCGGTAATGTCGGAATCATTTCCCGTAGTGGAACCCTGACTTATGAGGCAGTTTGGCAATTAACCGCCCAAGGTTACGGTCAATCAACGTGTATCGGTATCGGGGGAGACCCGATCAAAGGCCTTTCGCATAAGGAATCTGTCGAACTCTTTAATCATGATCCCGGCACGGAAGCCATCATTTTGATCGGTGAAATCGGGGGCACGGGGGAAGAAGAAGCCGCTGAATATATCAAAGCCCACGTGAAAAAACCGGTGGCAGGATTCATTGCCGGCGTGACGGCTCCTCCCGGACGCCGTATGGGACACGCGGGAGCGATCGTTTCCGGTGGAAAAGGTGCGGCAAAAGATAAAATCGCCGCCCTTGAGGCCGCGGGCATCAAAGTGGCCCCGACACCTGCTGAAATCGGCAGCACTCTCATTTCCCTTTTGAAATAATCCCTTAGTGGGAGCTTCGGCTCCCATGGTTATTCCCTTCCCATACAAAGGGTACGGTATAATCCTGTGAGTTTAGAGCCCCCAGCACCAATGATCGCGGGGACATTGAGGTCACAAATAAGGATTTTTGACGAGTTCCGGCTTGTCTCTTTTTCTTCTGTGGCCAATGAAATTTTGCGGGGCCAGGCATTAGGCATTAACTGTTGCTTGACGGATACGAAGAATCGGTGAAACTTCGCCGCTACTGAATATGAAAAAAATTCTCATCATTATCCTTTTGCTCGGGGCGGTTTTGTCCCTTCCCTCTCAATCAAAAGAATTCCGTGGCGTGTGGATCAGCAGTGCCTGGAATATTAATTTCCCGAAGGAAGGAAGCAGATCTGTAGCCGGACAACAAATGCTATTAATCCAATATCTCGAGACCGCCCAGAAACTGGGGATTAATGCCGTATTCTTCCAAGTGAGGCCTGAAGGGGATGCCCTCTACGAATCCAATATCGAACCCTGGAGCCGTTTCCTGACAGGAACCCAAGGCCGTCACCCCGGTTATGACCCGCTGGAATTCCTCATTACTGAAGCCAAGAAAAGGAATATTGAGGTTCATGCATGGCTAAATCCCTACCGCGCCGCGACCAATGCAAGTGGTGAGCGCACAGCAAACCATATGTCGAAAAAATTCAGCCGTTATGCCTACCGCGACAAGAATGTCATCTGGATGGATCCGGGCAGTGAGGCTGTTCGTAACCATATTATCAAAGTCGTCACGGACCTTGTGAGCCGTTACGACCTCGATGGTATTCATTATGATGATTATTTTTATCCTTATCCCAGTGTCGGTAAAAAGAACATATCTTATCCGGATAAAGGCACTTATAACGATTATAAAAATGGTGGTGGCTCCCTGACATTTGCCGATTGGCGTCGGGATAATGTGAATAAACTCATCTCAAAAACTTACCAAGCGATCAAAGCCACAAAGCCGGGTGTAAAATTTGGCGTCAGCCCTTTCGGGATATACACAAAAGGATTCCCAAACACGGTTAAAGTCGAACTCGACCAGTATAATGATATTTACTCCGACCCGGTGAAATGGATCCGTGAAGGCTGGGTCGATTATCTGGCTCCCCAACTTTACTGGGCGGATAATTCCCCCCAGAGTTTTTCCGCCCTCCTGAAATGGTGGCGCGACCCGGAGGTGAATCCTCGGGGCATCCCCATCTATCCGGGAATCGCTGCGGACCGCCTGAATAAACCCCACAATTGGGCTCCCTCCGAGATCATCCGCCAAGTCGAATGGACCCGCAAAATCAGCAACGGCCCCAACCCCAATGGCATGATCTTCTGGAATATTAAAGTCCTCGATGATAATTACAAAGGAATCTCCCCCCAGCTCCGTAATCAATTTAAGTAAAGGAGCGATATCTCGATACAATCTGGGATTGCCCCCGCTCGCCCAAAAGCTTGAATCTTGTGACCTGGGGGATTCTGGTCGTGTATTAAACCGTCTCGATAACCCGACTGTCGTTTTCTTTTTGTTGAAGGAATTTTGACCTTCTTAAATAATTACGGCCGGTGTGGCTCAGGCAACGATGAATCGACTTTCACCGGCTTGTGCAAATTGCTCAAAACCGCTACCAGCTAGGAGCATGTTTAGCTCCTTTTCTTCGAGGATAAAACTTTCCAGATTGAGATGATGAAGGGTATCGGGGATTTCATCCTGATAGAGCCCCCGTAAATGGCTGTCTTTTTTGAAATAGGATTTGACTCGTTCCTTGATGAGGAATCCGACCGAAGGAGTGTCGGCACAACCTAGGATACAAATGTTACAAGCCTTATCACAGCAGTCCTTGACTTTCCTTTTCATACGGGCCTCCAGATCGGGCCTGAGAAAAACCGTGAGTGGATAACGGGAATTTTGATCTACCAGCAGAATATTATAATTGAGGAATTCCGATTTCAGACAAAAAATCGAATCAGCAAGACTCTTCCCCTCCTCATAAACTCGTTGGCGGAAAAGATCGGTGAATTCGATCTTTGCATAGAATATGTCGAACCGGTCGCCTTTCATCAGGATACAATCTTCAGTGGGGGATGAGTGAAAGTCAAATTGAAAACGAGTCTCAATAGATCAAAACGGGATACTTAAAAACGTTTAGGGATCGATCCGCGCTCTTTGATTGTCGGATTGATTTTATCTTGGAGGACCGGTTGTTTATTCAAAAGTTCACGTTCGCGTTGTTTTACTTCTTCAGGTCTTGCGGCACGCGCGGCCTTTTTCTCGGCTTCTTCCTTACGTGCTTCAGGAAAAGCTTGATGTACTTGTTTTTCGCGGGTTTTTTGGCTTTTGGCAGAGTCACCATTAAAACGTTTATAAGGATCGTAGGGGTCGGCCCGTTGCTCGTCGGTTTCGCGCCAGATGACTTTTTCCGTCCCGTCTTCATTAATCATCCGCTCATCTCGGCTGTATTCAAACTCCTTTGAGGGGGCTCCTGGTGCTTTTGATGAATCCGTCAGTGGGGCGGGTGTATCAGTGGCAGGCGCAGCGGGTGCGGGAGCAGCAGGCTGTGGTAAATCCTCCGCCACCAATGCAGTAACAAACAGAAAAAGGATAAAAATGGTCATGCGCATCAGATACTATAAGCACAAACCCATCGTAAATACAAACCCCATTCTCTTTACCCCAATAGAAAGCCAGTTGTAGTAATAACTCCCCCGATAGGAGTAGAATTCCCCGGACTACTGTTTCAATGATTCATTCACATTCATGAGCTTGCGGGAGAGATCGAGGGCGAGGTTACGAAAGACGATCATGCCGAGGTGGGGTTCAGTCCCGATAATGCGGTCAAAATGTAAGCGCTGGATGATTAAAAGGATACTATTATCCTCAGCGGTGGTGGTGGCCGTGCGAGGGAGCTGGTTCAAGAAAGCAATTTCCCCGAAAGTATCCCCGGCCTGGAGTGTGGCGATTTTTGTGCGGGCCTCGTCTTTGGTGATATAAACACCGATTTTACCGCGCATGATGACGTAGAGCTCGTCCCCTGTGCTCCCGGCTTCGAAAACGGACTCGTCTTTGCGGAAAAGTTTTTGTTTGAAGAGTTTCGAGAGATGCTTGATCTCGACATCGGAGAGGCCGTGGAAAATGGCCAAGTCTTTGAGGAGCTTGATAATGGCCATCTCCATGCGGAGGTCGGAGAAGACTTTATCGACCCGGCGGGATGTCTCATCGGGCTCGGGAAGCTCGAACATCAAGGCTAATTCCTTGAACTGGTGGTGGAGCTCGGTGATATCCTGGTCCGTGCGGTCATGCGTGACAGCAAGCCAAGCACCTTCGTATGCAGGTCGCAGCGGGCTGAGCTCACTCAATACCACCGATATTGCGGCGACTACTCGACCTTCATCCTCAGCGACGAGAATCAGGCAGTTATAAGAGAAAAAACTACCAAACGGCGAATTCCCACCATAGACCTCATAAAAGATGTCTCTGATCGGTTCGGCATCGCGTCTTTCTGCTACTCGGATTGTTGCCCCCATAGAGTCGAGAATCTACGCAGAAAAACGGAAATACTGCCAGAAATTTCTCTAAAAAATTGGCTTCCACCTCTCTACCCATTGGAAAAAGACGTAATATGCCCATAACTGGTGGCCCCACTGTTTTTGGCCGGACTGGTGCTCGTCAAAGATCTTACGGATCAAATCATGATTAATGATGTTGCCACACCCTGACTTCGTCGATTCGAACACGTCGACAAAATTTTCCTTCAAGGGACCGCGGAACCATTCATGGATGGGGACACCAAACCCCATTTTTGGGCGTTCAATCAAGGATTCCGGCACATATTGATAGAGCAATTTGCGCAGGAGCAATTTGCCCCGGCCCGGACGCATGAGTAAGCGTTCATCGAGGCGGAAACTCCATTCCACCAATCGATGATCGAGGAAAGGAATCCGGGACTCCAGCGAGACAGCCATGGAAGCGCGGTCGACCTTGGTCAAAATATCGTAAGGCAGGTAATAACAAAAATCATGCAGCATCATGAGCCGTGACATCCCTTGGTCCTGGGTGGTGGAGGAGAGGCTGAGTTCGGCAAAAATATTCTCTTTAAGCGGGTGGGCAGCCCGGGGACAAACGCTCAGGTGGGACTGGAATTGGGCAAGCGGGGGCTCCGCCATGATCTCGGCGATCTTATGCAGGCGGCGGCCGAGCTCAGGCCGCGAAAATTGGCCGCGCAGGATAGGCAGGAGCATTTTCTGGAGGGCATTGATTCCGGCTTCGGGGATGGTTTTGAGTAATTTGCCTGCTAGTGGCATGAGTGGCCCGGATATATCCTGCATCCGCGCAATTTGCATCGACCAGAAATAACGGTTATACCCCCCAAAAAGTTCATCCCCCGCATCCCCGCTCAGGGAGACAGTGACGTGTTTACGCGCAATTTGCGACACGAGGAAAGTCGGGATGGATGATGAATCCCAGAATGGCTGGTCATACATGTCTGCCAACCGGGGAATAATATCCAGAGCCTGGCCAGCGGTGCAAACTTCCGTGACATGATCCGTCCCGAGATGCTGCGCCACTTTCTCGGCGTGCTTGCTCTCGTCATAAAGGGCTTCTTCGAACCCGATCGAGAAAGTTTTTACGGCCTTGGTGGCTTTTTTTTGCGCTAGGGCGACGATCAACGATGAGTCGATCCCGCCGGATAAAAAGGCCCCTGCCGGGACATCTGAGATCATGTGCTCATCCACAGCGCGGCCCAAGTAATATTCGAGCTCCTGTAATGCTGTGGCTTCATCCGAGATAACCGCCCCGGGTTGCCGGGCTCGGGCAAATTGCTCTTCGGCGGACCAATAAATTTCCTGGCTCTGGCCTCGCGCGGAAAACTCCATCCATTGGCCGGGGCGCAGCTCATAAACATCCTGATAAATCGTCCAGGGTGCGGCGACGTAGCCGTAACGGAAAAAAGTGTCCAGCGACTCGACGCGCATTTTGCGCGGGAAAAATGGCAGGGCCACAAGTGATTTCAGCTCGGAGGCAAAATAAATGTCGTCGCCGTCTTTCCAATAATAAAGGGGTTTCATCCCCGCGCGGTCGCGCAGGAGCCGCAGCGATTTGTCTCCACGGTCCCAAAGTCCGATGGCGAACATGCCGCTGATTTTGTCGAGTGTCTCGCGCAGTCCCAGCCGGGCGAAACCTTCCAAGATCACCTCGGTGTCACTATGACCTTTAAACACCACACCACGTTCAGTGAGCAATTTGCGCAGTTCCAGATAATTATAAATCTCACCGTTAAATGTAAGGACGAAGCGGCCATCCTGCGAAATCATCGGCTGATGACCGGCTGGGGATAGATCGATAATCGAAAGCCGCCGGTGGGCCAGCCAAATGCCATTGGGACGGTCGAACCATTCGCCGCACGAGTCCGGACCGCGATAAATAATCGCATCCGACATCGCTTTGAGCGACCTGTCATCAAAGTCTGAGGCAAAGGTAAATGCACCGGCGATTCCACACATAATGAATGGCGCAAAGCTAGAACGTTCCTTTCCCCGTGGCGAGGAAGAAAAAGAATGCCCGTTAAAAAAATCCCTGTGGCCACGCGCGTACGAGATCAGAGCCGACTTTGGGGATTTCTATCGTAAACTCACCGAAAGACACTCCCGGATGGGCCATTATCAAATAATATGCTTGGACAATCGAGTCATCAGAATGATGGAAAAACCTCAGACTTCCAGAGTTTGTCCCTCATTAGGGAGGATGGCCGAGAGGGAGAATTTCTCCGCAATTTGCGCGTCCAATGCCTTCCGAGCCTTGTCTTCACCGTGGGTGAGGGCGACGCGGGGTTTACACGGCAGAGTATGGGCGAACCAGTCGAGTAATTCACCCTGTCCGGCATGGGCACTGAATCCGCCGAGGGTGTGAACCGAAGCCTGTACCGAGATCCGTTCACCAAAGATATTCACATATTTATGGCCATCGACGAGCTGGCGGCCGAGTGAACCTTCCGCTTGGTAACCGACGATCACGACGGCGTTTTCCCGTTTCCAAAGGTTGTTTTTCAGGTGGTGCAAAATGCGCCCCGCATTACACATGCCGGCCCCGGCCATGATCAGGCAAGGACCATCAATAAAGTTAATCCCTCGGGAATCATCCGGAGTTTCGCTCATATGGACGTGGCGGAGGAGCTCATCCATCGCGCCTTCACCCGCAAATTGTTTTGATTCCTCGTCGAAGAGCTCGGGATGTTTTTGGTAAATGGACGTGGCTTGAATCGCCATGGGGCTATCGATATAGACCGGGAAAGGTTTGATCTT
>Ga0163152_10002165_pt1 | contig 28808 bp, 21 predicted proteins | sample OliLakLV19MP8IB2_FD_148635 | JGI IMG/M metagenome (GOLD analysis project Ga0163152, IMG submission 148635) | Freshwater microbial mat bacterial communities from Lake Vanda, McMurdo Dry Valleys, Antarctica - Oligotrophic Lake LV.19.MP8.IB-2 | ecosystem: Environmental > Aquatic > Freshwater >...
CTGTCGCCGGGGAGGGGTTGATTCGTCGTCGTCGAAACGATGTTTGACGGCGCCGACCAATTTGGAAATTCATCTGCTGTCCTGATACCAAACCAGTAGGTTCGGTCAGTGCCGAATCCCGAAATGGTCATTGTCTGGACGGTGCCGGCACTCTGGGGACCCGGCTCATTGGAGACGAAATTGGTGCTGGTGAAATTCTGGGGCGTCATCGGATTTGGCGAGAAGCGGAGGTCATAGCTGGTGGCCAGGCCCGTGCTGCCGTCATCCCCGGGTGCCGTCCATTGCAGCGTGACCCAAGTGGGGCCGACTGCGATTACCTGAAGGTCGCTGATGTTGGCGGGTGGCGTTACATCACCGGCCAGCGTGGAGGCGGATGGCACGTTTGACAGGTTCGACCAGTTGGGCATTTCATCGCCGACCTTGATGGCGAAATAGTAGGTCGTGAAGGGCGTCATACCGTAAAGCGGCATGGAGTGGACCGTACCGGGCGATCCGGGCGTCGGTTCGCCGATCACCTGGGCACCGCTGGCGAAGTTCGAGCTGTTCAGTGGAAACGTGGCGTAGCGCAGATCGAACACGCTTGCAGTACCGCTGTTGCCGTCGTCGCCCGTGGCGGTCCACCGGACGGTGGCACCCGTCGATGTCGTCGAGAGAACGGTGAGATTGGTTACGGCGGTCGGTGCGGTAATGTCGCTGATGACCGTGGTGGCCGACGCCACATTGGAGAGGGGCGACCAGTTGCCCGCCAGGTCCCTGGTCTTGACGGCGACGTAATAGAGGTTGTTCTGGGCAAGACCCGTGATCAGCCGGGTCTGCATGATTCCCGGGAGTTCCGGGATGACCGTGCCGGGCGCGATCAGGGCGCTGGCCCAGTTTCCCTCCGTGATCGGGGCTGCGGAATAGCGAGCCTGAAGGTCGATGGCCTGTCCCTGTTCACCATCGTCGCCTACGTTGGTCCACTTGATCTCGATCTGGTTGGTCCACGTGCGGGTGATCGTCAGGTCGTCAACGGCACCGGGAGGGTTTGTCTCGGGGGCCCACATCTCATTGCTGAGCAGGACTCGTGCGTCGACCCAGCCGATCGGCGGGATGCCATCTGCGGTGGAGCCGAGGAAGGTAGTGTAATTTTTGTTCAGGATCACGGCGCCGTTCGTGTAATCACGCCGCCAGAGAGTCGTGCCCCCGTAAGTGACCTGATAGGGGGCGCCGGTCGGTGTGCCGATCGGCTTGTCGAATTCGGGCTCCCACCAGAGCGAGTGATGACCCGCGGTCGCCTCCTCGAAGTCAATCGAGAAGTAGCCGTCGCCCAACATCGACGAGGCCAGGCAGAATCGAAGATGCCGGCCGTAGTCGGGCGTGTGGTCGGCACTGTACCGACTACCCGATGGCCACTTGGCATTGACGACGTCGATGCGCTGCGGTGTGGGTGAGTAGTTCGTCTCGTTGTTGAAGTAGCCCAGTGTCCCGAACATCTTGTCGGTCCAGGTATAGCCAAGCGGATGCCCGGCATCCGGCGCGCCGCGGAACGGAAAGTTCTCGATCATCGCCCCGTTCATGTGATAAAACTGGTTGCCGCCGTTCCCAATCACGATTTCGCCCGCAGGCATCATCGTTCGAATCCGCTGGGTGATCAGCTCGTTGCCGTCCTTCCAGCGTTGATCAAGCGTCGGTTGATCGTCCTGCAGGCCGTTCTGATCCGCGTCAATCGGCAACGGGTTCAGCGCCGTGTTGGTGTTGATGAACCAGATGCCCACCCAGACGTCATCCAGGATGACGCCGTCCCAGGGTGAGGCGCCGTTCTGCAGCACGCTGTTCACGATGAATTCGGGATACCAGTCGAGCATCGTCTGGCCTGAAGCGTTCTCCGGGCAGACCGTCGAGATGTTGATCGTGTACTTGCCGGCGTGATCGTAGATGTGGCCACCCTGCGTGTTCCGCAGCCACCACCCGTTTGCCTCGGCCGCCTCGTACATCTCGCGCCACTTGCTGCCGGCCGGAAGCAGTGGGCTCGATTGATAGGTGCCGTTGATCGGGATGTAGGCCAGCAGCTTGATGGCGGGGTTCAGCGATTTGATCGCGTTGAGCGTCGCGAGAGGCGTATCGACGTCGAGGCCGAGCGCGTCATACTGGGCCAGGATCGCCGCGTCGCCTGGTTCGTAGTAGTTGCGGATGTACAGGTTGAAAGTCCGAGGCGTTTCGCCGACGGCTCCAGCCGGCTGCGCGGCACCGAGGACGACGATCATTCCGAGCAAAATCGTAAACGCCGCCAGGTGGCGGCCCATCCCCATGCCAATCATTCACTGGCTCCTTTGCCGGGTTGACGTCCAGACCCATGAAGTCAACGGCAAGAGCGGGGCCAGTCGTAACTCTTATGGCAACAGGTTTGCCAGATTCTTGAACATGCGTGGGCGGCGACAGTTACGCCGCATCACGGGGCCATTTGATCCCGTGGGCCGGCAAGGCAGCTTGCGGCCACCGTGCGGGGATTGCACGATGGTCGTGCAGAGTGCGCGGCGAGTGGGTGAAATGGCTCGGAGGGCGGAGTGACTAGCGGGCGATGACCACCCGGATGACCCGCTTGAAGTTTCCGGCCGCCGCGCTGACAAAATAGATGCCGTCGGGCAGATGTCGACCGGCGTCGTCGGACCCGTCCCAGTCGATCGACAGCGAAGCTGCCGCTGCGGCTGCGGGGGCAAACTGCCGCCGAACGCGTCCCAGCACGTCGAAGACCTCGATGCTCACCTCCGCCGTTGTGTCAACCGGCAGTACCAGTTCGAACAGCGCATGGGCGCGCATCGGATTCGGTGATCGAAGATGGAGGCCCACTGCCCTCGGGCCAAGGCCTGCGATACCCGCCTGGGATGGCGTGGTAAACGAGAGGATGTTGCTGACCGGCGATCGATTGCCTGCTTCGTCCACGGTCTGCATGGCCAGCCAGTAGGTTGTGGCCAGGGCCAGATCCTCGATGGAAAAGTTCTGGGGAGTGCCTGCAAGTGCCGGTGCTGGCTCACCGACCAACGCCGGCGCCGCGTCGAAGTCGGCCACGGATATCGGCAGGGTGGACAACCTCATGTCGTAAGTCGTGGCGGTACCGGCAAGGCCGTCATCTCCGGGAGCGATCCACGTCGACTTGAATTCAGTTCCGGCGGTCAGAAATCCGTCGAGATTGGCGATGGCCGCGGGCGCCGTACCATCTACCGGGGTCGTAAACACCAGGACATTGGACATGCCCGACCAATTCGGCCGCTCGTCGGAGGTCTTCAATGCCAGGAAGTAGGTGCGTCCGGGCCCAAAACCGTTGACTGTCATACTCTGCGTGGTTCCCGAAGCGGCGGGCGCCGGCTCCGTGGTGATGTAGCCGCGCGAGGCGAAATTGGCCTCTGTAATGAGCGCCGAGGCCCAGCGCATGTCGTAGGAGGCCGCCTGCCCGGTTCCTCCGTCGTCACCCGGCACCGTCCAGGCCACCGTGGCACTGTTGATGGTGACGTTCGTGACCCGAAAATCGGTGATGGTTGACGGCGGCGTAGAATCGATACCCGGGCCGGTCGTCGCATTGACGACATTGGAAATGGCTGACCAGCTGGAGCGTTCATCGGCAATGCGCAGGGCAAAGTGATGATTGAGCCCGGACGTCAGCCCATCGATCACCTTGGACTGTTGCGTCCCCGGCGCGGCTGGCAGCGGCATCCAGGGCACCGGCGTTGCGGAGGAGAAGTTGGCGGGAGTAATCAACTGATTCGACCACCGCAATTCGTAACTGGAGGCCGTCCCGGTGCCGCCATCGTCGCCCGTGGCTGTCCAGGCCAACGTTACGGTGGTGAGTGAGGTGCCGGTGATTGCAAGCGTCGAAATGGCGTTCGGCGCCACGGTGTCCGTGGTGTTGGTTGTGCCAATGGGGATGTTGGAGATGGCCGAGACGTTTCCCCAGTCGTCAATCGTCTTCAAGGCGAAGTAATAGGTGTACCCGATTCCCATACCGACGGTCAGTGTCTGAGTGGATCCGGGCAGGGCCGGCCCCGGTTCACTCGTAAAGTAGCCAGCCAGATCAAAGTTGGCGGAGCTGATCGGGTTTTTCGACCAGCGCATGTCGTACTGGTTGGCCCGACCCGTTATCCCGTCATCCCCGGGAGCGGTCCAGGCCAGTGATATCGTGTTAGTGCCGATGCCGATGATCCGGAAGTCGGCGATGGCTGCGGGGGGAGTGGAGTCTCCCGCCTGTGTCAGCGCCGTTGCGATATTCGACAGGGCCGAGGTGTTGGGCATCTCGTCGGACACCTTGATGCCGATCTGGTAACTGGTGGAGGGGGACATGCCGTACAGCGTGAGTTCGTGGATCGTGCCGGCCACTCCCGGCACGGGCTCGCCGACGACCTGAAGCGCCTGGCCCCAGTTCGACTCCGAAAGCGAACCGGCGCGATATCGCACATCGAAGCTCGAAGGAGCGCCGATCAAGTCATCGTCGCCGGTGGAAGTCCACTGGATCGTCGCAGTCGTGGGGCTCGTGGTGGTGACGACGAGGTTGGTGATCGCGGCCGGGGCCACGATGTCGCCCGGAACGGTGACACCGGAAATCACATTGGAAATCGCACCCCAGTTGCCCGACAGATCGCGCGTCTTGGATGCGAAGTACCAGGATTGTCCCGAAAGAAGATTTCCTACGATGTGCTTCTGGGTGACGCCCGGCAGCTCCGGGATCGGCGAACCGGTAGCCACCGTGGCCTGGGCCCAGTTCGAGGCGGTTATCACGTTCGAGGAGTAGCGCACCTCAACCTGCACCGCCTGGCCGTTCAGTCCGTCGTCGCCTACGTTGGTCCAGCCCACCTCCGCCGCGTTGTTCCATGTCCGGATGATTTCCAGGTCGGTGAGGGGCGCCGGCGGCACGCTCTCTGCCTGCCACATCTCGCTGGTCAGGAGGACGCGCGCATCGACCCATCCGATCGGGGGGATAGCGTTGGCCGTCGAGCCGGTGAATGTCGTGTAGTTGGGATTGATCAGGACGACACCGTTCGTATAGTTCCGGCGCCAGAGTGTCGTGCCGTTGTAGCTGACCTGGAAAGCCGGACCGGTTGGCGTGCCGATCGGCTTGTCGTACTCGGGGAACCACCACATGGAGTCGTGGGCGCCGTCAGATGCGTGGCGCTCCATGGACGAGTAGCCGTCACCCAGCAGTGCCGAGGCCATGCAGAACCGTTTGTGCCGCTCGAACGTTGGTGAAGTGATCGGAGCGATCCGATCTCCCAGGCTCCACTTGGCGTTGAGGACATTCATGCGCAGTGGCTGGTTGCTGTAGATCGACTCGTTGGGAAAGTAGCCGTAGCCGCCCCACATCTTGTCCGTCCACGAGTAGCCCAGGGGGTGTCCCGGGTCGATGGCGCCGTTGTAGGGAAATGACTCGATGTAGGAGCCGTTCATCTGTTCGAACGAGTTGCCGCCGTTGCCGATCATGATGTCGGCAGCCGGCATCAATCGCCGGATCCGGGCCGCCAGCGAGTCATTGCCCGCCTTCCACAAGCCGTCGAGGGTGGGCTGGTCGTCCCCTGTCCCGTCGCGGTCGGCGTCGATTGGAAAGGCGTTCAGGTCGCGGTTGTTGCCGACGAACCAGATACCGATCCAGACGTCATCGAGGAGAACGCCATCCCATGGCGCGGCGCCATTCTGAAGAACCGTCCCGGCGATGAACTGGGGAAACCAGTCGAGATAGCTCTGACCCTGCCCGTTGACCGGACAGAAGAACGTGCAGTTCGTGGTCCGCTTGCCGGGGTGGTCATAGATGAGGCCGCCCTGCGTGTCGCGCAGCCACCAGTTGTTCGTTTCGGCTGCCTCCCAAACCGAGCGCCATTTACTTCCGACCGGAAAGACGTTGGCGTTGTCGTAGGTGCCGTTGATCGGGATATAGGCCAAAATCTTGATGTTGGGATTGAACGATTTAATTTCTGTCAGGACCGAAGCGGGGGCGTCCACATCGAGGGCGATGGCATCATACCGGGAGAGGCGCTGGGCATCGCCGGCCTCGAAGTAATTGCGCAGGTACAGATTGAAGGTTTTGACGGCACCCGGGGCCGCCTCAGCCGACGGGACACCGGTTAGAACACTGACACTGACCATGACAACGGAAAAAATCCGCGCAATTGCGCACTTCATGCTCGACTCCTCGCCAGCGGGGGCTGTGAATACAGGCGGTCGTTCGGCCTCTTCGGCGCGGTCCGTCGAGGTGGCGATCAGGACACATGATGTGGAGTCAGGATGAAGTGTCGCTGTCCCTGATTAGCGGCAGATGATGCGTGCAGCTGCTTGAAAATTCCAGCACAAACTGATCAATACGCCATCTGGTGGTCATTTCCCCCATCCTTTAACATTTGGAAGCAATTCATTGTCGCCTGAAAGCGTGGTCGCCTCCTGCGGCCGCCGGCTTCTGAACCTGGGAGGTCCTTTGTGAAGGATGTTCGAATCGAAAAGCTCGCGCGCAACCTGATTCGCTACTCGACCAGGTTGAAGGCCGGCGAAAACGTGTTGATCGAGGCATTCGATGTACCCGCCGATTTTGTCCAGGCCCTGGTCCGGGAGGCCCGTGAGGTCGGTGCCAACCCCGTGGTCCTCTTGAAGGACAACCGCATCCTCCGCGAGATCTACCGGCTCGGCGACGAGGCTTCCATGAGGCTGGCCGGGGAGCTGGAACGGCACTGGATGGAGCGGATGCAGGCCTACATCGGGGTTCGCGGCGCGGAAAACAGCACCGAGCTGTCCGATGTGCCCCAGGCCAGGATGAACCTGTACCAGAAGCTCTGGTGGAACCCGGTGCACAGCCAGCAGCGGGTCAACCACACCCGCTGGGTGGTTCTACGCTACCCGACCCCCTCCATGGCGCAGCAGGCCAACATGAGCACGGAGGCATTCGAGGACTTTTTCTTCGATGTGTGCGCCAATCTCGACTATTCGCGGATGTCGGAGGCCATGACACCACTGCAGAAACGAATGATGGCCACCGACCGGGTCCGGCTCGTGGCGAAGGACACCGACCTGTCATTTTCAATCAAGGGGATTCCAGCCATCAAGTGCGATGGCCTCCGGAACATCCCCGACGGGGAGGTTTACACCAGCCCCGTCCGGAATTCAGTGAATGGCATCATCTCGTACAACACGCCGACGATCTACCAGGGGGTGCCGTTCGACGACATCCGTCTCGAGTTCAAGGACGGCAAGATCGTGAAAGCCACGAGTTCGGACACCGAGCGCCTCAACGAATTCCTCGACACCGACGAGGGCGCCCGCTATATCGGCGAATTCGCCATCGGCTTCAACCCCTACATTACCAGGCCGATGAAGGACATCCTGTTCGACGAGAAGATCGCCGGCTCCATCCACTTCACGCCAGGCCAGGCCTACGAGATCGCCGACAACGGCAACCGCAGCCAGATCCACTGGGACATGGTCCTGATCCAGACCCCGGAATACGGCGGCGGCGAAATCTGGTTCGATGACGTGCTGGTTCGCAAGGATGGGTTGTTCGTGGTGGATGAATTGAAACCACTCAATCCGGCGGCTCTGTTGGGGTAACGGACGGGGCCACCAACTCGTTCCGGAACAAGTGTGGCGGACCATTCGGTCATGGCGCTGCCGGGTCGTTCAGCCGTGGCGCTGCCGGTCGGGATCATCTATCGACCGGAAGCGTGTCACTCCAGGCAGAGGCCGCGGGCGCGGGAAACGATCGATGAACGCCCAGAAGCGGCGAAGCCGATTCGCCAGATCGGGTGACCCGGTCGGGATCCAAAGTGCCTGTCGCGCCTCGTCGTGTGATCGAAAGCGGTACACGGGCATCTCAGCTCTCCAGTCCGAATTTCTTGCGAAGCGCCTCGGCATCGGCCTTGTCGATGAGACGGAGCGTGTCCTTTTTCATTCGGTACAGCGTTTCCGGCGTGGCAACGCGAACCGTGATCCCTTCCAGCTTCGCCGTTTCCGATTCAAGATCGTCAAACGAAAAAGCGGTCCCCAACCGCGCCAGGATATCGACGACGGGGCCTCCATCAGGCGGCACGTAGCGAACGGTAGGGTAGTCACCCGACAGGTCGGCAACCCGGATCTGGTCGATCTCAGGGTCCGGCCAGACGGCACGAAGGGCATCCTTCAGCTTTTCGACATTCGTCGCTTCAGCTCGAACGAAGAGATCAATGTCTTCCGTGGCGCGAACGATGCCATGCAAGGTCAAGGCAATGCCGCCGACCACCATGTAGTCGACGCCGTGCCGTTCCAGTTCGCGCAGAAGTGCCAGCAGCTTTTCGAAATCCATGCGGGCTACGCTAACACGAACGGGCGGTTGCCGGTTCCGGCCGGCGGGGTGGAATTTGTCTTTTCGCCGCAATTGCCCACCGATTCCACGGTCCTGCTCCGCCGACGCTCCGGGATCTGCGCGCCCGTCTCCATCTCGACATGACGTTCGAGGAGAAAATCTGGCGGGGGGAGCCTTATGCGCCGGCTGGGACGATCCGTGCCGAAATTCTAACGACACCCGGAAACAGAACCGAGTGGACGCTGAACATCGCCGGAGCCGCATCGCCGACTCAGCACGTTCTCGACAGCCACACGATTCAGGTTGCCGCCGACGGGTATTAACTGAGCGGTGGGGGCCGAGGCACCGCCCGGATCACTCCACCGGTCGGGTCTCTCCGCGCGAAACCACCACCGCTGCCGCCAGATCGCCGGTCACATTGAGCGTTGTCCGGCACATGTCGAGAAATCGGTCGACGGCGAGGATGATGCCGATTCCTTCGACCGGGACATGGACCATGCCGAGGATGAGCGCGATGACCGGCAGGGATCCGGCCGGGACGCCGGCCGTGCCGATGCCGCCCAGAATGCAGATGAAGACCACCAGCGCCTGCTGGCCGAGGCCAAGTTCGACGCCGTAGAACTGGGCCAGAAAGAGGACGGTCACCCCTTCGAAGAGCGCCGTGCCGTTCTGGTTGGCGGTCGATCCGATGGTCAGGACGAATCGGCTGATGGCCGGGGGGAGATGGAGTTTCTCCTCGGCCACGCGAATCGAGGTGGGAAGTGTGGCATTGCTGGAGGCGGTGGAAAACGCGGTCAGCATCGCTTCGGTGATGCCGCGGAAGAACGTGATCGGGTTCATGCCGCCAAGAAGGCGCACGGTCAATGAGTAGACGACGAACTGGTGGATGGCGAGGCCGAGCACGACGACAAAGACGTATCGGCCGAGCAGCACCAGGACATCCCAGCCGAGCTGCGCGGTCAGCGTGAAGAGCAATGCCGCCACGCCGATCGGGGCCAGTTGGATGACGATCCCGATCAGCGTCATCGTGACGTCATACAGCCCCTCGAGGCCCCCCTGGAAGCGTCGGCACCGGCGCCAGGATCCCGCTCAGTAACCTCTCGGCCACCAGGGCGGCCCGTTTCGCCTGGCAGCTCGGGCAGAAGTTGCGCGTCCGGCAGGAGAAGGCCAGGAGGTGCTCCCCGCGGCACTTCGGACAGCGGATCCTTATCGGGCCCGGCCATGCGGCAGTGAACCTGTCACTCCGGGTTGAGCCCCACAGCTCATCCGTGCGAGTCTTCCGTTCCATGCTGACCAAAACCACCGAAGCCGGCATTCAGGCCCTCGTTTACCTGGCCCTGGGGAAGGGCGGCGAGCCCCTGTCACCGCGGGTCATCGCGGAAGCCACCGGGATGTCTCCCAGCTATCTGAGCAAGGTGACCGGCCAACTCGTCCGGGCCGACATTCTTCGGGCCCACCGGGGCGCCCGCGGCGGTGTCACGCTCAGCCGGCCGGCGGGCAAGATCCGGCTGATCGAGGTGGTTGAGGCGCTCCAGGGGCGTATCGTCGGACGCTATTGCGAGGACACCACCGGCGTGGCGAGCATCTGCGCTTTCCATGAGGCGATGCACGAGGTTCATCGGGCCACGGTGGAGGTTCTCTCCCGCTGGACGCTGGCCGATCTGGCCGCCCGGCCGATCGGCGTCCGGGTCGGAAAAAAGGCCGGCCGGTGCCTGATGAGCTGCCTCAAAGACCGGGTTCAAACCGGAGCCTGACCTCCATCATTTTCCCTGCATTTTTCTCTTGATTGACTAATCCTTATTGTGTATAAAGGAGATAAGCTTTATCGTATTTAGATTATATACAGGAGCGGGGCATGCTGACAAGGACCACGGAAACCGGAGTTCAGGTTCTGCTCTACCTGGCCATGCGCCGGCGTCGCGAACCGGCCTCGCCCCGGGCGATGGCCGGCGCTCTCGGACTGTCCGCAAGCTACCTCTCCAAGGTCACCGGCCAGCTGGTACGTGCCGGCGTACTCGTGGCACACAAGGGCTCGAAAGGTGGGGTCACCATGGCACGGCCGGCGGCCGAGATCCGGCTTCTGGAGATAGTGGAGGCCTTGCAGGGGTCCGTCACCGGCGACTACTGCCGCCCCCGTTCACCGGGTTGCCGGACCTGCGGATTCCACCGGGCCATGCGTGAAGTCCACCATGCAACTCTGGAGGCGCTGTCCCGATGGACACTGGCCGAAATGGCCTCCACGCCGGGGAGATCCGGAACGGCTTCACCTGAACCCGGCTGCCTCACCGCTCCAGTAACCCGGGCCGTCCGGTTGGAAAACCGAAAGGGGGAGAGGCCTTGAGGCACTCACTCGCCATTCTTGCGCTCCTCTCAGCGCTTGTCGAGGCCGGGCCGGCTTCGTGTCAGTCGCTCGACCCGACGGCGGCCGCCTTCCTCACCCGTTGCGCCGGCTGCCACACCCTGGACGGCACCCGTCTGACCGGTCCGTCATTGACGCATGTGGCGGCCTGGTCCAATGAGGTCCTGAGGCCCGCGATCGGACGAATGGAGAAGCACGTCGGACCACTGGGGCTCGAAGACCTCGACAGCCTGTCGGCCTTCCTCCGGGCGACGGACGCCCTTGTGCGTTTCAAGCGGGAGGAAGAGCGAGTCCGGGCCCGGTTCGCTTTGGAACTGGCACCGCCGAACGCCGCCATCGGCGAACAACTCTTCTTCGGCCGAAAGGTGCTCGACAAGCGGGGCCTGGCCTGCGTGGCCTGCCATGCAGCCGGTGGCCGAGGGGGAAGCCTGGGGCCGGACCTGACGGATGCCTTCGTCCGACTGGGCGAAACCCCGCTGCGCTCCGGCATTGAAAACGCGGCCTACCCGGTAATGGCGCCTCATTACCGGCAGCACCCGATCGCGCGCCAGGAAGCGGCGCACCTGGTCGCGTACTTCGCCACGCTTGATCCCGCGGCTCCACGGGCACCGGCGCCGAATCATCTCGCACTGGGCGGCGGTGGCGCGTTAATCGTCTTCGCCGGGCTATTCCTCTACTACGACCGCCGCCGACCGTTGCGCCGCGGCGCGGATCAAAAGGGAAGGGGCTGACCGTGGGCTGGATCAAGGACGTCTTTGCACCGGAGGATCGGACCTGGGAGTCCTTCTATCGGAATCGCTGGTCCTACGATCGCAAGGTGCGCAGCACGCACGGTGTGAACTGCACCGGCTCGTGCAGCTGGGACATTTTCGTCAAGAACGGCATCGTCGTGTGGGAACTGCAGGCACTCGATTATCCGATTCTGGATACCGAGATTCCGCCCTATGAACCGCGTGGCTGCCAGCGTGGCATCTCCTACTCCTGGTACATCTACAGCCCGCTGCGGGTGAAGTATCCCCATGTCCGCGGCGTTTTGCTGGACCTGTGGCGCCGGGCGCGTCGGCAGCATCCGGAAGATCCGGTTGCCGCCTGGGCTTCGATCGTCGACGACCCGGCGGCGCGCAAGTCCTACCTGGTGGCGCGTGGCAAGGGGGGGCTGCGCCGGGCCGGCTGGGACGAGGTCAACGAGATCATGGCGGCGGCCAATCTCCATACGATCCGCCGTTACGGACCCGATCGCATCGTCGGTTTCTCGCCGATTCCGGCCATGTCGATGATCAGCTACGCCGCCGGCGCGCGCTTCTGTCAATTGATGGGAGGCGTGTCGCTGTCGTTCTATGACTGGTATTGCGATCTGCCGCCCGCCTCTCCCGAGATCTGGGGTGAGCAGACGGACGTGGCCGAAAGCGCCGACTGGTACCACTCCAAATTCATCGCCACGGTCGGATCGAATGTGCTCATGACGCGGACGCCCGACGCGCATTTCCTGGTCGAGGCCCGCCACGCCGGGGCCAAGGTCGTCGTCTTCTCGCCGGACTTCAGCCAGACTTCGAAAATCGCCGACGAATGGATTCCGCTGCACCAGGGAAGCGACGGGGCCTTCTGGATGGCGGTCGGTCACGTCATCCTGAAGGAGTTCTACGCCGGGCGTTGTGTGCCCGAATTTCATGATTACATGAAGAAGTTCACCGATGCGGCTTTCCTGGTGACGCTCGACCCGCAGCCGGACGGCACCTATCGGCCCGGACCACTCCTGCGGGCCAGCCGCCTCGAGGCCACGCGCACGGTTGAGAACGCCGACTGGAAGTACTTTGTCCTGGACGAAGCGACCGACGAACCGGTCATGCCCCAGGGGACCGTGGGGCACCGTTGGCAGGAGTCCAAGGGTGCGTGGAATCTGAAGCTCGAAGACGTTGATGGTCGGCCCATCCGGCCGCAGCTCGAACTCAAGGGAGCGACCGCCGAGACCCTGCCGATTCGAATTGTCGACTTTTCCAAGGGGACGAACACGCAATCACATGTCCGCCACGTCCCTGTCCGGCGGATCAGGACGGTCGATGGCGAGGTGGCGATCACAACGGTCATGGAACTCTATTTCGCCCAGTACGGCATCGACCGGGGACTACCCGGCGAGTGGCCCGGCGGATATGACGATGACACGCATCCCTTCACACCGGCCTGGCAGGAACGATTCACCGGCGTCGCTGCCGACGTGGCGATCAACTTCGCCCGACAGTGGGCCACCACGGCCGAGCAGACCGGGGGGCGTTGCAGCGTCATCATCGGTGCCGGAGTCAACCACTGGTATCACAACAACCTGATTTACCGGTCGGTGATCAACGCGCTCATCTTCTGCGGTTGCGTCGGCAAGAACGGGGGGGGGTGGAACCACTACGTCGGGCAGGAAAAACTGACGCCGCAGACCTCCTGGGCGCCGATCGCTTTCGGAACCGACTGGGGCGGCCCGCCCCGGCAACAAAACGCCCCCTCCTTCCACTACATCCACTCGGACCAATGGCGATACGACCGTGCCTTCGGGGAAATCTGTCCGGTCGATCAGTCGGAACATCCGATGGCCGGCGGGCATACCGCCGACAAGCAGGCCATGGCGGTGAGGCTTGGCTGGCTCCCCTGCTATCCCCAGTTCACGCGGAGCAATTCTCAGGTCTTGCGCGAGGCGGAGGCCGCCGGTGCCGGAACAGACGGGGAGATCGTCGATCACGTGGTTCGCCAGTTGACGGATCGGACATTGAAGTTCGCGATGGAGGACCCGGACGATCCCGAATGCTTCCCTCGCGTCTTCTATATCTGGCGGGGTAATGCGCTCATGTCCTCGGCCAAGGGGCACGAATACTTCCTCAAGCACTACCTGGGCACTCATCACAACTGCATTGCCGAGGAGGTGGCAAAAGGCGAGGTCAGTGATGTCACCTGGCGTGACAAGATCGAGACCGGAAAGATGGATCTGGTCGTCGACCTGAACTTCCGAATGGACACCTCCGCGCTCTACTCCGACATCGTCCTGCCTGCCGCCACCTACTACGAGAAGGACGATCTCAACTCGACCGACCTGCACAGCTTCATCCATCCGCTGCAGGCCGCCGTGCCCCCCTGCTGGGAATCGAAGAGCGACTGGCAGATTTTCCGCGGCATCGCGGCCGCCACCGCTCGTCTGGCGCCAAAGTACTTTGACGGGCCGGTAAAGGACATCGTGGTGACGCCGCTTCTGCATGACACAAAGGCCGAGCTCGCCCAGTTGACCATCCGGGACTGGGCCAAGGGGGAGTGTCCGGCTATTCCCGGGAAGACGATGCCGAATATCAAGGTCGTCCAGCGGGACTACGCCAATCTTCTCAACCGATTCGAATCACTCGGGCCCAATTTTCGAAACAACGGCCTGTCGATGCACGGCACTCACTTCGATGTGGACGATCTGTACGATGCGTATCGGACGACGCACCCAACCCGGACATGGGGGGGCGGCACGTATCCCAGCCTGCGCGATGACCGGGACGTCTGCGAGGTCATCCTGCACTTCGCCCCCGAAACCAACGGCGAGCTGGCCTTCAGGGCCTTTGCCGCGGAGTCGATCAAGACCGGGATTTCGCACGCGCACCTGGCCGCCGACAGCCGTGGCGTCCGTTACACGTTCGATGACCTGGTGGCCCAGCCGCGCCGGACGCTGACATCGCCATTCTGGACCGGCATCACCAACGGCAAGCGGACCTATGCCGCCTTCTGCCAAAACGTCGAGGAATCGATCCCCTGGCGTACGCAAACCGGCCGACAGCATCTCTACCTGGATCACGAGGCGTACCGGGCCTACGGCGAGCACCTGCCGACGTTCAAACCGCGGGCCGATCGGCGCCAGGCACGCGATCTGGAGCAGACGCCATCCAGCGGCGAGTGCCTGGTGCTCAACTACCTGACGCCGCATGGCAAGTGGCATATCCATTCGACCTTCGGCGACTCGCTGCGCATGAAGACGCTGTCCCGTGGCTGTTATCCGATCTGGATCAACGACCGGGATGCCGAGCGCATCGGGATCGTGGACAACGACTGGGTCGAGGCGTTCAACGACCACGGCGTCGTGGCCACGCGGGTCATCGTCAGCGCGCGCATTCCGGCAGGCATCTGCCTGCTGTACCACGCGCCGGAACGGACGATCGGCGTGCCAAAATCGCCCGAACGCGGGAACCGCCGCGCCGGCGGGCATAACAGCCTGACCCGGACCCGGCTGAAGCCGCTGTTCATGATTGGTGGCTATGCGCAGTTCACCTACGCCTTCAATTACTGGGGGCCTCCCGGCGTGAATCGGGACACCTTCGTCGTCGTGAAGAAACTCTCGAAGGTGGTGTTCTGATGGACGTCCGCGCCCATGTGGCCATGGTTTTTCATCTCGACAAGTGCATCGGGTGCCATACCTGCAGTGTTGCCTGCAAGAACGTATGGACCGACCGCCCCGGCGCGGAATACATGTGGTGGAATAACGTCGAGACAAAACCAGGCACCGGATACCCGGATCGCTGGGAGGATCAGGAGCGATACCAGGGCGGCTGGAAGATGGGGGCGAACGGCAGGCTGGAGTTGCGGTGTCAGAACAGGGCGGACGCCTTCCTGAAGCTGTTCTATAACCCGAATCAGCCGACCCTGGAAGACTATTACGAACCGTTCAACTACAAGTACGAGGATCTATTCACAGCACCGGCCGGTGATGATCAGCCGACGGCCATTTCCATCTCGCAGATCACCGGCGAGCCGATGGAGATCCGCTCGGGCCCGAACTGGGACGATGATCTGTCGGGCTCTCCGGTTCATGCCGCTAACGACATCAATCTGGACGCCCTGACCTCCGAGGAGCGGGCGATGCTCTTCGACGTCGAGCGGCTGACGATGTTTTACCTGCCTCGCATCTGCAATCACTGCGCCAATCCGAGCTGCGTGGCGGCCTGTCCGTCGGGAGCCATTTACAAGCGGGGGGAGGACGGCATCGTCCTGATCAACCAGGACAAGTGCCGCGGCTGGCGGGCCTGCGTGGCGGCCTGTCCGTACAAGAAGATTTACTACAACTGGAAGACCGGAAAATCGGAGAAATGCATCCTCTGCTTCCCCCGGTTGGAGACGGGACAGCCGCCGGCCTGCTTTCACTCCTGCGTCGGCCGTATCCGTTACCTGGGCGTCCTGCTGTACGACGCCGACCGGATACCGGCGGCAATGCAGGTGCCCGATCGGGCCCTGGTCGACTCACAGCGAAGCGTGCTCCTGGATCCGAACGACCCGGTGGTGCTGGCGGCGGCGAAACGTAACGGGATCAGCGACGAGTTCCTGGATGCGGCGCGGAATTCACCGGTCTGGAAGTACGTCATGGAGTGGAAGCTGGCCCTGCCGCTTCATGTCGAGTATCGAACGATGCCGATGCTCTTTTATGTGCCGCCGCTGCTGCCGGTCATGGGACGAATCGGCGAGGGGACCTACGGGCACGCCGGCGAGGAATTCTTCTCGGGGCTTAATGAGGCGCGATTGCCGATCCGATACCTGGCCAGCCTCTTCAGTGCCGGCAATACAGAAGTCGTCGAGGCCTCCCTGAAGAAGCTGATGGCGGTGCGCTACCTGAAGCGTCTTGAATCGGTGAAGGATGTTCCAGCCGATCATGTCCATCGGATCCTGAGGGAGGCGAGCACAACGGCAGCCGAAGCGGAAGCCATCTATCGCATGACGGCCATCCCGACCCAGTATCAGCGCTACGTGCTGCCTCCCTTGCAACGGGAGGAGGCGATTGAGTCGACCTGCAGCCCGGAGGTGTGCAAAGGATGCGCCGGATTTGACGACTACCCGGTGAACAAGGGTTCGAAGGGGGGGGAGGCCTCATGACCGCGCGAATCGACAGGACTGGTCCGGCAGGTGTGACGGTGACGGCCATGCGGTACGAGGCGTTCGCGCCGCTCCTTGCGTACCCATCGGACGATTGGGACAGCCGGCTTGGGGCGGCACGGGCGGCGCTACACGAAGCCGGGCTGTCTGATGCCGGGCACCATCTCGATCGATTCGCAAAGGCCATGGTGGCCCGGACGTCCGCTTCGCGGGAGGAACTTCATGCCGCCACATTCGACATGTCGCGGCAATGCGTTCCGTACGTGACCATCCATCTGTTCGGTGAGGAAAACTTCAAGCGGGGCGCCTTCATGGCCGCGCTGAATGCCCGATTCGCCGCCATCGATTTCTCGACCGGCGGTGAACTGCCCGATCACCTGGCGGTTCTGCTCCGCTTTCTGGGAGAGGCTGCCGACGAGGACGAACGGCACGAGCTGGTCGAGCATGTGTTGTTCGGGCCGGTGGGGCGGATGATGGCGTCCCTGCCGGAGACCAATCCCTACCGGGACCTGGTGGGCGCGATCCAGGCGACGCTGCAGGAGCTCCATCCCGGCCCGGCCGCCGCCGCAGAGCTGGCTGCGGCGGCCCGCCCGGTCGGGTCCTGTTCACCCGCCGGCGGGGCCTGCGGATGCCCCGCTCCCGGCGGGAAGGACCTGCGCCGTGCTTGACGCCTTCCTGCTCATCGGCCTGCCATACCTGGCTATCACCACGGCAATTGTCGGCAGCTACTGGCGCCTCCGGGCGCATCGCTTCAGTTACTCAGCCCGTTCCTCCCAGTTCCTCGAGCACCGGCAGTTGTTGCTCGGCTCCGCACCGTGGCACATCGGAATCTTTGTCGTTCTCCTGGGACACATCGTGGCCTTTCTGCTTCCCGGCGTCTGGAAGGCAATTCTGGCCGTGCCCGGTGCGCTCGTCGCGATCGAAATTGTGGGGATGGCCGCCGCCGTCCTATCGCTCGTCGGTCTTTCGCTCCTCATCGTGCGGCGGGTGACTTCGGGGCGGGTGCAGGCGGTGACCACCACGATGGATCTGGTCGTGGCGGGGCTGCTCCTGGCACAGGTCGCCGTCGGACTCCTCACGGCCGTTCAACTCCGCTACGGCGCGGCGTGGGGGATGGGCACGGCGGTCCCTTATCTCTGGAGCCTCTTGACGATTCATCCGGACATGACGCTGGTCGCCGATCTGCCGCTGGTTTTCAAGCTGCACCTGATCGGCGCGTGGCTCCTCATTCTTCTGCTCCCCTTCACCAGGCTGATTCACCTGCTGGCGCTGCCGCTTTCCTATCTGTGGCGGGCGCCGCAGCTGGTCATCTGGACCACGATGCGGCGCGGCGAACAGCCGGCGCTGGCCAGGGCGAGGGCGGACAGCCGGCGCGAGTTCCTGAAGGGAGGCCTCGGGATCGCCGGAGCCTCCGGCCTTCTGGCCATCGGCGTGTCGGAAAAGGCCGTGAACTTCTTCAAGGGGCCGGCACCGGATGGCGAGGCGGAGGCCATGCTGCTGCAGAAGAAGCTGGTCCGCCTTCAACTGTCGGCGGAGGAGCGGGCCCTCGAGCTGGAACGGCGGAGGAGCACTTTCATCCAGGTGGCCCGCCAGGCTGACTTGTCGGAAGTGAAGGGACACTACTTTATCGACTACGACATGGCTCCCGGCCTGGCCTTCAAGGGTTCCGATGGATGGCCGATCGTTCGCTCGGCCAAGTGCACGCATCTCGGCTGCACGGTCGGCAGCGAGATCGACGCCCAGGGACGGATTCTCTGTCCCTGCCACATTTCCTATTTCGATGTCCGAACCGGCCAGCCGAACGCCGGGGCGCCGGCCACGGTGCCGCTACCCGAGATCGGGTGGGCGCTGATGGACGGGGCCGGGACGATCATGGCCCGGAAGGAACCGGGACAACCAATCCAGGGAGCGAGTGATCCGATGCCACTGGCGGGCTGCACCCTCTTCCTGACCAAACCAGCGGATCGAGGGTGATGACATGAGCCGAACAGGTTCGCTGCGGCAACTTGGAAACTTCCTGACCGGGCGTCTCCCCGTCGAGAAGATGAATTTCGACTCGATGGTCCGGAAGAAGGAGGTGCCGGTGCACCGTCTCTCCTGGGCGTATTACCTGGGGGGGCTGGCGCTCTTCTTCTTTCTTGTCCAGGTGGTCACCGGCCTGATGCTGCTCTTTTATTACCAGCCGACGGTGAGTGATGCCCACGCCTCCGTGGAGCATCTGACTGCCCATGTGCCAGGCGGTGGTCTTGTTCGAAACATGCATTCCTGGTCCTCCTCGATGATGATCGCCTCGGTGTTCATTCACCTGCTGACGACATTCGGAATGAAGGCGTTCGAGAAGCCGCGCGAGATTACCTGGTTGACGGGCCTCGGCCTGTTTGCCGTGACGCTGGTGCTTGGTTTCACCGGGTACCTGCTCCCGTGGCACCAGATCGCGGTCAACGCCACGAAGGTTGGGTTGCAGACCATCGAGGAGGCTGGCCGCTATCTGCCGGGCGAAATGTCAGCGTGGCCCCGGCTGGTCCGCGAGACAATCCAGGGCGAAGCGTCGGTCGGACAGGCCACGTTGAGCCGCTTCTTTGCGCTGCACGTCATCATCCTGCCGTTTGCCATGGCGATAATGCTGGGGTTGCACCTGTTGTCGGTGCAGCTCCACGGAATGAGCCGCGGCGTCGATGAGCCGCCCCGCCGGCGCGAGAAATTCTTCCCGATTTTCTTCGTCCGTGATCTCCAGGTGTGGGGCGTGGCCTTCATGGTGCTGTTCACACTGGGGCTCTGCCTGCCGTTCGAGGCGCTGTTCAGCTACCCGCTGTTCGAACCCTACATCGCACAAGGTTCGACTCCCGATGGCATCAAGCCGGAGTGGTACTTCTTCTGGATCTACTACCCGCTGGAGATCCTCCCGCTCTGGGTCCTGATGCTGGCCCAGATGGTTCTGGGCGTGGTGATGGCGGGAGCACCCTGGATCTTCCGCGACACGAACCGGCGGACGTTGCGCCTGTTGGCCTTCGCGGGCGGACTCTATCTCATCCTGATGACCTTCTTCGGTGAGTCGATAGTTCACCTCGTAAAGGGGAGATGATGCGACGCCAGTCGGATGTCGCGACGAGTTTCTGCCGCATCGTGACCATGTGCGCGGCGCTGCTGGGCGCGTGCACCCTGGATTCACCGCCTGCGGCCGCCTATCCGGAGTTTCAACGTTCCATTCTGAAGACCACCGCCCGGCCCGTGAACTGTGCCTTCTGTCATGCCCATGCCGACGGGCCGGAGGGGACGGCACCGGGGCAGATCGGCCGCCTGAGCGCCGCCGAACTGGCCCAGCTCGGGCAGGCCCGCGCGGCGCTGTCGCCCGACAATCACGCGACCAGCCCCATTCTTAATCCGTTCGGAAACCATCTGCTCAATCGATTGGGGAAGAAGCGAATCCTCGAGCTGCGCCTCGTACCCATGGAGCTGGCTTCGGCCCTCCCTTTCGACAGCGATCTTGACCACGACGGAATAACTGACCGCGACGAGTATCGGGCAGGAACACACCCCCTGCTCGACACCGATGGAGACCCCTGGAAGCTGTTTCAGTACAACTTCTGGAAGAACCGGACGTCACTGATCCTGACGCTTCTGGCCACGATCCTGGGCCTGTACGGCCTCAAGCACCTCCTGCATGGGTTCGCATTCGCGTCCGGTTCGGCGACCGGTGACAACGCGGACCGGGAGAACGATCGATGACAACGCACCGTATCAAGGACTGGCGCCCGGAAGACCCGACCTTCTGGAGCGAAACCGGCGAGCGCATCGCCAATCGCAATCTCTGGATATCCATTCCGGCCCTTTTGCTGGCCTTTTCGGTCTGGATGGTCTGGAGCGTCATCGTCGTGAAGCTTCGGGCCATCGGATTCCATTTCACCGAGCAACAGGAGTTCTGGCTGGCCGCGCTGCCGGCGCTGACCGGAGCCACGATGCGCATCCTCTACTCCTTCATGGTGCCGATCTTCGGGGGCCGCAACTGGACCGTGTTGAGCACGGCCTCCCTCCTGGTGCCGGCCGTCGGCATCGGCCTGGCGGTGCAGAACCCCGCCACATCCTACGAAACGTTCGTGCTGCTGGCCCTCCTGTGCGGATTCGGGGGCGCCAACTTTGCATCGAGCATGGCCAACATCAATCCGTTTTTCCCGGCGGCCCGGAAGGGAATGGGTCTTGGCCTGAATGCCGGCCTTGGAAACCTGGGCGTCAGCTTCATGCAATTTCTTGTCCCGATCGCCATCGCCATGCCGCTCTTTTCTGCGATTGGTGGCGCACCGCAACAAGTCGTGGTGTCGGGTCAAACCCGAAGCCTCTGGCTTCAAAACGCCGGATGGGTCTGGGTGCCGATGATCCTGGTCGTGACCGTGGTGGCCTGGTTCGGCATGAACAACCTGGACACGGCCCGGGCCTCTTTCCGCCATCAGGCGATCATCTTTCGGCGGAAACACAACTGGATCATGTGCTGGCTTTACCTCGGCACCTTCGGTTCGTTCATCGGCTACTCGGCCGCGTTTCCCCGGCTCATCAAGTCGATCTTCGACGGAGTCGATCCCCTCCAGTTCGCGTTTCTGGGCCCACTGGTCGGCGCACTGGCCCGCCCGGTTGGCGGGTGGATGTCCGATCGATGGGGTGGGGCCCGGGTCACGTTCTGGAATTTTCTGGCCATGATGGGGGCCGCCGGGGGAGTCATCCATTTCGTGAACACCCGGGAGTTCGGTGGCTTCCTGGTCCTCTTTCTCCTGCTCTTCATGACAGCCGGCGTCGGGAATGCCTCCACGTTCAAGATGATCCCGGTAATCTTCCTGAATCAGAGTCTGGGCCGTGCGCAGCGTGCCGGCACGTCGGTGGAGGCCGCGCGGCGGGCTGGAACTCTCGAGGCCAGCGCCATACTTGGCTTTAGTTCGGCCATTGGCGCTTACGGCGGGTTCATCATTCCCATCGCCTTTGGTAACGCCATCAAGAGTGGGACGCCACAATCGGCCCTGGCCTGGTTCCTGGCGTTCTATGCCAGCTGTCTTGGCCTCACATGGTGGTTTTACTATCGCCGTCGCGCGGAGGCCCCATGCTAGGAAGGTCTGACGCGACACCGCACAGCAACGTCATCCTGACCGTTTCCACACTGGCCTTCACCCTGATGTTCGCCGTCTGGCTGATGTTCGGCGTGCTGGGCATTCCGATCCGAAAAGAGTTCGGGCTTTCGGATGTCCAGTTCGGTTGGCTCACGGCGGTGGCCATCCTGAATGGATCGATCTGGCGCCTCCTGTTCGGCATCTGGACCGACCGCTTCGGCGGGCGCCTCGTCCTGACCCTGCTGGTCGGCCTGACGGCCATCCCCGCGTTCATGGTCAGCCAGGCCCGCGATTTCAACCAGCTCCTGTTCAGCGCGTTTCTTGTCGGCATGGCCGGCAATGCCTTCTCGGTGGGCATTGCCTGGAATTCCGCCTGGTTTCCGCGCGAACGGCAGGGGTTCGCACTTGGCGTCTTCGGCGCTGGCAATGTCGGAGCCTCCGTGACCAAGTTCATCGGTCCGTGGCTCATCGTCGCGGTGCCTGCGGCGGGATTCCTGGGCAGTTGGATTCCAGGAGGCTGGCGATTCGTGCCGTTTCTCTACGGCGTGTCGTGCCTGGTCATGGCCTGTGCCATCTGGCTCCTGACGCCGCGCCAGGATCACAAGCCCGGAGCGGGTCGACCGCTTCGTGATTTGCTCCGTCCGCTCGGCCAGATGCGCGTATGGCGATTCAGTCTCTACTACGTCGTGGTATTTGGTGCCTACGTGGCCCTGTCGGTCTGGCTGCCGAAGTACTACATGGACGTGTTTCACCTGCCGCTCGGCCAGGCGGCCCTGCTGACCGCGCTCTTCATCTTTCCGGCCAGCCTGCTCCGGCCGCTGGGCGGCTGGCTGTCCGATCGGATCGGCGCGCGGCGCATCATGTACTGGGTCCTGGGGGGGATGACCGCGGCACTGCTGCTCCTGGCCGCGCCGAACGGGCACATCGTCCTGTACGTACCCGAGAGAGTTTCGGCCGGCGGCGAGCTGAACACGATGCGCTTCGTCATGTCTCCCGGACTCTTCACGCTGCTCATCTTCATCGTCGGATGCTGCATGGGGATCGGGAAGGCGGCGGTCTACAAGTACATTCCCGAATATTTCCCGCGGGATGTCGGTGCGGTGGGCGGGCTGGTAGGTCTCCTGGGCGCGCTCGGCGGCTTCTTCCTGCCGCTGCTGTTCGCGTACGCCTACCAGTTCACCCATATCCCCCAGACCACGTTCGTCATTCTTCTTCTGGTCACCGCAACCAGCCTGATCTGGCTCCATCTGGTCGTGTGGAAAATAATGCATGCGGCCACGCCGGAGCTGAAACACCGGTTTGATATCAGTACCTGATCACAATCGGGTGGCCGTCAATGAGCCACCCAGAGGAGGCGTCACGATGAACACGACCCAGAAATGGATGGAACAGACTGTGGGGCAACTTGTCACGGAACGACCCGGGCGGGCCCGGATCTTCGAGTCGCTCGGGATCGACTACTGCTGTGGAGGCCGGCGGCGTCTGGATACGGCCTGTGAATCGTCGGGCGTGAGTGCCGACACGGTCATGAGCCAACTCGAGGCGGAATATGCCGGGGGCGTGGGCGCCGAGCCCGATCCGTCGCGATTGTCGATGACGGCGCTCTGTGACCAAATCGAGCGAACCCATCACACGTTCCTGAGGAATGAACTGCCGCACCTGCAGCGGCGGATGGAGAAGGTGGCCGAGAAACACGGCCCGCGTGACCCGCGCCTGCTGGAATTGCAGACAATACTCAGGTCGTTCACGGCCGAAATCGGAAGCCACATGATGAAAGAAGAGGAAATCCTCTTTCCGTTGATCCGCTCGCTCGAGGCGGGCACCCAACCAGCCGCCGACCGCGCGGCCTGTTGCAGCGTGGGAGTCAGCGGCCCCATCCGGGTCATGGAAGCCGAACATGAGCATGCCGGCGAGGCGCTGGCCCGGATGCGGGTTCTGACCGACAACTTCACACCGTCGCCATCTGCCTGCCAGACTCACCAGGCCCTGCTATCCGGCCTGGCGGATCTGGAGCGCGACATGCACCGGCATGTCCACAAGGAGAACAACATACTCTTCCCGCGGGCCGTGGGGAGGCGTGAGGTCACCGAATCCAGGTCGGAAATGGAACCAGACCGATAATTGTCAGCAACGCGGTGTCGATCGACCACCCATAGTCCGTGCAGGAGAGCCGGTGTAGACGGCCGTCGTGCCAAGTTGCTCGACGGGAATGTGCCTGGCAGCTTCGAGGGTGCGGTCTCGAACTTCTCCCGGTGTCTCGACACGCGGATCGATCGGTGCCACCACGCCGACGAACACGCGTCGGTCCGACCTCATGTATTGGCGGATGATCTTCAGGACGCGGACAGGATCTTTCTCCCCCGCCAGTGCGATGTAGAAGTTCCCGGCATTCAGTTCAAACAGGCTCGGCAACAGCTCGGCGTAGTCAACATCGCCACTGTGGGTCGAATCACGGTCACCGCCCGGGCAGGTGTGCACCCCGATCCGTCTGCGGTCCTCCGCGGAAAAGCGCGACAGCGCCAGATTGTTCAAGTCGATGAAACTGTGAAGCAGGTGCCCGGATGGATCGATCTTTACCGCCAACCGCCCCTCGGTGAAATCGATTTGAACGCTGTGGGCCCCTTTTCGGAATACTGCCGATTGGCTCGGTCGGGATGGTCATGCGATCCGGCACGTGGGCCTTCACAATGCTTTCCATGGTTCGCCTCTATTGTTGTTTACTCCAGCCAATTTGAATGCGCGTTCCAGAGAATAGTAGTGACAATGTCACCCGGCTACGCGGGACGCCGGGCGGAAGGAGTCAATGGCCGTTTTACCCGTTAAATGTCTCGCGGCCAAACGACGGGCCGTTGCCGCTTCCCCGGAGGGGGCCGGAGTATCGCCAGAATCATTCCACCGGCTGTGATTCCCCGCGCGAAACCACCACCGCTGCCGCCAGATCACCGGTCACATTGAGCGTGGTCCGGCACATGTCGAGAAATCGGTCGACGCCGAGGATGATGCCGATTCCTTCGACCGGGACATGCACCATCCCGAGGATGAGGGCGATGACCGGCAGGGATCCGGCGGGGACGCCGGCCGTGCCGATGCCGCCCAGGATGCAGATGAAGACCACCAGCGCCTGCTGGCCGAGGCCAAGTTCGACGCCGTAGAATTGGGCCAGAAAGAGGACGGTCACCCCTTCGAAGAGCGCCGTGCCGTTCTGGTTGGCGGTCGATCCGATGGTCAGGACGAATCGGCTGATGGCAGGGGGGAGATGGAGTTTCTCCTCGGCTACGCGAATCGAGGTCGGGAGCGTTGCGTTGCTGGAGGCGGTGGAAAACGCGGTCAACATCGCTTCGGTGATGCCGCGAAAGAATGTGATCGGATTCATGCCGCCAAGAAGGCGCACGGTCAATGAGTAGACGACGAACTGGTGGATGGCGAGACCGAGCACGACGACGAAGACGTAGCGGCCGAGCAGCACCAGGACATCCCAGCCGAGCTGCGCGGTCAACGTGAAGAGCAGAGCCGCCACGCCGATCGGGGCCAGCTGGATGACGATCCCGATCAGTGTCATCGTGACGTCGTAGAGCCCCTCGAGCGCTCCCTGGAAGCGTCGTGCTCCTTCGGTATGCGTAATCGCCAGGCCGATGCCGAGCATCAGCGAAAAGAACATGACGCCGAGCATGTCGCCGTTGGCGGCCGCCTTGATCGGGTTGTCGGGCACGATCTGTACCAGGAGATCGACCCCGGTCTTTGGCGCAGTGACCGTGGTCGACAGGCCCGAGGCCCGTTCGGCGGCGCCGGCCAGCAGTTTCTCGCGGGCGGCCGGCGGCAGGCCATCCCCGGGGCGGAGGACATTGACCAGGCCGATGCCAATGACGACGGCGATGGCCGACACCACAACCGTGTACGCCAGCGTCTTGAGGCCGACCCGGCCGAGGCTCGACAGGTCGTTGAGCCCTGCGATGCCAAGCGCGAGCGCGGACACGATCAGCGGCACGACCAGCATGAAAAGGAGCCGAAGGAAGATCTGCCCGACCGGCTGGGACACGTTCCTGATGAACGCATCGAGGCCCGGGTTCCCGGCAAGCGTAACGTGGGCGGCGACGCCAATCGTGACGCCGAGAAGCCCGCCGACCAGCATCCGACCGTGGAGTGATTTGAGCACGAAGCGCAGTATGCCGGGCGAGCGGCCTGCCTACAACGGCGGTTCGAACGCTCCGGCCTCGACCACCGGATCCCAATCGATCGGTCCGAGCCGGATCTCAAGGATGTGGCGGAGTTCAGCCGATTCGGGATCGACTTCCAGGAATGAGAGGCGATGCGGGCGGACGGGGGTGCCCGGAGCATCCGCCCGATAGTCGCTGAATCGCGCGACCGTGACCGGTTCCACCCCCAGAAATATCGCCTCGACCAGATGCCGGTTGACCGGGTCGAAGCCAAGTTGTGTCCGCCGGGCCGTGGTATCGCCCGGCGCGGAGGGCCGGATGGCCACGAGGCGCACAAGCGAATCGGCGGGATCGGATGTCGGCGCCTCCAGAGTCACGTCCACATCACCGAGGTTGTAGGGGAGGCGGTGCACCCAGGCGGTCCGAAGCGCCAGGCGATCGCGGTCAGGCACCGGCAGCGAGCCGGGGCCGATGTCGTCGCTCCAGAGCCCGTTGCTCCCCTTGCCGGAGGCCCAGGGCCCGCCACCGCCGATCCCCATTTTCCATCGGCCATCCTCCGACGTGACCCCGAGTCGCGGTAACCCGATTCGGGTCATGACGAGATGTGTGCGGCGTGTCTCGCGAATGAGGCCGCGGTCATCGAAATAGATTTCATCCATGTCGGCGGCCAGCGCGGGCCCGGCGCCCCACAAGCCGTAGCCACCGGCGGCGTTTAGGGCGTCGAGGGCGGGTTGTGCGGCCGGGTTGTCGCCGAGGCGGCGGACGGGGAGGGGGTCGGCGGTGCCGTCGTGGTCGAGGTCGATGATGGCGGAGGCGCTGGCGGTCGTGTCGGAGGGGGTGGCCGGACGGCGGGCGGTTTCGCGGCGTTCCAGAACAACGGCCACAATCACGATGAGCACGATGAGCCCGACCAGCGTCGCCCGGCCATCCCGCCAGAATTCGATTCGTTGGTTGTCGGTGTGCTTTGGTGTCATCGGGGAAGACTGCTGGAAGGCTGATCCGGAATCAACCGTGGAAGGCGGCGCCGGCGGGCGTTCCGCGCCAACGGTATGTCGGACGCCCCGACCACCCTCATCGTACGAACCTGTCCAGCACCGTCCTGAGGAGGCGATTGAAACGCTCGTGATCCTCCAGCATCAGGAAGTGGCCAGTCCCCGGCATGAAAACGACCTCGACACCGCATTGCTCCATGGATGCGATGTCGGTCGGTGGACAATCGGGATTGATGGCGACCACCAGCAGTCCTAAGTCCTGCAAAGCTTGGGGTATCTCGCGTTCGAAGCTGATCACGGACTCCATCGCCCCGAGGGCGACGGCGGAAGGGGCCGCCGACATGTCCGCCGCCACTCGCTCGACCAGGGACGGATCGGAACCGGGAGGAAACATGCTCCGAACGAAGGCGCGGGTCGTTTCCACGAAATTGGCGCGGAACGGCGCCAGGAATGCCTGAAGCTGTTCGGGAGTGCGGGGTGTCCGGAGTTGTTTATAGGTGTCGATCCAGACCAGGCCTGCCACGCGGCCCGACAGCCGGCGCGCCGCCTCCACGATCACGTCGCCTCCCATGGAGTGGCCGACAAGGATGATACGTTCGAGGCCAAGCTGTCTCACGACGGCCGCAACGTCGCCGCCGAACGCGGCCATCGTCCACGCCTCGCGTCCGAAACCGGATTCGCCATGCCCGGCAAGATCGACGGCTACGACCTTGAACTGGCGGGAGAACGGTTGTAATTGTCCCTCCCAGTAGCCTCGGTCACAGGACCAGCCGTGGACGAAGACGAGGGCCGGCGTTCCTTCACCCGCCGCTTCATACGCGATGTGATTACCGTCGAAGGAAGTGACGATGTCCGTCATGTTTCGCGCGCCGGTGCGTTTGACGTCATCGGTGGAGCGTGCCGGAAGGCGAACCGGGGATCAATAGTCGAAAGCGGCGCCGGCCCTCCTGGCCCGGCGCCGCCTGTTTCGAGTGACTGGTTCGAGGTATCAGGTCATCGACTCATCCCGCTGGTTCATTACACCGCCGCGCCGCCGCCGCTGGCCAGCTCGGGGTAGGGGAAGCGGTTCTTATCGTTTCGTGTCATGTAAGAGGTCACCCGGACGACATCGCCGACCGACAGGCTGGCGACCTCGGCGGTGAAGGCATCCCGGAACCTGACGATGATCGGCGTCATCGTGACGGCCTCGGACAGGGTCATGCTCTCCTGGGGCTTGGTTCCTTCCAGGTACGGGGTGAGGGAGACAATCTCACCGAGGGAGAGGGTAGAGGGCGATTCCGATATGTGTTGGTCTCATGCCAAACGACCGAACTCACCTGCCGGGGTCGCCTGCAACATTGTAATGTCGCACGAAACCAGTACGGCGAACCTGTGGCTGCTGGAGTGTGTCCGCCCTTCTCAATCGATGTCGCCCTCAGCCAGCGCAAAGACCGAAAGGCATGCTTCAAGCTACACCGTGTACCGCTTGTTCCAACTGTCCGGGAAGGTAAGCCTGTTCCCGTAGACAAAGCGAATGAGTTGCCCGTGGTGCTGGACCTCGTGTTCAAGAAGTCCGAACGCAAGTTCAACCTGCGCATCGGTCAAGTCCGCGAAGTCGATTTGGCCCAGGCGCTCATGCGTCGATACCAAGGCGGCAAGCACCGATTGCTTCACGCGCGGCGTCGTGAGGCTGCACGAAAAGCCCTTCCAGCCGCCCATCTCGATCGCACTGGTGTAGCTTTCGCGCGCTCCGACGATGCACCAGAGCTGACCCGAGATTCGGTTGGCCGGCAGGTGTGGCAAATCCAGGCCCAGGGATTCCTCATCGAGATGGACTACGAGGTCGTGCGTGAGTGTGAATGACCGATCCAGTTTCGCCTTCAGTTGCTCGTGCATGGCTATCTCCTGGCTGCGATGCGCTGAAACCATACAGGCCCCGCCGCCCAACGACGGAGACCGAAGGCGATCGTCGAGTTCACTTGCCGGTCAACCAGGGTCTTTCATTCACGGAGTGCCAATAGCGTCAACGCCCTCGTCACCAACCCCGCCACCAGGTCCACCTTGTAGCGATTGTTCACC
>Ga0163152_10002170_pt1 | contig 28755 bp, 42 predicted proteins | sample OliLakLV19MP8IB2_FD_148635 | JGI IMG/M metagenome (GOLD analysis project Ga0163152, IMG submission 148635) | Freshwater microbial mat bacterial communities from Lake Vanda, McMurdo Dry Valleys, Antarctica - Oligotrophic Lake LV.19.MP8.IB-2 | ecosystem: Environmental > Aquatic > Freshwater >...
CGGTAAAGCAGCGCTATGATCTCGGGCAATAAATCCATCCGGTCTGTCACCAGCCACATATCGAACTCTTCTTCGCTGATGCGGATTTGCTTGGTCTTGGGGTCCACGCGAGTTCCGCGCGGCTTCAGGCCATGCGGCGGAGGATTTTTCACATGGACTTTGAGCAGCGATACCCTCATGACGCGTCTGCCGCATCGAAAAATGCGTGAAAAAGTGTCGCTCTTAATGGGGTCAAATTGCGTGTGAAAAATAACACTGGGCGTAGCACGCAGCGTGCCGAACAGGATTGTGACTGTCCCTAGTTATTCCCTAGTTATTCCGGAAATAGGGGGCGGGAGGGAGTTCTAACTCGAACGAGCGATCGGTGGTTTCAGGAAGTCGGCAAGCCAGATAATTTTAAAAGAGATACGAGCGTCTGAGTCTTAGGACGGTGATTTTCGTTTAGCCGACTCTGCTTCATAGGGTGCTAGGATTCCCTTCATTGCAGAAATTTTCTCGCGCACGCGTTGAACTTCAGCTTCTAAGTTCGCTTGCTGCTGCGGATTTTTAAATCCTTGGGCTACAAAACCCGCAAGTGCGGCTTCTTTTTTAGACAGATCCAATGTTAATTCTTGAAGGGCTACCAAGCCGCTAGCCACAACCCAGTTTAAGTCTTCTGTCGAATACCATCCGTGATCATCAAACCCGAGGCTTGCAACGGCGGTGAAAACACGAATATGCAAATCGCGCGAAAAGTCCACTGAAAGCCGCGCGACCCGGTGTTTCTTAAGTAGCGCTACCAGATTGTCCGCTTCCGGGAGCATTATCGTATGAAGGGAATCAAGTCGCGCGTAGAAACGACCAGTTTTTTCGTTTGGCAAATGGCCTAAGTAAAAACGGTCTGGCGATCCGCTGCCATCTCGAAGTTCTGTTAGAAACGCACATCTTTCTTCCAAGGTCTTGGCTTCTTCAGGTACACCATCTGTGAACTTTTCAATGGCGCACACCAAAATTGTTTTTTTGTGCGCCACTACACACGGTCGGGAAATTACGAGAGAAAAACAGTTCGGAAGTCGCCTGGCAGGGCCGCCCTTGTCCGACCAAGTGTTACAGGTGAAGTATAGGTTGATGTCTCGAAGAATATCCCCCTGAGTTAAGGCGGATTCGTCAGGAATATTGGTTTCGATTATGGGCATTAGAGATCACGAAAATTCCTTCGCCGCTTTTCTGATTCTATATCTTGCCGGATCCCATTTCAGCGTGAATGGGTCGTGCGGGTTTCCAATTCGCACGCACTCGTGGGATATGTCGTTTCGCGAAATCGCAAGCTCCGCAATCTCGCCTCCGACCTGAAAGCGCTCGAACCGAACAATCTTGACTCCCAAGTCCTTCAAGATCTGAGAGAGGGGCTTCTTCTCGTCCTTGTAATAGCCCTGATCTCCGATGACCTTCTGGGAGAAGAACTTCGCCAACTGCCCGGTAACGATCTTCTCAATGATCTCCGGCGGCTTCTTCGAGTTCTTCGGGTCGTCCTTTAACCGGCTCTCGATGATCGCCTTCTCGCGATCTACGTCGGCCTGCGGGACTTGCTCGCGACTGAGATAATCCGGCTTCGCGAAAACGATATGCATCGCGATGTCTTTGCCGATCTTCTCTGCCAACTCGCCTGTCGCACCCTCTAATTGTACTACCGCACCCTGCTTGTTGTCAAAGTGAATGTAGTAGCCAAATTCGCCAGTCATCCGAACGACGCGCTTGATGAAGATGTTCTCGCCAACTCTGCCGGCCAAAGCGCGAACCCTGTCGACGATAGGATCAGCAATGAACCCGGTTGCTCCCGGCTGCTGCGCGCTGTACTGAGCCGCGTTGAGGGCTTCGACCGAACCGATCTTCTCAAAGTCTGCCCGGCCAACCAGATGCCTTAGGAGCGAGCGAAAATCGTCGCTCTGACAGGCGAAGTCTGTACTCGCGCTCAACTCGACGACGGTAATCGACTTCTCGGGCGGGCCAACCTCGCCGGCCTGTAGGCATGAAAGACCTGAATTGAAGAAGCAGCCAAGCAAGCCCTCAGCAGACGGTTTTCCGCCAACTTCGGTATCAAGGTTCTTCTTTTTCAGCCAATCGACGGCAGCATTAAAATCGCTGGTCGCGTCGAGCGCGGCCTTACAATCCATCATGCGAGCGCCTGTTTTCTGTCTGAGATCCTTGACCATATCTGCGGTAACCATCTTCGTTCCTTCCTCTCTAATGTTTGGTATCGCCAGCGGGATTTGAACCCGCGTGCCGAGGGTGAAAACCTCGTATCCTTGGCCGGGCTAGATGATGGCGACATAACAAAAAACCCCGGATCGCTCCGGGGTTGATCATACAACAAGACCATGCCCAGAAGCGTCAGCTTCGGTATCGTTCTTCCTCGCGTTCGTCGAAAGTCGGGTTGAACATCATGGTAATTCCTTTATCTGTGCGACAAACCTTCGCCGCTAAATCAACTGTACGGATTATACGCCATGGTTCCTGCAAATGTCAAAAAATTTCGGAATAAATTTAGTAAGGGGCCGTTTCCATCTCTTTTTGCGGCTCTTCTTTCTTAGCTTTAGTTGTCGACATTTCGCCGCATCCGCCCATAGGCTAACTGTACCAAGCTACCTCAGACGGAGCGTAATCAAGTTCATCATCAGATAGCCAAACATTTACCATTTGTCCGAGTTTGTTGGTAAAAATAACAGAGGCCCAAATACCGAATTCATACTTGCTAATCATGCCGACAGGATCGGAAATTCGCCATTCAAAATAGAAGCTAGATCTAATAACGACAATACGCGCTCCAGTCTTGAATTTACCTCCTGATGGCATCCCGACTATATCACTCAAAGCCTGTCACTTCCCCATGAGATCGACTTTAAGTTTCCCTCTGTCCAAGTAAGTACGGTCACAGGCCCGGTCTCTTTGGGGACAGAGAAATACAAATAGTCGTACTTGCCAGTAGTCGAAAGCTGAGTCTTAGTTCCCAAAGACTTAGCTTCCGGCTTCGCCCAAAATCTGAACATCGTTCTCATAGGTCGTTCTCCGCTAAATACTCTGGCGAGCGCTGCTTGATGAACAGCCGGCCGATCTTCTGATTCCTTTGCTCCGTCATCGGCTTGATGACGATGCCTTCGCGCAGTATGGCCTTGCCGACCGAGATGACGCTTGGCCCGGTACTTACCTCCCTGATCGTCCGGCCATTGAGGAAGTCCTTCAAGACGACGTCATGTGCGACGATGGGTGGAATGCGGACTCCGTGCAGAGAAGTGATCGTTACAAATTCCTCAGGCGAAAGATACCTCTCTCCTACCTTGATATCGAAGATGTAGATCTGGTTCGTCGGCAGTTTGTAGATGTTGCCCTGAACGCCCGGCCCCGCGTATTCCCCGCGGGCCGTAACTCGATGCCCCTTGAACATGTCGCTTGCAAGAATCGAGACGAATCTATCCAGCTTCAATTCCTTGGCCAGCCTCAGGAACGAATGCTCGACGCCCTCGATCGGCTGGATCTCATGATGGCGCTGGCCGAAAGAAATCTTCGGCAGAAGACTGAACTCCTGCAATTTTTCTCCATTGATGAATAATTTATCGCACGGTGCGGCGGAGATCCAAAAATTAGTCCCCTCGACCTTTTCTGTAATCGAGACTCTCTGATCCATCAACTCTTCAATGATCTCAGGGAACTGGTCCGCCCCCTCGATGTCGTAGACGCCAACTTCATCCGGCATGTGAACGAGATTACCGGCATGGCTCATGATCGGCGGTGGGTCGTACTTAGTAACTCCGATGACTCTGGTAAACTCTACCGCGCCCTGCTCGATAAACAATTCTTTGAAACTCTTGGCTATGCCGTAGATATCAGGCCCTAGCACATTCTTTCCAAAGGCAGTAATTGGCTTAGCGACGAGACCTTGACTGATCTCTCCACGGAGCCTGACGGTCTTAATCCGGTTCTTGTCTTTGCCGCTGAGCCTGCCTTCAAGCCCAAGCTCTGAGATCAAGGACTTGCAAAGAACGGAATCAACAGGAAAGTAAAGAACCTCGTCGCCGATCTTGTACTCATCGCGGCCGACGACGAATTGATACGACAATCCGTCGACCTGCGCGAGATCCAGCCTGTCGGCGTTCGGGTGGTTCCAGACCTTTGAGATGTTCCGGTACGTTACTACAAACGTGCTCATTTTTTCGATTCCTCAACCGGCGGATGTCCCGGCGGCAAATCTTCCTTCGCCAATTGGGCTATCTGCACAAGTACCTTTGCCGCTTCTTTTCCGAATTCAGATTCCGGGTCCATAGCAACAACTTCAGTGAGCGTCGCAATGCAGCCGTTCGAGTCCTTGCCCATAGCCTGTACTTGGGCCTTTGCGTACAAAGCCTTCTGCGCGAAATTCTTGCTCGGCGTTCCGGCATACTTCTTGGCAAATTCGTCCAAGGGGGCGATCGCTTCCGCATATTTCTTCTCCAGCAGAGAATCTCTGGAGGTAATTATTGTCTTTTGATAATCCCAACCAACCGTCATGCGGCTTTTGTTCTCGGGATCTCCCTTGAGGATTGCAGCGATCTCTTTGTCGTAGCCATAAAGGCTAAAACCATCGAAGACGCCAGTAACGTACAAGGCCAACAGTGCGTTATGGTAAAGCAATGCTTTTTCGTTGTCTGTCTCTGCTACTTCCGCTTGGGCAAAACACATGTCGCGATGTATTTTGACTTCCTCGAATACGGCAAGATCCTTAAAAAGCTGCTCAGGCGTAAGATCTGCCCGAAAACCTCTCTGCATCGCGTAAACTCTTCCGGATGTATCCATCAGTACGATTGACGGAAGTCCAGAAAGACTGACAAACTTCGCAAAATTCTCATTCTGCTTCTTCAACTCTGGCAGAAGCGGAGTATCTTTTGGAAAGTCGATAAGGACGGGAACATAATCCTTAACGACCCCAGTGATGAACTCTGGCTTGGAAAGAATATTCTCATCGAAGATCTTGCTTTGAGGAGTCCAATCAGATCCGATCAAAACAATGAAGAGAGACTTGCCTTCTTTCGCTGCTCTCTCCTTGGCCGCGGCGATATCGCTTGTCCAAATCGTCTCCTCTGCTGCCGCTAATGAAGCAAGCAGGACCAATATGACTGAGCACAATAGCTTTTTCATGAATTCCTTTCGGCGTTGCACTTTTTGCAAACGTATTTGAGAGAACTAAAACCGACATTGACCCATTCGTGGTTGCAGTTCGAGACGCTCAAGGACAACAGGTCCGGAGGCATTCCCGGAAGCAAGGGATCTGGAGGAGACGCAGGGGGCAAGAATGGGTTATAACTATGCCCCGGTACGTTTGGCATGGACGGCGGAGAAATCGCAGGAGTCTTTGGAAAGAAATTCGCCGGTGTAACTACCGGAATGATCTCCATAATGAAATTAGAGACCTCGAACGTCAATACTACGCAGCCGGCATCGTCGTCATAGCTCCATTGCAGGTACTTGACGTCTTCAAGAACGTCCTCAGTAGTCTCATCAACAAGATACGTTCCTGTTTCGGTGCCGTCGCCGACGACCTTCAAGTTCATGATCGGGCCGCATAGCAAGGACTTTGGCTGGCCGGGCGTAAACGTCTTCGTCGGATCGATGTCGAAGTGAACGTTGGAAATACCGAGCCGGAGATAGCTACTTCCCATCCCTTGGGTCAGAAACCATTCAAACGATTCGACTTTATCAAGTATGGAACCACTATCAGCATCGACAATGGTCGTACCGTTTTTCGTTCCGTCCCCAACCATCTTCAATTTGATCATAATGGTGCTCTCCCAGCACTATTATACGATCAATCGCCCGTCAGACCCCAACACGGTTATTTATGCTTGCGGGGTCGGCGTCGATTGGGTCCATTGGCCTTGCCCCCAGTCTCGATCTATCCAATTTGGACTGAGAATAGTGAATGGACCTCTGACACTTGGGGTAAGTCGCTCCGCGGCCTGCAATGCAAGCAAGCAGCGCTTCTTTGGATCTTTCATCCCTGCGGTGCCGAACAAGCAACCCATGGCGGCGCTTTCGCCCGAACCAACAGCCATGAAGTTGTCATAGTATTGCCCTATCTGGTAATCAGCCTGCATGACGTAAAGCTGCTGGCGATATCCAATGATGAAAGTTCCGCCCTCTTCGGAGTCCTCGACTTTCTTCGCGAATCCGCCGGTTTTAAGGCAGCTTCGAACAGCGTCGACGAACAGGGTATTCATAAAAGCCTCGTCGCTTAGCCAGTTTGGATGCGACGGCGGCTTGAAGCTCCAGTGAAGCAATTGGCCCATTCTGAATGAGGTTGTAAAACCCATCAGGAAAGGACCGTTCTCAAAAACCTTGGTATCTTTGCGAACCCGCAAGTCCGAGGAGTTGGAGCCGGCGCTATCTCCGCCAATGTAGATGGTCTTATTATGTAAGAGTCCTACGATGCAAGTCATGAGATGCCTCCTTCACGGTACAGTATACCGCTCGGGGCGCACTCAGCGCAAGAACATTCCACATGTAGGGCAATGAGTCATCCTTAACATGACTTATTCTCCGGGCTTCTTTCTGGGGCCTGTAATCTGGATGATAGCCTTATCCAGATCTACAGTCCATGCCCATCCATTTAACCCGTACTCCTTCTCTAAGTCCACGCAAAAAAGATCTCTTCTACGTGACGCTTGCCGTAGAGCTTCCTGCGCCGCCTTTTCCTCATCAATGAGCTTCCTGAGCTTCTTGAGGTCTTTTGGATTGAGCTTGGTCGGCTTCGTTCTAGCGATCTCTTCAGTTGTAAAGTAGTCACCGCCCCGATTACATTGGTCTTCGGGGCTGGTAGAGGTCGCAATCGGAATGACGAAGGGCTGCATCGCGCCGGAGAACCCCTGTATTCCGGAGTATCCTAGCGGCTGACTGCTTGCCATCTCTATGGGTTTCTCGGCATCCACGGCTTACTTCCCGACAGAGGTATACTTGCTGTTGGCCGAGATCCACTGTTCTTTCCATTCCCAATCGTCTTCGAAGTACCGGCCAAAATCCCGGTTGTTCAACTCGACCGTATTGGTCTGATGGTGAGACAGCATGTTGATGACCCGGTCGTACTCTTTGGTATGGTTCTTCTTGACCTTCTCCAAGAGCACCGTTCTGTCCAATGTTACTTTGTCCATGATATTCCTTCCATTGATTCCGGGGAGAAAACAAAGGATACCCCGGCCAGTCCTTTTATGTGCTTAACATTATCCGGGTGAACCTCGCCCTTGATGACGCCAAGTTCCTCAACTATGTGTTTTACTTCCATGCCGATCGATTTTAGACTTTCGGTCATGTTCTTAAAGTCCGTTTGGTCAGACGGTACTGCAACGGTAACCCGAACGAGATTGCTCATTTACCCCTCCCGGATGAAAGGCGTCTGTTTGTAAAAACGAGTGATGGCGAAAGGTCGATGATATCTTGCATGACTTTCATAGCCGATAATCGTTGCTCTCAAGGACGCAGGTACGCCTCTCCAGATCGTAAAAATATTCTTGCCTACTATGGTCCTGTCAGACAGGTTTACCGATCCGGGGCAGGAGTATAGCTCGGACAGGGTCCAGCTAGTCGCTTGTGGAACGAAATGCAGCCTTCTCATCCGGTTTATTATACAGGGGCTTCATGCTTTGAACTATTGGCAGTGCAATAAAAAAGGGCCTCGAACCGAGGCCCCTGCGCTTAAGGTTTAGCGCATGTTGTATCTTTGATTCCTCATGTAAAGCCCTTCATGCGTTGCGCGAAGAACCTGAACTGTACGCCAAGCGGAAAAGACCCGGCCTCAAAGACCGGAGTACCATCCTCGTCTGTCGTAACATATCCCTTCATGGCTCTGATTTTCGGATCAGTAGCCGCAACGTAGCCGGCTCTCAGTTCAGCTTCCGATTTTTCTACGCGCGGCGTTGCATATACGGTTATCGTTGTCGCCGATTCTTCCCGTACAAACGGCTTGCTTACCGTAATCTTCTGAAAAGTCGTCTTAAAAACCCCGTCCTTTCCTCGGATATGGTAGCCGCCTTTTCTCGGAAGATCCTCGTCTTCTCCGTAGATCGGATCTCCAGTAATCGGATGAGTCTCTCGTTTTTCTGAAGCGAACGAGATCGAACACGCCAACAACAACAACATCAATGCAGTTCTCAAAGTATGCCCTCCTCAAAAAGAATTGTAGAGCTTGCCAATGTGTCAGGCAATAAAAAAATGGACCGCCATGAAATGCGGCCCATTTTCTTCTATTTTTACTATTGACTACCGCTCGACTTTCCACGCACGAAGAGCGGGCTTGCTTGCCGACGAAGACGACTTTAGTCCGCAGCTTCCGCCTGAGCAAGTCCAAGTTGTAGAGGTAGTTTTTATACTACATGAACCAGACGAGCAAAGAATGACGCCCGTACTGACCCCCGCCCCGCGGTACGTACCATCCTTCTCTCGGATATGGCCACTGATCCCGGCAGGAATCTCTTCATCTGCCGTATAGATCGGACGACCCGTCTGAGGATGGACTTCGCGAGTAGCGGGCTTGGCGATCTGTACGATCTCGGCCTTGGCTTCTGCCTTTACCTTGGAAGTCTCTTCCGCCAACAGTTGGCTGGAAAAACAAACTGCGAACAACAGGATCAAAATGGTGCTCTTCACCATAGTTCCCTCCTTTGCGTGAAGAGTCTATGGGGAAGAAAGGCTATGTCAAGATGAATCTTTTAGTCGCCGCCCGAATCTCCCCCCACCGCAATCAGAAGAGCTTCCCGAATCGTAGCTCGATGAACTGTCGTTCGAATGCGAATCATGACTGCTATGGGAACGATAGCTCGAATTGTCAGGAGCCTCGACTTGGACCGGCAGAGAAATCGGAGCAACATGTTGCTTGGCCGGAGGATCATCGAACATATTTGCAATCGGAAGCTCAGGAAAACTGGAGCTTGTCGAACTCGACGGAGCCGCCGGAGACGGAGCCGGCTTCGTCGCGGTAGCCGCAACTACAGAGGCTACAGCCGCGCCCGCGATTACAACGGGAACGGCGATTGGATCGGCAGGCTTAGACAAATGTTTCTCGAATTTGTCATCGACCATCTGCTTTAGTTCTGCGCGAGGAGACTTGGGAGAAGAAAAATAAATAGCGAAGAATGCGACAAGAACGATGGCAGCGACAATGATGATCATGAATTCCATGGTTATTCTCCAGTCTTAGATTCAAGATACTCTATGGCTTCGTGGTCCACCAGAATTTTCCCAAAATTCCCGGCGAGGTACAAACCGTCGAAGTACTTGCAGCGGCTCAAGGCAACGTAGGTCTGCCCTGTTTCGAAATGGCCGCGAAGATCAATACCAACGCGATCCAGAGTCATGCCCTGTGCTTTATGGATTGTCATAGCCCATGCGAGAAGAATCGGGAACTGGCTGATCTTGCAGATCGCCATGCCGTCTTCGTCCGAAAGCTCTTCTTCGACAGGACCGACGCTGACGACCTTGCCGTTTACGTCCAGTCTGACTCGGATAATCTCATCGGTCATGTCGACGATTTCTCCCGTCGAGCCATTGACCCAATCTTCCGTATTATTCAAGAGTACGACTCTGGCCCCGTCCTTGACTTGAAGGATCTTGGGAAACCGAACATCGCCAAGTGCCTTCTCGATGCTGCGAACTATCCGCTCTTCATCTCGTGAATCTTTAGGACGATGAGCGATTCTCGTTTCTTCTCGATAATAGATACGCGGCACTTTCTGAATAGCGTCGAGTCGAGTCAAATTTCCCTCCTCTACAGCATTGCGGCGGGAAAGAAGATGAACGCAATCCTTTGGAAGCTCGTTTACGACTCTCTGCCCAAACAAGTTCAAGGTAGTTTGAGACAATTCACCGACTCGAATTTCGTTGAGCGCAGTAATGAATGCCGCGTCGTGCTGGCGATGTTGCTGCTCAAGCCGGAGCATCTTAACTCTCATCAACCAATCGGGAGATGTAAAGATCTTGGTTCCATTGACTGGAGGAAGTTGTAGGAAGTCGCCTACAAACAACGTCTTGGGTGAACATCCTGCGATATCAAAACGCTCGTAGATCTGTCCGAGGAATTCAGCGCTGGCCATGCTGATTTCGTCAATGATGAGAAGACTACATCCTTCAAGCCGGCGGTTGGCCTTGGAGTATTGGCCAACGCCATACGTCGGATGGATGCCTAGTATCGAATGCGCCGTTTTACCACCAATCAACTGCCCGGCAATCCCAGTCATCGCGCAGACGATGGTATCCGGGATAAGGTTCTGCAAATGCTTGATAACATAGGTTTTACCGCTGCCGCCCGGCCCAGTCAAAAAGAACGGGCCATAGCCATCCTTGATCTGGTCGACGGCTAATTGCTGGTCGGCTGAAAGCGGAGTCTTCTCGGGAGCGCACTTAGCGCAAAACTTATGATTGATTCCATGCGAACAGAGTTTGATTTTGCTCTTTTTAGCCTTTGCCATTTGGCTTCCCGTTTCGTAGGGCATAGAACGCCTCGATTTCACTGAGAGTCTTCGATCCGTACTCTCTGCTGCCGCATTGGTATCGGAATTCACATTCGACGTTGTCCCCGTTGACAAAGAGGACAATGAACTGCGGGTGCGTAGCTTCACAGCGGGCAGTATAGAACTGCCCCGGCTTGACCTTGATCATTTGTCTTTCTTTTTCTTTTGGCGCATGCCTGCATGGTAGCTGGCAATGGCCCAGATGGCTCCGACAGCAATGTCTTCAAGCTCGGAGATCTTGTCTTCCTCAGATCCTCGTTTCCAAATGCCCATCTGGAATTCAAGAAGCTCCTCCGAGAGCTTGCCGTAGGCTTCATGTTCACTGGCGAAGCCCTTGCGGCCTTTTTCTTCGATGCGTTTGGCAAGACGGGCGACAACTTCTTTTTTAGCCCGTTCTACCTCTTCGGGTGAGATGATTGGGATTTCTGGTTCGTCCAATTGCATGTCCTCCAAAAGGATCATACAAAATGGATTCCTACTCAGCCAGCACTGTTTTTAGATATTTTCCCAACGAACGATGCCGGCCTGATCCGGAGTGTAAACTTCGTTGGTTCGGACAATGATCTCATACTGATTTAACTCGTTAACCTTCAAGTCTTTAAGAGCATGAAGCGTTAAAGGATCTGCTCTGGACCACTCCGCTACAACGTAGGTTCCCATTCGTACCAAAGGCAATCATAGACGCTACAAGATGTTCGATATTAATATTATTCTTAATAATCCACCAGAACAGACTAAATCAGATAAAATCCAAGTCGCTACCTATTGCAGAGTCAGTAGTCATGAGCAAAAACAAAAAGGCGATTTAGATAGACAGGTTGGCAGAGTTCTGTCTTATTGCGTCGGAAAGAGGATCTCTCAAGGAGATCTGGACGCGAAAATCATTAAAACCCATGATCGAAAAGACGACCTTGACCAATTCGATCGTCTTTCTCAATTCGTTCTCGACTTGCTCCGGCATGCAAAAAAGGTGAGCGTCGTCTTGGGTTAGACCGCGAACTCGGGTCAGACCATTCAGAGAGCCGGCTAGTTCATGGCGATAGACCGTCCCGAACTCAGCGAGGCGGATCGGAAGATCTCGGTAACTGCGGGGTTGGGCGGCGTAGATCATGGCATGATGAGGGCAGTTCATCGGCTTGAGAAGATACTCCTCGGTGCCGTCCTCGCTCTTGATCGTAGGGTATTGGCTGTCTTTGTAGAACGGGAAATGCCCGGACTTCTTGTATAGCTCGATACTGCCGATATGGGGAGTATAAACAGGGCTGTAATCGTGCTGGAAGAGAAGTTCCTGCATGAACTTCTGCAACTCGGAGCGGACGATTCCGCCGTTTGGCATCCAGAGAATGAGACCCGGCCCGACCAGAGGATTTGTACAGAAGAGACCCATGCGCTCGCCGATGACTCGATGGTCTCGTTCGTTCAGGCTATGGTCTTCGCTCATGATCAGTGCTTCCTCAAGTACCAGTACATATTGCCATCATATTCGACGAAGTACTTGGCTTGCCGCGCCGCTTTTAGCATGTCGACAGGGCAAAGGCAACAATCATGTTGCATGGGTCCGCCAGAATGTATTGGGAGTTTTTGAAGGCCGAGGGCGTGGCGAAGTTCGTTCTGAGAGGCGCATTCTTTGTCGTCAACGATTGCAACGGCACACATGGAAGCCTCGGAAAGAACTGAATAGCGTTGGTAGAATTTGGAGCCGACTCTGGGATTCGAACCCAGCAAATCCCTCTTTACAAGAGAGGGCGCAGCCCAAGCTGCAAGCCGGCCTAAAAACTCTTTCCTCTGAACAAAAGTGAAGCAGGACTCTTAAGCCGGTAGAGGGAATCGAACCCCCGTGTCCTGATTACGAATCAGGAATAATACCATTATATGATACCGGCATTTTTGGTCGGAAAACCCGGAATCGAACCGGGGCCTCATGCTTCCAAGGCATGGATTCTACCACTATAATATTTTCCGAGCATGGAGACAAAAGTTGAAAAGTTTCGCTACGGCTGCCTTTGCCCGCTTGGCTACCTCCCCGTAAAGTGGGGAGAGGAGGAGTCGAACCGTCCGAAGGCCCCGAAGAGCCGGCCGTTTTAATGTAAACCTTTCTGCATTCTCCATTTACTTATTGGTCAAGGCGACAGGATTCGAACCTGCGACTTCCGCGTCCCAAACGCGGCGCTCTAGCCAAGCTGAGCTACGCCTTGCGATGACAACTTCCTGTCCATTCTTTGAATAGGCCCAAATTATTTGCAATTCTTACTGCGAAAGCTACTACCAGCCATGCCTCATACGGCATATTGCGTCTAATATAATTGCATCGGATACAGCAATGTCGAATATTATTTTTTTAAATGACCTTTCTTATTATCAATTCGATCAAAGGTCATTCTGAGTTTTGATTCGCCGCAAAAAACGCATTGAGAAACAAGCATCATCTTTACATCTTGGAGATCAAGATCATTATCTCGTTGATGTTTTCTGTCATTACTTCGGTACTCGTACAAGATGATCTTTGATTTTTTATCAAGATTGTCTCCGTATCTTGCACTATGAACTTTTTTATTACGCGCCCGGCGCTGTCTGAGCAAAAGTCCGCTTTTACGGTGATTTTCCATATTGTATCTATTAAAACACTTACGGCAAAGATGACGAGGGTAACGAATACTGTTTACGATCCTCGTCCCAAACGTTACATCTGGTTCTGTTTTTGCGCAGTGCTGACAACGATGTTCCATCTAATCATTATACAAATAATCAGGGCGAGATGATTTGAACCAGTGCTCTCCAGTCCCCCAGACTGGCGCTTTAAACCAAACTAAGCTAACGCCCGCAAAAATGGTCAAGGCGAGAGGATTTGAACCTCCGGCCTCTTGCTTCCGAAGCAAGCGCTCTAAACCAAGCTGAGCTACGCCTTGATTATTGAATTTACGTATTCTTTCAATCGCTGTACACAAACGGACATCAGATCTATACGCCACTTTTGCTCTCCAATCTTGGTCGGGACGGAGGGACTCGAACCCTCGACCTCCTGCACCCCATGCAGGCGCGCTACCAAGCTGCGCTACGTCCCGTTAAGATCCTACTTTTTCGTCTGTACCATCCCAAGTAAACTCGCTTACTGGAAGATGATCGCTGCATGAGCAGCAGAACGTATGAGAGTAGAACTTTGGGTCGACCGCGTAGGTCTCTGCCAACTTTACTCCCATTGAAGTATTCGTCCCGCACTTCGCATGCTTGTATGTTCTGCGAACCGGCCTTACGAATCCCTTGGATCTCTCCTCATCGGATAGAATCCAGTAATCCTTGTGTTGCCCAGTTGCGAGATCGATCGGTCCCGGCGCGGGACCATCCTGCTCTGGGGGCTTGCCGGACAATGTTACTTTCTTGTCGCTCATAAGTGTCTCCTCATGAGCAATTATAGTCACCTTTGTTCAAGGGACTCTTTACACTGGTCAAGGCGGCCGGATTCGAACCGGCAGTCTCCAGCTTCCGACGCTGGTTACCCTACGCCCTGTCTATGAAACTCGTTCTCGATTTACCGCTTTCCATGGTACTAGAAATAACTGCGAACGAGTCCTGCCTGTTGAGAATGACCCAGCATTCAAACATCCATTGTTGCCGCTGGAGGAGAGATGTCTCCCGATGGTACAGCCGGAGTCGTATCTTCCTTTGCCGAAAGATCTGGATTGACCGATGAATCGATCCCATGCTTTTGAGTCGAAATCGATTGAGGTTCTGGCAAAGATTCGCATTTTTTCTCTTCCGGCTTGCCTTCGATGATATCTGCCATCTCCGCAAAGGTCTTACGGCTGGCCAACGACATCCATTCTACAAGTAAGGCCAGATCGGGATTAGCAAGTGCGTATGCTTCGTTCTCGTCATTCCTTGCTGCGATGTAATGGGCCATCGTCGGCTTGCGGGTTACGATCTCCATCCAAGTCAGGACTGCGGCCGGAAGGAAAGCCGTTTCCTTGAGATACTCAAGATGTTTGTTGAACGGATTTGTTTTCCATTCGCCGCTGAATTTCTCGCGATGCAGATCGCAGATGACTCCAAGGATACAGAAGCCTTCTCCGCAATGTAGCGCTCCGGCATTCTCGACAGTGATCTCTGAATAGGCCGGATGTTTTCCGCCTCGAAGGGCTTCGGTCCAGAGCTTCACTACTTCCTGATTCATTTTGGCTGCCTCGGCTGGGTTCGAACCAACGCTTTGACGTTCAGAGGGTCACGTCCTACCAATTAGACGACAAGGCAGTGAATGTTGCAACTTAATTTTGGCTACCCCGCTACGGATCGAACGTAGAGTCTTCTGGTTCAGAGCCAGATGTTTTGCCAGTTAAACTACGGGGTAAGAATGACTAGGGCCGGGAAGACAGGGAAGTCTTCGCGCCGCGGATGCGTGCGGCCCTCTTGATGAAGATTGATTGTACGACCGGAGTCAAACCGGCTCTTGAAGTTATTAGGCTGTATCTTGAGATGCCTTGCGGCAGTTGCTCGTCACCAGCCGGTATTACCTTCTCCCTCTCCCACGAGGGTGCGGGTAGTCGTTCCCGCCCCGTACAAACTGGTTACCTCTGCTGGGATCGAACCAACGTTTCGATGTTCAAAGCATCGCGGCTTACCATTAGCCGAAAAGGTAGAAAAATCTGGTTGCCCCGCAAGGATTCGAACCTCGATAGGAAGATTCAAAGTCTTCCGTCCTGCCTTTAGACGACGGGGCAAAAATTAAATTATGTCAAATCTACTTTGTTCTGGAACTGGCTCGAAGGGAGCCGGCTCGATGTCTTTTAAATCCGGTGGAACTATGATCCTAAGAACTGGCGGAGCTTGAATATCTACAAGAGTCGTCAAGTTCCAAAGGATTTCTAAACTTTTTGTATCGCCTTTTCTGACATGGATCGTAGTCCATTCTGTCCCATTCGAGACAACCTTGAAGTCTACCTTCGCGGCGGAGAGTAGAGCGGACATTGCAGCAAGCCTATGACTGTTATCGTTCGCAAATGCATTGATATGCATCCAGCAGATGAATCCATCCGCGTCTTCTTGCCCGTTGTAGGTCGCCTCTGTTGTCTCTGCCATGACACTGATTATACAACAATGGTGGTGAAGGAGGGACTTGCACCCCCGAAGCCTTTCGGCACTGCGTTTACAGCGCAGCGTATTAGCTACTCTACCACTTCACCAAAATGGTCAGCCCGGAAGGATTTACACCTCCATCTTCTCCCCCGATGGGAGACGTCCTGATTGAACGACAGGCTGATATTACCAACGCTATTCAGTTGTCAAAGATCGTACTTATCTGGTCGGCGCGGAAGGAGTCGAACCTTCTTTTCGATCTTATCAGGATCGCGTGATGACCGTTCTACTACGCGCCGTTATTTATGAGAAGGAGCCTTACTCCCCCCAATAGGGGGCCGACTTAAGCTCTAGTCGGAAGCGCTTCCAACCATCGCCGCGCAAGGTTCGTTTCGATGACGCCTTTCGAATTGCGTCAAGGTCTTACTTGCTCCCTTCATTACTTTGGTAGGCGAGGTTGGGATCGCACCAACGACCTCTTCCTTATCAGAGAAGCGCTCTAACTATCTGAGCTACACGCCTTCAATTACTGGTGGGGTAGTGAGGACTCGAACCTCTTATCCGCAAGGCAGAAGTTTTACAGACTTCTTGGCTTCCCTCAGCACTAGCTACCCCATATTTAATTTTGGCAGGCCCGCTCGGAATCGAACCGAGGTCTCTGGTTTTGGAGGCCAGATTGAGTCCCAACTCACGGACCTGTAATAAACGGCGACAAAAGTTGATGAGATGTTTACGCGCTCTACCAGTAAGCTACAGGTCTCGCGACCTGCCGGGATTCGAACCCAGTCCTCGATCTTCCATAGATGTAATCCCATCGGAGCATTCGCCGATCTTCTTCAAATCTCCTCAAGACAACTAACCGGCAACCAACTTACTCTTCCGGTCTCAAATGCCATCTTTGCAAACGGGATCGGAGGACAAAACTCTCCGGCATCCATCACGTATCCCGTCATTCCAACTAAATCTGTTTTGTCCTTTTGTCCTTCTGTCCTTCTGTCCGGTTATCCGCAATGTACTGCGGGGTTTCTCGCACCTTATAAACTTTTCCAATCAAGTCGCTGTTAAAGATCATTTTCAAGTTCGCCTCGGGCTAAGAAAAAACCCTGAGGGATTTAGCCTCAGGGTTCTGATCGACACAAGTTTTTATGGGAAGAAACTTAGTCTATCAATGCCCTGAGGCCGGTTGTATACCACTGCGGCTGGCTTGTAGGCCGCGTAGTAATGTTTGGCGTCTGGGGTTGATAGGTCTTGCTGAACATCACAGTATTTCCTTTGTCTATCGCATCGCTCTTCAATGCTGGAAGGATCATACAACATCGCGGAGCCTGATGTCAATTATTTAGGCTAGAAAACCCTTGCTCCTTTAAAAATCCCAAAACATTTTGATACAGGATTACTGAGCGCAAAGTCAAAACGTACCATCGATACCCCCGGCATTACTACGGGAAAGGCGACTTCAAAAACGATCAGCACATCCGGTGAGGATATGTCAATGAACGTTATGGGTTTCTTAAATTCGAACAGATTCAAAGCGATGTGCGGCGGGAAGCAAAAGCATGCTTCCCAAGGCAAAGCTGAGGCTGCCGCGCGTAGCTACAAGCAGCGCTTCGACGGAGATGAGGTTGAAGCCTATTTCTGTCGCTATTGCCGTAGCTGGCATATCGGCCACAAGAAGCCTTAGACTGGCGTAACGTCTGAGTCCTGAACGTTGTGATCCGTCCCGCCCTTTTGCCATTTCACCGACATGATCTTAGTCGTATTGGGTTTGATCCAGTACGGGACGCCGGGTTGCGACTCGTTCCAATGTTGGCGATTGGTTTCAATCTTTTGTTGATTCATGTGAATATTGAGGATGGTTCCCATCATGCCGTCAGAATTCCTACGTACTTTCGAGCCTGTATCACCCGGCTTGGTCAGCGTTTTATCTACCATAAAAATGTTGGCCGGGTTATAGACGCAGATTTGATCTCCATCGAGCAGACGAAATATCCCCTTCCCCTTGAACCAAACAGCGTCGTGCTTGCCAGCTAAGGTTTGGGTCAGCGTTCTTGTAGCGGAAACCCTGTCAGTCTTGGCCAGCGCCGCGTCGTAACCGTTTTGAACCCACCAATTCATCATCGTTTTTGGAGCGCCTAAATTGATCGTCTCCATCCGCGGAACATTGAGATAAAACGATTGCATGCCTTTGGCAGTTCCTTGATTGAACTGCTTACCGATGTTCTTGACGGTCGTAAAATAGATCCCGTACCCCAAATGATGAATCGGAGGCGGGATGCCATTATGGTAGGACTCATTCGTCGCGTATCCGTGGGAAACGTTACCTTTGCGCGCCTCGCCTTCAAAGACTTGAAAGCCGCCGCTCATGATTGCATCCATGTTGGCCTGCGAAGTTCCATGGTAGACTGGGCCAAACATGCCTTTGTCGATCGCTTCCTGTTGGCTGATCATCTGTACGCCGCTTTGGGCGAATTTACAGTTTGCCCTGACCCAAGCCTTGATCTCTCCGCCGTAGCGCGGAACGATCTGGCCGGCGCTGAAAACGATCCAGACGCGGTGCTGCTTGCCGCCAGTCCTATCACCTCCCATGTGAGTTATTCCGTCATAACCAAGCGTTTTTAATACCGCCGGCAGGTTCTTGGCATGTTCGGGATTGTTGTCGATGATTCTCAGCAGGCTGCCGGTATAGGCTCCGTAGAAACCGTCCCATCCAATGCTTTTCAATTGCTCCGGACTGAGCCACGCCTTGTCCATGTCGAACGGATTTTCTATGTTGAGGTAGACGGGCATGACATTGGGCTTGTACTTGTTACCGTCGAAGAATTCAGCAACGATCTCATCGTAGGGCGCAACCATCGGCGGCCGGCCGGGATTCTTCTCTTTTCTTTGACTCTTGAGAGTCAAACTCGGATTGTCGGCCATGTAGTCGGCGAGATCTTGTTCGTTGATAAAGCCTCTCTTTTTGACGTCGACGGCTTCCGCATATCCTGAGGCAACTTCGGGATCTTCCGTAAAGTAGAAGCCGGGGCCGAAGAGGGCGTGAAGATCTAGTTTTCCCTCGTCGAAAGAGGAGAAGGCAGAGGTCGTTCCGTGGTAGACAGCGAGAGGTTTACCGTTCTGATCTACGACTTTTGTTGCCATGGGATGCCCTTATGACCGTCTAACATTACACATAATACGAAAATGAAACAAGTTTTAAAATATTTTTTAACGGCCGACGCTGATATTGTTTTCATAGGGGAAAGGCCCCTCTTTCAGGTTAGGTTTTGGGTATACTGGGAACTGTCTTCGCTGATGTTCAACAGGCCGGGCTTCGCGCATGGGATCATCGCCACAAAGGAAGTAATATGCTTCACGATTATGTCTCTGAAGCCTTTGTCCCGGCCGCGGACTTCCAGCCTCACGCTGACAGGATGCCCGTCCTGAATGAATGCCGTAGCTTGCGCGGCGATCCTCTTCAGATCGTGTTCCTGAGTATGCGGGCCGATGCTGACCTGCTTGGGCTTTTTGGGCCGGCTGCCCTTGGCAACCTTTTCCTTTTCGTACTCCAGCTTGGCGAAATCGACCATCTTTACAACAGCCGGATCTCCGTCAGCGACGAGAACGAGATCTTTCTCCTCCGAGGCGGCGCGGGTCAGCGCCTCCTTCACTTCGATTATAACGTTTCCCTCGGGCAGGACAAGCCTGACTTTCCGAGATTTTATCTGTGATGCGTCTTTTATTAGCGTTGCCATATACTTGCTTGAGATGAACTCCTATTCCGTTACTTCCATCCTACCGTGGACCGTTCCCTCGAACGATCTAAGCACGGATTGGATTACCTTGATTGGGACATGTCGACTCTGAGGCGTATTTATCGGGTTGTAGAATTTAGGAGAGCCGTAAACGACTTGCTGCTGCTGGTATCCGCCGGGGACATGCTTGGCGATAACTCTCTTCGGGGAATACCCGATATGATTCCTCGGCCGCGGGGCGTTGAGCGGAGGGATCGTCGAAGGAGCGAGGGCTGATCTTTTTCTAGCCCAGAACGATTCGTAGCTCTCGTTTGAGATCTTCCATTCTTCGTACTCCTCCCCGGAGTCGAAAACGCCTAGTCCGGTAACAAAGACCATGTTTGGATTAGTACAAACTTGAGCTAATTGGCGCTGAATGTCTTCAATGTCCGAGGCCGTTGCCGGAACTTCGATTGGCGTGTAATTGACAGACTCGTTATTGGTAATTGTGACGGTGATCGTCTCGTCAGAAGGCGCGGCAAAAACATCGTCCCATGAGGTCTTACAGCCGTCTTCAAAGAATTCCAGCTTGTAGTGCGGAGTCATCTTCATTCGTCCACCTCCAATTTCCCGTGGACCTTCCCTTGAAAGGAGCGCAAGGCTGGCTCTTCAAAAACGATCTGTCCGATTGGAAAACCGCCGTTTCCAATAGAGATGGTAAAAAACTGTAAGCCGTTTGTAGATGCAATACTGTTTGTAAACGTAATATTTCCTATGATTGTATTCCCACTGCAAACAGATGTTGCAAGATTGAAATTACTCGCTGTCAGCATTCGTTGTTTCCTCCTCAATAACCTGTGTTTCTTCAGGTAAGCAGGACGTTCCAAAAAGGATTGCCCGCGATTCTATAGTTACGCCCTTTTCAACTTGATCCTTCATATCTGCGGAGATCAAAGATCCCCCGATTGTTGCCCCGACAAGCGCGCCGACCATCGTCCCGCGAAGGGACGCCGGCCCGCCGAGCGTAACGGTCCTGCATATAGTAGAAAAATCATCCGGAGCTTGAAAGTAGGCAAACAGAGCAAACGATAAGGCTTCCGCCATGCCAGTACCCATGCCAATGATCCCGTTGAACCTCTCAAGATCCCAGTTGGCCATCAGCTTCTTACGGACGAATCCGAGGTACTCACTGAGCGAGACCTCGTTAATCTCCTTCTCGAACTTAGCTTCGGATGCATAGCAGAATTCGATCAAACGAGAGAGTAGTGACTTGTCGGAGTCGTAAAGCTCATACGGCTTAGTAAGTTCGTCGGCATTGCGAAGTAGTTCTTTGATGACGTAGGCGTATAGGAAAGTTGCGAGGACATCTCGCTTCTTCATTTCCGGAATCGCCAAGAATTTGCACATATTAACCATCTCTTGGCCTTCGAAGCCATGAGCGGCGCAAAGCAGGCCGATAGGAACGACCTTCGCGAAGAGAGTTCTGGCTCCCATGGTATTGTCGTAGAGACATCTAGCTGCGATGGTCTGCCGGGCGGCTGTAACGATGGCTTCATCGAACTTGCCGCGGCCCTTGACGAGGGCGTCAACGATATTCATCGCGGTCATGGTTTCGCAAGTATACTTGCCGGCCTTGAATGACTGGTAGGGGTAAAACATGTCTATCGGAGCATGAAACCTGCTCATGACTTGGAACGCGGTCATATCCTCTGCTGGTGCTCCAAGCGCATCGCCGATGGCGAGGCCGAGCATGCAGCCGGAGAACCTGTCGAGTAGAAAATCCTTGTCCATTGCGCCTATTCAGAAAATTCCGGAGGATGACGATCAAAGAAAGCTCCGATTGCCTTATGAAGGATGCCAACATTCTGCCAAGGGCCGCCATCGAGACTAACTTCAGCGTCAGTCGCATTCTCTTCCTTGAAACGAAAGGAAACGGTCGATGTAAAGCCCGTAGTCCCATTGTCTGTCTTGACAGCAACTTCCAGAGTCTTTACTTCCTTAACGTCGCTTACAGTTACCTTAGCCATTTTCAATCCTCGGCTCCATATCTTCGAAGCCTAATTCGTATACCTCAAGTCCGGCAAGCTCCTTAGGCGGAGCATCGATAAAACCGGGCAAAGCAAACTTTACATAAATTTTCGGCTCATCCTGCGTAAGATCCATAGAGCAAACGCAGTGAAGCGCTACATCTCTTACTCTATTGAGTGAAAGTCGAAAGACAACAGCAAAGTGCATCTGATTGTCTAAGAATTTCTCCCCGATCCATTCGCCAAGTTGGAACTGAGCTTCTACCTTGAGCAGATCCAGCAGTTGCCCTGATTCCAGCTTTTGAAACAATCTGAGACTGTATTGCGGTTCTGTCAACCCGCCCCTCGCTGCAAAATCAGCAAGGGACATATCACTTTTAACTTTCATCCGGCTCCTCGACTAAACCAAATCAATGCGGCTTCCGATCCTTTTGACATCATCTTCGGTGAGATTGACCTTCTTTACAACTCCGCACTTTTCCAGCAGTTTCAATTTCTTCTTTTCAAACTGCTTCTTGATTTTCTTGCTGTTCTTCAAGCCCTTCTCTAATTGGGATTGAAACAGTCCAAGACGCATGTCATTGATATCTTTGACCATACCGCCTTGCTGCTTGAGCAGCTTCTCTACTGCTCCGGAGAGCTTGCTGATGACGGCCTTGATCTGCCGGAGTTCCTCGATGTTCTGAAGTTCCGGGAGAGGCTTAGATCTCTTCGCGACTACTGAGCGAGGTCGTTGATCTTGAAGCGGCTTTTTGATGATGATGATCTTGGGCCGGGCTATCGCTTTCTTAGACATGCCGGCCTCCTTATTCTGCCGCGCTGAGCACAATTCCGCTCACGCCGTCGTCTGCGATGCCGATCTTCTTGGCAGAGGTCAGATGACCGTCCGTCCAAACGTAGCCTTCAGCTTCCGCGCCCTCATTGGCGATCTGGCGAGCCGATGATTCCGTTGTTGCTGCTACGATACACTTGGCCCATTCGCCTGCGTAGGCCGTCTCTGTCCTCTCAAGTAAGAACAAGTAGATGCTGATGCTCTTCCCCGAGGTATCCTTTGAATCTTTCTTTGGTTCTGTGGTCTCAGCCATTATTGGCTCCTTTTGTAATTATACAATCCGAACTGCAACGATAAGTGCGCTACCCCAAGAGATCCCAACGATCCTCGCCGGTAGGCAATTTCTTAACTTCAACATTCTCTTTAATATTTTTCGGTACTGCCTTTACTGCTTCTGGCTCTGCCGGGACCTTTGGCTTTGGTGCTGCATCTTTGACCAACTGCAACCGTTCCAGCCTCATTCTTAAAGGAGAAACCATTGCATTGGCTAGGAGTTCAGCATCTATGTTTCCAGCGAATCCCCTGAGTCCGCTGAATCCCATAACTCCGCTGTAACCGCTAACTCCCATAACTCCGCTTGCCTGAACTTGTTTGGAATATGCGGCTTCAACCTCAGCGACGGAATCGAATTTCGTATAGATGGATTCGGTCGCAATTTCATTCAAGACGGTAATCGGATCGAAGAGTTTAACCTCTCCTCTCTTCTGCCCGATCGTCTCTGGCATTACAACGATTTCTGTTCCTGAGCCGATCCTTGTCAGGATGACATCAGGTCCCAAGCCAGAAGCCATCATCTGGGCGGTAGCCCCAGCGTCACGGCATTGCCTGAAAATTTCTTTGAAAGTAGTTAGGGTTCCGAGGTAGACGCACCATCGTTGCATGCGACAATCCCAACCGATGGCGAGGTTTCGCTGGTTCGAGGTTGCTCCGGATGCACAGACAGGGCAGTCATTCGAGCTACTGATGGTCTTGGGACAAACCATTTTGATCATCGGCAGCTTGGCGTTCGCGTAATGAATACCTACCTCTGCGATAGGACCAGCAAAACGCACGGAAGCACTGCCTGACGAATCGAAATCCAATTGATGGAGAGTCTTATTCTTTGCCATTTGTCTCAATTCACTGTGGTCATCAAATCATGTATGTCTCCTATTACTTATACAGGGTCCGCGGGTTTCCCTTCAGAAATCTGGCTCTCCGCGGCCTTGGTTTGAGCCTTTTCAAATATTGCCTTGACCTCCAAGGCGACTTGCTTGATATCGTCGTCAAAGGTCTCGTTGTAGGATAACATTCCTGAATTATTTTGACGCTGAATGAATGACGGATGAAAAGTAGCCATCGTCCTGATGCCGCGAATGTTGTACCACTGGCCCCGGCAGGCAGTAATCCCATCCAATTCGGCGACGTATTTCAATGGAGTACCACCAAGCAGCAGCATGCGCTCAGGCTGAGCAAGACGGATCTCTTCCCAAAGCCACTTCGTAACGCATGTCTGCGCCGGCTCGCCCTTGGGGAACTTATTCTTGGGCGGCCGGCATTTAAGAACGTTCGTAATGAGAGAATTTGTACGCTTGATGATACCAGTCTTCCGAAGCGCGGCCCGTAAAATCTCTCCGGCCGCGCCGACGAACGGTTCTCCCTGCTCGTCCTCCTGTGCTCCGGGAGCCTCTCCTACAATCAGCAGGATAGGCTTGATCAACTGTCCAGCGCCGGGGACGACTTGTGTACAGCCAGCCCGCATCTTACAGGACTGGCATTCGATCATTTCAGCGTAAAGAGCTTCGAGTGTTTCCGCCATTTGCTACTTTCCTACTGGGGCAAACTCGAAGTCCGGGGTAATCGTAACGAGCTTGTGCTGCTCGGGGATTATCTTCATGAGCACTGGCTTAGCTTCTGCCGTGTAACGAAGTTTGACGCCGGAGACTTCGAGTTTATTGTCCGGCATCTGACGAAGAATGAAGATGTTGTCGGCCTGCATGGCAACTTGACTACTGCCGCATTCAACATCGGAAGCTACCCTTTCAAAGAGACCAGACATGAAGACTTTACTCGCTAAGGTAAAATATAACGCACTCAGTGAGGCTTGTCTACAGGCTTCTTTGGTTTTTTACGATAGTCTTGAATTGTTTTTACAAGCATCCTGTAATACTTCTCGATGCCTGCTGCATCTCCAAGACGGGTCATCTTGTCCAGCATTTCGTACATGCGCGAAACCTTATTCATCGCATCCTGAGTAGGACTGTGCTGGAGGAACTCCACCGCGTACTGGGCGATGTCCTTGGTAATGTCCTGCTCTTCACAAAAGATTGTATCAACTTCGTCCGGCAACGGCTCGACCTTGATATCGAGCTTTGCGTTGAGAATGATGCCAAGAGTAGCTGACATCTTCTTGACGATTTGCCCCTTGTTCTGTCCTTCCATCGCAGCCATCAACGTAATGATGTTTCCGGACGCTCCGCAGCCAAAGCACTTGAACAATTCACAGCCATCAGGCATCGTTCGGATGTAACAACTAGGATCGACGTCTTGATGCGTCGGAAGCGGACATTTGCAGCGCAATCGATTGCCGGCGCGGAGAAGCTCAACTCCCTTGGACTTGAGATAGTCGCTGATCTTAACTCGGCGGCACATCTCCGAGATTTGCGGGTCTAATGGCTTCATAGGTCCTGAACTCCAGAATTGTCTATTGGTAATGGAGGAGTAGAGTCTGGATGATCCATATCCATCCCTCCACCCGGACTAAAAATAACATCGTCAAGGTCCTCGCCAAGCATTGGCCTGCTGGAGAGCTTTGCAAAACTATTCGAGCCATCCTTAAAACTCTTGCTATTCGCAACGTAGCTTGTCGGCTCAACTTTACTGTTTTCTGCGATGGTACAGCTTTCGTAATCGACTTGAAGAACATCGCCTTTGGTATTGTCCATCGCCGCGTAGCGGGACTTGATATTGAAAAGCTGAACTTCGTTGTGTCCTTTACGCCAAAGCATGAAGGCATTATCCGCATCAGCGCCGATCTGTCCGGAACCTGAGATATCGTCTGTTCCGAACTGCGCCTTCTCGGGAGAGTCAAGACCTGTCTTGCGCAGACGTTCGACAGCGCCGCGCTTCATCTGAGCAGCGGTAATCGCCGAGAAGCCCATGTTCTTACCCATCTGGCGGGCCATTTTACAAATATCACCAAAGCCAACGTCTAAGCGATTCGGATTGACAACTTCCGGCGAAAGAAGATCAAGATAATCGAGGATGACGACATCTGGCTTAAACATCGTCGACTGTTCAAACAGCCAGCGTTCTAGTTGAGACAGCTTCATCTTTTCGGATTGGCCAATAGTCGCAACGACAAATTTATTCTTCCTCTTAGCCATCTCCTCGAAGAACTGATTTGCGATGGTCAAATCCGCATTGTCTTTATTCTTGTCCTTGAGACGAGCGCTGAGTTCTATGTACTGGGCTTTGGCGCTTTCTTGTTCTTCTTTTGAAAGAGTTGGGTCAGCCATCTTGGTTGTAAGTTCGCCCAAACGGTCAAAGTCGCAAGGCTCGATGATTCCGCCGTTGTAAACTCGCGAGTAGCTGATCTGTCCCTTGGTGCCGCGACAGAGCAATTTCGTCTGTACGATCTGAGGCTCCATTTCAAGGCTGACATACAGGACGTTGGAACCGTTTTCCCAAAGACCGTAGCCAACATTCAGCATCGTCGTTGTCTTGTATCCACCGTGGTAGCCGACGAAAACTGTCAACTGCCCCGGCCGAAAACCTTGAGTCTTGAGATCGATGGCTTGAATACCGCATTTCAAGCCGCGATACTTTTCCGGATGATACTTCATATCCTTGAGCCATTCGATGTTCTCGGGGGCATCCTTAACCAGATCGTATGCCTTGATTGTAGCTCCGCGCGGATCGAGCAGATCCCGGACACAGGATTCCCGCATGTTCTCCCAAGATTTCCGCGGCCCTTGGTTAGGGTCGTTCCTGTCTTTGATGGCTTTTTCCCAGATTTGATTCTGGCGCTTCATGAGCCGGTGCGTAACCATGCGCTCGATCAAAATATCGATGCCGATGGCTCTTACGATTGCGATGGCATGGCAGCCAACAGCTACGTTTTTGTAGTTCGAAGCCATGTTCGGATCTTGGCCTTTGATGATGCACTTATTGTAGGATTCATCGATTGTCATCAATGCCCGCTTTTGGCGGTAATGACTCAAAAAATCCTCAAACATGCCGCCCATGGCTGCATCTTCGAACCAATCAGACTTGATCTGAGCTTCGACGATTTTCTCAGCAGCGGAGATATCGGGTTTGTTCTCGTCGATAGGCTGTCCAACGAGATGACCGACGATCATTCTTTCAAGATCTGGATGAGTCAGCCGAGCAACCGCCCTGACCTCAAACGGAGTCGCGTCTTTTAGTAGCTCACGCTCGCGCTCCGGAAAGCCGGCGAGATCTATGCCTTTTTCCGCTTCGGTCTCTGTGTGATCGTTAATCATTGAGGCGCTTTCTGGGTCAAAATTACTTCTCTTATCTGTCTGGCATCTTCGATGATCTTGTTGATGCTCGCTACAGAGCCGCAGGCTTCGCTCATCATCTTTCCGGTCTGAATTAGTTCACGCTGTGACATCTTGAAGGCCAATTCCTTGCAGCCGATAACCGCTGATTGATATGCCTTCTTCATGCCTTCGTCGTAGGCTAAATTCTTCTCTCTAACATTCTTATTGAACTCGGCGTAGGTTTTATGAACCTCGGCCGAAAATCTTGGGTCTTGAGATCCCTCATCTTGATCAATTTTGTCTTTGATTGGAATACTTCCCTCGATCTCTAAAGTTGGAAAAGCTGTCTCCAAGAAAAGTGCTTCTTTGAGACTCTCTATGGCGCGTTCCTCAGAAAATTGAGTCTGCAAAGTTCCTTTACCCGAATTTGCCAATGAGTGAGCCTCTACCCTCATGACGCTCAATCTCTTCATGACTCCATCAAGCAGAGCATCAGCTTCAGCAGGAGAGAACATCAAGATCGTACTGGTATGTTCCGACTCCAAAATATCAGGCAGCTTATCACCGACTGTATCTCCAATTTCCTTGATGAACTCAGCGGAGGTAAAAAGCATGCAGCCTTTTTGGAATGTCCGTCTCGTCAATATTGAATCGATGACGTTACATCCTCGGAACGGCCGCCGCGGAAATCTTTCGCCTTGAGACAACTGTCCTTCTCCGCGAACGTGCTCTAGTGCAAGAACTTTGACATTCAAATATTGTTCATTGACAAGGAGCTTGGCCATATCAGCTTCCTTGCTGTTCCATTCTGATTGCAGAACTTCGCTCTTGAATGTCGACCAATCACCGGGATTCGGCGTTGTAGAGATATCATGAAAAGCGCAAAACATCTTGATGGTAGCCATCAAGCATCCGCGGCCAGAATTATTAGGACCTCTAATAAAAAGAGTCTTTCCGCGATCCATGCTTTGGAATAGAGAGTAGCGGCTACGACCCGGCGTAGGATCGTTCTGAATGATCTTGAAACAAAATTCATAAAGCGCTTTTATGGCACATGCTTTTTGAATTTTAATCAGGTTGCGGAAAATGCCATTACCGCCCCCAACGAACAAGCCGGGATTCCAATCCTTCAAAGTCCATCCATTCAAAAAATCTGGATGAACAGTCAATCTCCCCTGCTCGTAAGCACCAATCTCCCAATCACATGTACAGCGAGTGATGACAACAATGCCGTTTTCAAGTTTATTCTTCGGCTCGCCGCATTTGTCGCAGAATCTTGGTTTGAAGTCTAGCATTTGGGTTTTCTCTTCAACAAATCCTTGAGGAAGCGCCTGTTACCAAAGAGGATGCTGTCGCATGCCTCATGAGCATGTTTTTCGCACAAATGGAACTCTTCGCGACGCCCCCTTGGTGCTTCAAACTTTCTGTCAATCCAAATCGAAATTGATGTTGCCTCTTCGAGACAACATTCGCACTTACTCGCTGGCATGATCTACCTTTCGGTCTGATAATTGGCCAAAAAGCTGATCAATTCTCGCTTTCGCCTGAATTCGCTGTTTATTATGTTGCCGGATTGCAAGCGCTCTCTTTCCGATTTCCTCGATGGACATCGCATGCTCATTGCCGGTCCTGATCTTGCAATTGTTCGCCGGGTCTTGCATGTATTCGTTTCTGATCGCCGACTCGTTCTCCCAAACCTTGGCGTTGGCTTCCATAAGATCCGCCATGGCGGAAATGAATGTCAAGGACGCCATCTTGGACATTTCACCGGGCCGCGGAACCGTCGAGTTGCTTGCGAGAAGAGTAATTATTTCTTTGTCGTACTCCGCGAGTTCTCTTCTGGCCGTCTCATCATACCGCGCCTTCATCTTGAGGATTGTCCACCGATCCAGTACTTCCGACACTTTCATTTGCATGTGCTTCAAACTCCTTTATATGATCTATGAACTTGTTCAAATAATCCGGGTGCATTGAAATATTCCACATTTCATGGATGTACTCAAATGAACTACCCAGCCGCTAAAGACGGCTGGGTTTCCGATAACGGACTCCCATCGCCTTTTGAACAGCCAGATTTCCGAGCCAATCGGCTGCCTACTACCTTTTGAGTAGCAGGTCTTACACCAAGAC
>Ga0163152_10002174_pt1 | contig 28724 bp, 30 predicted proteins | sample OliLakLV19MP8IB2_FD_148635 | JGI IMG/M metagenome (GOLD analysis project Ga0163152, IMG submission 148635) | Freshwater microbial mat bacterial communities from Lake Vanda, McMurdo Dry Valleys, Antarctica - Oligotrophic Lake LV.19.MP8.IB-2 | ecosystem: Environmental > Aquatic > Freshwater >...
GCATGCAAGCAGAGGCGCGGCGGGTTTGATCAACGGAGTAAACGAGACTGGGATGGTTTCGGCAAGCGCTTTTTTCATCAGTGCGGTCACGCGGCGAACTGGTTCAGGCTCACATAATCCTTGATGCTGCTGCGCGCCGTCCACCTGCGACGTGACCTGCACGGCGAAGTCGGACTGGTATTTGCCGGGGAACATGCGGTCGGCCATGTCGTTGAGAATCTGCGCGAGCTTGGCCGCGTGATCCTGGCTGACAGCAAAGACAATGGACTTGCCGACCTCGCCGCTGATGGGATCGCGCAGGGCGTTTTCGAGAAAGGTTTTGCACCTCGATGAAGCGCGGACGTTCGGATTCGTTTTTCCACGCAGCTTCAGAGGCGTAATGCGGGCGCTGCGTCAGGGATACAAATCAAGATATGAATCGTTCTTTCCAGGTGCTCGCAGGTTTGATCCTGCTGGGAATTCTCTCTATAGCCGGTTTTATTGCGATAATTGAGATCTTGTGGGCACGCTCCAACCGGCAGGTTCGGGAGATCGTCGCCGTCTTACCCTCTGGAACAAGTTTTTCAGCCGCAACAAATCGACTTGGAAAACCCGGACAATCATTGACCAATGAAATCGACATCCGGGTGTTCGGAACAAGCAAAGACGAGGAGCTGATCACAAACTCGATTCTCCACACGTTCGGCCACACAGGTCCTCCTTATCGTTGGATTATTATTTACACCGATAAGGCGTCGGAGAAGGTTTTACATGCGGATTTCAAAGACCTGTAAACTTCCAAATGACCATTCAAACCCGGCTGATTGAGACCGTTCAAAATCCGAAGCTCACTGCATCAAAAGCCGCTCGAAAGGTCTGCCGACTGACGCGAGCAGCCCGGGAGATGATCCAACTTAAACTGGGACTAAATACCTATGACCAAGGCGAACCGGAAGATTTCATCGAGTCGAACGGACAATCTTTCCAGACTTTTCTCAGCCTAAAAAATTGTCCTCTATGGAACCAGACCGCTTTGGATTTGATTCGTTCCTCAATTCCCTCGAACGAGCGTGAAAACATCCTGCGGGCGGCGGCCCAAGTCCGGCGGCATGATTTCGATCTGCTAGGCTCGGAGCCATGCCATGTCGGCACCGGAAAAATTTCAGATGGCTACGAAAACATCGACTGGCATCTTGATTTTTGTCACCAGACCCGATGGTCGGGAGAGGTTCATCACCACTTCCTGAAAGCTGTACGCAACGATGGGTCAGACATCAAATATGTCTGGGAACTTTCACGCCTTCAGCATCTGATCACGCTTGGCCAGGCTTACATTTTGACCGGGGACGATTCCTTCGCCGTAGAATACAAACTTCAGGTCTTGGATTGGCTGGCGGCCAACCCCGTCGCGGCCGGACCGAACTGGCTTTGCTGCATGGACGTGGCGATACGGGCTGCAAACCTTTCATTGAGTTTTTTCCTGTTTCAGGGTTCCAAGGTGTTGGGGGACCAGTTTGCTGGCCGGCTTCTCGTCTCCCTTGGAAGACACTGTGATTTTATCGTTCATCATCTGGAGTGCTCCGGAGAACAGAACGGCAATCATTATCTGGCGGACCTTGCAGAACTCCATGTGGTTTGTTCCCTGTTCCCGGAGTTTAAACAGGCCGATCAATGGCTGATTTTTTCACAATGTGAGCTGGAACGGGAAATGCAAAAACAGGTGCACCCCGACGGGACCGGTTTCGAGGATTCAACCTGCTATCACCGACTGGTGCTTGAACTTTTTTTTATCCTGCGTTCCTGGGAGCGCTGACCGGCAGACGATTTTCCCATAAGTATTTGAAACGGCTTGAAGCCATGTTTTCGGTTCTCAGTCTATTGATCAAACCGGACGGAAGAGTCAACCAGGTCGGCGACAATGATAACGGGCGTTTTTTCATTTTTTCGCCCGGCAACGATCCAGTGTGTCAAAGCCACATGCCAGGGCTAGGAGCCTGTTTTTTTAAAAACGCCGGACTCCTCATCCCATCCACCACATTTTCAGAATCCCGCTGGGTGTTTCCAGAAACCGCGCAAAGCATGGAAAGCCGCTTTCAGGCAGCTCCGACTACAGCCTCGGGGGCTTGCGCTGACGCCGGCTGGTATGTTTTCCAGAATGATCAGATCCACGTCCAAATCGTTTGCGGAAACAAAGGCAAAAAATCGAGTGGTCATGCACACAACGACAAGCTCTCATTTTGTCTCCAGGTTGGGGGCGATGACATTTTGGTCGATCCGGGAACCTATTTTTACACCTCCAACCTTGAGGCAAGAAACCGGTTCCGAAAGACTTCAAGCCACAACACCGTGGTGGTGGATGGGAAGGAACAGAATCCGTTTTTGCCAGGAGCGCATTTTGCCTTGCCAGAAAGAACCAGAGCGGAAGTTCTACAATGGAAAATTGACGAGAACGGTTTTGAGTTCGAAGGCTCTCATCGAGGTTACTCGCCCATCTTGCATCACCGGAGAATTTTGTATTCCTCCAGCAAAAAAGTGATGACCATCCACGACCGGTTCGAAGGAGTAAAGAAGCCGGGCAAGTTTGAAATTGTTTTTCAGCTCGCCCCCGGAATTCAATTACTTCAGGAAGAGAACGCATTTCTTATTCAGGGACAAAGTGGAAACTCTTCACTCCGCATCGTTTCAACAGCGGCTTCGGAGATTCAAGCCAGCGAATTTTCCCCCTCCTACGGCCTGTTACTGCCGAGCCGGAAAATCGTCTTTAAGCGTGAAGAGTCCCGGGACTTTACGCATGAAACAGTAATACTGCTGAACTCATGAGAGGCGAGCAGGGTAAGAAGAGTGATATTTCGCTATTTGATTCCGCCAGACAGCCGGTGATTCCGAAGGGCATCGACAAAATCCAACACAACCTTCCCAGAGATCGCACCTGGTTTGATTTTCTTAAATTCTTTGTGCGCAACCAGGAAAACCAATATGTCAGCTTTATCCATGGCCTCTTCAAGACCGACAAACACAATATTTTTTTTGCCAGCAATCTCATCGGGAAGAAATTCCAGGTTCGGTTCTACAACTATTAATTGGTGGATTCTTCCGTCCCGCGCCAAACCCCGGACCACTTGAATCGCCGCGCTTCCCCTCACGTCGTCAATGTCAGGTTTGAATGCCAGCCCGAAACAGGCGACCACAGGTTTGTTCAGTCCTGCAAGTGTCTCGCCGATTTTTTGCAGGACCATCGACGGTTTCCTGTCATTGGTCTGACGCGCGGTCCGCATCAGAACCGTGCTGTCCGGCGAGCTCGAAATCAGGAACCATGGATCCACCGCGATACAATGTCCGCCGACCCCGGTTCCGGGCTGCAATATCTCGACACGCGGATGGCGGTTGGCAAGTTCTATCACCTCCCAGACATTGATGTTCATCTGATCGCACAAAACAGAAAGTTCATTGGCAAAGGCGATGTTGATGTCACGGAAGGCGTTTTCCGAAAGTTTAACCATCTCCGCAATTCTGGCGTGTGTGGCGAAACAACGTCCCTTCACAAAACCTTGATATAATGCACAGGCGCGGGTTGAGCATTCCGGGGTGAGCCCCCCAATGACACGGTCATTCTCCACCAGTTCCCGCAACGCCTGGCCGGGCAAAACCCGTTCGGGACAATAGGCGATAAAAACCCGTTGACCGCTTTCCGGTTTTGCGCCAGGAAAAACCAAATCTGGTCGTGCTTTCCTGAGCCACCGAAGGACTTTTTCAGTCGTCCCGACCGGACTGGTGGATTCCAGGACGACAAGGTTGCCAGGATCCAGAACAGAGGCGATCTCCATCACGGCAGATTTCACATACGAAAGGTCGGGCATCCGATTTCGGCCCAAGGGCGTGGGAACAGCGATCAAAAAAGCATCGGCTTTTTCAATTTTTGTCGTCGCCCTCAAACGCCCCAGGCGCACAGCGGACCTGACGGAACTGTTGAGCCGCGGCTCGACAGCATGAATCCGGCCCTCGTTGATCGACTCAACAACCTCAGGGTTGATGTCCACCCCGACCACTCTGACGCCACGACTGGCAATGATCACCGCTGTGGGCAAACCGACATAGCCCAGGCCCATGACGCAGATTTTTTTAAATTTTTCAAACATCCTTGATACATCGAAGGCGGGGTCCCTGGTCTTTGAGAATCGCCAGGATACGCGCCGAAGCCTGACCGTCTCCGTAGGCGAGATGAACCCTTGACATCTCCCGGTAGCGCAAATCATCACTCATCAACATCTCTGTTTCCATGACAATTTTTTCCGGATCGATTCCAACCAGCCGCACAGTCCCCTCTTCAATCCCCTCAGGTCTTTCGGTGTTCGCTCTCATCACCAGCACCGGCTTGCCTAACGCTGGTGCCTCCTCCTGAATCTCGCCTGAATCGGTGAGAATGAGCTTCGCTTTCGACATGAGAAAAACAAAGGCAGGATATTCCAACGGTGCGATGAGATGAATGTTGGAAAAATTTCCGAGCAAGCTTCTCAGGGGTTCGCGAATGTTCGGATTCAGGTGAACCGGACAGACAATATGCCAGTCAGGATGTCTCCGGGCCAGGATGCTCAACCCAAGACAGATTCCCTCCAGGCCTTTGCCAAAATTCTCGCGTCGGTGGACCGTTACCAGGATGAACGGTTTACCGGCGAAAATGACAGGCGCAGCTGATCCGAATTCTTTTTCCCAGCGAACGCCGCCCTTAACCCGGTCGCGCATCCAGAAAAGGGCGTCTATCACAGTGTTTCCCGTAACCCAGATCCGGCTGGGATCGATTCCTTCGGTCAAAAGGTTTTCACGACATTTCGAGGTGGGGGCGAAATGGTACTGGCTGATGCGTGAAACTAGAGCCCGGTTTCCCTCCTCAGGGAAAGGTGCATCAAGACAAAACGTCCGGTGCCCGGCCTCGATGTGGGTCACCGGTACTTTAAGGTAAAAACCAGCCAAGGCTCCCGCGAGCGCAGTGGTGGTGTCGCCCTGAACCAGAACCAGGTCCGGGCGTTCATCTTGAATCACTTTTCGGAGACCAAGGAGCACCCGGGCGGTCACATCAAAAAGATCCTGGCCGGATTGCATGACGGCTAGGTCGTGGTGGGGTTCGATTTCGAAAATTCCCAGAATCTGGTTCAACATCTCGCGATGCTGGCCCGTGACACAAACGCGCGGATTAAAGACTTCGTCCTCCCGCATGGCACGTATGAGCGGAGCCATTTTAACGGCCTCCGGTCGGGTTCCAAAAACTAATAAAACGCGCATAAAGGAGGGCTGGTCTCAGGGGTAAATCCCCGAACAAAACTTAAAATGCAAAAGGAATTATTTTCGCAGGTTTGACCCTGTCGCTCACCGGCTTGATCGATGAAAAAATCAAATGGAAGAAGGTCATGTGGTGGTCTTCCTCCGTGAAGTCCAGCGTTTCAACCTCTCCCCAAACTTGTCCAGAAAGACATAAACCACAGGGATTACGTACAGGGTTAGAATGGTGCTGCTGATCATCCCTCCCACCACCGCGACTCCCATCGGACGCCGGCTCTCGGCCCCCGCGCCAAAACCGATGGCAATCGGCAGTATCCCTGCAATGGTGGCAAGGGCTGTCATGAGAATGGGACGCAACCGCACCAGTCCGGCCTCCCTCATGGCCGCTTCGGCCTGCAAACCTGCACGTCGCCGTTGATTGGCGTATTCAACCAACAGAATGGAATTTTTCGTCACCAACCCGATCAGCAGGATCAACCCGATCTGGCTGAACAGATTGATGTTCATGGCTGAGAAGTGAGGAAGAATACCGGCTTTGTTCAAATAGGAAAGAACCAGGAGCAGTCCGAAAGCTCCCACAGCCGCAAGGGGCACGGCCAGGATGACGGTCAGAGGATGGAGCAGACTCTCGAATTGTGCGGCGAGTAACATGTAAACGATGACAATCGCCAGTATCAACACGTACCAAACTTCATAACTCGCCTCGTTCAGATCGCGTGACTCCCCCGACCAGGTGTAGCTGTAACCAGCCGGCAAATTTGTGCTCAGAATCTGACTGACCCTCTCCATGGCGGTCCCCATCGGAATACCCGCCGGAGTCCCGCTGATGGTGGAACTGCGAAGGCGTCCGTAGTGTTCGATGACGTTTGGAGCAGCTCCCGAATCGTGGGAAATCACGCTGCTAAGCTGGATCAGCTGATCGGATTGGTTTCGAACATAAATTCGGTTCAAATCTTCGGGCACCATCCGTGAGCCCCTCTTCAACTGCGCGATGACTTCATACTCCTTCCCTTCAACCTTGATCCGGCTCAGATCGAGGCCGCCAAACAGAATTCGCAAGGTCCTGGAGATGCTTTCAACCGTTATTCCAAGCGCGGCCGCGCGGTCACGATCTATGGAGACACGGAGTTCAGGCTTGTTTACTTCAAAGGACGAACGGACATTCAGCAGGAACCCTTCCCGCCTCAGCAGATTCGAAAGTTCAGCACTGTAATTATTCAGGCTTTCCAGGTCCTGGCACTGCAGGACGAGCTGAAAGGGCGATCCAAAACTTCGTCCGATGGCTTTGGGAATCTGAGGTATCACCAGCGCCCCTTCGATTTCGCTCATGAGCCGTGCGCGCAGACCGGTCGGACCGTTCACGATTTCTTGCACCGTTCGGTCACGTTTTTCCTTGAGACGCAAAAACACGATGCCGCTGTTCGCAGCGCCCGGACCGGAAAATCCCGGTGCCACAACCGCTCCAAACCCGGCCACCTCCGGAATGCTAGCCAGGACTTTTTCCGTTTTGGCCACCATGCGGTCTGTGTATTCAAAAGAAGAACCCTCGGGCGCGATCACAAAAGCCAGGAGGCGACCCTTGTCTTCCTCCGGCAAAAACTCTTTCTCCAGCAGCGAATAGAACCAGACCATGACGGCAAGGCTCAGCAGAGTTAGAAACAGGACCACCGCACCGTGTCCCAGCGCCCAGTTCAAAGTTTTCCCGTAGGCCCGGGTGACGGCGGCGATGCGGCCTTCGAAAAAAAGCGAGAGCCTGCTTTTCGATGCCTGATGAACCGGCCTGAGAATCCGGCTCGCCATCATGGGTGAAAGTGAGAGGGCGACGAAGGCCGAGATGAGGACGGACCCTGAGACCGCCACCGCAAATTCGATGAACAGCTGGCCGGTGGCGCTTTTTTGAAAAGCCAGCGGGGTGAAAACCGCGACCAGAGAAAATGTAATGGCGAGAATGGCAAATCCAATTTCTTCCATCGCCTTGTAAGAAGCCTTGAGAGGGGACATCCCCTCCTCGATGTGCCGGTGGATGGCCTCCAGAACCACGATGGCATCATCGACCACGACCCCGATGGCCAGAACCAGCGCCAGCAGGGTGAGAATGTTCACCGAATAACCGAGCCAGTTCAGAATTGCAAATGTTCCAATGATCGAGATCGGAATGGCCACGCTGGGAATCAAGGTGGAGCGCAGATCCGAAAGGAAAACGTAAATGACGATGACCACGAGAAAAAAGGCAATGGCCAGCGTGATCCAAACTTCCTCGGTGGCTTTCTGTATGTAGGTTGACTCGTCATAGTTGATCACTGATTCCACCCCGAAAGGCAGGGATGTTTTTAAATCCAGGAGTTCCTTCTTGATGCCTTGCGCCACTTGGATGGTATTGGCCTTCGACTGCTTGACCACGCCGAGGAAAATGCATTTTTTCGAATTGACCCGGGCTGCGGTCCGTTCGTTCTCCACTCCATCCAACGCCTCGCCTACATCCTGCAACCGGACGATGTCAGCCCCCTGATTTTTGATGATGAGGCGGTTAAACTCCCCGGCGGACTTGAGCTGACCCCGGGTTTGAATGGTCATTTCACGGTCGAGGTTTTCCAGGCGGCCACTCGGCAACTCGACGTTCTGCTCGAACAAAGCCTTTTGCACATCCAGCACAGTGATCTGGCGGGCGGCCATTTTTTCAGAATCGAGCCATAACCGGACGGCGTAACGTTGTTCCCCCCCGATAACAATGGATGAAACCCCGCTGACAGTCTGCAATCTGTTTTTAATCTGCTTCTCCGCCATGGTGGTCAATTCGAGCGGGGAATGGAGGTCACTGAAAAGCCCGATCCACATCACAGGGTTGGCGTCGGCGTCCTGTTTGGAAATCAACGGTTCCTTGATCGATTCTGGCAGCAACGCCCTCACGCGGCTGACACGGTCCCGCACATCTTGCGCCGCGTTGTCGATGTTCCGTGCAACCTCAAACTCAATGGTGATGTTGCTCACCTGTTCCCGGCTTTGGGACGTCAACGACTTGATTCCCGGGATGGTGTTTAAAACCTCTTCCATCCTTTCGGTGACCTCGGTTTCAACGACCTGGGCGCTGGCGCCAGGATAAACAGTGGAGACGCTGACAATGGGAGGGTCGATGTCGGGGAGTTCCCGGACCGGCAGCTGACGCAACGAAATGAGTCCGAACAGAAGCAGGGCCAGGCTCATCATCGAGGCGAGCACCGGGCGTTGTATGCTGATCCTGGAGATGATCATTCCAATTTCAAACTGATCTAGTTTTCACTTTGGATCCCGGCCCGACTTTTTGCGAACCCTCGGTAATGACCTTCTCCCCGGCCTTGAGTCCTTCGATGACATGGATCTTGCCCGCAATGCGGCTCCCCAGTTTCACCTTCCGGACTTGCACGGTTTCGTCGGCCCCGACCACGTAAACGGTGCCGGCGCTGTTGTCGGAAAGGCGTATCAGGGCCGACTCTGGTATCATCAAAGCCGATTCATCCACCTTCAGGGTCAGGTTCAGATTGGCAAACATTCCGGGACGCAAAAGTCCTGCTTTATTTGGAATGCGGGCTTTGACCAGCACGGTCCTGAGAACGGGATCGACAGCCGGCGCGACGAAATAAACTTCTCCCACGAACCGGTTGGTGCCGTAGGAAGCCACTAAAGTTTCAATGGTCTGCCCGATCGAAAGCCGGTCGAGGAACCGCTCAGGAACCTTGAACTCGACCTTGATCGGGTCAAGGGCCACGAGCCAGGTAAGGATCGAGCTTTTTGAAATCACCTGTCCGGGCGAAACGGTCCGCGAACCGACAATGCCGGCGAAAGGCGCGATGATCGAAGCATCGCGCAGCTGGCGTTTCAGCAGATCCAGTCCGGCTTGGTCGCTCTGGAACTTGGCAGCGGCCTGGTTCAATTCGTGTTGGGAGATCAATGATTCCTTCATCAACCCCATGTTCCGCTCATAGGTCGATTTGCTCAGCCGGAAACCTGCTTCAGCCTCGGCTAGGGCGGCGGAAAGCTTGACCTTGTCCAGCTCCATCAAGACCTCCCCACGGGCCACGTTTTTCCCCTCCTCGAACAAGACCTTGTCTATCACGCCATCAATTTCAGATTTGATTTCGATGCTTTCATCTGCGAGGAGGTTTCCAACCAGGGAGAGGTTCTCAGCCAGACGTTCCACAATCGCAGCCGCCACCAAAACTGGAACTGCCGGCGGAGCTTTTGGAGCGCTTACAGCCTGCTCTTTGCAGGCTCCAAAAACCACAAACAGCGGGAGCAAAATCAGTAGTTTGAACATACCTGGTCTATTTCGGGAACCGCACCGTAATATTGTGCGGAACATCAGTCAAACAATTGTCGATTTCTTGGAGTTTGAAGATTGAAACCGCTGTGCATTCTACTTAGTGTTCCGACCACGAGCTGTTCGCCCGCCTGTGTTGTCGGCATCCGAAAGCGGTGATCGGTCGTGAACGGTCACTTGTCAGATGAATCTATGAAATATTCTTTAAGGTCCTGCTTTGCCCTGCTGGCCTGCCTCGGGATGATCAGCTGCAAACCCGCTGCTCAAAACAATGACGAAATACGAATCGGTGAGTTTGCCTCTCTGACAGGAAAAGAGGCGGCATTCGGTACCGAGTCCCACAAGGGAACACAAATGGCCATTGATCAGATCAATGCCGCCGGAGGTGTGCTGGGCAAACAGATCAAACTCATCGTCGAGGACAACCAGTCCAAGAAAGGCGAGTCCGCCATCATCGCCCGGAAGCTGATCTCGCGCGACAAAGTTGTGGCGCTGCTGGGAGAAGTCGCCTCCGGCCGATCACTCGAAGCCGCCTCGGTATGCCAGCAGAATTCGATTCCGCAGGTGTCTCCTTCCTCCACCAATCCCAAGGTGACCGAAACAGGAAATTATATTTTCCGGGTTTGTTTCATCGATCCATTTCAAGGCACGGTCATGGCCCAGTTTGTAAAATCGTTGAACATTCGAAAAATCGCCATGCTGACAGATTCCGGAGCAGCCTACAGCGTAGGGCTGGGAGAATTCTTTCGAACAAAATTCCTGGCAGATGGAGGGGAACTGGTCCTGGACCAGAAATACAACAGCGGTGACAAGGATTTTAAAGCCCAGCTCACAGCCATCAAAGCGGCCAATGCGGAAGCCATCTTTATTCCGGGTTATTACACCGAGGTCGGGCTCATCGCCAGGCAGTCCAGACAGCTTGGATTGAACATACCAATGTTTGGCGGTGACGGATGGGAAGCCCCGGAGCTGGTTCAAATTGGCGGGGATGCGCTTGAGGGTTCCTATTTCTCGACTCATTATTCGCCTGAGGATAAATCCACTTTGATACAGAATTTCGTCAGCCAGTTCCGGGCCAAATACAACAACCAGACCCCCGACGCCATGGCGGCGCTAGGTTATGATTCCGCCCAAATTCTGGTGGACGCCATCCGCCGAGCTGGATCGGTGGAACCTGACAAAATCAGAGCTGCACTGGCCTCCACCAAGGATTACAAGGCCGTGACAGGGATCATCACAATTGATGAGAACCGGAACGCCTCGAAACCAGCAGTGGTTCTGACGGTCAAAGGTGGCAAATACCAATACGTCCAGACCGTGGCCCCGTAGGTTCTTCCTTCAACTTTTATCCTGTGATTCATTGAGCGAATTCCTCCAGCAAGTCATCAACGGAATTTCTCTCGGATCGGTTTACGCCCTTCTGGCCCTGGGTTACACCATGGTGTACGGCGTTCTGCGATTTATCAATTTTGCCCACAGCGACGTATTCATGGTCGGGTCTTACGTCGGTTTTTACCTCGGTCCGCTCCTGCCCCGGGAGACCATCCTCGGGGGACTTGTCTCTCTCGTTGCAGCCATGCTCGGGTGCGCCCTTCTGGGGATCTTGATCGAGCGGCTGGCCTACAAACCGCTCCGTCAAAAATCCAAACTCACGGTGCTCATCACCGCCATTGGAGTCTCGTTGCTAATCGAAAGCCTGGCCCAGAAATTCTTTGAAGCGCGGACCAAACCATTCCCTCCCATCTTTCCGGTGAGGACCCTCAACATTGGGGAGCTCTCCATTTCGACCACCCAACTGATCATCATTGCCATCACCGTCATCCTGTTGTTCGGGTTGCACTACGTGGTTCATAAAACCAAGGTCGGAACCGCCATGAGGGCGGCCGCGCACAACCTCGAAGCCGCCTCGCTCGTTGGAATCAACACCAACGGAATCATCACGTTCACCTTTGCCCTGGGCTCGGCACTCGCTGGTGCGGGCGGAATCCTTTATTCAGTGAACTACGGCTCAGTGGATCCGTTGATGGGGGTAATGCCAGGGCTCAAGGCGTTCATAGCCGCGGTGTTGGGCGGCATCGGTCATATTCCCGGGGCGGCGTTGGGGGGTCTGCTGCTCGGACTAATCGAAACGTTTCTCAAGGGCAGCCGGTTCTCGACCTACACCGACGCCGCCGCGTTCGCCATCCTCATCCTCATGCTGCTTTTCAGACCCGCCGGGATGTTGGGGAAGGAAAAGACAGAAAAAGTCTAGTGAAACCGAAACTACTACTACTGACTTTTTTGCTGGCAGCTTTCGGATTGCAGATTTTTTCCTCCCGACTCGATTCCTACGTGGTCGGAATAGTGATCAAGGTTGGAATCACCATTGTCCTGGCGGTGAGCCTGAATTTGATCAACGGACATACGGGGCAGTTTTCCCTCGGACACGCCGGTTTCATGGCGGTGGGAGCGTACACCTGCGCCTCCTTCTCAATGAAAATCGGATCACAGGCAAACGACGCCTTCGGTTTTTTAAGCCCTGTTTTGCGATTGAACATTTCCTTTTTTATCTTCCTGCTCGCAGGAGGCCTGACCGCAGCCATCGCCGGTCTGCTGGTAGGATTGCCATCGCTCCGACTCAAAGGGGATTACCTCGCGATTGTCACGCTTGGTTTTGGAGAAATCATCCGTGTCATCGTCATCAACACTCCAAGCCTGGGAGGCGCGCTTGGCCTGACCAATATTCCGGCTCACACCAACATTTTTTGGAGCCTGGCTTTCGCCGCGCTCACCGTCTATGTGGTGGGTGCCGCAGTTCATTCAACCTACGGACGCGGTTTCATCGCCGTTCACGACGACGAAATCGCCGCCGAGGCCACCGGGATCAACCCCACCAGATTCAAAATCCGGGCTTTCGTCATCGGCGCTTTTTTTGCCGGGGTCGCAGGAGGACTCGGAGCGCATTTCGACCAGAACATCAATCCTGAAGAGTTTGGTTTCATGAGATCCATTGAATTGGTCGTCATCGTGATCTTGGGGGGAATGGGAAAAAATGTCGGAGTGATCCTGGCAGCCATACTATTGACGGTGCTGCCGGAATACCTGAGGGCGTTTAATGAATACCGGAACATCACCTACTCCGCACTTCTGATTCTTTTAATGCTTCTTTGCCCGCAAGGATTCGCCCAGATTTGGAGCGGAATACTGACCGGATTCAAGAAACTCTGTAAAAAATGACCCAACCCCAGCCTATTTTGCAATTGGAAGAATGCACCATCAGGTTCGGAGGCTTGACAGCGGTGTCGAAACTCAGCTTCAGCATTGGTTCCAGGGAGCTTGTGGGGCTGATCGGCCCGAACGGGGCGGGCAAAACCACGGTGTTTAATTTCGTCACCGGCGTCTATCAGCCTTGCGAGGGCAGGGTCACTTCCATGGGCATCCCGTTGCACCGAAAAAAACCCCATCAAATCACCCGCATGGGAATCGCCCGTACTTTTCAAAACATCCGGCTTTTTCCCTCTTTGAGTGTCTTTGACAACGTTAGAGCGGCGTTTCAACGGAGGCTTAAGGGAGGACTCTTACGAACTCTCTGGCGTGGTAAAAGCTTTCACGAAGAGGAGGCAAAGGTGGCGGCTGAAGTGATGGATTTGCTGAACATTTTCGGTTTGGAACAGGTGGCTCACCAACCTTCGAAAAGCCTCCCCTATGGCGCGCAACGTCGCCTGGAAATTGTGCGCGCCCTCGCAACCAAGCCGAGGCTGCTGTTGCTGGACGAGCCGGCGGCCGGGATGAATCCCACAGAGAAAACGGAACTTATCAAGCTAATCCGGTTTATTGAAGATCGATTTGAATTGAGCGTGCTGCTCGTTGAACACGACATGAAAGTGGTGATGGGAATTTGCGAGAGAATACTGGTCCTGGATCACGGAGTCCTTATTGCCGAAGGGAAACCGGAAACCATCAAATGCGATCCCAAGGTAGTGGAAGCTTATCTGGGGCATAAATGCTGAGACAAACAGTTATGCTTGAGGTGAAAAATTTGCAGGTTCGGTATGGTGGGGTCACCGCTGTGCAGTCCGTATCCATCCGGGTTATGCCTCAAACCATTGTCACCTTGATCGGAGCCAACGGGGCGGGAAAAACCACAACTTTGAAGGCCATTTCCGGACTGTTGAAATATGGAGGTGAAGTTTTGTTCGAGGGCAAACCGCTGAACAATCTCGCCCCTCATCAAATCGTCAAACGCGGGCTTTGCCACGTGCCCGAGGGGCGACTAATTTTTGCCAACCTCACGGTCCTGGAAAACCTCATGATGGGCGCCTACCTTCAGCAATCCAAAACAGTCATCCAACAACAGCTGGAACATGTTTTTTCCATTTTTCCGAGGCTTAAGGAACGGTTGCCTCAGATCGGGGGAACGTTGTCTGGGGGCGAACAACAGATGCTGGCCATCGGTCGGGCGTTGATGAGCAAGCCGAAATTTCTCATGCTGGATGAACCTTCACTTGGAATCGCACCGATTCTGGTCCGGACCATTTTTGAAAAAATCAAGGAAATCAACCGTTTAGAAAAAATCGCCATCCTGCTGGTGGAACAAAACGCCAACCTGGCGCTGGAGGTTTCACAGTACGGCTACGTTCTGGAAACGGGGAAAATAATCCTGGAAGGCACCTCGGAAAGTTTGAGGACAAACGAAGGGGTCAAGGCAGCCTATCTGGGTGGCTGAACTCTATTCAGGCTTGAGGATGTGATTGTTGAGGTTCGGCTCCTTGGAAACTCCCACCACGCTCTGAAGCCCTTTCCGGCTGAGCCTCAAAACGCTGCCGTCGCCGCCGGCCACATTTCCATATTTGACGTGAAGGCTTTTTTCCCAGCCGATGGAGGAGAGTGGTTTATTGGCGTCAAGTGAGGTGGCTACGATGTTCCCACCGTAAGCACAGGGATCACTTTCCCGGGTGCCAATCACGTTGCGATCCCCAGCCAGCAACGAAAGCGAAAGAGTTTCATCCGCGTCAGTTCCCGCAAAATAGCTGAGCGAACTGTTCTTCAGACGTTGAAAACCTCCCGGACGATTCTCCCAGCTGGTGGCGGTTTTCATCTTTCGTTCCTTGTCCGAGGGGCATCGAAAGACTTTCGGGGTGACTATCTCGTCAGAAATCTTCGAATAATGCTGCCAAGCGGACTGCAATCCTTTGCTGCCACCCTCGCTGGTGGGAACGCGCCAAGGATAGTTGGCATTGTTTTCATGGGCGAAAATTCGAAATGCGTAGCCAATCTGCTTGAGATTATTGATGCAAACGGTGGCTTCACCACGACGGCGCACCTGTCCCAGGGCAGGGACCAGCAAAGAGGAGAGTATCGCTACGATGACGATCACCAGGAGCAATTCGATTATGGTAAAACCACTGCAATTACTTCTAATTGCCGCTCGGCCTTTGAATTGTGTAGGCGTTCGCACGAAATCGGGTTGGTTGAAATTCACACTAAACTTTGCCTGGAATTCGTCAACAAAAGTCTTGCGACCAGAGCTCCATTACCTCCATTACTCTCATTCCCGCAACTCTTCACGCTTTGGTGAGCTGGGCGAGCAATTCATTCATTTCTGCCAGCGGACCTTCGTGATTCTGTTGCAGCGCCAGATCCCTGCCCCGCTTGAATGCCTCAATCGCTGTTTCCTCTTGGCCCAAAGCAAGGTCACACCGTCCAATCAAGATCTGAACCACCATCCAATCGCTACGTTGAGACAGGGCTGTTTTAAAATGATCACGGGCTTCTGAGTATTTTCCCAGATCATAGAGCGCTTTGCCCAAGCTGAACCTTGCCAGTTCGTTGCCAGGGTATTGCTCCAGCAGTTTTTGGTATTTTTCAATCTGAGGTGACATAAATCCTCATCTGGGGCGGATGAGGATTTCCTCAACCACCGCCCTGCCAGGGAGTTCGATCACAAGCATGACACAATCCGCAATATCCTGCGGTTGCATCATCTTGTCTCGGGCCTCGCGCGGAGGCGGGGCCGGACGTTTTTCCAGCAACGGGGTGTCAATGTCTCCGGGAAAGATGGAACATGCCCGGACTCCCACGCCCCTTTCCTCCGCATTGATCGCTTGGGTAAGTCCGGCCATTCCAAACTTCGAAATCACATAACCGGGCCCGGCTTTGGGACTGGCCTGTTTTCCTGCGTCCGAGACAATATTGACGATGGTCCCTGATTTTCTCGCACGCATCTCAGGCAGAAAAGCCTGCACACAATAATAAGCGCCATTGAGATTGGTGTTGAGCATTTCGTGGTAATCTTCGAGGGAAAGAATCTCCAAGCTTCGACGCGGCGCGTTGGTCCCGGCGGCATTGACCAATACTTCGACATCCCCAAATTGGGTCAATATTCGCTTCCCTACTTCTCCCACCTTTGTGCTATCTCCAATATTGCAGGCAAAAGGATGGATGTTTTGTGAAATTTCCGGATACCGGTCGCGGGTGAACTCAAGATTCGAAGCGGTTCTTCCAAGAATGGCAACCTGCCAGCCCCTGAGGGCCAGGGTCCAGGCAACCGCCTGGCCGACGCCACTGCCTCCGCCTGTCACCACAGCTGATTTATTCATAGGGGGATGCGATCAGAGTTTGGGAAGTTCGATCCATCGGGATTCTTTGGAGGAAATGACAGCCGCGTCCATGATGGCCTGGGCGATCGCCCCTTCCTTGAACGAGGGAACTGCGGCCCTTCCGTTCCGGATGGCGTCGATGAACTCAAAATTTTGATCGTATCGAAAAGTCACGAGCGGATCTCCCGTGCCAGGATCGCGGGGTGAGCCCGGCCAGGTCCAAAACTCCTTTGGGATTGTTATCGATTCCAGCCCGGTACCGCCAGGTTTGCCGACTTGGAGCTGATTCCATCGTTCTGTCGAAAACACGTAACTCGCAGCGCTGCCATTGATTTCCAGATAATCCTGGCTCCTCCAGCTTTCATTCCGGCCCGTCGCCAGCTTTGAGCTTTCGAGCACTCCGGACGCGCCGTTTTCAAATTCAGCCAGGATCGCCACCCAGTCTTCAAGGTCGGAAACCTTGCCCTGCCTTGTCGGAAGCAGATTCTTCACCTGGGCCACCATGCGGTTCATCCGTCCCATCAACAACTGAGAAAAATCAATGCGATGAGAGAGCATATCTCCCAGTTCACCACTGCCGGCCAAGCTGGCAACCTGCCGCCAGCCAAGATAGCGGTCGCCCCAATCTTGCAGTCGGCAGCACCTGAAGTGGTAGGGAGTGCCGAGGTGACCCGCCTTCACCAGGCTGGCGAGGTAACGCATCGCGGGAACAAAACGATAGGTGAAAGCGGTCATATTGACCACTTTTGCCGCCACAGCCGCTTCATGCATCGACTTGGCTTCTGCAAAATTCATGGCGATCGGTTTTTCGCACAAAACATGTTTCCCATGCTTGATGGCCTCGAGGGCGATGGGTGCATGAGTGAAGTTTGGCGTGGCAATGATCACTGCATCCACGTCATCCCGGCTGACAATCTGTTTATAATCTGTGTTGGAGACGGTGATACCGGTCTGGGAAACCGCCTTTTGCAAAGTTCCCGCATCCGCGTCACAAAGCGCCACCACACGTGTGTCCGGACACATGGCCAGACCGGGGAGATGGTTTTGCAGTGTGATACCTCCACAGCCAATGAGAGCGATTCCTGTTTGATTCATGAGATTGAGATTTCGGAGTATGCGCTTTCGAAAATGAAACTCAAGAGCCGAGGGTTTGATTTTATTTTTTCATGCCGTTTTCACAACCCCGGGTTGCCATTCCTCAACTCCAGACTATTTTCCTTTGGGGCACGGTCCGCGCGCTTCATTAAAATGTTCATAAAATGGTGTTGAAGATTAATGGCGCTGCTCATTTAATCGTTGCCCTAAATCCGTGTGGATCGCAGAACAATCGTTGAGGGGATCGCGGGCTGGATGAATTTTGGCTCCAAAGCATCTGAATGAAATTTGGTAACAACAAAGAAGTTCGAATCCTTGTCGCCGAGGACAATGCGGTAAATCTGAAGGTCACCATGCTTCACCTCAAAAAGATTGGTTTCGAGGCCGATGCGGTGATGAATGGTCTGGAGGCGGTCCAGGCCACATTACAGAGCAATTACGACGTGATCCTGATGGACTGCCAGATGCCTGAGATGGATGGATACGAAGCCACCCGCCAGATCCGGCAGCGGGAAGCCCTTGGCAACGAACCACGCCATACCACCATCATCGCAGTGACCGCGAACGCAATGCCTGGAGATCGCGAAAAATGCCTGATGGCGGGCATGGACGATTTTGTCAGCAAACCGGTCCAGACCCAGAGCCTGAACTCGGCGTTGGAACGTTGTCTGAAGGTTTCAGGAACCACAGGCTGAATAAAGACCAACCCTGACGGAAAGATGGGATCGGCATCTATCCGCCAGACGCCCTGTTCTTCTTTCATTCTGTTCCTTTTAAAAAAACTTTTTCGCGGCCTGTTTGGATTTTAGTTTGTCAAAGTTTGCGTCCAGCACATAATCCCCTTTTCCTATGGTTAAGATCCTCTTGGTTGAAGACAACGAAATGAATCGAGACATGCTCTCCCGGCGGCTCGAACGGAAGGGTTATCATATCACAATCGCCGTGGATGGCGGGCAGGGTTTGGAAATGGCCAGGACAATCAACCCCGACCTTATCCTCATGGACATGAGCCTGCCGGTAATTGACGGATGGGAGGCCACCCGCCAACTCAAAAGCGCGGATAACACCAAGTGCATTCCAATCATCGGATTGACGGCACACGCCATGGCGGGTGACCGGGAAAAGTGCATCGAAGCTGGCTGCGATGATTACGACACCAAACCGGTTGAACTGCCCAGGTTGCTGGAAAAAATAGAGGGCCTGCTGGCAAAAAAGAACAGCCCCTCCACGTGAACCTGATTTAATATCGGTACCCATTCCCGTGCCATGTCTGAAAAGCCCGCCATTCCTCCGCAATACGACGTTCTGGCACAACTCCGGCACGAACTCCGGACGCCTCTAAACCAGATCATCGGTTACAGCGAAATGCTCGAGGAAGACGCGAGTTCCCAATCACGAGACAGCTTCAGCTCCGATCTCCGAAAAATCTTGATGGCGGCACGCGGTCTGACCGAACAGATCAATGAAACCCTGCAACACGGACGCTTTGATCCAGACAGCGATTTCTCCAAACTCCGCCACGACCTTCGGACACCGCTCAATCAGATCATCGGTTACAGCGAAATGCTCGAAGAGGAGTCGGTGGATCAAAACACCCCCGAGTTCATTCCCGACCTGGTGAAAATCCAGAAAGCAGCCCGGGCCTTGAACGAAGTGATCAACGAAAACCTTGTTCCCGGAAAACTTGGCATTTTTCTCTCGATCCCTTCCCCATACGAAAAGCCGAAGCCTGCCAGCACTGCCGGCATCGCTTCTGATGTTGGGGTCGAACCTTCCAAAGCCGAATCTGTTGCGGTGCACGGTCACCTGTTGGTGGTTGATGACAATGAGAACAACCGGGACATGCTCTCCCGCAGGCTGCTCAAAACCGGTTATACCGTAGAGGTCGCCGGGGATGGTGAAGAAGCGCTGGCCAAGGTAAAATCAAACAGTTTCGATCTGGTACTTCTCGACATCATGATGCCTGGCCTCGACGGTTACGCGGTTCTCACCCGGATGAAGACCGATGCCGCTCTCAGACACATCCCTGTCATCATGATTTCGGCATTGGGAGAAATCGAAAGCGTGGTGCGATGCATTGAAACCGGAGCCGAAGATTACCTTCCGAAACCATTTAACCCGACGCTTCTCAAAGCCCGCATCGGAGCCTGTCTGGAAAAAAAGCAGCTCCGCGACCAGGAACAAAAAACCTATCAGGCTCTGGTCGAAAGCCAAAAACATCTCGCAGCGGAACTCTCAGAGGCAGCCGAATATGTCCGGTCACTGCTCCCACCCAAGCTCGAATCCCCGATCAAAACTGACTGGCGCTTCGTTCCCTCAACCCAGCTTGGCGGCGATTCATTTGGTTATCATTGGCTGGATTCGGATCGGTTCGCCATGTATCTGCTGGATGTCTGCGGACACGGTGTGGGTGCCGCACTATTATCCATTTCCGCCATGAACGTCCTCAGATCCCAAAGTCTTCCCGCCACGGATTTCGGAAACCCGTCGGAGGTGCTCGGCGGTCTCAACGAGGCGTTTCAAATGGAAAACCAGAACAACATGTATTTCACCATCTGGTATGGGGTCTATTCCAAGAGCCAGAAGAAAATCTGTTTTTCCTCCGGCGGCCATCCGCCGTCGGTCTTATTGCCCCCGGGCCAACCGCCCCAACAGCTCAGAACTCAGGGGATGGTAATCGGAAGCCTGAGCGGTTTGAAGTTCAAGTCTTCTGAAGCGCACGTCCCGGCAGGCTCCAAACTTTTTATCTTTAGCGATGGGTCTTACGAGCTCACAAGGCCGGACGGCTCGATGGTCCAGCTCGAAACCTTCGTGGAAATCCTCAGCAACCTTGGCAAAAGATCCGGTTCGCTTGACGAGGTCATCACCACAGGCAGGGAGCTGCAAGGCAAGGACAATTTTGATGACGACTATTCCCTGGTCCAGATTCAGTTTTAGGTCGGCAGCTTTTTTGTGAACGGATCGAAGTTTTCTGTTTCGTCCTTCGAAAATTCTCCGAACCGGCATCAATCACTCTTTCAACTGAATCGCTCCTCCAGGCCGATAATAATCGTTCCTGAGCCAATCCACGATCAGATCGATGCTCTTGTGATTCAACTCGCCTTGAAACGCAGGCATCCGGTCGTTTTTTGCGCCGTAAAATCTTTCATGTTTCGGATTCAAAATAAATTCACGCAACCAAGTCTTCGACCCGTATCCGGTGAGATCTGGCGCCGTCGCGTCCTCATCCTTGTTTCGAAATTGATGGCAGTCGGTGCATTTCATGGAATTACTCGCAAGTTCGCGCCCTTCTTCAATGATTTTTGACTGCGTGGAATCCAGCTCCCGCTGCAATGGATGGCTGGCTTCAGCTGACACGGCCGCAACAACCTTGCGCAGATTATCTTTTTGTTCATCTGAATAAGCCGCGACCTCTCGCAGAACAAATTTGGCCATTTTACCATCCTTAAATTTTGTCCCGCCGAAAACCTGCGGACCAACGATATGTTCCGGATCAACAAATCTGGAAATCCATTCTCGCGTCCCCACTCCTTTCAGGTCTGGAGCGCTTTGTTTGTCCTTCACCAGCGACCCCGTGCCGTCGTGTCCGTCAAATCGATGACAGCTCGCACAGTTCTTGGCAAAAAGTTTGGGACCCTGGACCAGAGGATCCTCCCGCAAAAGCTGGGCCGCGCCGGTAATCGGAATCCCGTTCGAAGATTGCGCCAGTGTTCGGATGCGGTGGGCCTGGTAATCGGCATCCTTGACCGCCAGCAAATAAGAGGGATTGTTCCTGTCTTCTTCCTTGGCCAAGTAGGTCAGCAGTCCGGCACCGGCGAGCAATGCCCACATAAAACCGATGTTAAAACCGTGCCCCAGCCTCCAGCGGCCAATGATCGGCATCAAAAAGACAATGATAAGGAGGAGAGTGGGAATGATTATGGCACCCAAAACCTCGGTTCCGGCCGGGAAATATTTCAAGAACTGGAACAAAAAGAGAAAATACCATTCCGGCCGGGCGGCAGAATAGGACTCCGAAGGATCAGCTGGAGCACCCAGTTCCGCGCCGGAATTCCTGATGACAAGAAAAAGCACCGTGGCCAGAACAGCCAGGCAGGCTACAGCATCCTTGAGCACCTGGTCAGGCCAGAAATGTGCATCCTTCTTGCGGTAGGGTTGTTTGGCGGTTATCCCGTGGCGCCGGAAAAGGTAGATGTGCCCGACCAGGAGGACAATGATGCTCCCGGGCAAGACCCCGGCGTGAAGTGCAAAAAACCGGGTCAACGTATGATGCCCGTATTCATTCCCTCCGATGATTATTTTTTGAAGAGCCGGACCGATCACCGGAGAGATCCCGGCGATTTTTGTCGCCACCGTGGTGGCCCAGAAGCCTTTTTGGTCCCATGGAAGCAGATAACCGGTTAATGAAAGCCCCAGAACCAGCAGCAAGAGTAAGACTCCAAACCAGAAATTAACTTCGCGAGGCGCCTTGTAAGCGCCGTCGATCACCACCTGCATCAGGTGTAAAACCAGCAGCACGGTCATGATCTGTGCTGTGTAATGATGAATTCCCCGCAGCAGCCAGCCCCCGGTCATCTGGTTTTGAATGTAATAGACGCTCTCCCACGCCGTCTGCGAACTTGGGCTATAGGCCATCCAGAGGACAGTTCCGGTGATGAATTGAATGATCAGGGTAAATGTCAGGGTGCTGCCCCAGACATATCGCCATCGGGCTCCTCCGGGCACGTTCTCAAACAGCGCCTCATGAACCAGCTTCTTGTAGCCCGTCCTGTTGTCCAGCCAATCGGTGACGAATTTCATGCCTGGGGTATTTGCTCCCTTTCTCCCGATCTAAAATTTTGGAACTGCACCCAGACTTCACCATCGATCACCTGCACTTTCAAGCGATCCAACGGCCGGGGACTGGGACTCTTCGGGTCGTTTATTTTACCGTTGATCGCAAAGGTGCTGTTGTGGCACGGACACAGGAAAGAATTTTTTTCCGGCAAAAAATCAACGAAACAACCGGCGTGCGGACAGGCCACATTAAAAGCTTCGATGTGATTGTCTTCGGTCTTTCGCAGGTAAACCGCCCCTATGGGGATGGCTTCGTAGCGGTTCCACGCATCCACACGACTGGAAATAATCGAAAACTTTCTAGGTATCCCGTCCGCAGGCAATGAAGCCAGCGTGGTAATCCGTGTGCTTTCCTGAGCACCGGCCTTGCGCCTCAGCGGATCGAGCATGACCGCCACGCCCGCCCCCACGGGCACCAATGTCGCCGCACCGCCACATGCCATGGCGGCCAGTTTTTTCAAAAACTCCCTCCGTTCCTCCTGCTTTTGAGCTGATTGATCCATGTCGGTTTTTAATTTGATGCGCAAACCATAAATTTCCCGCCAGAATTGCCAAGCACCGATCTCCATCCCGGCCCGAAAAACGCACTTCATAACGATTTTCCAAGCTCCCCAATGCATCCAACATCTCACGATGAATCCCTGTTCAAGTGATAGAAATCGCGAGGGCAGTCGCTTCAATTCCAGGAGAGGTCATCGGGCGATTGCGCCAGAAGACGGTGTTCTGGTCCTTTTTTCATGAGAATTGTTTTCCACAAGTTCGTGCAGTCCTGGAAAACCAGTTTTGAATCGGCCGGGTGCACCAGCCACGCCTTGCGTTGCAACTCATCCTCAAGCTGCCCGGGGCTCCAGCCGGCGTAACCCGCAAATATCTTGACGCACGACAGGTTCGGGAGTCCTTCCTCCAGTCGAATCAAAAAATCGAGTGAATGACTCAGAGAAAGGTCTGGAAGGATGTTTGACGCAGAGGCTACGGAGTTCAGGCAGAGAAAGCTGAGTCCACCCGGCTGCACCGGACCGCCCAGAAACAGAACCTGCTGCCTCAACGCTGCGGGAAGTTTGGTGTTGATGGTCTCTCCCACATTGCAACCGCTCGGTTTGTTGAGAACCAGGCCGAAAGCCCCCTCCCCATCATGCTGACAAACCAAAACAACAGTACGATGAAAAAAAGAACCATCAAGGTTCCCTGCATCCAACAACAAACTTCCTTTCAATGGAAGAAATTCTGCCACTTTCTCATTTCTTTACGAATTAGGCGGCAATCTCCATGAACATCAGATTGCCTGCCACACATTCCGGGTTAAAATATCGCCATGAAACTATTCCAGGTTCTCCTCATTCTGACGCTTTTAGTCCTGATCTCAGCATGCAAACACAACTCCGGCAGCCGGGAATATATTCCAGGCAAGGGTTGGAAATCCACTGGATGAGCGTCTGTCAAAAATCATTCGCCACTACCGGATCAAAACGGTTGCCCGCTGCTGTATCCAAGTCAGGTCTGCATTGTTGGGAGCGGCAACGTCGTGTGAGTGACCGGCAGCATTCAGCGCCCTGAAAGTTCTCTGATCCACCCATTTGCGAATTTCCGCATGACCGTCGGCAAAAGAGTTGACCCCCGACCGATCATGATAAAGCGCCGGATAATGGTAATATCGCTGGGCACCACCCATAAAAATACCGAAAAATGGACGACAAATATTGTCGGGATTGATTTCCATGAAAAGCAAAGTTTCCGATGGACCAGGATTACTAAAGTCAGAGGACTTCCTGAAAACTTTGTAACCTGTGGAAGGAAGAGCACGGTATTGAGCCCCGTCCCAGCCCACATAACAATTCATGCCGTAACTCCGGACTCTTCCCTTAAATCCCCCCGTGCCTGGAGTTCTGTCTCCCGGACATTTGTATACCTCGGCAGCTTTCAAGTAGCCAGAAAACAGCACCCCAGAAGCCCCGATCAGGAGCGATTTATTGGTCGCATCGGCATCGACGGCTTCGAAACTGCCCTGAACCCATGAAGGACGGTTCCTGTCCCCGTTTCCATTGGCAACCAGCGTTTGATTGTTATCATCCGCATACATGATCCAGGTATAATTAAGCTGCTTCAGATTCCCGATACATTTGGCTCTAGTCGCCTTCCCTTTCGCCTTGGCCAAGGCCGGCAAAAGCATTCCAGCCAGAATCGCGATGATGGCTATAACCACTAAAAGCTCAATCAAGGTAAAACCGCCGTCTCCGGAACGAAATGAACGACAGGTGAATCCTTGGACCAGCATGAAGAAAAAGTAATCCTGATCACGAACACCGGGCAACAACTAATTCCGGATCGCGAACTACCACTGAGCCGGGCTCTCTCCCGGTCCAGCCCCAAGGCCGGTCAACCGTTTCACCCGGGTTCTTCCACGCATCCATTTACTCCATTCCACGCAGCGCAGTTTCCTCCGCACCCATTGGTCGAGCAGATCATGTTTCAGGCTTTCCATAAACCTCACATTGCGATGAGCACTTGCTGTTCTCCTGACAGTTCCCCTCGCGTGTCTTGTATTGGGCTTTAACCAATTAGTCACTGCGCCATGCCTGGCGTAAAAAGAAAAAACAGGCTCCTTTCGGGGCCTGTTTGAGTTCTGCTTGAAATCTTGGAGAGGTTTATTTCGCCTTGTCAGCTTTTTTAGCCTTCTTCTCGGTAACTTCTGGTTTGGCTGATTTTTCCCCCTCGGCCTGTTTTTTCTTGGCGCGGGATTCAGTCTTGGAGGCATGCGCTTCACCCATGGCTGCGTTTTGAGCAACAGACAGCGGTGGTGTCGTGCTTTCGACCCGAACATTCAATTTTGCATGCACATCGGAATGCAGGCGTAATTCAACTTCATATTGGCCCAAATTCTTGATCGGCTGCTCAAGGTGAATTTTCTTTTTGTCAAGAACGATGTCAAACTGGTTCTTCAATTGATCGACGATGGTTCCGGCGGTGACGGCACCAAACATCTTGCCGTCTTCCCCGGTTTTCACGGCAATGACGCAAAGGAGCTTGGAGATGCCCTTCGCCAGTTCGGTCATACTGTTCAGCTCATGAGCTTCGCGTTCTCCGCGGCGCCTTCGCAATGACTCAAGACGCTTCTTGTTGGCGCCGGTCAGAGGTATGGCCAGACCTTGAGGAAACAAATAATTGCGGGCATAACCGGCGGCTACTTTCACCTGATCGGATTCGGCGCCGAGCCCTACGATGTTATGGGTAAGAATAACTTCTGTTTTAGACATAAAATTCAATGATTAAAATGGGACGTCGTCGTCCTCGGGAGGACTTGAATCGGTATCGCCACCATCAGCCGCTTTCGGACTGCTGGCTGGACGGGGTCGAGGAAGTGCGGCAGCCCGGGCTTCATTTCCGCCGCCTTCATTGGATCGATTCCCCCCAAGAAACTGAACAGTCTCGGCCACCACGCCAAGTTTGCTTTTTTTCTGGCCTGTCTGCTTATCATCCCAGGTGTCGAGGCGAAGCCGACCTTCAATCAAAATGGGACTGCCTTTGCGCATGTATTGGCCGACGTTCTCGGCGGTACGCCCGAACACATCGACATCGACAAAGGTCACTTCTTCCTTGGTCTCGCCAGTGTCAGATTTCCAGGTACGATTGACAGCCAGACCAATTTTGGCTACTGCGGTTCCCTTGGGCGTGTAACGCAGCTCGGGATCACGAGTGAGGTTGCCCACCAAAATCACCTTGTTGAAACTAGCCATAAACTCTCAGATCACGCGGCCACGGCGACAGCTTGCACCACAGGGGCATGGGTGAAAACAACCCGGTAAACTTCAGGGTTCAACGAAAACTTGGAACGAAGTTGGGATATCAGGCTTGGGTTGATTTCGAAAATCACATTGACAAAAAAGCCACTGGTATGGCGTTTGTCAGAGATGCGGGCAAACGGGCGTTTGTCCATCTTCTGAACGGTTTCAACCTTGCCTCCGGTGGCGGCGATGTCAGCCGAGATCTTATCAATGGTATCTTTGATACCTTCTTCTTTTCCGGCAATGTTGAGGATGAACAAACCTTCGTATCTTTTCACTCAGTTTCCTTTTTTAAGTTCGGGGACACAGCCCCGTTAAATAGACTCATCGCTTTCAAAATATCGTCTGAAAGCCAGCATTCGATCTGTTTCGCAGCCCTTTCCTTAACTTTGAGCAGAGTTTCCTGCTCCTCGGCCCCAAAAGGACTCAGCACATAACCGCTGATCTGCCTTGTTTCGTTGCCAGCTCTGCCAATGCCGATTCTCTGCCGCGCAAATTCCCTGGAACCAATCTGCTGTTCTATCGATTCCAGTCCGTGATGCCCGCCGCTGCTGCCCGAAATCCGCATCCGGATCTGACCCAGTCCCAAATCTGCGTCATCCACCACCACCATGACTTTTTTCAGCGCCACATGGTAATAGCGGCAGACAGCCCCGACCGAATCGCCACTCAAGTTCATGAAGGTTTGAGGTTTGCATAAAAGCACCCTTCGCCCTTCCCGCTCACCTTTGGCCATGAATGCCTTGAGCCGGTTGTCCGAACTCCATGAAAGTTTCCAGCGTTCCGCCAGGAAATCGATGAGCAGAAACCCGGCATTATGCCGGGTTCTTTGATATTCCCTCCCAGGGTTACCCAAACCCACAATGAGAAACGAGTTCTCCATAATATGGGCCGGGCCGTTCGTGGGGATAAATTACTTCTTCTTCTCCGCCTTCTTTTCGCCGCCCTTGTCCGCAGCCTTGTCGCCGGCTTTTGCACCCGCCTTGGCTCCGCCCTTGGCAGCATCGACCCCGTCTTCCTTCTTCTCTTTGATCATCTCAACCTCTGCGGTTCCGGTCTCGCCCGCAGCAACTTCAGCGGCTTCCGTCAGCGGTGCCGCCACGGCGACAACCACAATCTTTTTCAAACCAAGAACTTCGACTCCTTCAGGGGGCTGGATGTCGCCGATATGAATCGCTTGGCCAATCTGCAAATTCGTCACATCCAAGGCTAAAACCTCTGGAAGATCCTTCGGCAGGGCGCGGAGCTTGACTTTAAACAGCACATGCTCCAGAACGCCGCCTCCGGATTTCACACCGGCAGCTTCGCCCGTGGTTTCCACAGGAACTGACACGGTCACTTTTGCGTCCGCAGAAACTTCGTGAAAATCAACGTGGAGAATCTTGCCGCTGAGAGCATGGTGTTGGATGTCGTGAACTAAAGCCAGGTGTTTGCCTGTGGTTTCGCCGCTGACGGAAAGATCCACCAGGACGTTCTCAGAAACGGAATGATGAATCAGTGATTCAAACTCCTTTTCGTTGACCTCAAGCTTTTTGGGTTCGTTTTTCAGGCCATAAATGACCGCCGGAACACGTCCGGAATGGCGTAATTTTTTAGATCCCGCACGACGAGCGAGTGTCCGCGGATGAGCATTTAACGATACTGATTTCATACTTAGACTTACTGGCCTTGGGTCAACCCCATTAACTGGTTCGGCCGCCCTTAAATTCAAAAAGCGAAGTGACTGAAGAATTGCTGTGAATTCTCTTGATTGCTTCGCCTAACAGCCCGGCCACCGACAAAGTTGTAATGTTCACTCCGTCGATTGCAGGGCGTAGGACGGTATCAGTAGTTATAAGTTCGTCAATACAAGATTTGCGCAATCTTTCGATTCCCAAATCATTCAAAATCGCATGGGAAACACAGGCGTAAATCTTCTTTGCACCTTTTGATTTTAGGAGGGTGGCGGCTGTGGTCAGAGTTCCCGCCGTCTCGGTCAGATCATCCACCATCAATACATTTTTACCCCGGATTTCACCAATGACCGTCATGGCCTCAATCTCAGTGGCGCTCTTGCGACGTTTGGCCACAATAGCAAGCCCTGATCCGAGGACCTGCGAGTAGGCGTGGGCCATTTTCAGTCCTCCGACGTCCGGACTCACCACCACCAGCTTCCCGAGCCCCTTGGTTTTCAAATAGTCGTACATCACCGGCGCTGCATAAAGGTGATCCACGGGGATGTCAAAAAAGCCCTGGATCTGCTGGGCGTGCAGATCCATGGTCAAAACCCGGTGGGCACCGGCCGCAACCAGAAGGTTGGCCACCAGTTTGGCGGTGATCGGCACTCTGGGCTGGTCTTTCCGATCCTGCCGGGCGTAACCATAAAAGGGCAGCACAGCCGTGATCCGGGCCGCGCTTGCTCGGCGCAAGGCGTCCATGAGGATGAACATCTCCATCAAATGATGGTTCGTGGGCGGGCTCGTCGATTGCACCAGGAAGACATCTTCACCGCGGACATTCTCCTCAATTTTGACGAATGTTTCGCCGTCGGGAAAGGCGCTTACGGTGCATTTGCCCAGCTCCGTGCCGATGGATTGTGCGATTGCGTTGGCCAGCGTCCGGTTGGATGTGCCTGAAAAAATTTTCACTCGATAAAATCGGAAGTTCCCCAAAAAAATAAAACTACCAAAACAGCAGGTGGCTTTCCGTTTTTTCGCGGACTATAATTCTAGCAATGATCCCTTCCGATGCAAGCCCTAATCGATCCAGTGTCGCGTAGTTAGCAAAACAGGAATTTTTTGTAGTTAGCAAAACAGGACAGATTTAATTTTTGCGATTTGTAAAAAGGATTACCGGTTTGGCATTTTTATCGGGTGGGGCGGTCAAGACCGAGTGATGACCGGTGGGATG
>Ga0163152_10002179_pt1 | contig 28705 bp, 25 predicted proteins | sample OliLakLV19MP8IB2_FD_148635 | JGI IMG/M metagenome (GOLD analysis project Ga0163152, IMG submission 148635) | Freshwater microbial mat bacterial communities from Lake Vanda, McMurdo Dry Valleys, Antarctica - Oligotrophic Lake LV.19.MP8.IB-2 | ecosystem: Environmental > Aquatic > Freshwater >...
TCCACGCCGAACGGCCCGTTCGGCTCGGTGGCCTATGCGTACAACATCGGGTCCACCGAGGTGACCAACGCGCAGTACGCCGAGTTCCTCAATGCCGTCGCGTACGACGACACCAACAGCCTGTACAACGCGAATATGGCTGGCTCCTTCGGCGGCATTACCCGCTCAGGATTCATCGGCGCCTTCACCTATGCGACCGTTCCAGGCCGCGCGAACAACCCCGTCAACTTCGTGAGCTTCTGGGATTCGACGCGCTTCGCCAACTGGCTGCACAACGGCCAGCCCACCGGCCCGCAGAACAACACCACCACCGAGGACGGCGCGTACACGCTCACCCCCGGCGGCATCTCGGCCAACACCATCACCCGCAACGCGGGCTGGCAGTGGGCCGTGACCAGCGAGAACGAGTGGCACAAAGCCGCGTATCACCAGCCCGCGAGCCAGGGCGGCGACGCCGACAACTACTGGCTCTACCCGACGTCGAGCAACACCATCACCACCGCCCAGGCGAACTATGACAACTTCATCGGTGGTAACACCACGCCCGTGGGCTCGTACGCCGCGAACTTCTACGGCACCTTCGACATGGGCGGGAACCTGTCCGAGTGGAACGAGGCGATCATCAGCGGTTCCAACCGCGGCCTTCGGGGCGGGTCGTTCGAAACCATATCTATCCTGGCCAACGAACTAGCGGCCTACTACCGCGGCAACAGCGACCAGACGTTCGACAACTGGAACGACTTCGGGTTTCGTGTCGTTCAGGTCCCTGGGCCATCGGCCGTCGCGCTGCTGGCGATCGGCGGGGCATTCGGAGGGATGCGCCGGAGGCGGTGAGTCAGCGCGGCGAGTCAGCGCGGCGGGTAGTAATCGGGGTGTCCTGCGCGCATGTCGCCCGCGCCGGAGGACCGATTGACAGGCCGACCGGTGCGCATCGCAGTTCAATGGCGCGCCCCTCGCCGCGAGGCTTCGCGCCGAGGGCATCGAGTATCTCCACTTCCCGGAACTCGACGGACTGCGCGAGCCGCGTCATGCCTCCCGCAACGACGCCTGGAAGAACGCCGCGTTTCGAGGCTACGCCGACCACATGGAGAGGCCCGAGTTTGCCCGCGCCCTCTCCCGCCTCATCGCACGAGCCAAGCAGGCTCGTACGGCCATGATGTGTGCTGAGGCGTCTTGGACGAATGTCACCTGGGCCTGATCGCCGATGCGCTCAAGGTCGCCCACTGGAGAATGATCCACCTCCGGCCCGGCTTCGATCCAGTCGAGCACCGCTTCACCCACGCCGCAAATGTGAATGCCGGCTCGCTCAGTTATCGCGTGACCCGCGAGGAGCAGGCGATCTTTGAGTGAAAGCCGGGCTTCTTCAATCAGCGCTCCTCAAGTCCTCATTTGCGGGCCCGTGCAGAAGTTTGCCGGTTCGCTCGAACCGAGATGCGTGGCACGGGCAGTCCCATGTCTTTTCGACGCTGTTCCACCTGACAAGCCCGCCCAGATGCGGGCACACGGCAGACAGGCGGGTGCATTGGCCCGACTCATTCTTGTACACCGCCAGGTGGTTCACGCCGCTCGCCACGATCGCCCCGGTGCCCGGCGCAATCTCCGCCTCCGAGCGCACATCACCGCGGCGCAGCCAGTCGCGATACTGCGCGACTGCGTTCAGGTTCTCACCCGCGTATGCGCCCAGCGCGTGCATACCAATCTTGCGCGCGGGGTCATACAGGTCCGCCCACGGGTTGGTCCGGCCCGCGATCAGGTCGGGGATCAGCATCGCGCCGATCGCGCTGTGCGTCATCCCGTTCCCCGAGTCACCTGTCACCATGTACACATTCCTGGGACCCACCGGGCTGTGCCCGATATAGCCAAGACCATCGGCGGGCTCCATCACCTCGCCCGACCACCGATTCACCACCTCGCGGCACATCGGAAGGTGCTTCCTCGCCCACGCTTCCAGACGCACAAAGGGTCCATCCCCATCGGGACCCTGCCCGGTCTTGTGATCCTCCCCCCCAAGAAGCAGGAGGTCTTGCGGGGACGAGCCCGCGTTCGATCCACGCTCCTCCGCGGGGACCAGGCGGATGTAGTTGTAAAACTCGTCATCCTCCCACGGTCCGTCCCACAGCAGGATCGGCGGCAGCACGCCCCGCTCGACCGCAAGGGCGAGCACATAGGTCTGGTACCCGCTCTGCTTCGTGTGCATGGCGAGCGTGGTGTTCATCGGTGTGTTCGTCGCCACTACCACATGCTGGCACCGGACCACGGCGCCGCCCGATGTCTGCACGATTGCCTCCGCTCCGCCCTTGATGTCCTTGACGTGCGTGTGCGAATGTATCCGCACACCCTCGCGCGCGATCTGCTCCGCTATCCCGCTCAGGAGCCGGAGCGGATGCATCTGGGCCTGCTCGGGGAACCGAAGCACGCCCCCCTGCCACATCCCCCCCGGCCACAGCGCCGGCAGCGCAGCCACGCGCTGCGTCTCAACTCCTGCCCGCCGGGCGGCCGCATTCTCCTCTTCAAGCAACTCCTCCCGTTTCGCGCTGTGCCGCTCGTTCACCACCAGGTAGCCGTCCAGCCGCTTCCACCCGCATTCGATGCCGCGCTTCGTTACCACAGCCTCGATGTGCCGGATCGCCGCGCTGTGGCTCTCCGCCGCCAGCCGCGCCCCGTCCTTGCCGTGCAGGCGTTCCAGTTCCGTGTAGCGATCGTCGAGCGCGTTCACCACATGCGCGGTCGTCCGACTGGTTTCGCCGCGCGCGACCAAGCCCGAATCGAGCACGATGACCCGCCGCCCCTGGGATGACAGTTGCTCCGCGATCAGCAGACCAGCAATCCCCGCGCCCACGATGCATACATCGCACTCGGCATCCGCGGCGAGGGGCGCCGCTCCCTGGGGGCTGGCGTCAAGCCAGACCGGCTGATGAAGCGTTGACATCTACCGCACTCCTGCACAGTTCGCCGCCCGGCGCATGAATCAGGTGCAGTCTCACTGGCGCGTTAGACTTCCGCATGACCTAAACGTGAACTTCACTTTACCACTCCTTCACCCACCACTCGTCCTTTCTACGGAGGACGGGGGGTCCGGCTGGGCCCGTTCGGACCTGAAGCCGCTCAAAGGATGCCCTCGAGTCGTGGGGCGCGGCGTACCCGGCGCATGTCGGGGCCCAAGCCGCCGCCGAGGCGGGGGGGCGCGGCCCGGCGCGAACTGGAGAAGCAGGTCCGGCCCGTGTCCAACTTCATCCAGCGCTACCCCAAGACCAGCAACACCGACCGCGCCGAGATCGGGATCACTGTGCGCAGTGGCACCGGCTTTCCAGCCGGTGTTCCCCGCACGCGCCCGGTCGCGCTGGTGGATTCGCCCGCCCGCCTCACGCACCACTTGCGGCTGGTGGATGAATCGACGCCGACCCGCCGCGCCCGGCCCGCCGGAGTTCTGGGCGCGGAGGTGTGGAGTGCGACGGTGGCGGCGTGAGGCCGGGGAATGGATTCATGGATTTCGCGGTTTTCACGGATTGAGGAGAGGAGAAGAGAAGCGGCAGGACAAAGGACAGAATCAAAGGAAGCGACCCTGGGCGAGTCTGCGCGGGGCCCGCGCACGGGGGCTCGCCTCGCGTCGTTGCTCCCGGTCTTCATCGCGTGCGCTTCTCTCCACGCAAACCTCGAAATCCACGGCTGCCGCCCCCGCGCGCGAAACAGGCCGCGGCGTCCCGCGGCCCGTGCAAGGGATAGGAGAGTCGCGGCCGATCAGCGGCGGCGGCGAAGAGCGACCAGCCCGCCTAAGCCGAGCAGCGCGGCGGCACCGGGGGCGGGGATGGTGAAGATCTCGCCGCCCCAGTAAAGGATGCCGGAGGGGGCGGTGGAGTCGGTCTGCCGGGCGTGGATCGCCTGCAGGAAGTTTCCGGCGCTGTCGAACTGCCAGAGCTCGCCGAAGCCGAAGCCCAGGGTGTTCTCCACATGCGCGTTCATCCAGAAGGTGCCGTCGGACTGGTCGTAGGCCAGGGCGGTGTTGCGTTCGGAGCCGACGCCGGCGTTGTTCACCACCAGGAACGAGCTGATCTCGACGCCCGCGGAGCTCCACTTCCGCACCCGCCCGGCCGCGCCGCCCAAGACGTAGTCGCTGGTCCAGATGTTGGCGCCATCCCAAGTGATGCCCTGCGCGGTCGAGGCGTCTTGGCCGAAGATGTTGAACATCAGCGTGCCCGGGCCACTGAAGTTGGCGTTGTAGCGGAAGACGCCCGCGTTGCCCCCGAAGCCGTGGACGATGTAGGAGTTGGTCCCGTCGAAGGCCGCGTCGATGACCCGCCCGTAGCCCGCGTGGGCCGAGGGGTCGAGGCTGACGGGGCCGACGACGCCGCCAGCGAAGGTGTACTCGCTGCCGGGCGAGGCGGCCGAGCCGCCGAAAAAGCCGCCCTTGACGCTGCGGACGGTATTAGTGTTCCCGTCCACGATGATGGGACCGTCGGCGCCGCCCGCGGGGTTGGTAGCGAAGCTGCCCGCCAAGGCCCCGCCCTGGAACTGCCAGACCCGGTTAAAGCCGCTCTCGTCGGTGACGTAGTAGCGGCCGGACTGCGCATGGCCCGCGGCGGCGGCGCACGATAGAACGGTGAACGCAATGATAAAACGCTGCATGTCTTCTCTCCTCAAACCGTGCCCGGCCCTACCGTCCAATGCCACCCGCGGAAAGGGTGTGTGCCGACAACGCACCACCCCCAACAAGAAGGTGGGATCGGGCAATCGCGGAGTCGGGGCCGCGTGAATGGGCGATGGGGCCGGGCTCTCTCTCCGACTGTCGTCAATATACCACATCCCGCGCGCGGGCACAACCCCGGGCTTACGGGGTCTTGCAACTTCTTGACGATCTCCTCAACCGCCGAGCCGTCGTAGTGCGGCAGGGCAAGGCGCTGCGCCGGGGGCGGGATGCCGTCTCTTTCGTTCGACCCCAAGCGCGTCGGCCAGTCGGCCCACTACTTGGCCGGCTGGATCAACACCCGCGGCGAAGAAGGCCCGTGGTCGGAGATCACGACGGCGACGGTGGCGGCCTGAGCCGCGCCCGTGGTCCGATCTTCCCCGTTCTCCGCGGCTCGTACATACGCGGCGGCAGCGGCGGCGCTCATGACGAACTCTCCGTCCCCGGCTCGCCGCAGCATGGCGCCGATCGACGCCATCGGCTCATCCTTGAGGATGTACCCCGCCGCGCCCGCGGCGAGCGCGCGGCCGATCACGTCTGGCTGGCAGTGGCCGCTGAACATGACCACGGCGGTCTCCGGCGACTCGGCGGCGAGACGGGGGAGCAGCGCGAAGGTGTCGGTGCCGGGCATCTCCACATCCAGGAGCACCACCGCGGGGCGGTGCCGCGCCACCAGCGCGGCGGCGGCCTCTCCCTCTTCCGCCGACCCGAGCCAGCGCAGCGTACCGTTGTCCCCGCACCAGCGCCGCATCGCCTCGGCGGCGGGCACGTTGTCGTCGACCATGATGAGCCCGACGGATTCGGCTTGCTCGTTCATGGGTCAGCCCTCCCCCGTCCGCGGCCGCGCGTCGCCGGCCTCCGCGGCCAGGGCTTGGCGCAGGTCGTTGGGTGTGGGCATCGCCGGCAATCGCACGACCCGTGCATCGCCGCCGTCGCCGGGACGATCGTCGCCGCCCCCACCGTTTGACGCGGGCGCTCCCAGCATCACGACGCGGCGCTCGCTGTGCCCGTCGAGGTACATGGCTACCCGCGCGGGGTCGGGGTCATCCACGATCCAGAGCGCGGCCTCGGGGATGATGTCCGGTGGTGTGCGGAGCGGCGAAACGTCGAGCTGCTCAAGGAAGAGGCACGCCAGCGAGGCTGTGCGGGGGTGGCGGATCGAGACGGCCGCGGTGAGCGAGCGCGCCAGCGATGCCGTGCATTGATCCGCGGCGGGCGCGAAGGGAACGGAAAGGGTGAACGTGGCACCCTTGCCGGGGGCGGACTCCACGAGCACGCGCCCCCCCGCCGCCTCGACGATGCCCTTCACCATGCCCAGCCCCATGCCCGTCGAGATCGTGCGCCCCTTGGTCGAGAAATAGGGCTCGAAGCAGCGGGCCAGCACCCCGGGTGCCATGCCCGGTCCGTCATCGCTGACACGCACCAGAACGACGCGGGCGCTCCCCGGCGGCTCCGCGACCTCCGCCGAGACCCCGATGCGCCCACCCTTCTGCGCGGCCATCGCCTCCGCCGCGTTCTGCACAAGATTGAGGATCGCCTGGGCCAGCCGGTGGGCGGGAATGGGGACGCCGACGCCCGGGGGCATGGAGCATTCCACGGTGATGTGCCGCGGCACGGCGGACCGGAAGAGCGCAGTGGTCTGCGAGCACCACTGCGCCAGGTCGGCCACGGGGGCCGAAGCGCCGGCGCGCTCGGGGTCCATCGCCAGGAGCCGCATCCCCGCGGAGAGGTTGTTGAGGTGCTCGATGCCGCGCAGCGTCGCCTCGATGTCCCCTTTTCCCTCCGCCGTGCCCACGGAGCGGGCCAGCATGTCCAGCCGGGCCCGGATGGGCATGGTGATGTTGGCGATGTCGTGCCCGATGCCCGCCGCGAGCGTGCCCAGGGCGGCGAGTCGCTCGGAGGCCACCAGCTTGGCCACAGACTCGGCCAGTTCGCCCGTGCGCTCCTCGACGGCCCGCTCAAGGTCCTCACGGTAGCGGAGGAGTTCCTGCTCGGCGGCCTTCCGCTCGGTGATGTCGGGGCTGCTGCCCACCATGCCTAGGAACTCGCCGGAGGCGGAGAACCGCGGGCGGGCGTGGGACTCGATGCAGCGCCACTCCCCATCGAACCGGCGCACACGCACCACGGCGTGGAAGGGGCGGCGTTCGCGCACGCTGGCGCTGAACTCGCTCTCATACGCCGCGAGATCCTCGGGATGCACCAGCGGATGCCAGTTCGGGCCGGCGACGTGCTGGGGCGCCAAGCCGAAGAACTCGCAATAGGCCCGGTTGACGAACTGCAAGTCCCCCTGGGCGTCGTGAACCCAGATCATCAGCGGCAAGCCATCGGCCATGATGCGGAACCGCTCCTCGCTCTCCCGCAGCGCTTCTTCGGCGGCGTGGCGCACCGTGATCTCCAGCGCCGAGGGGATGAGATGTGTGATGCGCCCTTTCGTATCGCGCAAGGGCGAGAGTTGGAAATCGATCCACACCCGCGTGTCGCCCGCCATGCGCACGGGCACGTCGTAGCGGACGACCTCGCCGCCAGCCGCACGCACGCACGCGTCGCGCAACTGCGCCTGGATCTCGGGGGAATAGCTCCACCAATAGCAGTCCCAGAACTTCTTCCCGATCACCTCGCTGGCCGGGATGCCCGCCGCCTCCAGCGATGAGCGGTTGGCATCGGTTAAAGTTCCGTCCACCGTCATCACGCCAACAAAGGCAAAGAGATTGTACAGAACACTGTGGATGAAATGCTGGCTTTCGCGCAGCGCCTCCTCGGCCGCCATGCGCGCGGTGAGGTCTGTCTGAAGTTGAACGCTCAGCCATTCCGCTTTTTCCGTGAGTTCATGCTGGCGCAAGGAAGCGACGAGCAAGTTCTCGTTCATATTGACCAACTGCGCCTCGGCCCGCTTCCTCGCAGTGATCTCCTCGACGATGCCGCCGAACCCCAAGACCTCGCCCGCGCCATCGCGCAACGGATACCAGCTTTCATTCCAGAAACGCATCTCGCCGGGCGCGGCGGGTGTCTCACCGGAGAACTCGTGATCCACCACGGCCTGGCCCGTCGCCAGGATGCGGCCCGTCACGTTGCGGAGTGGTTCGACGAGTGAGGGCACGATCTCGGAGACGTGTCGGCCCAGGTGCGCCTCGGCGGGAATGCCGTTGATCAGCGCGAGGCGTTCGTTGATGCGCACATACCGCAAATCCCGATCAAGGAAGCAAAAGCCCACGGGCGCGGTTTGCAGAAGAGTGTCGAGTAAGAGGTTGACACCCTGAAGTTCTTCCGCACTGCGCTTGCGCTCGGTGATGTCGCGGATGACCGCGACGTATCCGGCCAGCACACCGCTCTCGTCGTGTAGGGCCGTGATGCTCGTTTCCACGGCGATCTCGCGGGCATCGTGCGTGCGATGGGTGAGCTCGCCGCGCCAGTCGCCGTACTCGCGGAGGGCAACCTCCATCGCGGCTTCCGCCCCCGCGTGCGGCCACTGCCGGGTGAAAATCTCGCTTAGCGGGTGCCCGAGCGCATCGCTGGCGGAGACCCGGTATTGCCGCTCGGCAGCGGCGTTCAGGTACGTCACGCGCTGCTCGAGATCCATGGCGATGACGGAGTCGCTGACCTGCGCGAGGATCTCGCCGCGGAAGCGGTTCGATTCGGCCTCGAGGCCTTGCAGCGTGAAGACCTGCGGGCCGTCCGCGGTCTCGACGATGAGCGCATCCACCTCGCCGCTGCGGATGGAGCGCAGCGTTTCCTCCGCCTCCTCCAGCCGCGCGCGCAGTTCGGCGTTTTCCGCGCGGAGTCTTTCTTCGGCAGAAGGGCTAGAGGTCGTGTTGGTCATGGTGTCCATCCGAGTCACGTAGACTGGCCAAGGGTTCCCGCCGCTCTCAGGTCAAGCCCCAGGAGGATGCGCTCGGTCTGGGACATGTCGCCGATGAAACGGCGCAGCGGTAGCGGAAGTTTTTTGATCAACGTGGGCGCGGCAATGATCTGCTCACCCTCGACCAGACTCCGGTGCACCGAGATGTCCACGATCTCCAGCTCGTAGCGCCCTTGCAGATGCTGCTCGCAGATTTTGCGGATATTCACGATGGCACGCGAGGAGTGCAGCGTGGCGCCGATGACATAGAGCCGCAAGAAATAACGGGCCTTGTCATGCGCGGCGGCGGCGGCTTCAAGGGCCGCGACGTCGTTGGGAGATGCACCCTTCATTTTCATAAAGTTCACTCCTTGACGGGTTGCACATCGAGGCCAACCAGCACCCGCTCTTCATTGGAAAGATCGCCGATGATCTTTATGATCGGCTCGGGCAGCCGCCGCACCAGCGCGGGCACAGCGAGGATCTGGTCGCCTGCGGCGAGCTGGGGAGTCTTTATCAGGTCGATGACCTCGATGCGGTACTGCCCGGCGAGATGCGTCTCGCAGATTCGCTTGAGATTGGCAATTGCGGTGACGGATTTCGCGGTCTGGCCAGCGACGTAGAGCCGCAGTTCGTAGGCCTTGGTCATCGTGCTCATCGTTTTCCTTTCGTAGACTTATTGACGGCTTTCGCGCCGCCGCGAAGTTGCGCCATGGCTGAGCTGTTTTGCCGCGTGACCGTTTCCTGCAAAGTCTCCTGCGCGATGGTGAACTTCACCTCGGCTTCCTCCGCCTCGCCTTCGGATTTCAGTGCGGCGATCTGCGCTTCGATTGCCTTTCGCTTGCTGGCGAGCTGGCGCAGCTTGCGCTCGTGATTATCCCGGCGCAGCTCGGCGGCGGAGTGCTCGAGCGCCGCCTGCGCCACGCGCGCGGTGCCGGTGAGCACGCGGTCCGCGCCAAGATACACGTCCACGAGGTCGATGCCCGCACCGCTGAGCACGAACTCGCGCACCTGGTTGGAGTGCGCCATGCCGCGCGACTTGAGCACGAAGATCATGCGGTTGCGCTCGCCGTTGAACTCCACATTGCTCAGCAGCAACCACGCGTCCATGAGCGACGATATGCCGATCTGCGAATCTTCCGCCGCGTTCGTGACGCTGCCGCCGGTGGTAAGGCTGGTGAAGAGCGTGGTGATCTGCTGCTGCTTGAGGAAGTCAACCAGCCGCATCAGCGTCGGCTTCTCCTCCGCCTCGGTGCGTTCGAGTGTGAGATTGCTGATCGGATCAACCACGATCACCGCCGGGCGAAAGGCCTTCACCGTGTCGTGCATCGTCACAAGATGCTGCTCCAGACCCTGCAGCGAGGGACGCGAGGCATGGATCTGTAGCAGGCCCTTTTTCAACCACGGCGCGAGGTCGATGCCGATGGAACGCATGTTGCGCACAATCTGCGCGCTCGATTCCTCGTAGGCGAAAAGCAGCGAGCGCTCGCCGCGCCGGCACGCGGCCTCCGCAAAGGTGGCTCCGAGGCTGCTTTTGCCCGTGCCCGAAGAACCCGAGACAAGCACACTGCTGCCGCGGAATACGCCCTGGCCGCCGAGCATCTCATCCAGCCGCGCGATGCCCGTGGAAAGGCGCTCTGTCGGCGCCGAGTGATCCAGCCGAAGCGAGGTGATCGGCAGCACCGAGAACCCGCTCTCGCCGATGATAAAGGGGTACTCGTTCGTGCCGTGCGCCGAGCCGCGATACTTCAGCACGCGCAAACGGCGGGTGGAAATCTGCTCGTCCACGCGGTGGTCGAGCGTGATCACGCAATCGGCTACATATTCCTCCAGCCCGTAGCGCGTGATCGACGCTTCGCCCTTCTCGCCGGTGATGACCGCCGTCATCCCGCGATCCTTCAGCCAGCGAAAGAGTCGGCGCAGTTCCGCGCGAAGGATGGCGTGATTACTCAGCCCGGCGAAGAGCGCCTCGACAGTATCAAGCACCACGCGCTTGGCCCCGATGGAATCAATAGCGTGCCCGAGCCGGATAAACAACCCTTCGAGATCATAGTCGCCCGCTTCCTCGATCTCGCTGCGCTCAAGGTGGACGTGATCGAGCGCGATCTTTTTCTGCCGTACGAGCAGGTCCAGATCAAAGCCCAGCGAGCGCACATTGGCCGAAAGTTCCGCCGCGTTTTCCTCGAACATCATGAACACGCCCGGCTCGCCAAACTCCGTGGCCCCGCGCACGAGAAACTCTACGGCCAGCATCGTTTTCCCGCACCCCGCGCTGCCGCACACGAGCGTCGGCCGCCCGGCGGGCAGACCGCCACCGGTGATCTCATCGAGGCCGGTGATGCCGGTAGGAGATTTGGGAAGGTTCGAGGCGCTTTCCGATCTTCGTTTCTGCTTCATAAATGTGCCTTTGGCTTCTTGCGCGCGCAGCCCGGCGATCTCCGCGCGGAGTTTGTTCTTCGCCCGAAGACGGAGATAGGAGGGGAGGCCGCCGCCGAGTGTTTGGTCGAGGCCCGGTATACCGGTCGGGATGAGAGCCTGGGCATGGGCGGTTCTTTACGGAGATCCCGCGACGGGATGCCGCGGGGGCACGGCCGGGTGTCGAAACACGCAAAGAGGGGGGCTAGGCATCGTAGCCCTTGAGGGCCGCCGGGGGGCTTCGTGTGCGAACCCAAGACCGACTATGCGTGGCTGCGGTGGGTGGTCAAGCAATCCAAAGGCAGGCACCGAGATCCCAGAGCCGACCTCGGTGGCACGGACAATGTCGGTGCCACCCGCCGTGCCACCAAAATCGGTCCTCCGATCTTGGTGCTCCTCTGGCAAAACGCCCGGAGGTCGCCGCCCAGGGCCGACCTCGATGGCAGGAGAGGTCAGTGCCCCCTGCTGCCCCTGCCGCAAGCCTCTACCCCCACTCCTCATTGTGGACAAGCCGCACCGAGATCGCAAAGCCGATCTCCGTGGCACGGTCGATCTTGGTGCCACCTGCCCGTGCCTCCGGTCGGGGCTTCGCCCCTCCCTCCAGCCCGGCCAGCGTGTGATCCCTGTGAACCTATTCTTGAACCCAGACTCTCATAGCACCTGGTACAGAAAAGGGGGGCAGGTCACTCACCGATGCCGGGAGACCACATTTGCGTTTCATACGCAACAGCAGGCACGATTGGACGTTGGGAGTGGAGTCCGTAAGTCTCGCATAGTCGCGATCGAAGCGTGATAACACGGAAACATGACGTTCGGTCCGCTTGCGAGGTCCGGTCTGATCGGCAGCCAATCGCCGAGGTCGTGCGCGGTGTGGTCCCGAGCTTGCGATCGGGGCTCTCTCAATCCCCCTGATCCAGCACCGCCATGAACGCCTCCTGCGGGATCTCGACGGAGCCGACAGACTTCATGCGCTTCTTGCCTTCCTTCTGCTTCTTCACCATCCGCAAATCCATCCCCCCCCCGCCCACTCACTCCGCGATCCGAACCGCCGCTCGCTCGCCCGTTGCCTCGTTCAGCACCGCGAGGGTCTGTCCGTCGGCGCTCAACTGCGCGTTGGCATTGAGAAGTTCAATGCCATACAGAGTCCCGTCTGAGGCGATGTCGATGTTGACCTCGTCGCTGAGACGGATGGTGTTGACCGGCCCGGGGAGGGCTTTCATCGAGATGTAAGCGATGTTGTGATCGGGGTCGTAGGTGAGTTTCATTTCGCACGCCTTCTAGAAGTACTTCACCAGAAACGAGATCACAAGCCAGGCCTCATCCTCAAATACAGCAAACGCCTCGATCTGCTTGGTGGCGAACGATCGACCGAGCCACTGAGCATCATAGGAAAGGTTCAGCCGGAACCCCGTGCGGCCGTGCTTGGCAGGAAACTGCTCGCCTTGCAGGATGGTCGCCGCGACTTCCAGTTCCGTTGCGCCGCGTTCGGCAAGGCGGGAGCTCGCGTGCGGGTGAAGCCGAACAGTTGGCTGGTTCGCCATCGTTCAATCCCCCTGATCCAAGACAGCCATAAACGCCTCTTGGGGAATTTCCACGCTTCCCACCGACTTCATGCGCTTCTTGCCTTCCTTCTGTTTCTCCAGCAGTTTGCGCTTGCGGCTCACATCGCCGCCGTAGCACTTGGCCAGCACGTTCTTGCGGAAGGCCTTGATGGTCTCGCGGGCGATCACCTTCGAGCCGATCGCGGCCTGGACGGGGATCTCGAACTGGTGCCGGGGGATCTGCTCGCGCAGGCGGCTGACGAGGTGGCGGCCGCGGTACTCGGCCTTGTCGCGGTGGACGATGATGCTGAGTGCCTCGACGGCGTCGCCGTTGACGAGGATGTCCATGCGGACGAGGTTGTCGGCGTGGAAGCCCAGCAACTCGTAGTCCATCGTGCCGTAGCCGCTGGTGATGCCTTTGAGTTTGTCGTAGAAGTCGTAGATGATCTCGGCGAGGGGGATCTCGAACGTGATCATCTCGCGCGCATCGGAGATGTGGGCCTGGGCCTTGTACAGGCCGCGCCGGTCCAGGCAGAGTTTCATGATGTCGCCGATGTATTCCTTGGGCAGGATGATGTCGACCTTGCAGATGGGCTCGCGGATCTCCTCGATGTAGGACGGGTCGGGCAGGTCGGCGGGGTTGTGGACCTCGATGAGCGTGTGCCCGAGCGCGAGGGTCGAGTTGCCGATGCCGCCCTCCTCGATCACCGTCGCCGCGGCCCCCATCGCCCCGCCCTTGGAGGCGGTGCGTGCGGCCTGCGCCGCGGTGCCGCGGATCAGCACACGGTACGAAACCGTCGGCGCGGTCTGCACGATCTCGACGTGGCCCTCGCGCTCCAGGCGCTCCTGCACGATGTCCATGTGCAGGAGGCCCAGGAAGCCGCAGCGGAAGCCAAAGCCCAGCGCATCGGAATGCACGGCGATGAACGTGAAACTCGAGTCGTTGAGCGAGAGTTTCTCCATCGCCTCGCGGAGTTCCTCGAAATCGGAGCCTTTCGCATCGGCGGTGGTCGCGGGGTAGAAGTCGCAGAAGACCATCTGCATCGGGGGCTGATAGCCGGCCAGCGCCTCGGTCGCGGGGTCGATCTCCAGCGTCACCGTGTCGCCGACGCGCACGTCCTTGAGCGAGCGGATCGCGGCGACCACATAGCCCGTCTCGCCGGGGCCGAGGGTCGGCACGCGGATGGGCTTGGGCGTGTACTTGCCCAGTTCGGTGACCTGGAAGTTGCGGCCCGTGCCCATCATGCGGATCTTGTCGCCGACCTTGACCTGTCCGCCGTCCATGACCCGGATGTAGACGATCACGCCGCGATAGTCGTCGTACTTGGCATCGAAGATCAGGGCGCGGACCTGCGGGACGATGGGCGCGCGTGGCGCGGGAAACTTGTCGCAGATCGCGGCGAGCAACTGCGGGATGCCCTGCCCGGTCTTGGCCGAGACGTAGATGCAGTCCTCGGCGGGGATGCCCAGGACCTGCTCGACCTCCATCGCCATGTCGTCGGGGCGGGCGGAGGGAAGGTCGATCTTGTTGATGACGGTGATGAGTTTGAGGTTCTCGTTGATGGCGAGGTAGGCGTTGACGACGGTCTGGGCCTGGACTCCCTGGGTGGCATCGACGACGAGGATCGCGCCCTCGCAGGCCTTGAGGGCGCGCGAGACCTCGTAGTTGAAATCGACGTGCCCGGGGGTGTCGATGAAGTTGAGCATGAACATCTCGCCGTGCTCTTCGACCGCTCCCTTTCCCTTTTTGGCCTTGTGCGCGCCCGAGTCGTCCATCGTCTCTTCGTACTCGGATTCGAGTTGGTCGGCCTTGTCGCCGGGCTTGTGGCGGTGCCAGACGGTGACGGCGGAGGCCTTGATGGTGATGCCGCGTTCGCGCTCGAGGTCCATGGAATCGAGCAGTTGCTCGCGGGCCTCGCGAGGCGAAACGGCGTTGGTGGCCTGCAGGAGACGGTCGGCGAGGGTGGACTTGCCGTGGTCGATGTGGGCGATAATGGAGAAGTTACGGATTTGTGGGGTGGGGGCGTCGGCCATGTCGGGTCATGGTAGGTGCGGAAAAAACTGATTCCCGGCAACGAACAAGGGGCCCGCGGGGGGCCCCTTGCTCGAACAAAGAGTGTGGATGTCGATGCCGAAACTCAGGCGCGGCGTCGGCGAGTCACGAGCAGGCCGCCCATGCCCATCAGCGCGAGCGCGCCGGGGGCGGGGACGACGGTGACGAGATCGAAGCGCCAGGTGCCGCTCGTGGCATAGGCGCGGTCGTCGGCGTTCGCGGCGCGGTAGCCGGCGTTGGGCCCAAAGGTTGCCAGCCCCAAGGTAGTTTGCGTGAAGCCCACCGGTGAGAAGACCGAGACAATCCGGAAGCCAAAGTTGGCGTTGTTGTTTGCGCCGGCGATGGAGGAAAGGTTCACGGAGTTGCCGTTGTTCCAGAAGTCGCCGCCGCCGGAGGTGAAGATGTTGCTCGCATCGCCGCCGAAGGGGATGTAGGACGGAATCGCGGCGGAGCCATCGAGCGTGTACTGGAACTGGTAGTAGCGCGAGCCCGAGTTGCTCGTGCGGAGGTCCCAGGAAACCACGATGTCCTGGAAGCCGGCGGTGGACGTCAGTCCCTGAAGACCGGCCGTGCCCGAGCCGGCGCTCTGCGCGGGGAAGGTGGTCAGGTTCCAGCCCGAGTCATCGCCGGTGGCCGGGTCGGATGAGCCGCCCGAGGCGTCGCCGGAAGCGAAGGTGGTCGTGGTGCCACCGATGTTGCTGATGCTGCCGGTTCCGATGTTCGGCGTGGTGGTACCGGTGCCCGTGGCCGCGTCAGGGACGACCGAGTTGAAGTTCCACTGGGTGATCTGGGCGTTGGCCGCACCGGCGAGGATTGCGGGGGCCGCGAGCGCGCACAACAACATACGAGCCTTCATGCTCTCTCCTTCTACCCGGCGTAGTCCTGGCGAACGGGCCGGGCGAACAGCGAAATGTGCGCAGAGTCTCTCTCTCGCGCGGGGATTGGCCGCGGCCGCACATCGCGGCACAACGGAGTGCAGGAGACTACCGTGACCGGGCGGAAAACCAAGCACGGTTACGCAAGGTTTGCGCTAAGTCACTCGCTTGCCCACTCTGCGGCATCATCCCGAGGTGGCGCTTGCTCGGGCGCACGCAAGGCACGACTTCCTCTTCAACTGGCGGCTGAGAAATCTTAACAATTCCTGCCACAACCGCGTCTAACCCACGAACGGCTGCCGATAGCAGGTTTCGGCGCAGGTAGTCTCGTGGAATTTCCCTGCAAGGTTTGGATGTCGTGTGGCAAGTCTGATCGGACGGAGTCCGGGCCGCGGTCCGTGCGGCCCCGGGCGTCCCGATACCCTCGCACGCGGGAGGTGCCGGGCCCGGTCCGATAAGGAGAGCGTCGATGAGCCTGAAAACATGGATTCGCGCAGGTCTGGCCGCGGCGGCGATTGGGGGAAGTGCCGGGTCGGCGTGGGCCCAGGTGCGGGTGAGTGGGATCGAGCACACGAAACTGGGAGGGGCGGTGCTGGGCACGCCGACGGAGCGGCGGCTGCCGGTGGGCAACATCGGGAGCAGCGGGCAGGATGGGGTGGAGGTGCGGCTGAACAGCCGGTGGGGCGGGTCGGTGAGCCTCGATCTGGACGGGTTGCTGGCGCCATCGCCGGAGGCGCGGGAGTTCCGGATCAAGCAGAAAGCATGGGACGGGACGTTCAAGGGGAGGTTGAGGCTGGCGAGCCGACCGCCGGATGGGACGCCGGGGTCATCGCTGGACCTTGAGTGCGACTTTGCGGCGGTCAGCGCGACGACGGTGCGTGTGACGGTGCGCGATCAGGCCGGGAACGTGGTGCTTGACGGCGTGCGCGCGGGGTCGAGCCTGGCGTGCGTAGTGAGCATGTCGCCGCCGGCGGGGATTGTGCCGACGTGCGGAGTGGCGATCAAGGAGAAGGGCACGGGGGCGGAGAAGAACCGCGCGATGAGCGTCGATTTCGGCGATGTGCCGTGTGATGTGAGTGGGTTGTCATCTGTGACGCTGCACGAGGTGCGGTCGATCGAGTTTGAGCCGGAGACCTGCGGTGCGTGCGACACGTGGCTGGGGACGGAGTCGATGCTGGTCACCTCGGTTGGGCTATCGAGCATGGTGGTATCGGATGCGAGCCTGGGGACGTTTGGGGCATCGAGCCATGCGCCGAGCGCGGCGACAATCGATGAAGAGTGTGATGATGCGACGGACTGCGACGACGATCGGCGACTGCATATGTCGAACATCGGGAGCAGCGGGCAGGATGGAGTCTCGATCGATCTGCGGAAAGGGAGCATCGGCGCGAGCGTGACGTTCGACTGCTTCGCGGGCGGCTTGCCCGGTCGGCCGGTAGCGATGGAGCAGTGGTTCGATACGTTCGATGGGACTGGGCCGGTGCGGATGCGTGTGAGCCGCGAGGTGGATGCGCTCTCGGGCCTGGAGACGATCTCCTGCGATTCATCGGAACTGGGCGATTCGGAAGTGGATGTGTATTGCTTTGATTCGAGCGGCGCGCTGCTGCACTCGTACCGGGAGCCGACGGCGGTGTTTGCGTTTGCGTGTACGGCGGGGACGGAGACCCGAACCCAGGAGACGTGGAGCTGCCTGCACCAGCGGTGGTCCATCGATATGACCACCCGCGATTCGCTCGTGCTTGTTGGCGGTGTACCCGTGCCCGGCGTCTCGGCGGTGCAGTGGACTCGGGTTCGGAATCAGGGCACGCTGCAGGTAAGACGCATGTACATATTTGGAGGAATCGGGACGGAGTCGATCGACATCAAGCATGTCAACGACCCGCCGACAGTGGTGCATGTCGGCGGCATTCAGGGCATCGCGATGGACAAGGGGCTGCTGACCCAGGAGCCCGATGGCACGCTGCTGGTGACGACGCCGTGCTGCGACAACGATAGCGACAACGACGGACTTGATGATGGCGTCGAGATGCGGACGTACAGCGCGACGGGCGGTACGGTTACGCTCGATGCGGGCCCGCTGCTTGTCCCGGGGGCGACGGGCGAACTCAGAACCAAGTTCAGGGGCTGGGACGGAACGATCAAGGGCGTTGTGCGGATGGGGGGCGGGGGAAGTGGTGGCGGCGCGGGTGGGAGCTTCGCGCTTGAGTGCGATTTCGCGGCCATGGGCGCTGTGGAAGTGCAGTGGGAAGCGCTGGATGAGAACGGCGTGGTACTGGGCACCGGAACGGTCGCGGGGTCATCGCTTGGCGGCATCACGGTGACGCCCGAGCCGGTCGGGTCACTCCTCATGCCTGCGCTGATGAAGGCAAAGGAGAAGGCCAACCGGACGAAGTGCTCAATCGTGATCACGGATCGCGACTGCGGTGTCGTGGGGCTGACGCCGGACACGCTGCACAATGTGCGGTCGATCGGGTTCACACCGATCGAGCCTGCGGGGAGCCCGCCGTGGGCCGATCTGGATGCGATGCTGGTCACATTCAGCGGGATACCGTCGCTGCATGTGCTGGACGCGAGCCTGCTGACGTTTGGCGTGGAGTGGAACGGCATCAAGAATGGTAATGTTGGCGAGGTGTGTGATGATGGGAACAGCTGCGACGAATCGCGGAAGATCCGCATCACAGCTATCGGCAGCTCTGGTGAGGATGGGGTGGGGTTGCGGCGTGACGGCAACGTTGGGATCAACGAACCGCTGCCGGAAACGACGTTCCATATTGCAAGGGGCACGTGCTGCCGCGGCCACGTCACGGTGCTGAAGTGCCACGACGAAGGCGGCGTCGAAACGATGCGGCTGACAAGCTCATCCGATGCCGACCAGCTCAACCACACGATGTCGTTTGATGCGACAGGGTCGGGCGCAACGGGAGTGACGCTGACGCTTTACGATCAGTTCGGCAGCGTCGTCCACACGCATCAATATGGGAATGGAAGCGGCGGTGACATTACCTACATCGGCCCGTGCGATGCGCCCGAGCCCCGGCAGGTCAAGGTGCATTCTGGCGGCATGTGCATGGAGCTGTGCGAGCAGCCGGTGACGGTGTCCTTCGAGGGGCTGGTTCTGCCGGGCGTGCAGGACGTGTGCTATGAAATCACGGTGATGCCGGGCACAGGCTCGGAGCTTCGCAGTATTTCAGTGACCGGCAACCCGACGGACTACATGGAGATCAGCAATCTCCAGGTCATCGAGGGTGAGCCGCCGTGCGCGGCGGACTTCAACGGGGACGGACTCCGGGATGTGCCGGACATCTTTGCGTTCCTGTCGGCGTGGTTTGCGCAGTCGCCCAGCGCGGACATGAACGGTGATGGCACGATCAGCGTGCCGGACATCTTCGCATTCCTGAGCCTGTGGTTTGCCGGCTGTCCGTAGCGCGGCGATGACTCGATTTGCTTGTAGAGGCCTGGGCGCAAGCCCGGGCTTTCTTTGTTTCGCTTTCTGCTCTCTGCTTGCTGCTTTCTGATTTCCCCCGTCCGCCCTATCCTCCGGCCAGAAGCACACCGGCACGCCGGTGGGGTGGCAGAGTGGTCGAATGCGCCGGTCTTGAAAACCGGTAACGGCTTTAGTCGTTCGGGGGTTCGAATCCCCCCCCCACCGCTTTTATGGTTGTTCTTGATATGAAAAAGGCCGATTTTGAGCTTGCTATTGATCTCTGCATTGTCAACTGAGTGATGGGGACTGTGCCGATACCGGGGCATGAGACCCAATGGCACTCCGGCTGAGTTGGAGGCCCGGCGGCGACGTGCGGCGGAGCTGCTGGGCCGGGGCAAGGGCATCAACGAGGTCGCGCGGCTGGTCGGCGCATCGAGTTCCTCCGTCAGCGGCTGGAAGGCCGCGCTGGCCAGGCACGGCCCCGACGGCCTCAAGGCCAAGCCCCACGCGGGTCGCAAGCCCGGGCTTGGCAAGGCCGACAAACGCCGGCTGGTGGGACTGCTCAAAAAGGGCGCCGTCCACGCCGGGTTCCCCAACGACCTATGGACCTGCCGACGGGTCGCCGACCTCATCGGCCGGACCTTCGGCGTGTGGTACCACCCCGACCACATGTGGAAAATCCTCAGCGCGCTGGGATGGAGCGCCCAGAAGCCCGAGGCTCGCGCCCGTGAACGCGACACCAACTCTCGGCGGTCTTCCGCATCCACACCCACAACGTCAAGACCCCGCAGGCCACGGAGTTCCTGCGGATCCTGGACCGGCATGTGCGCGGCCCGTTGATCGTTGTGCAGGACCGGCTCAACGTGCACAAGGCCGCCGTGAAGCGCTGGCTGGCCGGTCGGCCCCGCAGCGCTCCGCGGGTGATGGTGGAGTGGCTGTCGCCCTACGCGCCCGACCTCAACCCCGCCGAGCAACTGTGGAACCACGGCAAGCGGGTGGACCTGGCCAACCTCGCGCCGATCGACCGCGACGACCTGCGCGGCCACGTCCGCCGCTCGCTGATCCGCCAGCGCTGCCGACCCACCCTGCTCGCGTCCGCGTTCGATCACGCCGGGCTCCACCTGTGATCCATCGCTCTATTACTTATGCAGAGATGAATAGGTTTGACCCGTCCCGCGTTCCGTTGACACAACCCGGCCCCGGCTACAACTGCCCGGGCCAAGGAGTGTCACGATGGGCAAGAAGGTCTATTCGCAAGAGTTCAAGCGGGCCGCGGTCGCGCAGACAACGGGCAGCGGGTCGGCGTCGGGTTCTGGCTCGGGGACGGCTTCCTGGTCCGGATCGACGTCCGGTTCTTCGAGCGGCTCCAGCAGTGGCTCGGGGAGCAAGTCCAGCGGATCGTCATTCTCCAGTTCGTCCGGCAGCGGCTCGGGCACCGGGAGCGGGTCCCGCACCAGCGGCGGCGGAACGGGCACGTATTCGATCTGAGCCACTCGGCTATGCGACGCTTCATACTCCGGCGCACGTCCACCCGACGGTCGGTGAGTCGAAGTCCAACGCCGATGCGAAGGGGTTCCTCAGGGCTGCGCATCTCTTTGCGGGAACGTGGGGCGTGGAGAACCGCCCCCGGCACCGCAAGTTGTGGGAAGAGAACGCCAAAGCCCGTTTCCTGACATCTAGAAACGCTAACAACAGTTTCACTGGCCGCATGGCTCAAACCCCTTTAGGCCCCGGTCGTGCCGTGTCTTCGCGAGGTGATCCGTGAGTCACCCGACCGTGTGCGTACGGGAATAGTCTGCTCGACCCGGCTGTTCCCATCACGGGTAGGCAATCACATTGCCGCACAGCCCCGAAGATTTAGAGGACCCCCGTGAAGACACTCTCCGACCGATCGCTGCTCCCCGAGTTTGATTCGAACGGTCGGCACCGGGTGCCCGTAGAGCCGTGGCAGCCAACAGTCGCCGAGAATGGTTCGGCGCTCATCGAATTAGTGCGGGCGTCGATGCGAGAACTTCCCGAACCGCAGCGGTCCACTCTGCATCTACACGACGGCTGCGGGTGGAGCGTGGCACGCATCGCCGAAGGTACGGGTGAGGCACCAGAGCAGCTGCGGTGTTGGGTGCACGAACGACGACAGATGCTCAGAACTCTTCTGGACCCCCACATGCGGTCGGCAGGGACGGGCCTTTGAGTTCCCAGCCAAAGTCAGCCGACACCGGCAGCCCGACAACGTCGCTGCCGCAAGTCATGCAGTGCATGGAAGTCTGGGGCGGCAACGTCGCCGTTGAGAGCGGCATCTCCGTGCATGGCATCGACGCGTGGATCTCCAGCCAGCCGTACCACGGCGACGCGGGCGGCGGGGACATCCACTACGTCTCCATGTGCGGCGCGGGGAGGATCGCCCGATTCGTGCTGGCCGATGTCGCCGGGCACGGTGAGCAGGTCTCCGGCCTGGCTTTGCAGTTGCGCACGCTCATGCGGCGGCACGTGGGCGCGGTCGATCAGACTCGGTTCGCCCGGGCGCTCAACCGGGCTTTCGGACGGCTGAGCCGCGACGGTATCTTCGCGACCGCCGCGCTGGCGACGTACTTCGCGCCCACCGACCAGCTCATCACGTGCCTCGCCGGTCACCCGAGGCCGCTGTGGTATCAGGCCGCGACACAGCGATGGTCGCTGCTGTCGCACGAACTATCGGACGGCTCCAACGCCTCGCAGGATGTCCCCTTGGGGATCATCCACCCAACCGAGTACCACCAGTTCGCCGTGACGCTCGGTCGGGGCGACCTGGTTGTGCTCTACACCGATGCGCTCATCGAGACGGGCGGGCCGCCGTCGCGCTCGATCGGCGAGGCAGGTCTTCTGCGTCTGGCCGCCGAGGTTGGCGGGACCGACCCGGCGGGGTTCGGTCGTGGCCTCATCGCCGCGGTGGACAACAAGTTCGGCCTCACCGGCGCCACCAGGACCGACGACCTGACCGTGCTGGTCCTGCACCACAACGCCGCGGACCCGCCGCCGATGTCGGTCGCCCACAAGTTGCGGATGATGGCCAGGATGATGAGGCTGTAGGGCGAGCGTTGGCGCTGCGGGGCTCAGTCCGCGGCATCCGCGACGCGACGGATCAGTCGTCAGACGCGATCATCGGCCCGTCGGAAGCGACACTTGAGTTGGCCGGCGCGACAAGCGGCACAACGCACGCGACGACTGGCTTGGCGGTCGCGACAGCCCATCCGTCGCGTGCGACAGGCGCCTTGGCGTGCCGTCCGCAGGACCCGTCGCGGCTGACATGTGACCTATCGCACGCGACAAGCGTTGCGGCGGCGCGCGGGACACGACGAGTGAACGCTTGCGCGCAACGCAACGGGCGGCACCTGCTTTCGCGTGCGCCGCCCGTTGCCGGAGGGGAGAGAGTTTGTCCGCGTCGAGCAGCCGTTGATCGACGCGGTTCGGTGCGCGCACGCGGAGGGAAGCCCCCGCGGCGTGTACGATCAGCCCTTGAGCGCGGCCATGAGCGTGGACTTGATCTGCTTGACCTCCTGCTTGGAGTCGATCGTGGCCACGACCTTCTTGGTCTTGGTGTCCACGAGCAGGACGTACCCGGTCTTGCCCGCGTGCTCCTTCCAAAGGTCGCCCAGGCCCAGCGCGGCGAGCATGTACTCGGCCTGGTGAGAGTTCTTGTCGGTCTGGTCGAGCTTGACCGTCAGGCAGGGCTGACCCGCCGCGTCCTTCATGGCTTCGTCGAGCTTGGGCTGGAGGGCTTTGCAGTCGGCGCACCAGTCGGCGTAGAACTGCAGCGCGATGACCTTGGGGGCCGTCGCGGCGGCCTGGACCCCGCTGGGCTTGCTGCCCGAGCCGGGCTGTTTGGCGGGCGCGGGCGTGGGGGTGCCGCTGGGTGCGGTGCCCGACTGCGCGAAGGCGATGCCGGCGCCGGTGAGCGTGAGGGCGGCGAGTGCGGGGGCGACGAAACGAGCGATTCTGGTCTTCATTCGGATGCTCCAGGCGGCGAAACGCGGGGCTGGAAGGGGCGCGTTCACCGTGGTTCTGCCCGCCCGCCGCATCGCACACTGCGGCACGGCTTCGGGCAAGGCGGGATGGGAGGCGGCCGGGTGGCCGCCGTGTGCTAAGGGGAACAGGCAAGGCGTGCGGTGTATTCCGTGCAAACCGTGCGACGCAAGAACAATCGTCATCACCGCAGCACGCGGCGCTTACTGGCGGCCCGTGATGGCCTTGACGGCGGCGATCACCGCGTCAGGATCGGCACGTTTCTTGTAATCCCAGTCGGCGAAGGCCCAGCGGATCACGCCGGTCTTGTCGATGACAAACGTCGCGGGCGCGGGAAGTTCCCACGTGCCGCTCACGTTGCTCTCGGCGACCTTCAGACCGAACTTCTCATACTGGGCCTTGGTGCCCTCATCGACGACGAAGTGGACCTTGAACGCCTTGGCGGCCTCGAAGGCGCCGTCGCTGTAGACGGCGTAGTCGTCCGCCTTGCCCCCGCTGGCCTTCTCGCGCGTGGCCGCGGCGAGGTCGGGCTTCTCCGGCGTGAGCGCGACAAACGTGCCGCCGGCGGCTTTGAGCGCATCCATCTTGTTGTGCCAGGCCGAGAGGGCGCGGGTGCAGAACGGGCACCACCCGCCTCGGTAGAACGTGAGAACGATCGGCCCGTCCTTGTAGAGGTCGGCGAGGCGAGCGGGCTTGCCGTCCACGCCGGTGACGGTCGCATCGGGAGCCTTGTCGCCGATGGCGAGGCCGGGGATGGCGGGATGCGATTCGGCCTTGGGTTGTACGGCGGGCATGACGACCTCCGTCTTGGGGTAAAACGCCGACCACGAGTAGTAGAACGTCTGAGCGGTGCGCACGCCCTTGGGGGCACTGGTGACGGCGACGCCCGCCTCGCTCTTGGTGATCACCACCGCCCCGGCGGGCGTGTCAATCGTGCGCCCTTCGCCGATCGCCTCCACCGGCACGAACCACGAATTTGCATCGTCTCCGTCGCCCACCGCGATGCCCACGCCCAGCGTCTTGCGCGGCAGCGCCTCGCCCACGCCCGCGACGGGCACCATGAGGTTTTCGTTCTTGAAGTACGACTCGTAGGGCGACTTTGAGTAGTCGCGGTTGTGCCCCGTGTCCTTGCTCACGATCTTCGCCCCGGGGTGAGCCTTCTTGAAGGCCGCGAACGAGACGACCTCGACGGGGAGCATCTCCAGCGCGGTTCCGGCATTGGGCCCGCTCAGGGCGTGCATGCCAAGTTGGCTCCACAGGGCCTCATCTTTCTTGTCGTACATGAGCACGTTGGAGTTGTAAAGCGCGCCCGAGACGCCGAACTCGAGCACGATCGGGGCGGGTGCTGCGGACGGCTTGGTGCCGCTGCCGTCGCCGCTCGCGTCCTTCGGTGTCGCGGGCATCACGCGGCGCGAGAAGACTGTCGCCGAGTCGCACAGCGGGCAATACGTCGCCGCAATGGGCTCGCCGCCGACGGTGGTGTTCACGATCTCGTGCCAGTCCAGCACGCGCAGGGGCACGCCCAGCACGTCCACGCCCACGACGATCTCGATAATGCGGGCGTCATCGGGCAGCCACGCGGCCTTGTCGGCGGGCTCGGTCTTGGGGTCGGTCAGCGCGGGGATCGCGTCCCGCGGCAACAGCGTGTGGATCTGCTCCTTGGGGATCGTCAGCCCCGCGAGGTTGTATTCCTTCTCGATGTCCACCGACCCGGGCCGCTGCACACGCTTGAAGTCGTCGGGCACGGCGGGCTGCGCTTGGGGCTCCGCAACGCCCGGTGGACGCGCGCCGCTCCCGGTCTGCGCGGGCTGTTCGTCCGAGTCGGCGATCTCTGCCGTGTCGCACAGGCTGCACTCCGCACACTCCTCATGCGCGGAGAGTGTCTCCCGGTGCTTGTACGCGGCTCCCGCGGCGAGGGGGATCAGGGCGAGCATCATCAACTTCTGGCGGAATGACATCAAAACGGCTCCTTCGCGTAGCGGATGATCAGCGAACACGGGTTGTCAACCCGCCGCGCGTGGCAGCAATCGGCGGGGCGGGTTATCAGCGGCACAACGCGTAACGGGCATGCACCAGCGTCACCGCGATGAACCCGATGGCGCACTCCCACTGCCGCTGGCGGGCGAGGACGAACCCGCGGGCTTGCTCCCCGAGCCGGAGCCGGACTTGCTGTCGGAGCATCCGCTCAAAGTGAGTATCGCAGCGGCGGTGATACCGACCGCGAGGTTTGCTGCAGCACGAACGGTGATGTGGGCGGGAAGAACGGTGGTGGTGCGAGTCGGCATGGGAAAGGGTCTCCAGTGCCTTGGGGAACAGAAAGCCCCTCCCGGTTATTCCACCTTCGCGCCCGGCTTCTTCCGCAGTGGGCTGGCGAGCATCCCCATCAGCGTCCCCGAGCGGTGCTGGTCATAACCATCCAGCCCGAGGTTGATCGCGCTGGGGTCATCGCGCAAGCGGAAGGTGCGGAAGAGCCGGTCCCAGAGCGAGAGGCCGCTGGAAAAGTTGCTGTCGGTCTCGGGTTGCAGCCGCGAGTGGTGGACCCAGTGCATCCAGGGCGTGACGATGACCAGCCGCAGCACGCGGTCAAGCCGCCGGGGCACGCGGAGGTTGCTGTGGTGGAAGAGCACGATGGGCGTGACGATGAGTTCGTAAAGGACCAGGTGCTCGACAGTCGCGCCGATGGCGGGGAGGACCGCCAGCCGCGCGAGCCCCGAGAGCGCGACCTCGCCGACGTGAAAACGGATGCCCGACGAGGCGTCTAATTGGGCATCGCTGTGGTGCACGGCGTGGAAGCGCCAGAGCACCGGCACCTTGTGATTCATCACATGCCAGGCGTACTGCCAGAGGTCGATGAGCACCAGCGCCAGCGTCCAGTGGACCCACGCGGGCAGCGCGATGATCCGCAGCAGGCCGATATTCTCCCGCCGCGCCCACTCGCCCGCCGCCAGCATCGCCCCCGCAAAGACCACCGCCAGCACAACGGCGTTGAGCGCGGCCAGCGCGAAGTTCCGGGCCGCGTGGGCCGCGCGGTGCGTACGTCCCACGAACATCGGCACTGTCGCCTCGCCGATCCACAACAGGGCCAGCACCCCGGCGGCGATGACGGGGCCGGTGAGTTGGGTGGTGGTGAAGATCGCGTCGATGTTCATGCTCCGAATCGTGAGGCCGGTGGCGATGTCCCCGTTTCACGTTCGCGGTGCGGGAGGGAATAGCCCGGCGGGCTCAACCATTCCTTAACAGTACAGCCCTCCACGCTCGTCGCGCGGTTGGTGATCCGCGGCGGCAACGCCGACGGCGCTGCGATGCTGAGCATCGCCGCGCACCTCAGAACCCCCGAACCCCAAGGAGTCCAGCATGACCACAAACACCAGCACTCCGTCCACTTGGACCGCCGCCCCGAGCGCCGCCACATCCGCGGCGAATCCGGCCCGCGCTGGCGAAGCCGCCGGCGAGATTACCCATGACAGCATCCGCGAGCGTGCCTACGAGATCTGCAAGGCCCGCAACGGCGGCCCGGGCAACGAGTGCCTGGACTGGCTGCAAGCCGAACGAGAACTGGGTGCCACGGGCGACCGGGGCCAGCCAGAGTCCTGCGATCCACTCGTGATCGAGACCCGGGTGGGGGCCTCCGCGGCGGCGCAACCTCAGCGGTAAGCGCCGCCCGCCTCACGAGCGTTGGCCGATCGGCCCCCGGCGTTCCCGCGCCGGGGTCCCCGGCCCGCAGCGACCCGCACCCCGAAGCACTCGCACCCGGGGAACACGACCCCATGACCGACCGCGACCAATCCCCAGCGTCCATTCACCCGCCCGGCTCCGCTCCAGCGCCCCGCATCGCCCTGGTCGGGCACTGCGGGCCTGACTCGTGGATGCTCAGGGGTGTGGCCCAGCGCGCCTTCCCCGGCGGCGAGGTCGTAATGGTGAGCGACGACGCGTCCGCCCGGTCCGAGGCCGCCCGCGCCGACCTCCTGCTTATCAATCGGAAACTCGACGGCGAGTTTCCCACCGGCTCGGGCCTCGACTTGATCGGCGAACTGATCCCCATGAAAGGCCGCCGCGCCGCGGTGATGCTCATCAGCAACCTCGGCGAGGCCCAGACACAGGCTGCGGCCCTGGGCGCCGCGCGCGGCTTCGGCAAGTCCAAGGCGGGCACGCCGGAAGCGGCCCAGGCCATGCGAGTTGCCGTCTCGCGTGCAGCATTACGACCCCGGCTCCAGCTCTAATGCCCAAGCCGGTGCGTCCAGAACCACGGGAATAAGGGTGCTCTCCAAGCCGTTATCCTGAGACATGAACTCCCATCGCGCCCATCGTTCTCGCTCGTGCGGCTGGACGTTCGTTTCCGCCGCGATGGTGGCGGTGATGCTGTGCACCTTGCCCGCGTGCGGGAAGCAAGCGGAGCAGACGCCACAGCCGCCGAAGGAGGCGGGCGGTGCGGGCAAAGCGCCGGCCGATCCCATGCACACCAACCGCCTGGCGAACGCGACCAGCCCCTACCTCCTCCAGCACGCGCACAACCCGGTGGACTGGTATCCGTGGGGGCCCGAGGCGCTCGAGCGGGCCAGGAAGGAGGACAAGCCGATCTTCCTGTCGGTGGGCTACTCGACGTGCTACTGGTGCCACGTCATGGAGCGCGAGGTGTTCGAGAACGAGGCCATCGCCGCGCTGATGAACGAGCGGTTCGTGTGCATCAAGGTGGACCGCGAGGAGCGGCCCGACCTCGACGAGATTTACATGACCGCGACGCAGCTCATGACGCAGAGCGGCGGGTGGCCGAACAGTTTGTTTTTGACGCCGGACCTCAAGCCGTTCTTCGCGGGGACGTACTTCGGGGCGACAGACCAACCCCCCCCGGGGCGGCCCGGGTTCGGTACGCTCGTGACACAGTTGGGCGATGCGTGGAAAGAGCAGCGGGCCAAAGTCAACGAGGTGTCGGGGCGCGTGGCCGACGCGATCAAGAACGTGCTGGGCGAGCGGTTGGCTGCTATTCCGAAGGCCACGCTCGATGCGGCGCTGGTGGACAAGACGGTCGAGCAGATCGCGGCGTCCTACGACGCGCGCGAGGGCGGCTTCGGGCTCGCTCCCAAGTTCCCCAATGACTTCTACTTCTCGTTCCTGCTGGACGTTTACGCGCGCCGGGTCGCAAAGGGCGATGCGGACGCCGCCACGCTCGCGATGGTGACCACGACGCTGGACGCGATGGCGGCGGGCGGCATCCACGACCACGTCGGCGGCGGGTTCCACCGCTACGCGACCGATGGGCAGTGGAAGGTGCCGCACTTTGAGAAGATGCTCTACAACCAGGCGGCGCTCGCGGTCGCGTATCTGGATGCGTTCGCCGCGACCGGCGACGCGCGCGATGCCGACACCGCCCGCGGCATCTTCCGCTTCGTGGGCGAAGTCTTCACTGGTCCCGACGGGCAGTTCTACTCGGCCCTGGACGCCGAGACCGACGCGGTCGAGGGCGCGTACTACACATGGACACGCGAGCAGATCACCAGCGTGCTGGGTGACCCCCCCAAGGACGCGGCGGTATTCCTCGCCGCGTTCGAGCTCGCCGATGTCCCGATATTCGCCGGGCACAAGCACCCCGAGGGCGGGACGCTGGTGCGCAAGGCACGCGGCGAGGCGAACACGCCAGAGATCAACGCGATGTTGGCCAAGCTCGCGGCGGTGCGGAAGGCCCGTAAACTGCCGCGGCTGGACGACAAGGCGATCGCGGCGTGGAACGGGATGATGATCGACGCCTACGCGCGCGGGGCCGAGGTGCTCAAGGATGATGCGTACCGCGCTGCGGCGGTGAAGGCGGCGACGTTCGTGCTGGAGAAGATGCGGACGCCCGACGGACGGCTGCTCCGCTCGGTGCGGCTCGCCGCGGACGCGAAGGA
>Ga0163152_10002181_pt1 | contig 28679 bp, 23 predicted proteins | sample OliLakLV19MP8IB2_FD_148635 | JGI IMG/M metagenome (GOLD analysis project Ga0163152, IMG submission 148635) | Freshwater microbial mat bacterial communities from Lake Vanda, McMurdo Dry Valleys, Antarctica - Oligotrophic Lake LV.19.MP8.IB-2 | ecosystem: Environmental > Aquatic > Freshwater >...
GACCCTGCGCCAGCTCGACCGCGTGGCGGCGTTCGCGGGCGAGCTCGACGTGCTCGTGCACAACGCCGTGTCGTTTCCGCCCTACGGCGTGCTCGAGGATCTGGATCCGGCCGACGCGGCGCGCGTGCACGAAGTCGTGGTGCTCGCGCCGCTGCGCCTGACCGCGCGCTTCCTGGCGGGCATGAAAGAGCGCGCCTTCGGGCGTGTGATCTTCGTCGGCTCGATCGCCGCAAGCGCCGGTGCCCAGCGCCAGGTTTCCTACACGAGCGCGAAGGCCGCGCTGCACGGCCTGGCGCGCAGCCTCGCGCTGGAAGGCGCACCGCGCGGCGTCACGTGCAACGTCGTCGAGCCCGGTCTCGTGCTGACCGAGCGCGTTCGTGCGCGCGTGCCCGAGACGACGCGTCGTGCGCTGCTCGCGGCGACGCCGATGGGTCGGGCCGGCGAGCCGGAGGAGGTGGCCGCGCTCGTCGGTTTCCTGGCCTCGCCGCGCGCCGGCTTCGTGACGGGAGCCGTGATCCCGGTGACGGGCGGGCTGGGGCTCGGCCTCGGAATCCCGTGAGGGTCGACCCGCTGCGAGAGACCGCGCACCGGCCCTGGCCGTTGCCGTCGTCGCCATGGGTCATGGCGCAGACGTGGCACGACCTGCTCTTCGCGCACTGGCCCATCCCCGCGGCCGAGCTGCGGCCCCACGTCCCGCGCGAACTCGAGATCGACACCTTCGACGGCCAAGCCTGGGTCGGCGTCGTCCCGTTCCGGATGAGTGGAGTGCGCCTACGCTTGCTCCCTCCCGTGCCGGGAAACGGGGCGTTTCCCGAGATGAATGTGCGCACCTACGTGAAGCTCGGAACTTCGCCGGAGGACGGGATCGCACGCACCGGCGTGTGGTTCTTCTCGCTCGACGCGACGCCCGCGCTGGTGGTCGCGGCCGCGCGAGCCACCTTCCACCTGCCCTACTTCCAGGCGCGCATGCGCTGCGACCCGCGCGGCGAGGCGATCGATTACGAGAGCGAGCGGGTGCGTCCCGCCGTGCCCCGCGCCGTCTGGCGCGGCCGTTACGAGCCGAAGGGCCCGGTCTTCCGGTCGCGCCCGGGGACGCTCGAGCACTGGCTCACCGAGCGTTATTGCCTGTGGGCCCGATCGGCAACCGGGCCTCTCCTTCGCGGCGAGATCCACCACGCGCAGTGGCCGCTTCAAGCCGCGCACTCGAGCATCCACGAGGACACGATGGCGGCCGCGCAGGGCCTGCGACTGCCGGCAAGCGATCCGCACCTGCTGTTCGCGCGCCGCCTCGACGTCCGGATCTGGAAGCCTCGACGCGAGCGCGCTCTCGGTCAGCCGAACGGCTAGCGCGCCAGCTTGCGCTTCAGGAACTCGCGCGTGACTTCCCAGGCCTTCGCCGCGTTGACCTCGTCGTAGCGCGGGTTGGACGGGTTCGCGAAGGCGTGCTCGGCGTCGTACTCGCGGATGTCGAAGACCTTCCCGGCCTCCTTCAGCGCGGCGCGGAAAGCGGCCAATTTCTCGGGCGGAATGCTCTTGTCGCGGCTTCCAAAGACGCCCAGCAGCTCGGCCTTCATCGGTGCGAGCGGTGCGGCCTCCGTGATCGGATTGCCGTAGTACACGACGCACGCGTCGAGGTCGGGCTCACCGATCGCCAGCTCGAGCGACTTGCGACCGCCGAAGCACCAGCCGATGCTGCCGGTGCGCGGCGCACGGATGCGCTCGTCCTCGACGAGGAACTTGTGTCCGGCGCGCAGGATCGCGAGCGCCTGGGCGTCGTCGACCTTCTTGATCGCGGCCATCGCCTCGTCGGGCGTCGTCGCCACGACACCGCCGTACAGGTCGACCGCGACCGCGGCGTAGCCGTCCGCCGCGAGGCGGTCCGTCCAGTGACGGATGTTGTCGTTCAGCCCCCACCACTCGTGGATGACGACGATGCCGGGCAGCGGCGCCTTCGCGTTGGGCGGTAGCGACAAATATGCCTTCGCGCCGCCGACGGTGATGTCCTTGCCCTTCAACGCAGGCACGGTACCGGCCGGCGCGGCGTGGAGCGCCTTGAACTCGGCCTCCGTCAGGCCGCCGCCGACCTTCTCCGCGGTCCGTTGGGGCTCCGAGGCCGACGTCTTGCCCTGACCAGCCTGTCCATCCGGTGATCCGGCGGGAGCGGGTGTCGTGGACGAGCGCGAGCTCGCGCAGGCGGCGAGCAACAGGACCAAAATGGCGAGGATGGGACGCATGGGGCTGACTCCAGGACGCGAGATTGGACCGTCGGATGCGCGACGCGCCAAGCCCGGCAAGTCCGGTGCCGGCTAGACTGACCCGGCTTGATCCGCTGCCCGGACCACCCGCACCTCGACGCGACCGCGTTCGAGACGGAGTTTCCCCGAGCGCTCGAGGCGATGCCGACTCCGGACAGCTTGCGGGCGCTGCTCTGCGCGGACGCGGTCGTTCCGCTCGCATCCGACGACGCCGTGCGCAAGGCCGTGCGCGATCTGCTGCGCCACGGCGGCTACAAGCCCACGGGCCGCGGGAAGCCGGCCAGCGAGTACCTGCTGGGCGCGCTGCAGGACGGCGCGTTCCCGTCGATCAACCCGGCGGTGGACGCCTGCAACGCGGTCTCGTTGCACACGGGGCTCCCGATCAGCGTCGTCGACCTGGACCGCGCGCGCGAGCCGTTCTCGATCGCGATCGCCGAGCCGGCCACGAGCTACGTCTTCAACGCCGCCGGACAGACGATCGACGTCGCGGGCCTCTTGTGCCTGTTCGACGCCGACGGACCGTGCGCCAACGCGGTCAAGGACGCGCAGCGCACGAAGACGTCGGGGACGACGCGGCGCACGCTGTCGGTCGTGTGGGGGACGCGCGCGCTGCCGGGGCGCACCGAGGCGGCGGTGCGCTGGTACCGCGCGATCCTCGAGGCCTGCGGCGCGCGCACGTCGGCGGTCGCGCTCGAGCGGGGCTGAGACCGGGAGAGAACCGATCGTACGGCCTCTCTCATCCTATTGGCGCCGCGCGGAACCGCGCGCGGGGGGAGAGGCCGCGCCGGAAACGAGCGCGGCGGAACCGACAGGATCGGCTCCGCCGCGCGCATCGGACCGTGCCGGTCACCAGCTGCGCGTATAGAAGTCCATCAGCGTGAACGCGAACATCAGCACGACCCAGAAGAAGCCCATCGCGGAGAAGATCCACACGAGCTTCGAGCTGTACTTCACGTGCATGAAGAACAGGATCACGAGCGACGCTTTGATGGTGGCGATCACCAGCGCGACGATCAGGTTCAGTGCGCCCAGGTCGATCGTCGCGGTCCAGACCGTGAGGATCGTCCCGGCCACGAGGGCGAAGAAGACGCCCCAGTAGGTGCTCAGCGGCAGGACGTGCGGTTCGCCGGCGTGAGCGGCGTGGGAGTCAGTGGGCGGGGCCATGGACGTGAGCACCGAGCAGGTAGAGCATCGGGAACAGGAAGATCCAGACCAGGTCGACGAAGTGCCAGTACAGGCCCGAGATCTCGATCCCGATGTAGCGCTGCGGCGTGAAGTGGCCCTGCTTCGCCTTGACGAAGACCCAGCCCATCAGGATGAGGCCGACCACCATGTGGAAGGCGTGCAGACCCGTCATCGCGAAGTAGATCGAGAAGAAGATCCGTGCCTGCGGGCCCCACTCGCCGAAGGCGGCGACGTCGAACGTCGGGCCGGGCATCAGGTGCAGGTCGTACTTCGACTTGTACTCGAAGTACTTCACGACGAGGAACGTCGCACCAAGGAGCGCGGTCAGGACGATGTTGACCAGCATCAGGTTGCGCTTGTTCGTCTGCGCGGCCCGGATCGACATGGCCATCGTCAGGCTCGACACGATCAGCACGAGCGTGTTGAAACCGCCCAGCTTCCAGTCGAGGTGCGAGCTGGCCAGCATGAACGCTTCGGGGTAGAGGCTGCGGTAGACCGTGTAGGCCGTGAACAGCGCGCCGAAGAACATGACTTCGGTGATGAGGAAGGTCCACATCCCGAGCTTCTCGGTCTCCTCCTGCTGCTCGAGGTCCTCGAAGTGGTTGGAGACGGGCGGGCGCACCCCGGGCGGCAGGGCGCGCGCGTGCTCGTGCTCGTGCGCGTGAGCGATCTCAGCGGACAACTTTGGACTCCTCCTCGGGTCGTTCGACGAACTTCGGCGCGTGCGGGATCTCGCCGTAGGCGTAGGCCTCCTCGTCCACGACCACGGGTCCGTGGAAGTTGTGCGTGATCGGCGGCGACTCGATCGTCCACTCGAGACCCTTCGCGCCCCACGGGTTCGGGCCGGCCTTCTTGCCCCACTTGAGCGACCAGGGCAGGTAGAGCATCGGCATCAGGTAACCGACGCCCAGGATCGACGCACCGGCCGACGACAGCAGGTTGAACACCCCGAATTCCTCGGGATAGACGTGGTAGCGGCGCGGCATGCCCTGGAAGCCCACGATGAACTGGGGCATGAACGTCAGGTTGAACCCGACGAACACGATGATCGCGGCGAAGCGACCCAGGGCTTCGGGGTACATCCGGCCGAACATCTTGGGCCACCAGAAATGGAGGCCGCCCAGGAAGGCCATGACCATCGAGCCGACCATGACGTAGTGGAAGTGCGCGACGACGAAGTACGTGTCGTGCACGTGGCGGTCGACGGCCATGATGCCCAGGAAAACGCCGGTCAGCCCGCCGATCGTGAACAGGCCGATGAACGCGACCGCGTAGAGCATCGGCGTGGTCATCTCGATCGAGCCCTTGTAGAGCGTCGCGGTCCAGTTGAAGACCTTCACCGCGGACGGCACGGCGACCAGCATCGTCAGCACCGAGAACACCATGCTCGCGTAGGGCGATTGGCCCGTCGTGAACATGTGGTGGCCCCACACCATGAAGCCCAGGATCGCGATCGCGAGGCTGGAGAACGCCACGAAGCTGTAGCCGAACACGCGTTTCTTCGTGAAGGCCGCGATCAGCTCGCTCATCACGCCCATGCCCGGCAGGATCATGATGTAGACGGCCGGGTGCGAGTAGAACCAGAAGAGGTGCTGGAACAGCACCGGGTCCCCACCGATCGTCGGGTCGAAGATCCCGATGCGGAAGATGCGCTCCAGCCCCAGCAGGAAGATCGTCGTAGCCAGCACGGGCGTGGCCAGCACCATGATCAGGGCCGTGGCGTACTGGGCCCAGATGAAGAGCGGCAGCCGGAACCAGGTCAGCCCCGGCGCGCGCATCTTGTGGATCGTGACGATGAAGTTGAGGCCCGTCAGGATCGAGCTGAAGCCCGTGATGAACACGCCGATAGCCGTCATGGCCACCTGCGAGTTCGAGTACGTCGAGCTGTAGGGCGTGTAGAAGGTCCAGCCCGTGTCGACGCCGCCCGAGATGGCGATCCAGAGCGTGATGAGCCCGCCGACGACGTAGATGTACCAGGAGATCAGGTTGATCTTCGGGAACGCCAGGTCCCTCGCGCCGATCATGATGGGCACGAGGAAGTTCCCCAGCACCGCCGGGATCGACGGCACGAGGAAGAAGAAGATCATCACGATGCCGTGCATCGTGAAGAGCCGGTTGTAGGTCTCGGCGTCGACCACGTCGCCCTTCGGCGTCGCCAGCTCGAGGCGCATGAGCACCGCGAACGAGCCGCCGATCAGGAAGAAGAACGAGATCGAGATCAGGTAGAGGACCGCGATCCGCTTGTGGTCGACCGTCAGGAGCCAGGACTTCCAGCCGTACCCGTCGGTCAGGTAGGTCGAGCGTTCCTCCGACGCCGCGCTGGCGTGAGCCTCGCGCGATTGGCCGGGCGGCGTGTGCGTGGTGCTGCTCATCACGGAGTTCCCTTGAGCGACTTGATGTAAGCAGCAAGCTGCAGGATCTGTTCTTCGCCGAGCTGTCCGTCGTAGCTCGGCATCACGGGCTCGTAGTTCAAGACGACCTTGGCCTGGGGCTTCAGGATCGACTCGCGGATGTACTCGTCGTTCACGACCTGCTTGCCGCCGCCCTTCAGGTCGATCTCATGGCCGTAGATGCCGGCCAGCAGGGGGCCGCGCGGCGGCGCACCGCCGATGTCCTTCGTGGCCGGGTCGATCGGGTGGCAGCTCGCGCAGCGCATGCTCTCGAAAAGGTTCTTGCCGGCCACCTCGGGCGCCTCGCCGGTCGCGCCCGACAGCCAGCGCTCGTAGTCGACGCGCTCCATGACCGTGACCATGCCGCCCATCGCCGAGTGGCCCGTGCCGCAGTACTCGGCGCAGAAGATGTGGTACGTGCCGACCTTGGTGGGCTCGAACCACATCTGCGTGTAGCGGCCGGGCACCACGTCCTGCTTCACGCGGAAGGCCGGGATGAAGTAGCTGTGGATCACGTCCTCGGACGTCATCGTCAACCGGATGGCCTGGCCGACGGGGATGTGCAGGTCATTGATCTCGCGCACGCCCGTCGGATGCTGGACCTTCCACATCCACTGCTTGCCGACCACGGTCATGTCGATGCAGTCGGCCGGCGCCTTGAGCGTGGCCACGTACACGATCGTGCCCCACGCGAACAGCGCGAGCACGATCACCAGCGGGATGCCCGACCATAGGAGCTCCAGGCTGGTGGAACCCTCGATCTGGACGGCTTTGCGACCGTCGTTCCTGTTCCGGTAGTAGCTCGCCAGGCCGACGACCACGCCGCCGATCAGCACGACGAAGAACACGGTCAACGCGACGAGGAACCACCAGATCAAATCGACGTGGGGTGCGATCGTCGAGGCGCTTTCCGGGAGGATCGGGATGTCTTTCCACATGGCTTGGCTGTCCGGCCGGTCCTCCTAGGAACCGGTGGCGCGCTCTGCGGCGACGTTGCGCGTCAGGAGGCGCTCTCGGCGGAGCATGAAGAAGATGGAGCCCCCGAGCAGGACTGCTGTCAGTCCACCCAGGAGCCGGAGCACGTTCGTGACGGCGAGGCCGTACTTGCCCGTCGTTGGATCGTGGCGGTAGCAAAGGAGCGTCACCGCGTCGATCAGGTTGCCGATGCGCCCCTCCGAGGATTCGACCAGCGCCAGGCGCAGGTCGAGCCGCGGGAAGACGACGTCGATGAAGTAGCGGGACACACGGCCGTCGGGCGTCAGGATGACCATCCCGCCCGGGTGCGCGTACTCGCCGATCTCCTCGTCGTAGAAGTACCGGAAGCCGACCGCTTCCGAGACGGCTGCGATCGAGGCCGCGTCGCCGGTCAGGAAGTGCCAGCCCTTATCGCCGCCCTCTGCACCCAACGCGGCCACGTAGGCCTTTTTCTTGCGCGCCGCCAGCTCGGCCGTCTCCTTGGGGTCGATGCTGATCGTGACGACCTGGAAATCCTCGCCGATCGAGAGCGAATCGAGCTGTTTCAGGCTGGTCGACAGGCCGTTCAGGACCTGCGTGCACAGCATGGGGCACTCGTAGTAGACGAGCGACAGGATGACCGGCCTGTCGTGGACGAAGTCGGCCAGCCGCACGTCGCGCCCGGCTTCGTCGCGGAACTGCAGGTCGAGCGGGACGGCGGCATCGAGCCTCTGGTCGAACTTGACCTCGCGCGTGACGCGCCCCAGCTGCTGTCCCTGCGCCGTCCGCTGCGACGACGCCGCGAGCACCGCCAGGCCCAGGCCTGCGGCGCGCAGTATCGACGGGACTCGGTGCGTGGTCGTCATGTCAGTCACTCACGAGGCTTCTGCTCGACGGGGAAGCCCTTCTGCAGCGCGATCTCCATCGCGCGCTCGATCGGCACGTGGACGATCTTGGCGTCCTGGTCCACCCAGCCGTAGGTCGTGATCTGCTTCTGCGCCTCGGCCTTCACGTCGGACCACATCGTCGTGTTGAAGGGCTGGCGCTGTGTGAGGTCGACCAGCTTGCCGTCCCAACCCTGCTTCACTCCGCGCTGCATCTCCAGGTTCGGAGCGGGCGGCAACGGGTCGTTCAGGATCGCGAGCGGGTGCGGCTCGCGCTCGCCGATCGTCGGGACGCGCTGCATCAGGCGCAGCATGCCCCACGTCGCGACGAACGTGATCACGACCGACACCACGAGCCAGAAGGTGAACTTGAGGAGCGGCCCGAGGTGCGCGTCGCGCGTCTCGTAGCGTTCCAGACCGGTCGGTGTGTGTTCGGCCATGGGTCGTTGCTCGTGCGCCGGATTAGTGGGCGTGCTCCATCGCGGTTTCGAGCGCCATCGCCTGGCGCGGCGACGTCAGCGGGAAGGCCTTGAGGCGGTTCATGAAGAACGCGAGCCACAGTCCGCCCAGCGCGACCGGGGCGACGAAGTCCAGCCAGTGCGGATGCAGCTCCGCCGGGTGGAACACGGGCACGATCTGCCAGTACAGGTCCACGTGCCGCATGAGGAGGATCAACACGGCGACGGGCATCACGTAGGACGCGTCGCGCTTGATGCGGCGCATGAGCAGCAGCACGAACGGCACCAGGAAGTGCAGCAGCGCCAGTGCCATCAGCAGGATCTGCCAACTGGTCTCGGCGCGCACGATGTACCAGGGCGTCTCCTCGGCCAGGTTGCCCGACCAGATGATCAGGCCCTGCGAGAAGCTCGTGTACGCCCACAGCATGACCATCGCGAACATGAGCGTGCCCATGTCGTGGAACATGTTGGCCTTGTGGAAGGCCTTGAACGGCTCGTGGTCCTTCACCCAGTTCGCGAACACGACCCCGAAGGCCATCGTCGCCAGCGCGCAGCCGACCATGTAGATGACGCCGTACATGGTCGAGTACCACTTCGGGTCGAGCGACATCATCCAGTCGAACGCCGCGCCCGTGGCCGTCAGCGAGAAGATCAGGACGCCCGGCCCGCTGATGTAGCGCGCGCGCTTGGCCGCCGCCGGGTCGCCCGTCTCGTCGTAGCGCGCCATCGCGCGCAGGACCCCGAACGCGAGCGCGAGCCAGATCGCGAAGTAGAGGATCGTGCGGCCGAGGAAGCCGCTCACGTTCAGCCACGGCTCCTTGTGGGTCAGGAGGTGGTCGCTGGCGACGAGCGCCTGGTCGGTCCAGGGGTAGAGCCAGTACGCGCCGGCGTACCCGTGCTCGCCGTGGGCCTCCGCCGTCGAGTGCTCGGGGTGCGTGATCACACCCAGCGCGACGGGGACGAACAGCAGCGCGATCAGCGGCAGCGTACGCATCCCGGCCTGGAGCTGGCGGCGCATCGCCAGGCCCCAGAAGCCGCCGGTCAACTGGTGGATCATGGTCAGCGCGAGGCTGCCCAGCCCGATCATCGCCACCGCCGAGAAGGCGAAGAGGTACGAGCGGAAGAACTGTCCGCGGTCGGACACGAAACCCCACGCGAGGAGCGCGGCACCGATCAGGCCCAGGGCCAGGGCCGTGCGCTGGATGCGGTCGAGCTTGGAGCGCAGTTCGGTGTTCAAGGGTTGGTTGCTCACGGCGTCATTCCCCGCGCTGCAAAGCTGCGCGCTCGGCCGGCGGCACGTCGTCGATGGTCGAGTTCTGGCTCTGCTGCAGCGCGCGCACGTAGGCGACGATCGCCCAGCGGTCCTCGACCCTGATGCGGTCGGAGAGGTCGTACATCACGCCGAAGCCGTTCGTGATGACGTTGAAGATGTAGCCCGGCGGCGCGTCGCGCAGGCGGTCGATGTGGTAGCTCGGCGGGCGCTTGAGCCCGCGCTGTACGATCATCCCGTTGCCGTCGCCGACGATGCCGTGGCAGTTCTGGCAGTAGATGCCGAAGCGCTCGCGCCCGCGCGCCAGCACTTCCTTCGTGATCGCGATCGGGAAGGTCGGAGCGTCCTTGCCGTCGACGCGGCCCAACTGGAGGTGGTCGTCCTGGAAGAGTCGGCCGCGTGCGACCGTGTTCGCCACCAGTGGCCGTGCGGCGCGGTGGTCGGCGAAGAACGTCGACTTGCCCAGCGGCTCGAGCCGCGGCTGGTCGTGCATGTCCTGCCGACAACCCGCCAGGAGCGGGGCCGCGAGGACTGCCAGGAGCGCGAGGGTGCGCTTCATCAGTTCGGAACCTCCTCGATCGCGAGCGGCTTCAGGCGCGCCATGAAGGCGCGGGCCGCGTCGAACCTCGGGTCCTCCGCCTCGATCAGGAAGAAGAACCGGCTGCGCGTCGCCTCGTTGAAGCGCGCGACGTTGAAGACCGGATGGTAGGGCTGCGGCAACCCGCTGATGACGAACAGCCCGATCACGGCCGAGAGGCACGCGAAGAGGATCGTCGTCTCGTACATGGGCACGATGAACGCCGGCCAGGAGAACCAGGGCCGGCCGCCGATGTTGGTCGGGTACTCGATGACCGAGGTCCAATACTCGAGGCCGATGCCGGTCAACGCGCCGGCCAGCCCGCCCATCAGGACGATGAACGCGATGTTGTTCTTCAGCCCCATCGCCTCGTCGAGCGCGTGGATCGGCATGGGCGTGAAGGCCTCGACCTTGGTGAAGCCCTCGGCGCGCGCTTGGCGCGCCATCTCGACCAGCGCCTCGGGCTTGTCGAACTCGGCCATCAAGCCGTGGATCGCCGACATGCTCTGCTTGTAGGCCATCTCAGCTCCTCCCGCCGTGGTCGTGGAGGGCCGGTGCGGGACCACCGTGCGCGATGTCGGTACGCGGCGGCGCGGCTTTGCCCGTCACGCCGGACTTCGGGACCATCAAGCGCATCTCGAAGATCGCGATCATCGGCAGCAGTCGCACGAACAGGAAGAAGTTGGCGACGAAGAAGCCGATCGTCCCGAGGTACATGCCCCAGTCCCACATCGTGGGCGCGTACATGCCCCAGGACGATGGCAGGAAGTCGCGGTGCAGGCTCTGGACGATGATCACGAAGCGCTCGAGCCACATGCCGACGTTCACCGTCATCGAGACGGCGAAGAGGATCCACACGTTCCTGCGCGCCGGCGCGTACCAGAACACCTGAGGGATCAGGCAGTTCGTGAGGAGGAGCAGCCAGTACAGCACCCAGTACGGCCCGGTCAGGCGGTTCTGGAGCATGTAGCTCTCGTAGGCCGAGCCCGAGTACCAGGCGGCGAACGCCTCCATCGCGTAGCCGTAGGTCACCATGAGACCCGTGGCCAGCAGCACCTTGGCCATGTTGTCCAGGTGCTTGTCGGTGATGAAGTCCTTGAGCCCGTAGAACGCGCGGATCGGCAGCGCGAGCGTCAGCACCATCGCGAAGCCGGCGAAGATCGCGCCCGCCACGAAGTAGGGCGGGAACACGGTCGTGTGCCAGCCGGGAACGATGCCCGTGGCGAAGTCGAACGACACGACCGAGTGCACGGACAAGACGAGCGGCGTGGACAAGCCCGCCAGGAGCAGCGTTGCGGTCTCGTAGCGGTTCCAGTGGCTCGCCGCGCCGCGCCAGCCCATCGCCAGCATGCCGTAGGCGATCTTGGCGAACTTGGCCTTGGCCTGGTCCCGCAGCGTCGCGAGGTCCGGGATCATGCCCAGGTACCAGAACAGGATCGAGACCGTCGCGTACGTCGTCACCGCGAAGACGTCCCAGATCAGCGGCGACCGGAACTGCGGCCACATCCCCATCGTGTTGGGGTAGGGCAGGAGCCAGTAGGCCAGCCACGGGCGTCCCGTGTGCAGCAACGGGTACATGCCCGCGCAGGCCACGGCGAAGATCGTCATCGCCTCCGCGAAGCGGTTGATCGAGGTGCGCCACTCCTGGCGCATCAGGAGGAGGATCGCGCTGATCAGCGTTCCGGCGTGGCCGATGCCGATCCACCACACGAAGTTGATGATGTCGAAGGCCCAGCCGACGGGGACGTTGTTGCCCCAGATCCCGATGCCGGTCAGCACCAGGTTCGTCACCGTCGCGACCAGCATGATCACGCCGATCGAAGCCACGCCCATCACCGCGTGCCACGCGAGCGGCGTCTTCGCCAACGGCGACAGGACGATCTCCGAGATCTTGTCGGTGATCGACGCGTGGGTGTGACCCGGTCCGATCAGCGCGTCGCGCGGGTCGGTTTGGGTTTGGTCCGTCATGGCTCGGTGGTGGGGGAATGGCTCGCAGGCGACGCCGGTTGACACCGGCGAGGATGGGCGTGATCAGGCCTGTTCGAGCCCGGAGAGCTCGGGGTTGGGGTTTCTGATCTTGGCCAGGTAGGTCGTGCGCGGCTTCGTGTTGAGCTCCTCGATGAGGCCGTACTCGTGCGGCTCGGCGCGCTGGCGCGACACGGTGCTGGCCGGATCGGACACGTCGCCGAAGACGATCGCGTCGGCCGGGCAGACCTGCTGGCAGGCGGTGACGATCTCGCCCTGGCGGATGCGGCGGCCCTCGCGCGCCGAGGCGATCTTCGCCTGCGAGATGCGCTGCACGCAGTACGTGCACTTTTCCATCACGCCGCGCGAGCGGATCGTGACGTCGGGGTTGCGCTGCAGCTTCAGCGACTCCGTCACGTAGTCGGAGTACAAGAGGAAGTTGAAGCGCCGCACCTTGTACGGACAGTTGTTCGAGCAGTATCGCGTACCGACGCAGCGGTTGTAGACCATCTCGTTCAGCCCCTCGGGGCTGTGCTGCGTCGCACCGACCGGGCACACGACCTCGCACGGCGCGTTCTCGCAGTGCATGCAGGTGATCGGCTGGCTGTGCAGCCGCGGATTGTCCTGCGGGCCCTCGAAGTAGCGGTCGATGCGGATCCATTGCATCTCGCGACCGCGCATGACCTGGTCCTTGCCGACGACCGAGATGTTGTTCTCCGCCTGGCAGGCGGTGATGCACGCGTTGCACGCGGTGCAGGTGCTGAGATCGATCACCATGCCCCACTGGTAGTCGCCGACGGGCCGCCCCTTTTCGGCGATCTCCCGCGCGACCGCCTTGGCGTACATGTCCGTGTGAGCCGGTAGATGGTGACGCTCGGCCGCAGGGAGGCTGTGCGGATCGGCCTCGAAGTCCTGGACCTTGCGCACGCGCAGGATCTGGCGCTTCCGCACTTCCTCCTGCACGACGTCGTAGTCGACGTGCTCCTGCGTCGAGGCGATCTGGACTACCTCGCCCGTCTTGACGATCTCAGCGCCGCCGACCTTCCACGGCGCCGCGCTCGTGCGCAGCGGGTTGACGTCGAAGCCCGCGCCGTTGCCCACGTTTCCGGCGCGCCAGCGGCCGTAGCCCAGGTGCAGAGTCACGCACTCGTCGGCGTGGCCGGGCGAGACCCACACGGGTCCACGCACGGAACGCGCGCCGACCTTCACGTCGACCACGTCGCAGGTGGCGAGGCCCAGCCGGTCGGCCAACGCCGGGGCGATCTGCACCGTGTTGTCCCAGGTGATCTTCGTGCAGGGCTTGGGCAGCTCCTGCATCCAGCCGTTGTTCGAGTAGCGGCCGTCCCACACGGTGGGATCGGGGCGGAACACGACCTCGATGCCGGCTGCAGCGCCGGTCGGCGCGGACGTGACGGCCTGCGCGGCGCCGGTGGGCGCGGTCGTGCCGGCCAGCGCCGAGCCCGAGATCGCAGCGAACGCGCTGTCCGGGACGATGCCGTCGTGCAGCCAGCGGCGCCAACTGGCTTCGAAGCCGTCGGGGCGGTCTTTCTGCCACGTCACGCGCACCGCGTCGTAGCCGGACTCGCCGCCCTTGTTCAGGAGCACGTTCGCGATCTCGACTGGGCTCTTGCCGCCGTACAGCGGCAGGATCAGAGGCTGCACGATCGACACCGTGCCGTCGGCCGCGCGCGCGTCGCCCCAGCTCTCCAGGAAGTGCGCGGACGGCACGTGCCAGTCGCACAGGATCCCGGTCTCGTCCACGTGCAGACCGTGGTGCACCTTGAGCGGCACCTTCGCCAACGCCGACTCGAACGCGAGGTCGGCCGGCGCGTCGTAGACCGGGTTCACGCCCAGCACGATCAGCAGCTCGACGCTGCCGGCCTGCATCTGCGCGGCGAGATCGCGCAGCGCCTCGACCTGGCCCTGCTCCTGCAGCAACGCGTCGACGGGTGGCAGGTAGCGCACGGTCTGGCCGACGTTCCCGAGGCGCGCGTTGATCGCCGCGGTCAGGTGGTGGACGACCGCCGGCTGCCAGTCGCCAGCGACGACGAGCGACTCGCCGCCCGCGGCCTGCAGGTCCTTCGCGACCGCGGCGACCCAGGCCTCGAAAGCCGGCGAAGCGGGCGCGGACGCCGACGTCTTCACGTCGAGGCCCAGGCGCTTCGCCAGGAGGCGCGTGAAGGGCTCGACGTCGCCCGAGCGCAACGGCAGGCGGTGGTCGGCCATCGTCCCCGTCACCGAGGGCGAGCTCTCGACCACGTACAGGCGGCTCATCGCCGTCTGGCCCTTGCGAACGCGGCGTCCCTTCGTGAAGTCCTTCGTGGCCGCGACGCTCTCCGGGCCGCCGCCCAGGAAGTCGCTCTCCAGGGACAGCACGACCTTGGCCCGGCCGAAGTCGGGCTGGGCGCTGACGTCGCGGCCGAACGCGGCGATCGCGCCAGCGCGCGCTTCGTCACGGTGGATCGGATTCCACTGCACGAGCCGAGCGCGCGGGTAGAGCTCGCGCGCCTCGCGCATCTGGCGCGCCAGCGTCGGCGACACGATCGTGGGCATCAGGATCGCGAGACCCGACCCTTGCTTCGCGGCCTGTACGTTCAGCTCGCCGCGCAACTCGGTCAGGAAGTCGTCGAAGGACTGCAGGCGACCGCGTTTCAGGATCGTCGTCGAGCGGTCGGGGTCGTACAGCTCGAGCACCGACCCTTGTGCGAACGCGTCGGTCGCGCCGCGACTGGCCGGATGCTGGTCGTTGCCCTCGATCTTGGTCGGGCGCCCCTGGTGGTTCTCGACCAGGATCCCGATCGAGCCGCGGTGCCACGGCATCGCCGTCGCGAAGTAGATCGGCACGCCCGGGATCGTCGACTCCGGGTTCTTGGCGTAAGGGAGGATGCGCTCTTCGGGCTGCTTCGTGCAGGCCGAGAGACCCATCAGACCGAGCGACGCACCCATCAGCTTGAGCACCGTGCGGCGCTCGGGCGCGCTGATCATCTTCTCGAGCTGGTCGGGGTACTCGCGCTGCAGGAAGTCCTGGAACCGCTCCGTGCCGGCCAGCTCTTCGAGGCTCTGCCAGAACTGCGCACCGGTCTTGCCGGCGAGCTCGGGCAGGGGCGCACCCTCGGGCATGCGGGCCGGAGGGACGGGGGGGGTCGGGTGCGTCTCGATCATCGGTGGCAAGTGGAGCAGTTCGTGAGGCTCTTGACGCCGTACTCGGCCTTCAGCTCCGCGCCGAGCTGGGCCTGGGTCTTGCCCATCTCGCGCAGAGGATCCCAGCCCATCTCGTACACCTTGGAGCGCGGACGCAGGTGCTTCTCCGGCTCGCGGTGACAGGCGAGGCACCACTCCATGTTCAGCGTGTTGGCCTTCCACATGAGCGGCATCTTGTCGACACGCCCGTGACAGCTCTCGCAGCCGACACCTTTGCTGATGTGGATGCTGTGGTCGAAGTAGACGAAGCCCGGGAGGTCGTGGACCTTGATCCACTCGATCGACTTGTCTTCCTGGTAGCTCTTGCGGATCGGCTCGAGGATCTGGGCGTTCGTCCAGATCTGCGAGTGGCAGCTCATGCAGGTCTTCGTGGGCGGGATGCCGGCGACGGCGCCTTCCTCGACGTAGGTGTGGCAGAAGCGGCAATCGATGCCCAGCCCGCCGACGTGGTGGTTGTGGCTGAACGGCACGGGCTGGAGCTTCGGCACCTCGACGTCCGTCACGATCGACGTGCGGTTCGCCTGGAGCATCGCGTACCCCACCGCGCCGAGCAGCACGACCGCCGCGACGATCGAGACCTTCGAGAGGCTGTTGAAGCTGGAGTGGAAGATCTGCGCCATGCCGGTCGGGACGCCGGGGGGGCGCCTCGCTACTGCGCCGGCACGCCTCGACAGACGTGGTCGGCTGGGGGTGTCAGCGTCGCCGCTCCATGGCCTCGAGGGGCGCTCCGCCCGTTTCGAAGTCGCGACAACCGGGCGAAAGGTATAGGGAGTGCGCGTGTTCGCGGCAAGCAAACGACGCTGTTCACGGCGCACGAAACCGAAGCGGTGCCGGAGGTCCGCGATCGGCTACTGGCCGCCGCGCGAGGCGTGACTCCGGGCGCAGCCGGCGCGAGTTGCGATTTCGCAGGGCGTCGCCGCGCCGGGCGATGGGTTCGAGGATCGAAGCGGCCGCACGCATGTGCGGCCTGATATCGCCAAATTGATGGCCAGATAGCGCCCTCTGCTTCGTTGCCTTCGTTCACCGGAGTCGGTCACCTGATGGTGCATCCCGGGCGCGCACGATCGACCGCGTGCAGCGCGAGCTTCCGCAGAGGGAGAATTGCCGTAAAGGTAGCTGGCAAAGCCGTTTGCGGCAGCTTCGGCCTCCAGGATCAAGGGCCTTCCGAGGTCTCCGCGATCTTCGCCGTGCCTTCATGGCCCCTTTGCACTCCGGGGCTCTGATCCTCCCGAACGCAACGAGCTGTCACGAACGCCGCAGCGCGAGAGCCCTGCGAACCTCTACGGAGACCTGAAAACGATGATCACCTTGCAGACCCTGCGCGCGGCCGGCTCCAGCGCCGCCGTCCTTCTGCTCGCCAGCGCCGCCGCGGCCCAAGCCGTCAAGGTCGATGCGGCGATCCCGGCCTACACGCCCGTGTCGGGCGTCTCGGGCAACGTCAAGAGCATTGGCTCGGACTCGATGATCAGCTTGATGACGCTCTGGACGGAGAGCTTCAAGAAGCAGTACCCGGCGGTCGGCATCGAGGTCGAAGGCAAGGGCTCCGGCACCGCGCCGCCCGCGCTCATCGAGGGCACGGCCACGTTCGGCCCGATGAGCCGCGAGATGAAGCAGAAGGAGATCGACGATTTCGAGGCCAAGTACGGCTACAAGCCGACCGGCATCCCGACTTCGATCGACATGCTCGCGGTCTACGTCCACAAGGACAACCCGCTCGCGAACTTGACCCTGCAGCAGGTCGACGCCGTCTTCTCGAAGACGCGGAAGGGCGGCCTCGAGAAGGACATCGTCACCTGGGGCGACCTGGGCCTGACGGGCGACTGGGCCAACAAGCCGATCAGCCTCTACGGCCGCAACTCGGCCTCTGGCACGTACGGGTTCTTCAAGGACCACGCGCTGTTCAAGGGCGACTTCAAGGACTCCGTCAAGGAGCAGCCGGGCTCGAGCGCGGTCGTGCAAGGCATCGCCAGCGACAAGTACGCCATGGGCTACAGCGGCATCGGAACGATGACCGCCGACGTGCGCGCCCTGCCCCTGGCCAAGGACGCGAAGAGCGCTTTCATCCTGGCCACGCCGGAGAACGCCTACTCGGGCGCCTACCCGATGGCGCGCTTCCTCTACGTGTACGTGAACCAGAAGCCGGGCACCGAGCTCGACCCGCTGCGCCGTGAGTTCGTCCGCTACATGCTGAGCAAGCAGGGGCAGGAAGACGTCGTCAAGGACGGCTACTACCCGCTGACCGCCAAGCTCGCGGCCGACGCGCTCAAGCGGATCGACGCCAAGAAGGCCACGACGACGCCGGCCTCTTCGGGCAAGTAGCGGCCAGCACAGAGCCAGTGGCGTCGCGCGCGACGCGTGGCGCCAAATGAGCTCTCAGTCCTTCACCGGCCGCGGCCGGCGCCGAGGAACTCGGCGCAGCGTGCTCCTCGCGGAGCGCGCTGCGCGCGTTCTGATCTCGATTGGCGGCATCGGGACGATCCTGGCCGTCACGCTGATCCTGGCGTTCCTCGTGGGCGTCGTCGTGCCGCTCTTCTCCGGGGCGGACTTCGAAGCGGGCGGCGTGCGCACGCTGGCTGCGTCGAAGCCGGCGCCGGTGGACGCAGCGGTCCGCCCGCTGGCCGTGGCCGTCGACGAGTACCAGGTGATGACCTGGGCCCTGGCCCCGGACGGCTCTCTGCGCGTCTGGCGGCTCGACACGGGCGAGCTCCTGCGCGACGAGCGGCCGTTCGGCGACGCGGTGCCCAGCGCGATCTCGCAGCCGCTGGACAGCGGCCGCCACGTGGTCGGCTTCGGCGACGGCACGATCCGGCTCGTGCGCTTCGATTTCGAGGCCGACTTCGTCGAGCCGGGCGAGGATCCCGAGCTCTCGCGCGCGCTCGAGGGCGTCGAGCAAGCCACGTGGCGCGGCGGCGTCGTCCAGCACACGCCCGAAGGCCAGTACCGCACGCAGAGCCTGCGTCTCGAGGTGGGCGAGCCCGTCGACCTGGGCGCCTCGAGCGCGATCAGCGCGCTCGACGCCGTGATGGACGCCGGCGTCACGCGCGTGTTCGCGTGGGAGAGCGCGGGCCGTCTGCGGCTGGCGGACGTCGAGCGCGCGGAGAACGCCTTCACCGGCGAGCTGACGAGCAGCCTCGTGCTGCACGAAGTGCCCTGGCACGCGCGCCCCGACGGCGCGGCGCCGGCGCGCCTGCTCGTGGGCGGCGCCGGCGACCGTCTCTTCGCGGTGTGGAACGACGGGGTCGCGCGCCGCTACGACGCGCGCGACACCGACGCGATCGCCGAGGTCGAGGAGGTCGACCTCGTCGAAGGCCCGGGCACGCTCGAGGCGGTTGCGTTCCTGATCGGGCGCGGGACCCTGATCACGGGCGACTCGCGCGGCCGCGTGCGCGCCTGGTTCGCGACCAAGCCGGACGACGCGACCACGGCCGACGGCCAGCATTTCGTGCGCACGCACGAGCTGGCCGACGTGGGCGCGCCCGTGCGCTCGCTGGCCACGTCCGCGCGCGGACGCTCGGTCGTGACCGGGTCGGCCGACGGGCGCATCGCGCTGCACTACGTCACGAGCCACAAGGAGCTGTTCGCGACTCAGTTCGCTGGCGACTCGACCGCCGCGTCCGCCATCGACGCCGTCGCGATCTCGCCCAAGGACGACGGGCTCGTCGCGTTCTCGGGCGGGCGACTGGCGAGCTGGCGCATGGACCTCGTGCACCCCGAGGCCTCGCTGGCCGCGCTGTTCCGACCGGTGTGGTACGAGGGCTATCCGGCGCCGGAACAGGTCTGGCAGAGCTCGAGCGGCACCGACGATTTCGAGGCCAAGCTCGGCCTCGTGCCGCTGATCTTCGGCACGATCAAGGCCACGCTCTACTCGATGTTGTTCGGCGTGCCGCTGGCGATCCTGGCCGCGATCTACACCAGCGAGTTCCTGCACCCGCGCCTGCGCACGCCGCTCAAGTCGCTGGTCGAGATCATGGCCAGCCTGCCCAGCGTCGTCCTGGGCTTCCTGGCCGCGATCGTCATCGCGCCCTACGTGCAGGGGGTTCTGCCGCAGGTGCTGGCCACGCTCTTCTGCATACCGATGGCGCTGCTCCTGGGTGCGCGCCTGTGGTCGATGCTGCCGCCGAAGCTGTACGTGCGCGCCGCGGGCACGCCACGTTTCGTCGCGATCGGGCTGATGCTGCCGATCGGCATCGCGGCCGCGTGGTGGCTCGGGCCGCGCGCCGAACGCGCGCTGTTCGGCGGCGATCTCCAGCTCTGGCTGCACGGAGGCTCGGGCAGCGGCTTCGGCGGCTGGCTGATCATGCTCCTGCCTGTCGCGGCGCTGGTGTTCGTCTTCCTGGCGTCGCGCGCGATCGATCCCTGGTGGCGCGGCCTCCAGCGCCGGTGGACGCGCGAGCAGGCCAGCCGTTTCGAGCTCGTGCGCTTCCTGGCCGGCGTCGTCGTCGTGCTGGCCATCGCGGCCGGGGCTGCGTTCCTCCTCGACACGTCGGGCATCGATCCTCGCGGCGGAGTCCTCGACACCTACGTGCAGCGCAACGCGATGATCGTGGGCTTCGTGATGGGCTTCGCGATCGTGCCGATCATCTACACGCTGGCGGAGGACGCGCTGGTGTCCGTGCCGGGCCACTTGCGCCTGGCGTCGCTCGGCGCGGGAGCCACACCGTGGCAAACCGCGATGCGCGTCGTCATCCCGACGGCGATGAGCGGGATCTTCTCGGCCGTCATGATCGGCCTGGGCCGCGCCGTGGGCGAGACCATGATCGTGCTCATGGCAACCGGCAACACGCCGGTGATGAGCTGGAACGTCTTCGACGGCTTCCGCACGCTCTCTGCCAACATCGCGGTCGAGCTGCCTGAAGCGGTCAGGAACAGCACGCACTACCGCACGCTCTTCCTCGCGGCCCTGTGCCTGTTCGCGATGACGTTCGCGCTGAACACCGTGGCCGAGCTCGTGCGACAGCGCTTCCGCCGGAGGGCGTACCAACTGTGACGCTCGTCGCCGAAAAGCCGGTCCGCGCCCCGGGCGCCGCGCCGCGCCGGCGCGAGGGTCGCCGGCCGACGTCTCCAGGCGCATTCGGCGAGCCGATGCTGTGGTTGACCGGCGGTGCGCTGGCGCTGGCGCTCGTGATGATCGTCGGGCTCCTGGTGCTCGTCGTCTGGCAGGGCATCGCGACGTTCTGGCCTCAGTCGGTGCTGCGCGTCGAAACGGTCGACGGGCGCGTGCTGATGGGGGAGGTCAACACCTCCGAGACCTACCGGCCCGGGCCGAACGCCTACGAAATCCTGCCCGAGGCCATGCGCGAGAGCGCGCGCCGGAGCGTCGAGGCGGCTGGCGGCGAAGTGCGGCGGCGGATGCTGCGCACCGGCAACTACGAGCTGACCGGCACGCACTTCACCTGGATCAGCGACTTCGAGATCGCGCAGCCGACGGAGCCGGAGTGGGCGGTCGTCGTCGAGCGCATGTCGTGGGGCCGCTTCTACGGAACGCCGACCGCCTTCCGCGTGGGCGACGAGACGATCGCGCGCACGAGCGGCGAGGCCTGGGCGCGCTACCAGGAGCACCACGCCGCCTGTCGCGATCGCGCCGAGCGCCAGCGCGAGCTGGAGACGCGCGAGGTCGGCGCGGTCAACGACGAGATCGAGTCGATCCGCCTCGGGCTGCGACGCGTCGAGCTGGATCACGGCCGGTCCTCCGCGCCGTACGCCGCCGAGGAATTGCGCGTCCGCCAGCGCGAAGCCGAGCTGCAGAGCCGCTTCGCCGAGATCGAGGCCGAGATCCGCCGATTGCGCGACGAGAACGCGCGCTACCGACTCGTGCTCGTGACCGCGGACGGTCGGTCGGCCGAGCTGCAGGTCTCCGAGATCGTGCGCGCCTACCCCGCGAACCAGATCGGCAGGGTGGAGGGCCTCGGCGTATACCTCTCGCGCTGGGGCGAGTTCCTGAGCACCGAGCCGCGCGAAGCCAACAGCGAAGGCGGCGTGTTCCCGGCCATCTTCGGCACGGTCGCCATGACGATGCTGATGTCGCTGCTCGTCGTGCCGTTCGGCGTTCTCGCGGCGCTGTACCTGCGCGAGTACGCGCGCCAGGGATTCCTCGTCAGCTGCGTGCGCATCGCCGTCAACAACCTGGCGGGCGTGCCCAGCATCGTGTTCGGCGTCTTTGGCCTCGGCTTCTTCTGCTACATCGTCGGCGCGTCGATCGACGAGCTGCTCTACGCCGAACGCCTGCCGAACCCGACGTTCGGGCGCGGCGGCCTGATGTGGGCCAGCTTCACGCTGGCGCTACTCACGCTTCCGGTGGTGATCGTCGCGACGGAAGAAGCGCTGTCGGCCGTGCCCAGCTCGATGCGCGAAGGCTCGTACGCCTGCGGCGCGACGAAGTGGCAGACGATCCGCCGCATCGTGCTGCCGCGCGCCATGCCGGGCGTGATGACCGGCATGATCCTGGCGATCGCGCGCGGCGCGGGCGAGGTCGCCCCGCTCATGCTGGTCGGCGCGGTGAAGCTCGCGCCCGACCTGCCGGTCGAGCTGGTATCCGACTTCCCCTTCCTGCACGTGCACCCCGAGAAGAGCTTCATGCACCTCGGGTTTCACATCTACGACCTCGGGTTCCAGAGCCAGAACAGCGAGGCCGCGAAGCCGATGGTCTTCACGACCACGCTGCTGCTGATCGCCATCATCGTCGTCCTCAACATCGCCGCGATCTGGGTGCGCAGCCGGCTGCGGCGCAAGTTCCTGGCCGGCCATTTCTAGTCCTGCTCGTCGGAGATCGATTCATGGAAGTCACCATCCGAGGTAACCTTCACCCGCGGAAAAGGACCGCGCGCACCACCGTGTCGGCCGACAACCAGGGAGGAGACGTCGTCTCGAGTCCGGTCTTCGAGGCGATCTCGCGCTCGCAGGCGTTCGCGACCGAGATGCACGAGGCCGTCTTCAAGGAGGAGTCGGTCCTCGACGTCAAGGACTTCCGCCTGTGGTACGGGGTGAAGCAGGCGCTGTACTCGATCTCGCTGCCGGTGCCGCGCGGCAAGGTCACGGCGCTGATCGGGCCCTCGGGCTGCGGGAAATCGACGCTGCTGCGCTCCGTGAACCGCCTCAACGACCTGAACGACACGGTCCGCATCGAAGGCGACATGCTCTTGAACGGCGACACGATCTACGGCCCGGGCGTGGACGTCATCGAGCTGCGCAAGCGCATCGGGATGGTGTTCCAGAAGCCCAACCCGTTCCCGATGAGCATCTTCGAGAACGTGATCTACTCGCTGCGCATCGACGGCGAGCGCAACAAGAAGATCCTCGAGGAGGTCTGCGAGAGGAGCTTGCGCGGCGCCGGCCTGTGGGAAGAGGCCAAGGACCGCTTGCACGAGAGCGCGCTGGCGTTCTCGGGCGGCCAGCAGCAGCGTCTGTGCATCGCGCGCGCGATCGCGGCCGAGCCCGAGGTGCTGCTGCTCGACGAGCCCTGCTCCGCGCTCGACCCGATCGCTACGGGTCGCATCGAGGACCTGATCGACGAGCTCAAGGGCAGCTACTCGATCCTGATCGTGACGCACAACATGCAGCAGGCCTCGCGGGTCAGCGACTACACGGCGTTCATGTACCTCGGGCGCCTGATCGAGTACGGACCCACGAACGACGTGTTCCTGACGCCGCACCTGTCGGAGACCGAGGACTACGTGACCGGCCGTTTCGGCTGAGAGCCCGTGAAGAACGATCGTACGGCCTCTCCGATCCCGTTGGCGCCGCTCCGCGGCGCGAGAGCGGCGCCGCGGGCGCGCTGGGCACGACGGATCGCGGGATCGCCCGCGCGCGTCCGCCCGCTACACTGCGACCGCCCACCATGCGCGCCATTCCCGGAACGGATCCGCCGACGTTCGTCTGCGAGGACAAGGCCGAAGCCGCGCGCGCGATCGCCGACGAGATCGAGACGATCGTGCGCAAGGACGCGACGCCCGTGATCGGCCTCGCGACCGGCAGCACGCCGATCGGCGCGTATCAGGAGCTCGTGCGCCGGCACAACGAGGACGGCCTTTCGTTCGAGCGCACGACCGTCTTCAACCTGGACGAGTTCATCGGGCTGCCGCCCAAGCACCCGCTCGCGTTCCGGACTTGGATCCGCGCGAACCTGTGCGCCCAGCTCGACCTGTGGCCCGCGCTGATCCGCTTCCCCGACGTGAACGCACCGGATCTGGCCGCTGCGGGCCGGGCCTACGAGGAGGAGATCCGCACCGCTGGCGGCGTCGACCTCCAGCTGCTCGGCATCGGCCGCAACGGCCACATCGGCTTCAACGAGCCTGGCGCGGCGCTCGACTCGCGCACACGCGAGGTCGAGCTGCACCCCTGGACGCGCGAGGACGCTGCGCCCCAGTTCGACGGGTTGCAGAACGTCCCACAGCGCGCGATGACGATGGGCGTAGCCACGATCCTCGACGCGAAGCGGCTGCGCGTGCTGGCCTTCGGCGCGCGCAAGGCCGAGATCGTGCGCGCGACGCTCGAGGCCGAGCGCAACGCGGCCGTCCCTTCCACTTGGCTGCGTGGACATCCCGACGTGCGGCTCTACGTCGACCGGGAAGCCGCTGCCCTGATCGAGACCTGACCCGCGTGTGCCCCGCGCGCCCACACGAGGGACGCGCGCCTCGAGCGCGCGCGCGCCTATCGACATCCGCGGGCCCCGAGTACCTTCGATCCAGTTGCACCTGGCCAGGTTCTCGAGGTGATCCCATGCTCCGCACTGCCTGCGCGTCGCTTCTCGCCCTTCTGATCGCACCGACCTTGTCCGCGCAGGTCCCCTTGACGACGACGCGCGTCGCCAGCGGGCTCTCGCAGCCGGTGTTCGTCACCGCGCCTCCGGGAGACACCACGCGTCTCTTCATCGTCGAGCAGGGCTCGGCGGGCGTCGGTCGCATCAAGGTGCTCGACCTGGCGACGGGCATCGTCAGCCCGACGGTCTACCTTTCGGTCTCGCCGATCAACGCCGGCGGCGAGCAGGGCCTGCTCGGGTTGGCGTTCCACCCGGACTTCGCCACAAACGGCTTCCTCTACGTCTACTACTCGAACTCCTCCGCCGACAATGCGGTCGCGCGCTACACGGCCAACGTGCCGTACATGACGTCGACGACGGCGGACGCCGCGTCGGCGCGGCAGGTGCACGTCGTCGACCAGCCGTTCGGCAACCACAACGGCGGCTGGATCGGCTTCGGGCCCGACGGATACCTCTACATCGCGAAGGGGGACGGCGGCTCGGGGAACGATCCGGGCAACCGCGCGCAGACGATCACGAACATGCTGCTGGGCAAGATGCTGCGCCTCGACGTGAACGGCGACGACTTCCCGGTGGACCCCGCGCGCAACTACGCCATCCCGCCGACGAACCCCTTCGTGGGCGTGGTCGGCGACGACGAGATCTTCCACTACGGGCTGCGCAACCCCTGGCGGAACAGCTTCGACCGTCTCACCGGGCAGATGTACATCGGTGACGTGGGTCAGGGCGCCTTCGAGGAGATCGACGTCGCCGCGGCCGGACAGGGCGGCTTGAACTACGGTTGGCGCTGCATGGAAGGGTTCAACTGCACGGGCCTCACGGGCTGCACGTGCAACGCGCCGACGCTGACCAACCCGATCCACGCGTACTCGCACGGGGCCGGCTGCTCCGTGACGGGCGGGTACGTCTACCGCGGCACGGCGCTGTGCGGCTGGCAAGGGCGCTACTTCTTCGCCGACTACTGCAGCGCCACGATCTGGTGGCTGCGTTATCAGGGCGCGCCGAACCCGCCGGTCACGAACGTGACGGCGATGCTCGATCCGCCCGGCGCGCTGTCGATCGCGAGCGTCTCGTCGTTCGGCGAGGACGCCAACGGCGAGCTCTACATCTGCGACCACGGCGGCGAGGTGTTCAAGGTGGTCCCGGCCGGCAGCGGCGCCGATTGCAACCTGAATGGAACGCCGGACGCCTGCGACATCGCCAACGGCACGAGCGCGGACGCGAACACGAACGGCATCCCCGACGAGTGCGAGTACTCGGTCACGCCGTTCTGCCGCGGCGACGGCACCGCTTCGCCCTGTCCGTGCGGCAACACGGGCGCCGCCGGCAACGGCTGCGCCCACTCGCTGAATCAGAGCGGCGCGAACCTCAGCGCCAGCGGTGTTCCGAGCGTGTCGGCCGACACGTTCCGGCTGATCGGGACGGGGATGCCGAACGAATCGGCGCTCTACTTCCAGGGCACGTCGCAGCAGAACAACGGGCTCGGAACGCCGTTCGGCGACGGCCTGCGCTGCGCCGGCGGCACGATCACGCGCCTGGCGATCCAGACGAACACGCAGAGCGATTCGCAGTATCCCGAGCCCGGCGAGCCGTCGATCTCGGCCGCGGGCGGCATCACCGGCGGTCCGCAGACGCGGACGTACCAGGTCTGGTTCCGGAATGCGGCACCGTTCTGCACGCCCTCGACGTTCAACCTGACGAACGGGTTGAGCGTCGTGTGGATCAACTGATCGGATCCGGCCTCACGCGAGCGAGCCGGCACAGCGCCGGCTCGCTTCTTGTCGAGATCAGAAACGCAATTCGGCGCAGGTCCCGGATACACACGGTCTTCCAGCTCGACAGCGACGGACGGCCCTGCCGGAATCCGCCCGGATGCAGAATCGGGAGTAGAATTCTCGCTCGTTGCCGCTCGATTGGATGAGGGGCCCCTGACCCCGCATCGGCTCGCCGCTGCCCTGGACCAGCATGGCGCGTCCGCCATCTATCGAGCTTTCGCACCTTCCGATAGGCTCGCAACGTTCGAAGGCATCCTCGGACACCCAGCCTCTTCCCCCCCGAGACTCGTCATGTTCCGCAGTGCGTGGAAGCGATTGTCGATTCCCATCTCCTCCTTGTTGGTTTGTGTTCCGGTCGGCTCGACGACTTCGGCCCAGGTTCCGCTGACGGCGGAGCTGGTCGTGTCCGGATTGCTGGAACCCCTGTTCGTGGCGGCGCCGGCGGGCGACACGGCACGCCTGTTCATCGCCGAGCAGCACGACGTCGGCACCGGCCGCATCCGGGTCCTGGACCTGGCGTCGGGGACGCTCGCACCGGCGAACTACCTCACGATCTACCCGGTCGCCGGCGGCGGCGAGCAGGGCCTGCTCGGGATGGCGTTCGACCCGCAATTCGCGACGAACGGCTTCGTCTACGTCTACTACACGGAGGCCGCCGGGGACGTGGTGATCGCGCGGTACGAGGCGGAAACGCCCTACATGACCTCGCCGACGGTGAATCCGAGCTCGGCCTTCCAGATCGCTCGTTTCGTCCAGCCGTCCGACTTCCACACCGGCGGGTGGATGGCCTTCGGGCCCGACGGCTACCTCTACGTCGCGCGCGGAGACGGCGACCAGAGCGACGCGGCGCAGATGACCACGGGCCCGTTGCTGGGCAAGATCCTGCGGCTCGACGTGCGCGGCGACGATTTCCCCGCAGACGCGACGCGCAACTACGCCATCCCGCCCACGAATCCCTTCGTGGGCACGACGGGCGAGGATGAGATCTACCACTACGGGCTGCGCAATCCGTGGCGCAACAGCTTCGACCGCGTGACGGGCCAGCTCTACATCGCCGATGTCGGCGACGGCTCCATCGAGGAGGTCTCCGTGGCCCGGGCCGGGCAAGGCGGATTGAACTTCGGGTGGCGCTGCATGGAAGGCAACAGCTGCACGGGCTTCACGGGCTGCGCATGCGACTCGCCGCTGCTCAACGACCCGATCGCCACCTACGGACACGCTGGCGGGAACTGCTCCATCATCGGCGGCTACGCCTACCGCGGCAGCGCGCTGTGCGGCTGGCAGGGCCGCTACTTCTTCGCCGACTTCTGCAGCGGCCGGGTCAACTGGCTGCTCTACCAGGGCTCGCCCAACCCGACCGTCAACGACGTGACCGCCCTGCTGGATCCGCCCGGCCCCGCGTCGATCAACAACCCCTCGTCGTTCGGCGAGGACGCGAACGGGGAGCTCTACATCTGCGACCGCAGCGGCGAGCTCTTCAAGCTCGTTCCGGCCGGCGTGGGCAACGACTGCAACCTGAACGGCACGAACGACACGTGCGACATCCAGGACGGGACGAGCACGGACGTCAACGCGAACGGGCTCCCCGACGAGTGCGAATACTCGGTCACGCCGTACTGCTTCGGGAACGGCACCGCGCTGGCCTGTCCGTGCGGCAACGCAGGCGCGGCCGGCAACGGTTGCGCGCACTCGCTCGGCCCCAACGGCGCGAACCTGTCGTGGGGCGGCGTCCCCAGCATCTCGGCCGACACCTTCACACTGCGCGGCACGAGCATGCCGAACGGCTCGGCGCTCTTCTTCCAGGGCACGACGCAGCTGAACGGCGGTGCCGGCGGCATCCTGGGCGACGGGCTGCGCTGCGCGGGCGGCGCGATCCGACGCCTCGGCACGAAGATGAATTCCGGTGGCACGTCCCAGTACCCCGCGGCCGGGGATCTCCCGATCTCGGTCCGCGGCGGCTTGACCGGTCCGCAGACGCGGACCTACCAGGTCTGGTACCGGAACGCGGCCACGTTCTGCACGCCCTCGACGTTCAACCTCACGAACGGGCTCGCGGTCGTCTGGACCAACTGAAGCTCCGCGCGGGGCTTGCGGGTCTTTTGGAACCGAAGGGCGCCGCGCGTCACCGCGCGCGGCGTGCCGTCGGCTCGAGCCCGCAGGACGGCGCTGTGCCGCGTGCCCGAATTGGCACAGCCGCCACGATTCTCGCCACGCCCGCAACGGGTCGAGGGCTGAGGCCAACAGCAGACGCTCGGGAACGGCAGCTCCCGACGTCGCGCAGGGGGCCGAGCTCGCACGAGGCCGGGAGGAGGACCAGGCGACGCGCCGTGCAACGATGCGGCGTGCGACCGGACGAACCCCGACCGTGCCCGGCGCGCGCTGACTCCCCGGCCCGCTCGGTGGCCCCGCCACCGGGCGGGCCGTTGCGACTCCCCCTGGTTCGTGCGGGCATCACTGCGGCGAAGTTCATCGGCGATTGTCGATCTTGCAGACAGGTCGTCCGCACGCCCCTTCCGAGTGCCCATGGCGGGCGCACGACGGCTCGTTCGCGCGGGGCACGGCGCTTGCGATCAGGGGTTCGAGCCGCGCCACCGATGTGCGGACTCATGTCCCACGTCCCAAGTCCGGAAAGGAACCGCTCATGAACGAAGACATCTGGAAAGGCCAGTGGAAGCAGGTCCGTGGCGAAGTGAAGCAGCAGTGGGGGAAGCTGACCGACGACGACCTCGATCAGGCCGCCGGTGCCCGCGACAAGCTCGTCGGCCGCATCCAAGAACGCTACGGCAGGACCCGCGAGGATGTGCACGCGGAGGTCGACAAGTGGTTCACAGCCCGCGACACGAATCGCTCCCGGAGCGCGGGCGCCTGAGCGCCGACTCCCGCACGCCGATCGCGCCTTGAAGTGCGCGGACGACCCCTCGCCCTGGCCAGCGTGCTGGGCGAGGGGCCGTCTCCTTCCGGCTGGCCGCGCGTCCCGGGCCCCCGCGAGGCTGCTTCGTCCGGGACCCCA
>Ga0163152_10002186_pt1 | contig 28638 bp, 25 predicted proteins | sample OliLakLV19MP8IB2_FD_148635 | JGI IMG/M metagenome (GOLD analysis project Ga0163152, IMG submission 148635) | Freshwater microbial mat bacterial communities from Lake Vanda, McMurdo Dry Valleys, Antarctica - Oligotrophic Lake LV.19.MP8.IB-2 | ecosystem: Environmental > Aquatic > Freshwater >...
TACATCGGCGACCATTGGAGCTTCTCGGATCATCGATTTTCCTGCCAGCTATCACAATGGGGCTGCTGGTTTGAGTTTTTCCGACGGACACGCTGAAACTAAGAAGTGGCAGGATGCCCGAACACGAGTGACAAGAGCACCCGCAGGGGATGTCCAAAGCGCAAACAATCCGGACGTCCTTTGGTTGAGTGAGCGCACCACCGTTGCTAAATAGTTGTTTTGTTGTTATTCAGCGAGTTCAAATACCACCCCATCGGGGTGGTATTTTTTTGGTCTTGCTTGAAACCAAAAAGTTCAGCCAAGGGGTTGACCGAATGGCTGGGGATTCTCTCCTCGACTATGCCTGGCAAGACCAAATCGTTCAGAAGATCGAAGGCATGTTCACGCCTTGTAAACTATCATCACTCCAAAATCACTGATTTGTGCGCGCGTTCCCACATCCGTGTGGCTGTAATTGATCGTGGTGATGCTCACCACGTTCTCCGGTCCTATCTTGTCCAGGAAAGCAGACACGATATCGTCGAATTTGTCTTTTCCCACCTCGACACAATCTCCGTGTTTGATGGTTTTTACACGGACGCTTTTTCCGGTTTCCTTGGCGGTAACTTCCAATGGCGGGGGCGGTTTTTGGATCAACGACGCTGTCGGCTCGTTGCGGATGGGAACGCTGAAATGTTTTTCCTCCTTCGCGGCGGCGGAACTGGCCATGGGATTTAAAACGGGGGCGGCGGCGGGGGTGGCAGCTGGTTCCGGCGGTTCCGGGATTGTTATCTTCTTGGCACAGGTCGGGCAATCAATGGTAGCCCCGGCGGCGGCTGTATCCACTTCCAACTCCTGACTGCAATTCGGGCATTTAAACAGGAAATCCATGGTTCACCTTTTTAGTTTTTCGCCAGTGAGGCAAGTTTGCGTGGTAAGTCCGATGATCATCTCAGCTTTCGGCAACTCTTTCAATACGTGCTCCCAAGCTTTTCAGTTTCATGTCGATTTTTTCGTATCCGCGGTCCAGATGATAAATGCGATTCACCTCGGTGGTCCCCTTCGCGGCAAGACCGGCGAGAACAAGAGCGGCGGAGGCCCTGAGGTCGCTGGCCATAATTTGCGCTCCACTCAATGGTTTGCCCCCTTTGACAATGGCAGAAGGGCCTTCAATGGAAATGTCCGCGCCCAGCCGTGTCAGCTCGCTCACATGCATGAAACGGCTTTCGAAAATCCTTTCGCAAATGATGCTGATGCCGGGGGTCAAGGCCATCAAAACCATCATCTGAGCCTGCGCATCGGTGGGAAATCCCGAATAAGGCAGGGTGGTGATGTCCACCGGACGCAGCCTGCTTCCGCGTTTGACCTTGAGTGATGGGCCCTGTCTTTCAATCTTCACTCCAGCCTCGCGAAGTTTATCCAGGACGGCGTGCATGTGTTCCTGGCGCGCGCCGTGAATCAGGATTTCACCGCCGGTGACCGCCGCAGCAATGGCAAAGGTTGCCGCTTCAATGCGATCTGGAATCACTTCGTGTTCCGCGCCATGCAATTCCCTGACTCCCGTGATGGTAATGGTGGGGCTTCCGGCACCGTTTATTTTTGCCCCCATGGCCACCAGGAAATTCGCCAGATCAGTGATCTCGGGTTCACAAGCCGCACTCTCGATGATCGTCACTCCCTCAGCCAGCACTGCGGCCATCATCACATTTGCGGTGCCAAGAACTGTCGGACCGGACCGGCCACCCAGAAATAGATCAGCACCCAGGAGTTTGCCTGCCCGCACATGAACATAACCCTTTTCAATCTTGATCTTCGCGCCCAATGCTTCAAATCCCTTCAGATGAAGGTCTATGGGTCTGGCGCCTATGACACATCCGCCTGGGAGTGAAACGGTGGCCTTTTTCAACCGTCCTAGCAACGGTCCCATGATGCAGACCGAACCACGCATTTTCCGGATGAGATCGTAATCACCAAACGGTTTGATCTTGGCCGCCTGAATCTTGACAGTGTCGCCCTCGAATTGAACCGAAGCGCCCAGCGAAAGCAAAATCTGCCCCATGAACTTCACATCACTGAGATCCGGAACACGTCGGATGACGCATGCTTCCGAGGTCAACAGGGTGGCTGCCATGATGGGCAACACTGAATTCTTCGCGCCGCTGATGGTCACATCTCCGTTTAAAGGAACTCCGCCTTTGATCAATAAGCTGTCCATGAAATGTTTTTGAAATTTGCTCGTCAGGTTGCTGGTTGTGCGAAAACGAAACGATTTCGGCCACTGTAGTCGGGTTCAATTCCTTCGACAATCCAGTTCTGCTTTTCCAAGATTTCTCGAACCGGATCTGCCTGACCATCCCCAAACTCCGCAATCAGCGTTGCTTTGGGATTCATGAAGCGAGCCGCATTTCCTGCCAATAATCGGTAGAACATCAGCCCATCTTCCCCGCCATCAAGAGCCAGCTTCGGATCAAAATCCCTGACCTCAGGAGATAAGGAAGGAATTTCTTCGGTCGGAATATAAGGGGGGTTGGAAACCACCATGTCGAATTTTAAACCAGGAGCAAGGGAATCAAAACAGTCCCCGAGGATAAATGTGATTTTTCCTTCTACGCCATGCGTCCGAGCGTTAATTGTCGCGATCTCCAATGCCGTGGGCGAAATATCCACTGCGGTGACTTCTCCCTCGGAAAAACGTTTGGCGAGCCAGATGGCAATACATCCCGAGCCCGTGCCAATATCGAGGATTTTGAGCGGCGTGCCGGGTGGAAATTGTTTTTCTAGAACCTCTCCAGCGCGGATGGCAAGGATTTCAGTTTCCGGACGAGGGATTAAAACCTCACGATTAACGGTGATTTCCAGTCCGAGAAAACTGGTGTTGCCAATGATGTGCTGGAGCGGCTCCCGCCTGGAGCGTCGAGTGACAAGAAGTCTCAACCGGTCAATTTCAACTTCACTCAGGACTCGGTCAAAATTCAGGTAGAGCGCCATGCGTTGGAGACCGAGCACATGCGCAAGCAGCCACTCGGCCTGCAATCGCGGCGACTCAACATCTTTTCTGAAAAGAAAATCGGAGCTTTTCTTGATGGCTTGCAATACGTTCAAGGGAGCGTCTGGAGTTTGAATTTATTGGTAGTAAGCATGCGCTGCCGATGAATCGGCTTGAAGGGGCGGATGATAGTTTTACATTCGGTTGAGATGAAACTTTATATTTGGATTTTTCTTTTCTGGTTGGATCTGGCCTCTTCCATCCCAGGACAGGTGAACAACGCCGGGAACACCGCTCCAGGAGCCCGTGAAAATGAGAGTCACGACTTCCAACGGCTTTCTAACGATATCGAGAATCTCATGACCGCAAATGTGGCTTTACAAAAGCGGATCGGATTGTTGGCCGACGAAATCAAACAGCTCCGTGATGAACAATCCAAATACGTTAAATCTTCATCGCTTCAGGAAGATCAAAAGCGGCTGCTCGAGAAGATTGCGGAGGTTGATAAAAAACGTGAATCTGACCGGGAGCTGATCCTCGAACAACTCAACCGGCTGTCGAAACTTATGGCCAGTGCTCCGGTTCACGTTGCACCGTCAGAACATACTTCCAATCAACGAGATAAGCGCGATGATTCTGGTCGCAGCGGTCACGAAAACAGGCCTTCAGAACGCGGCACTTATTACGAGATTCAGAAAGGTGACCGTCTGGAAAAAATTGTGACCCAAGCGAACGCGGAACTTAAAAAACGCGGCATGAAACCGAGTCTCACGGTGCAACAGATTCAGGAGGCCAACGACGGCCTGAAAGCGAACAAGATCATAGTTGGGAAGAAGATTTTTATACCCTACCCTGAGAACTGACTGCCGTTTTTTTACATTTCGACAGACCTCTGAATTTCGAATATCAACCGACTTGGTTGATCTTGATGCTGGTTTTGCTTTCAGTAGCATCCCCGGCGGGGCGGCTTATGCTACATTCCTTTTACATTATCTTAGGGACAATTCTTGTGCTGAGCGCATTGCTCGCCGCTATTCCGCAGATTTCGTATAAAATTCGAAGAGCCCAGCTGCAAATCTGTTTTCTTCGGGTTCCTGTGAGGCGGGTATATCTCACACAAATCATGAAGATTTCGAAACACCGGGTGCCGATGGCTGAGAAGTGGCCGAATACTTTGTTTCCCTCCAAACGCATCTTGTTCATCCAGATCAATCCAAAATCTCCTCGTTGGATCATGATCACTCCTGAACAGCGTTATGTTTTTAAGGCACGATTGAAACGCGAAGTTTATTACGCAAAAAAGGCCGCCTGTCAGTTGCCGGCTGATGCGGTTGAACCTTCCGCAGATGACGACAACGACGAATAACAGCTTCACGGGTGCGCTTAAAACTGCGTGAGGCCGCGGAACGCGGCTGTCTCGTCCTCGATCAGCCGCAACTGGTGACAACTGTCGGGGTGGTGGGAGGTTCCTTGCGTTCAGGTTTTGCGAACTGCTGCGGTTCACAGAACCGCGGTCCGTCAGAGTACGCACCCGCTTTTAATCACGCCACAGCTTCACATCAGTTCAAAAATACCTTGTATTTTGCGAGCCGCTTGCCCCTAGACTCTGCTGCCTTATGACTTTTTCCAAACTTCAACTTTGGGACAGATTTAAAAATCATTATCGATTTCTTCCACCCCTTGAGCTGGGAATAGACATCAGCCGAATGAATTTTCCCGCAGATTTCCTTAATCGGATGCAACCAGGGATACAAAAGGCTTTTCTCGCCATGGAAGAGCTTGAAAAGGGAGCTGTCGCCAATCCAGATGAAAATCGAATGGTCGGACACTATTGGCTCAGAAATCCGGAACTTGCTCCGACCCCGGAAATTCGCAACGAAATCATCGATACCCTCAGAAAAACTTTGACTTTTGCCGACAACATCCATTCCGGGAAAATTTCCGGTCCAAACGGACATTTTAAGAAATTGTTGATTATCGGCATTGGGGGTTCTGCTCTTGGCCCCCAGTTTTTGTCTAGTGCTTTGGGAGATCCTTTGACTGACAAGATGGAGGTTTTTTTCTTTGATAACACCGATCCCGACGGCATGGACAAGGTTCTCGCAGCTCTTCATGGAGAATTGGACAAGACGCTTTGTCTGGTCATCTCAAAATCGGGTGGAACGAAAGAGACCAGGAACGGAATGCTTGAAGCCAGGAACGCATTCTCACTCGCCGGTCTGGATTTTGCCAAACAATCGGTGGCCATCACCGGCCAGAACAGTGAGTTGGATCTTTACGCCATGAGTCAGGGTTGGATTGTCCGTTTTCCGATGTGGGATTGGGTGGGTGGCAGAACCAGCGTGCTGTCCGCTGTGGGGCTGCTGCCTGCTGCACTACAAGGAATTAACGTTAATCTAATACTGAATGGCGCAAAGTGCTGCGATATTGTCACCCGATCCAATAATGTTAACGATAATCCATCCGCCATGCTGGCTTTGATGTGGTTTTATTCCGGTGCAGGCCACGGTTCACGCGCTATGGTGGTTCTTCCATATAAGGACCGCTTGGAACTCTTCTCGAAATACTTGCAACAGTTAATCATGGAGAGTTTGGGCAAAGAAAAAGACCTGGACGGTCGATTGGTGAATCAGGGTCTTTCAGTTTTTGGGAATAAAGGTTCAACTGATCAACACGCGTATATTCAACAACTCAGGGAAGGACTCAATAATTTTTTTGCGCTATTTATCCAGATCGAAAAAGATCGGAAGAACGATTCTCTTGAAGTTGAGGATTCCGCCAACAGTGGGGATTTTCTTAACGGGTTTTTTCTTGGCACCCGACAGGCCTTATTTGAGAACAACCGCGAATCGATCACCTTGATCCTGAAAGAGGTTTCGCCCTTCAGTGTTGGTGTTTTAATTGCCCTTTTTGAACGAGCCGTCGGGTTTTATGCCACCCTTATCAATGTGAATGCTTATCATCAACCGGGCGTGGAAGCCGGAAAGAAGGCTGCTGAATCGATCCTTCACCTTCAGCGCGCGATCTTGTCGCATCTTAAATCAACGAAATTGGCGCTGACAGTCGATGAACTCGCACGTGATCTAAATGCACCCGATGACATCGAGCATATTTTCAAGATTTGCGAACACCTTGCCATCAACCGGCATCCAGCCTTTTGCCGAGAACCAGAAAACTCTCCATTTGAGGCACGCTACTTGCTTGGGTAACATTTTGATCATGTTCGTTTTTCCAAAGATTTATGAGGTTATCGTGGTCGGTGGCGGCCACGCTGGCGTCGAATGCGCTCTGGCGTCCGCAAGAATGGGATGCAAAACCCTTCTCTTATCCATCAACCTCGACTCCATCGGGCAGATGTCATGTAATCCAGCGATTGGCGGACTTGCCAAAGGCCATCTGACACGCGAGATCGACGCACTCGGCGGAGAGATGGGGAAAGCCACAGATATGACCGGACTGCAATTTCGTATGTTAAATACGAAAAAGGGGCCATCCGTTTGGGCACCTCGTGCACAGTGCGACAAGAAGGCTTACCAATTTCGGTTGAAGTGGGTTTGCGAGCGACAAACCAACCTGGACATCAAACAGGGACAAACCACCAGTTTAGTGGTTGAGGACGGGAAAGTCGCCGGAGTCGAAACTTCGCTCGGCGTTCGTTACTCCAGCCAGACCGTCGTTGTAACCACAGGGACTTTCCTCAAAGGCTTGATGCACATTGGTCAGACGCAACAGTCTGGCGGACGTGCAGGAGAATCTGCGGCCATGTCGCTTTCTGGATCATTAGAGATGGCCGGGCTTAAGCTGGGCCGGCTCAAGACCGGCACTCCGCCTCGTTTGAACAGACGTTCCATTAATTTTTCCACCTTGGCGGAGCAACCTGGAGATGATAACCCGGTCCCCTATTTTTCTTACTGGAAAGATGATTTGTTCCACGTGGAACATTCTGGAGTTCATCCAAAGGACATCGGACACTCAAATGGAAAATATCCTCCAGGTTCCATTCTCGATAAAATAAACGGCCAGCTGCCTTGCCATGTCACATACACCACAGACGCCACGGCAAAACTCATAAGAGAAAACTTACACAAATCTCCCATGTACTCCGGAGTCATCGAGGGTACAGGGCCGCGGTATTGTCCTTCGATCGAAGATAAAATCGTGAAATTTGCCGACAAAGAGAGGCATCAAATTTTCCTGGAACCGGAAGGAATCGCCACTGATGAAATCTATGTCAACGGTTTCTCAACATGTCTTCCATATGAAGTGCAAGTCGATCTGGTTAAAACAATTCTAGGTTGTGAATCAGCGGAAATCCTCCGCCCGGCGTATGCGGTGGAATATGATTTTTCCTTCCCCACCCAGTTATACCCGTCTTTGGAAACAAAAACATGCGAGAATCTCTTCCTTGCAGGACAAATCAACGGCACCTCGGGTTATGAAGAAGCCGCCGCCCAGGGATTGATGGCTGGAATCAATGCAGCCAGAAAAGTTCAAGGAAAACCACCCATTGTTCTCGGACGCAATCAGGCCTATATCGGGGTGCTCATCGACGACCTTGTGACCAAAGGAACTATCGAACCGTACCGGATGTTCACCTCCCGTGCCGAATACCGACTTCTTCTGAGGCAAGACAATGCCGACCTGCGACTGAGCCGGATTGGCCATGCGGTTGGATTACTGCCGGATCGCAACTTTCAAAAGCTTGAAGCGAAGGATGCTGGAATTCGCGCAGAGATTGAGCGACTCCACCAAACAAGAGAAGGCCCCGATCTTTTGGCACAACTCTTACGAAGGCCGGAAATGAGCTACGCCAAACTTCCCAAACGGATCGATACCTTGGACTCCGATATAAGGGAACAAGTGGAAATTGAAATCAAGTATTCAGGCTATATTTCTCGACAAGAATCAGAGGTTGAACGGTTCAAAACCCTTGAAGATAAACAAATCCCCCGACGATTGGATTATTCATTAATTCCTAGCCTTCGCAATGAAGCCCGGCAAAAATTGACATCCATCAGGCCGGCAACCTTGGGTCAAGCGTCCCGCATCTCGGGCGTTTCGCCCTCGGACATCGGGGTTTTAGTCGTTTGGCTTAAAAGAGCAACCACTCCCTCCGATAAAGCACAATCAGAATCCACTTGCGGAGCACAGGAACATACTTCGGATTATCCTGGGCACGACAATTGTTGCGGCGATCTCTGATTGCTGACTTCATCTTCCAATAGCGCCATGCACTGACACAACTGCGCCACAATGACTCATCATGGAAATACTTGTGACGATTGTAACATTCATAAAACGTTCTGCATCAATATATTAAGAATAATACTATATCAGGCACATAGTCTGCTTGGTGCCAGTTGCAATAAATTTAAAAGAAGAAAGATTTCCTATGCCAAAAGTACTCGGAATCGATTTGGGAACAACGAACTCCTGCATGTCAGTAATGGAGGGCGGAGAACCCATGGTGCTTGAAAACTCGGAAGGAAAACGAACCACACCATCTGTCGTAGCCTTCACAAAGACCGGGGAACGGGTCGTCGGTGATGCCGCCAAACGCCAGGCAGTAACCAATCCGAGAAACACCGTTTATTCCATAAAACGTTTTATGGGCCGGAAATTTGATGAAGTGCAGGAGGAGATCAAGAGGGTTCCATACAAAGTGGTCAGGGCAGCCAACGGAGATGTCGCCATTGAGGTCGAAATCGAGGGAAAACAAAAGCAGTTCAGCCCGCCGGAAGTTTCGGCCATGATTCTTTCCAAACTAAAGGCGGACGCAGAAATGCGACTTGGGGAAAAGATCACCCAAGCAGTCGTCACGGTCCCGGCCTATTTTAACGATTCACAACGTCAGGCCACCAAAGACGCCGGCAGAATCGCCGGTCTGGAGGTTCTCCGCATCATCAACGAACCAACCGCAGCGTCGCTGGCCTACGGTCTCGACAAGAAAAAAGATGAGAAAATTGCTGTTTACGATCTGGGGGGCGGAACCTTTGATATTTCAATCCTCGAAATTGGTGATGGAGTTTTTGAGGTAAAAGCCACAAACGGCGACACCCATCTGGGAGGTGACGACTGGGACAACACCCTGATGGATTGGATCCTTGATGAATTCAAAAGAGAGAACGGCATGGATTTACGGAAACAGCCGGATGCTCTTCAACGCATTAAAGAAGAAGCTGAGAAAGCCAAGATCGCGCTTTCAAGCGCTCAACAGTATGACATCAATCTGCCCTTCATCACGGCGGACGCCACCGGCCCCAAACACATCAGCACGAAAATCACTCGGGCCAAGATGGAACAGCTCTGCGACTCACTTTTTGAACGAACCATCACGCCAACCAAGAACTGTTTGAAAGACGCAGGACTCACCTCCGCTCAAATTGACGAACTGGTTCTGGTGGGAGGTATGACCCGCATGCCCCGTGTGGTTGACACCGCCCGGACACTCGTGACAAAACAACCTCACCAAGGAGTGAATCCGGATGAAGTAGTCGCAATCGGTGCCGCCATTCAAGGAGGTGTGCTCAAGGGTGAGGTCAAAGATGTTCTTCTGCTCGACGTAACCCCGCTCTCCCTGGGCATTGAAACCCTCGGTGGCGTGTTCACGAAACTCATCGAAAGAAACACCACCATTCCCACACGTAAATCCGAGGTCTTTTCCACCGCGTCGGACAATCAGCCGGGTGTTGAAATCCACGTCCTCCAGGGTGAACGACAGTTCTCCAAGGATAATAAAACCATCGGGCGTTTTAATCTGACCGACATTCCTCCTGCTCAACGCGGGTTGCCGCAAATCGAGGTCACATTTGACATCGACGTCAACGGAATCCTGCACGTCAGCGCCAAGGATCTCGGAACCGGCAAGGAACAAAAGATCACCATCACAGCAAGCAGCGGGCTTTCGAAGGAAGAAGTTGAGAAAATGCGAAAGGACGCCGAGGCCCATGCGGAGGAAGACAAACTGCAACGGGAACAGGTGGAATCGCGAAATGAAGCGGACAACTCCGTGTATCGCACGGAAAAGATGCTGAAAGACAACGCCGAGAAAATCAAACCGGCTGACAAGGAAAAAATCGAAAAAGCCGTTGCATCAGTGAAAGACGCGCTGAAAGGAACCGACGCCGCCACGATCAAGACGGCTTCGCAGAACCTGAACGAAACGTGGCAGGCCGTGTCTGCGGAACTTTATAAAAACGCGGCGGGAGAAGGCGCTCAGGCTGGCAAGGGTGAAACCGGCGGACAGCCAGGGCCGGAGGGGGAGACAAAATCCGCACCAGGAAAGGACGAAGGTCCGATCATCGACGCGGAAGTCGTGGATGAGAAAAAGAGTTGAGATTTCAACTGTAATCACAGTAAGTCCAACCACACACAAAAAACAATTTGGGCGAAAATGGGCTCAAAGGGCGGTTCAATCATCCGCGCTGCGGGCGCAGCAGGATGAGGAGACCGCCAAACCATTAACTAAGGACAAAACTATGGCATTAAATGTAAAACCTCTTGGAGATCGGATTTTAGTTGAAGCGGTCGAAGAGAAAGAAGTGAAAAAAGGCGGAATAATTATCCCTGACACCGCGAAAGAAAAACCGATGGAAAGCCTCGTTGTCGCACTCGGAACCGGCAAGACGGACGACAATGGAAAAAAGATTCCATTTGAAGTCAAAAAAGGGGACCGCGTCTTGGTCAGCAAATATGGCGGGACTGAAATCAAGCTTGACGGACGGGAATATAAAATCCTGAACGCAGACGACATTTTGGCAGTGATTGAATAAGTAAAAACAAAAGAAAAGGAAAATTTACCATGGCATCCAAGCAATTAGTATTTGATGAAGTAGCACGCCAGGCCCTGCTGAAAGGCGTGGAAAAACTCACACGCGCAGTCAAGGCGACCCTCGGCCCCAAAGGCCGGAACGTGGTGATTGACAAAAAATTTGGTTCTCCAACAGTCACCAAGGACGGTGTCACGGTGGCCAAGGAAATCGAACTCGAAGATCCCTATGAAAACATGGGGGCTCAGATGGTTCGTGAAGTCGCCAGCAAAACCAGCGACACCGCCGGCGACGGAACCACCACCGCCACGGTTCTCGCGGAGGCAATTTATCGCGAAGGCTTGAAGAACGTCACGGCCGGCGCAAGCCCCATCAGCCTCCAACGCGGCATCCAGAAGGCGGTTGACGCCGCCACTGAACACCTCGGCAAAATTGCCAAGAAGGTGAAGGACAAGGAAGAAATCAAACAGGTCGCAACTGTTTCTGCCAACTGGGACACCACGATCGGCGAGATCATCGCTGACGCCATGGACAAGGTCGGCAAAGACGGGACCATCACTGTGGAAGAAGCCAAATCCATTGAAACAACACTCGACGTTGTCGAAGGGATGCAATTTGACAAAGGATACCTCTCTCCTTACTTCGTGACCAACGCCGAATCGATGGAATCAAAACTGGACGATGCTTACATCCTGATCGTTGAAAAGAAGATCAGCAGCCTTAAGGATCTTCTCCCGGTTCTCGAACGCGTGGCCAAACTCGGCAAACCACTGCTCATCATCGCTGAAGATGTTGAAGGTGAAGCCCTCGCCACATTGGTCGTGAACAAGCTCCGCGGAACTTTGAACATCTGCGCCGTCAAAGCACCTGGTTTTGGTGACCGCCGAAAATCGATGCTCGAAGACATCGCAATCCTCACCGGTGCGAAGTGCATCACCGAAGACCTCGGCATCAAGCTGGAAAATGTCCAGCTCGAAGACCTTGGCCGCGCAAAATCCATCGTTATTGACAAAGAAAACACCACCATTGTCGAAGGCCATGGAAAATCGAGCGACATCCAAGGTCGCGTCAATCAGATCCGCCGTCAGATCGAAGAGACCACTTCTGATTATGATCGCGAAAAACTCCAGGAACGCTTGGCCAAACTCGCCGGCGGTGTGGCGGTGATCAACGTTGGTGCCGCGACGGAAACTGAGATGAAGGAAAAGAAAGCCCGCGTGGAAGATGCTCTTCATGCCACCCGAGCAGCAGTTGAAGAAGGAATCGTTCCCGGCGGTGGCGTGGCCTTGCTCCGCTGCCTTCCTGCGATCGAAGCCTTGAAGCTCGTTGGCGACGAACAAATCGGTGCCGACATCGTCAAACGCGCCATTGAATCTCCCTTGAGAGCACTCGCTTTCAACGCAGGTGTCGAAGGCTCGATCATCGTTCAAGAAGTCAAACGCCGGAAGAACAACGAAGGTTACAATGTAGCCACGGGTAACTACGAGGACCTCGTCAAAGCCGGCGTCGTCGATCCCAAGAAGGTCACCCGGAGCGCCCTCCAGAACGCCGCTTCAATCGCAGGATTGTTGCTGACCACGGAATGTTTGATCACCGAGATTCCTGAGAAGGATAAACCGGCTCCTGGCGGCGGTGGCGGACACGGCGGTATGGGTGGAATGGACTACTAAGCTAGTTCGATTTCAACAATCTATTCCAAAGCAAGCTGGAGCCGGTGAAAACCGGCTCCAGCTTTTTATTTAATGACCTTCCACGCTTCCGAATCGTCCATTCCACCATGACATCAAACCGCAGCGGTGACAAAAATTGTCCTGAAAGTCTGTGACCAAACGGCTTCTAATCCGATTCGTCCCCGGACATCAAAGGTGTTTTAAGCGCCTTATGCGGGCTTCCCGGCGATTGTCCGAGCCATCCGGCCCGCCACCAGCAGGGTGCCTGCGGTTGCCGCCGCGTTCAGAATCAGCAGTTCATTCCCAAAGGTAGATATTCCAGAAATTTCCAATGCAAGAAAAGTTGTAGGAACGGAAAAACAAACCCAGGGAACACACCGGTCAGGAACCTGAATCTTGCTCCAGATGCCGCATAAAAAGAGCCCAAGCAATGGTCCGTAGGTATATGTGGCCATTTTTAGGATCAAACGGATTACCGACTGCTGGTTGACGGCAGCAATGGCCAGGATGGTCAGAAAGAGGATGGCGGCAAAGCCAAGGTGGACCAGGTATAAAACTCGACGCCCTCTTTTTTCTCCACCCTCGCGGTTCAAGTCCAGACGCAAAAAATCGATGGTAAAAGACGTGGTGAGCGTGGTCAGGACCGAATCCGCACTGGAGAAAGTGGCCGCTGTCAGACCGAGAACAAAAAAAGCGGCGACCCAGGAACCGAGGTGGTTCAAAGCCAGGAATGGAAAAACTTGATCCGATTGAGCCGGGAGCTGCAAACCTTTGGTCCGGGCAAACTGGAACAACAGAAGACCAAGGAAAAGAAACAACAAGTTCACCACCAGCATGATGAAGCTGAAAACTTGAATATTTGTCTGAGCACCCTGCAAAGTCCTGCAGCTCAAATTCTTTTGCATCATGTTCTGGTCCAGTCCTGTCATGGCAATCGCTAGGAATATCCCCGCAAGAAATTCCCGCGGAAAGAATTTTGGATTCCATAGGTCCCACACGAACATCTCGGGTGGTGATGCCCGCAACGAATCGATCACGGAGAAAAGCCCCAGATCAGAAACAATTGCAATCACCGTCACCACCAATCCACCAACCAGGAAAAGAGATTGAAAACAATCGGTCCAAACCAGGGTTTTGATCCCGCCCCGCCACGTATAGACCAGCATCAGACTGATGGTGGCCAAAACAGACAAATGGAACGGAATTCCAAATTTCTTCAGGACAAACTCCTGCAACACCGAACCAGCCAGGTACAACCGGGCGGCGGCACCGGCAACCCTGGAAATCAGAAAAAAAAGGGCGCCTGTCTTCTGAGCGGCAGGGCCGAAGCGTTTTTCCAGATACCCATAAATAGAGACAAGGTTTAAACGGTAATAGAGGGGAAGCAAAGTTTTCGCGATAAACCAGTACCCGACAAAATTCCCAAGAATCAACTGGAAATAGGTAAGATGGGACCGGCTCACCTCTCCGGGAACCGAAATGAAAGTCACCCCCGAAAGGCTGTCCCCAATCAGTCCAAATGCCAGCAGGTACCAGGGAGAGTTTTTATTGCCAACAAGATAGGAGGAAGTAGTGGCGCTGCGGGAGGTCCACCAAGCGATGAGGAGGAGCGCACAAAAATAAACGGCAACCAGACTCAGAAATAAAGTAGGAGCCATGCGTGGATGTTTGGGAATTTAACGCGAAAGATCAAACGAGGAAAAACTGTTTGTTCCGCACACCACACCCTTCAAAGCTGCCGGCTATGAAACCAGAATGGATGGCGGCAGAAGAACTTCGATTTGTGACGGCATCGACGCGAGCTGGGCATTCTGCAGCTCCATCATTTGCTCCAATGTGAGCCCGATGGACGTTCCGGCACGGCGAACAAGACCACCAATGGTTTGTTGGCAATAATGCATCAGTCCTTCACGGATGGGGAAGGAATAAACCGACAGAAAGATCCCGTAAACAATGGGGTGCCAGCCTACAGCCTGGGATTCTTCCACTGAACGAAGATATTTTTGCAGGACTCGATGATCTTTCAGCGGCCGAAGACGTCGAAGTTGCAAACATCCGGCGCGGCGACTGGCTCCGGCAAAGGCCCTGAAATCCGCTGTCTTGGAAAGGGTGGCGTCGAGATGGATCAATTCCCGTGCCCGGCCGAGGGAGCAATGGAAAAAGGCCTCAACGATCGTCTTTAACTCCAGGGTGACGAGTATTTTCTGCCGGTAATCAGTCAGAAACTTTTCTAGATCAGAAAACGAGTTTATCGTTGGAAGCCCCTCGAATTCGTCGGTACCGGCTTCCGCCAGACTGCCGAGTGGAGTGTGAAGCTGCTCCACAAAGAACTGCTCCATGCGCCGGCTCATTTCGGCTGGAACCTCATTCAATCTCGCGTTCTCACTGTTCTTACGGTTTTTAAACATGACTAGACTGCTTGAAATGCTACCTGCGGAGATTCCCGCGTCCAGAGGTAAAAGAAGGGAAAACTGAAGGCTGGTGGAGATTGAACACCGGGATATACTGCCCCGGCTGATGAAACCTACTCGCCATTGTCACAATTGCGGTTGGGAATGCACGCTCCCGGGCCAAGCCGGTCGAAGCGAAACGTGCCACCAATGTGGAAACGACCTGAGGGTATGCCTTAACTGCGCCAGTTACGATGCCCGCGCGGCGCATCAATGCCGGGATCGGCGGGCGGACCCGGTGCAGGAAAAAAACTCAGCCAACTTTTGCGAATTTTTCGACCACATCAAACGCGATTATCTTCCCAAGGGAGCCGCAAATTCGCGCGAACAGGCGGCCCGCGATGCACTCAAGCGCTTATTCGCAGATTAGTGGTTTTGCCTCGTCGGCGTTGCTCCGGGCAAATTCAACCGAATTCTTCAAAAGCCGGTTCGCACGTCTAATGCGAGCCACCAAAGTCTTGCCGATCGCCGTCATTAAAGGAGCCGCCATCTCGGGAGATTGGGCCATCAGCTTTTGAAAGGAATAGAGCGATATCCTCAACAAAACCACATCTTCATTCGCGACAACATCCGTTGATCTTTCACCGTTGTCGAACAGGGCCATTTCGCCAAAAAATTCACCCTGTGGCAGTGTTGCCAGAATTGTTTCCTTGCCTGCCTGGCGAACCCGGGCCCGCAATTCACCTTCCAGGATAAAAAACATGCAATCTCCCGGAGCCCCTTTGCGAATAACTTCCGTGAAGGATCGGACCTTTTGCAGATCGAGAAAATCAACCAACCGGGTCAGATGTTCGTCAGTCATCTGAGAGAATGCCTTGATCCTCCGAAGAACCGAAGGTTTCAGCTTTGACTTGTCGCCCACAAAAGAAGTCTGTTCCTGGACGCGCTTGAAGAAAGGGACGAGTGAGGGGAGATCGGCCGCTTTGACCCAGCATTTTTTCTCCTCCTGAAAAAGCCAGGAGATGGCGGTCACCCTTTCCTCCGCGGCCCATTCCTGAAGTGTGGGCAGGTCAACCGGCCCATATACCACATCATCCACCCCCCAAAGCCGAAAGTGCTGTTTCTTTTGCATGCGAAGAAAAAAACCCATATCGCCGCAGCAAACAACAAAAAAAACCCCCCCCGAAAATCGGGAGGGGTTTGAGGAAGAAACGCAGGATTAGAACTTATAAATAACGTTCAAAGCTGCTGTGAGGGAGTTTTTGTGACCACCGATCAGACCGGAACCGGTCAGATCATGATCCCAACGGACTTCACCACGGGTCACAACATTCTGCCAGAGAGCATAATCAGCCGTGAAGGTGATGGCTCCGAGGTCGTCGTGGGCCGCACCGGTGAAGGTGGTACCGAAAATGCCAGAGTCGCCTTCAGCCCATTCAGCACGAGTGTTGAGCTTGAGTTTTTCCGTGGCTTGGTAGGAGAGGTAGAGTGCGATTGCCTTGCCATTCAGGTCAGCAAAACCGCCGTAGTGGGCGTAGTCAACAGCAACACCAACGGACAATCCGGCGATCGGAGTCGCGAGATTACCGCCGATGTAATAATTGACGTTGTGGCCGATACCGCCGGCGGGAGCGCCGTTTTGGTATCCCAAGGAAAGCGTGGATCCTTTGAGGAATCCGGTGCTTTCAGGAGCGGTCAAGGTGACCATGGCCAGGTAATACTTGTCGCTCTGTTTGGCTGCCCGGCCATTGATGGGGGTGGAAAACGTGTTTCCAACACCAACCATGGCGCTGACGATTTCATTGAATACATAACTGGCGGTGACGCCGACGTGAGCTGAAGGCTCAAGCCAGAAGCCGTAGGATCGGCTGTAGTTAGGGTTCTTGTAGTAATCGAAAGCTTCGTAACCAACGAAGGTGCCGAACTGGCCCATCTTCAAGTCGATGCCATTGCCAACCGGAACGCGGAGAGCAACATAAGCTTCATTCAAAGCAATGTCGTTCACGCCATCGCCAAAGATCAAACCAGTGCCACGACCAGTGGCATCAGGGCCGATCAGGGTCTGGACGTGATATCCAGCGGACCATTGACCTTCATCCAACGGTTTGTCGAGGGTCAGGCTGACCACATCGAGGTTAAAGCCGTCTTGTTTGGTGCCATTATAGACATTGCCATCATAGAGCCGACCCGGGCTGACCGCGTTATTGCCTGGGCGCCAGATGGCGGATGTGCTGACGTAACCACTCAGTGTGGTCGAAGAAAGTGCGGTCATCACCGGCACCAACCTCTCTTCTGCGTTTGCTGACGTGAGACTGACCAAGCCAACGGCTGCCAATCCCAGGGTCCATTTATTAATGTTCATTCAGTAGTTCCTCCTGCGAATATTAACTTTTTCCTGCATTATGAGCGGATAAAACAACATTATCCACCCGCACCAAAACGGTGCATTGGGCGGGACAATAGGTAACCGAGAAAATTTTGACAACAAGAATTTTGCAGGATCGCTCCTAATGACGGGCCTTTCATGAACTTCACGGGAAACCAACGGCCTCAAAAATAGTTCCGGCCCGAACGAGCTGCCTAGATCGCAACAATTTGTGGCCAAAAAGAACCAGTTGATCAGTTCATTCGTTCCATGAATTTGTTTCATTCACAAAAAATTCATGCCGTTGAGACAAATCAATCACGCCGTTCTTCCCTCCCTTTCAATCAACGGGCATGACCGGTGCTAAACGCTTTCCGCTGGCTGGATTGTTTCCAGCCTAGAACCAGTAGAACCCAAATTACGACCAGAGTACGACCCATTCGACCCATTATGAAATTGAAAAAACTTAGTTGTTTGGCAGCCACGGCCGGTTTGGCGCTTGGCTCGGCTTTCTCCACCCTCGGCGCTGACACGGTGAAAGTCGGTGTATTGCACTCCCTCAGCGGCACCATGGCGATCAGTGAGACCTCCCTCAAAGATGTGCTCCTGATGACCTTCGATGAGATCAACAAGGCCGGGGGCGTCCTCGGAAAGAAAATCGAGCCTGTGATCGTCGATCCAGCCTCGAACTGGCCCTTGTTTGCAGAAAAAGCGAAACAATTGCTGGAAGTTGACAAGGTTTCCGTCGTTTTCGGGTGCTGGACCTCCGTCAGCCGAAAATCGGTCCTCCCCGTGTTTGAACAGGCCGACGGATTGCTTTTCTACCCTGTCCAATACGAAGGTGAAGAACTTTCAAAAAACATTTTCTACACCGCCGAAGCCGTCAACCAGCAGGCCATTCCGGCTGTGGATTATATGTTGAGCGAAGGAAAAAAGAAATTTTACCTCCTCGGCTCCGACTATGTTTATCCCCGGACCACAAACAAGATCCTGAAACAATATCTCAAAGCCAAAGGGATTCCTGACTCCGACGTCAAAGAGATCTACACACCGTTTGGTCATACCGATTACCAGACCATCGTGGCGGAAATCAAAAAATTTGCGGGCGGCGGCAAAGCCACCGTCATCAGCACCCTCAACGGTGACACCAACGTCCCGTTCTTCCGTGAATTCGCCAATGCCGGTCTCACCTCGGAATCGTGCCCGGTGGTTTCATTCAGCATCTCGGAAGATGAGTTCCGCGGTCTTCCGGCAAAGGAACTGGTCGGTCACCTCGGTTGCTGGACCTATTTCATGTCCCTGAACACCCCTGAAAACAAGACCTTCATCTCGAACTGGAACAAATGGCTGAGCGAAACCACGGCCAGTGGTGTGGAAAAGAAAAACCGCGTTACTTGCAGCCCGATGAATCTTTCACGCATGGGCGTCTATCTCTGGAAGCAGGCGGTGGAAAAAGCCGGCAGCTTCGAAGTTGGAAAAGTGCGGGAAGCTTTGATCGGTCAAAAATTCAAAGGTCCCGCCGGCGAAGTCACCATGCAGGCTAATCATCATCTGGTGAACAATGTATTCATCGGTGAAACACTCGCGAGCGGACAATTCAAGATCATCAAATCACTCGGCCCTGTTGCCGGTGAACCGTTCAGCGAAAAATTCCTGCCCAAAAACTAATTGGTAGAACATTGCAACGAGGGCAAGTAGCGATACCTGCCCTCTTTTTTTCGAAACGCCTTATGCGATTCCTCACGATCCTGATTTTCATTTTCGCTTTGTCTTCAGCCACTGCGGTTGAAACAACCACGGCCAGGGTTAGAGAACAGCTGGTGAAAACTTTGTTGACTGAGGATGCGGGCGAACAGTCCCGGATGATTCAATCGCTGGCCACCGAGCCGTATCCAGTGGTGGCCCAGGTGTTAAACGCCTGGAGGCAGGGATCGGTCTTTTTGCACGAACGTCCGGATCAGTCCAAAACCCCGTTCTTGCTTGATTCAGTTGTTGACGCGCAGGGAAAATCAAAGTCGATCTCGATCGTCACGGGAAACTCTCTCACAAATGAAACGGGACAAGCGTTGAGTTTTGCCCCCAATGATCTGACTCCGCTGGACACCAGTTCGAAACTACGCAAAGCCATCAAGACAACATTGGACCTTTTGGGAATGGCCAATCCCAATCCAAAAATGCGCCGGGCCGCCATTCTAAAACTGGCCATGGATCAGAACGCGGATTTTCTCCCGTTTTTCGAATCCGCCCTGGGAAGGGAAAAACAGAAGGAACCGATGAAAGCGCTGCAGGAAGCCATCGCGATCACCCAGCTCGCCAGTCAGGATGCGGCGGTTCGCGATGCCGCCGTGACCCGGCTGGGCACGATGAACTCCATTGAAGGGATCTCTTTTCTTAAACAACTTTATGAAGCGGCGACAAAAACCGCACCTGGAGCTTGGAAACCCGCAAGTCTTGCCAATCTGCGGGAATCGATCCGAAAAATCGACAACTACGCCTGGTGGGGAACCATGGCCGGCACATTTTTCAGAGGTCTGAGCCTGAGCGCCGTGCTCCTGGTGATCGCCCTCGGGCTTGCGATAACATTCGGGTTGATGGGCGTGATCAACATGGCTCATGGCGAGATCATGATGATCGGTGCCTACACCGCTTATGTCATTCAGAGCCTCTTTGGAAACGGATTCGCATTCTCCATTTTCGGCAAGACCATGACAGTTTCAGGCTGGCACCTCAAAGGGGCCTCGCTTGACAGTTATTTTTTAGTCGCTCTGCCTGCTTCTTTTGTGATCTGTGGACTAGTCGGACTCCTTCTCGAACGCGGTGTCATCCGTTTTCTCTATTCCAGGCCGCTCGAGTCCCTGCTCGCGACCTGGGGTGTCAGCCTGGTGTTGCAGCAGTTTATCCGCGGAACATTCGGACCGGCCAACGTCCAGATGAATTCCCCGGGTTTCCTGAGCGGAAGTTTCGCCTGGTACGACGTTCTATTCGCGTTTAACCGGTTGTTCGTGCTCGGTTTCGCCGTCTTTGTTGTGCTGCTGACCTATCTGCTCCTGACAAAAACCTCATGGGGATTGCAGGTGCGCGCGGTGATGCAAAACCGGAGGATGGCTTCATGCGTCGGGGTGCGCACTGAGAAAATCAACATGATGACTTTTGCCTTCGGCTGCGGGCTGGCAGGGATGGCTGGAGCCTGTCTTTCCCAGATAGGAAACGTGGGACCGAGCATGGGTCAGAGTTATATCGTTGATTGTTTCATGATCGTGACCGTCGGCGGCGTGGGAAACTTGGTCGGAACAATCACGGCGGCTTTGGGAGTCGGGGTGATCGATCAGATCCTTCAACCTTTTCTGGGTGCGGTGCTTGGAAAAATTGTGCTCCTGGGAGCGATCATTTTGTTCCTGCAATGGCGGCCTGCAGGATTGTTCGTAACCAAAAGCCGCGGATTGGAAGGTTGATATGCACCGCTTCTTGAACAAAAGGGAAATCACGGTCCTGCTGATCGCCATCGTCGTTTTTCTGGGCGTCCTACCGGCCTTGAATGCTTTCGTGCCGAAAACGAGTTTCTTCCACGTATCGGATTTTTCAATCACGGTGTATGGAAAATACCTTTGTTACGCGGTCCTGGCCCTGGGTGTCGATTTGCTCTGGGGCTACACCGGCTTGTTGAGTCTCGGACAATGCCTGTTTTTCGCCCTCGGCGGTTATGCCTTCGGCATGCATCTGATGCTGATGATCGGAAAGCTGGGACAATACAAGAGTAACCTTCCCGACTTCATGGTCTTCCTGGAATACAAAAAACTCCCGGCCCACTGGGAACCTTTTTACAATGTCTGGTTTGCAATCGCGGCGGCGGTCCTGGTGCCGGCCATCGTGGCTTACATCTTTGGGTTCCTGGCTTTTCGATCACGGATCAAGGGGGTCTATTTTTCCATCCTAAGCCAGGCGCTGACTTACGCCGCTTGCCTCATGTTTTTCCGAAACGATTTCACCTTCGGGGGCAACAACGGACTCACTGATTTTAAGTTTGTTCTGGGACAGGATTTGCGGACTCCCGACACCAAACGATGGCTCTACATGGCCTCCGGAGTTCTGCTTCTCTTCTCCTACCTCGGCTGCCGATGGCTCACCTCGACCAAGTTCGGGCGGATACAGCAGGCGATTCGTGATAGCGAAAACAGGGTGCTTTTCTCCGGATACGCCACGGCAAATTTTAAACTCATGGTCTTTGTTTTCGCCGCCGTGATTTCCGGATTGGGCGGCGCCCTCTATGTGCCCCAGGTCGGAATCATCAATCCAAGCGAAATGGCTCCGGAGAAATCCCTGGAAGCCGTGGTCTGGGTCGCAGTTGGGGGACGCGGCACATTGGTGGGGGCGATTATCGGTGCAGTGGGCGTCAACTGGCTGAAAAGCATCGCCACCCATAACTTCCCCGAATACTGGCTTTATTTCTTAGGGGGCCTGTTCATCGTTGTGGTGCTTTTCATGCCGAAAGGTCTGGTGGGGATCCCGGAACAATTCCGTAACTTCCACCAAAAACGGAAAAAGCTGAAACAAACCCGGAACGAGGAAAACAACGGCCCAAACTCCCAGGCTCCGGCTGAGTTGTCGCAGACAGAGGAAAAGGTGGACGCATGATTAAACCATTTATTCTCTCGGTCGAGGGAGTTCAAAAAACATTCGATGGATTCAAGGCGATCTCGGATCTCAACTTTTACATGGAGGAAGGGGAGCTGAGAACCATCATCGGTCCCAACGGCGCGGGCAAAACCACCTTTCTGGATCTGATCACCGGACGGGCCAAGCCGGACAAGGGAAAAATCGAATTCATGCAAAAACTGGATCTCACCCAGAAAAATGAATACGAAATCAACCGTCTGGGAATCGGCAGAAAATTTCAAACACCGTCGGTGTATGTCGAACACACCGTTTACGAAAACATGCTGCTTTCCATCGAGGGCAATCGCGGAGTTTTCGCCTCGATATTTTGGAGAACAAGCCCCGCGCAACGGGAACGGATAGACGAGCTGTTGGAACTGATCAATTTAAAGGATCTTACGACTCTGAAGGCCGGCACCCTCTCGCACGGCCAGAAACAGTGGCTTGAGATCGGAATGTTGCTGGCACAGAATCCCAAACTGCTGCTGGTGGACGAGCCGGCGGCGGGCATGAGCGATGAGGAAACGGCCAAGACCGGGGAACTTCTCCTTAGCCTGGCCGGGAAACACAGCATCGTGGTGATCGAGCACGACATGGTTTTTGTGCGGCAGATAGCCAGCAAGGTCACAGTGCTCCATCAAGGAACGGTTCTCTGCGAAGGGACGGTGGACGAAGTGCAGAGCAACCCCAAGGTGGTCGAGGTTTATCTCGGTAGAAAACACGAAAAAAAGGCGGCCTGAATGCTCGATATCAGCAAAATAAATGTTTCCTACGACGGGTCACGAATTCTGAAGGATGTGAGCCTGAAGCTGCCGGATCAAGGGGTCGTCTGTCTCATGGGGCGCAACGGAGTTGGAAAAACCACCACGCTCAAGAGCATCATGGGTCTGGTCAAGGTCACCAACGGAGAGATCAAGCTTGGTGGAAAAAACATGACCGGGCTGGGCACCGATTATCGGGCTCGTGCGGGCATCGGTTACGTGCCGCAGGGGCGTGACATTTTCTCCAATCTCACCGTCAGCGAAAATCTCCAGATCAGCCTTGTGACCAGTGGAAAAAAAGGGGACTGGACGTTGGAAAAAATTTACACCCTGTTCCCGGTGCTCAAGGAAATGCTCGGACGAAAAGGCGGATTGCTCAGCGGAGGCCAACAACAACAACTGGCCATCGCCCGCGCTTTGTTGACCGATCCGAAGGTGCTGTTGCTGGATGAACCGACTGAAGGAATTCAACCTTCGATCATCGATCAAATCGGTGACACGTTGAAAAAAATAAAGGGCGAAGGGAAAATTTCCATTCTGTTGGTGGAACAATACCTCGATTTTGCCTTGGACGTGGCTGATTATTTTTACATTATGGACCGCGGTTCGGTGGTGGCCAACGGCGAGATCAAAGAACTGACGGACACTGTGGTCAAACAACATCTCACCGTTTGAGGCCCGTCCAGCTCAAGCAGAATCCGCATGCCCTCGGGGGTTTCTGCCGGAGGGGATCGATCAAGCCGCCGTGGTAAATTTATCAACCCGAAAATAATCGATGCACCTTTCTCCAAGGGACCAGGAAAAACTTTTGGTGGTCGTGGCGGCGGACCTTGCCCGCCGACGCCAAAAACGGGGTTTGAAGCTGAATTACCCCGAGGCTGTTTCCATCATCACGTATGAAATTTTTGAAGGGGCGAGAGACGGCAGATCAGTGGCCGAGCTGATGAGTTTCGGTGCCACGCTGCTGAACACCGGAGATGTGATGGAGGGAGTGGCGGAGATGCTCCACGAAGTCCAGGTGGAGGCGACCTTCCCCGACGGCACCAAACTGGTCACCGTGCATCATCCGATCCGGCCGCTGCCCGCCACCGGTCAGCCGGCCAAATCCACCGGCGAAATCATCCCTGGAGAAATCAAAGTCGTTCAAGGACCCGACCTTGAAGCGAATAGCGGCCTTGAAACCAGAACCCTCACGGTCTCCAACAAAGGGGACCGCCCCATCCAGGTCGGCAGCCATTTCCATTTTTTCGAGGTCAACAATGCGCTGGAGTTTAGCAGGGAAAAGGCGCGCGGGTTCCGGCTCAATATTCCCGCCGGCACCGCCGTTCGGTTCGAGCCGGGCGACACTCGGGAAGTAAGTCTCGTGGCTCTTGCCGGAGAACGAGAGGTTCATGGTCTCAACAACCGGGTGAACGGCAAACTTTAACCAATCAACCCTCAGCGAAACCATCACGGCAACTTATGTCGCTCTATCTCAGTCGAAAACAATATGCAGAAATTTTCGGACCCACCGTTGGAGACGAAATCCGGCTGGCCGACACCGATCTCTGGATATCTGTGGAAAGAGACCTGATCGCCGAGTGTGGCGGATATGGCAATGAGGTTAAATTTGGCGGCGGAAAAGTAATCCGCGACGGAATGGGTCAGTCTCCAAAAGCCACCGATGCGGAATCACTCGACTTGGTATTAACCAACGCCGTCGTGCTGGATGCAGTTTTGGGAATTCTGAAAGCCGACATCGGGATCAAGAACGGCCGGATCGCCGGAATCGGGCACGCGGGAAATCCTGGCATTCAGAACGGCATTCGCTCACTTTTTGCCGATCCGAAAACCGGTGCCATGAACAGCATGGTGATCGGAGCCTGCACCGAGGTGATCGCGGCTGAAGGATGCATCGTAACGGCGGGTGGCATTGATTCGCACATACATTTCATCTGCCCCCAGCAAATTGAGCACGCCCTGGCGAGCGGAATCACCACCATGCTTGGCGGCGGCACCGGCCCGGCCACCGGAACCAATGCCACGACCTGCACTCCGGGCATCTGGAATATGGAACGGATGCTGGAAGCAGCGGAAGAATATCCGATGAATCTTGGATTCATGGGAAAAGGAAACTGCTCCTCACCCGTCCCATTGAGGGAACAGGTTCTGGCCGGTGCAGTTGGTTTGAAACTCCACGAAGACTGGGGCACACACCCGGCCGCCATCGACACCTGCCTAGGGGTCGCGGACGAAATGGATGTGCAGGTGGCAATCCACACGGACACGCTCAATGAATCCGGGTTCGTCGAAGATTCCATTGCGGCTTTCAAAGGCAGGACCATCCACACTTTTCATTCAGAAGGCGCGGGCGGAGGTCACGCCCCCGACATCATCCGCGTCTGTGCTGAACCCAACGTGCTCCCGTCTTCAACCAATCCAACCCGGCCTTTCACAATCAACACCATTGACGAGCACCTCGACATGCTCATGGTCTGTCATCATCTTGATTCCAAAATTCCCGAAGATGTGGCCTTCGCAGAATCCAGAATCCGGCCTGAGACCATCGCGGCGGAGGACCGGCTTCATGACATGGGCGCTTTTTCCATGATGTCGAGCGACAGCCAAGCCATGGGACGCGTGGCCGAAGTGGTCATCCGCACCTGGCAGACGGCACACAAGATGAAGGTCCAGTTCGGAAAACTGAAAAGCGAAATTTCCGGGCACGAAGCGGCTGACAATTTCCGCGCTCTGCGTTACATCGCCAAATACACCATCAATCCAGCCGTCACCCACGGCCTGGCCCACGAGGTCGGTTCAATCGAAGTTGGAAAATTCGCTGATCTGGTGCTGTGGAAACCGGCGTTTTTCGGAGTGAAACCGGAGATGGTGTTGAAGGGCGGTTTGATCGCGGTCGCGAACATGGGAGACCCCAACGCCTCCATCCCGACCCCACAGCCCACTTTTTACCGGCCCCAGTTCGCCGCTCACGGCAGGGCAAAATATTCCACCAGCATCACCTTCGTCAGCGCAGCCGGCCTCGCCAACAAACGGACGCACGAGCTTGGATTAAACAAGTGCCTTGTTGCGGTGCAAAACACCCGGTCCATTTCAAAAAGAAACATGATCTGGAACTCGGCGATGCCAAAAATCGAGGTGGATCCCGAAACTTATTCAGTCCGTGCGGACGGCGAACTCTTGCGTTGCGATCCGCTCGCCAGACTCCCGATGGCGCAACGTTATTTTCTCTTTTGATCAAGATGCAGATCGTGCGTCATGCAGCGGGAACGTTTCGGGGAGTGAGCGTTATTCCGCTCCCAGTGGAGCGTCACATCCTGAATAAAAAACGTTGGCGCGGCGTGGCCTCCGATGGAACAGAATTTGGATTTGATTTGGATCGGCCGCTCCGCCATCAGACTGTTTTTTTCCAGACAGAATCCGCCGATTATGTCATTCGGCAATCCCCCGAGATTCTGTTTCAGATTCCGATCATCTCCGCAGTTCAGGCGGCAAAGATTGCCTGGCAGATCGGAAACCTGCATTTCCCAGTCAGCGTCGGTGAACATTACATCCTGGCCGAGGATGATCCCGCAGTGGCTCAGATGCTCGGGCGCGAAAAAATTCCGTTTGCCAAAGTGACGGAGGTTTTCGAACCATTTCATATCTCTGTCCCACATTCCCACGGCGGTCATTAAACCGGGCATGAACAACCTGCCCATCGAACTCTTTCAGGTGACCGATTCCAGCTTTCCCTCCGGTGCTTATGCGCACTCGATGGGTCTTGAAAGTTATGTTGAGCTGGGAGTCGTTCACAACGGTGAGACTCTGCAACATTTTATCCTTCAGGAAATCATCCCTTCCTTGCTTCATCTCGATTTTCCCTGGTTTCAAGAAGCGTACTCGGCCGCAGGAGCGCGGGATCTGCAAAGACTCCAGGAGATTGACTCCTCATTCGTGGCCAGCAAATCAACCCGGGAATTGCGGCAGGCGGTGGTGGGGATGGGGCGTCAACGACTGGAAATTTTGCAGGTGCTGTACCCCACTGATCTGCAAAACGATTTCCTTCAAACAATCGCGAATGACCCGGCCCGGGGAAGCACCTTGGTGGTGCACGCCATATACGCCGTTTCACGTGCAATCCCGGCCGACCCGGCATTTTTCAGTTACGCTTACGGCTCGATTTCTGGATGCACCAGCGCGGCCATGAAACTGATCCGCATCGGCCAGAACGCCGTCCAAAAAATCCTAACACGGAGCCTCGCCGATTTCCGGGAGCAGTTTTATCTCGCAAAAAATTCGCCTGCCAAAAGCCCCGCCTGGTTCAATCCGCTTTTGGAAATCGCCAGCGCCCGTCATGAGCGGGCATATTCACGCCTGTTTATTTCCTGAAGCATGAGAACAAAAAGATTTTCGCGCGCGGTGCGGTTCGGAATCGGAGGACCGGTCGGTTCAGGCAAGACCACCCTGGTCCTCAGGCTCTGCCAGCGGTTGAGAGGCAAGTATGACCTCGCGGTCATCACCAACGACATCTATACCCGGGAAGACGCCGAGTTTTTGACGCGGCACCAAGCCCTTGAGGCCGACCGGATCATCGGGGTGGAAACCGGTGGGTGCCCGCACACCGCCATTCGAGACGACACCACCATGAACATGCAGGCTGTCCGGACTCTTGAGGAGCTTCATCCAAACCTGGAATTGATGCTGATCGAAAGCGGTGGCGACAATCTTTCGGCCACCTTTTCTCCCGAGTTGGTGGATGCCTTTATCTACGTCATCGACGTGGCCGAGGGCGATAAGATTCCCCGGAAAGGCGGCCCGGCGATTCGCAACAGCGATTTGCTGGTCATCAACAAGATCGACCTTGCTCCGTATGTTGGCGCCGATCTCGCCGTGATGGAGCGGGATTCCAAGTTGATGCGCGGCTCCCGACCATTTCAGTTTTCAGATTTAAAGTCAGAACGAGGGTTGGAAGAGATCATCGCTTGGATGGAGACAAATTTTCTATTCACCTGAGGTTGTGGCTGAAGCTTCCACAACCTTGGGCAAATTAAGCGGATTCCTTCACCTGGAATGCGCCCAGGATTCCAGTGGCCGAACCTTCATTTCCAAACAAGGATTTCGCGCTCCTTTGCAAATTGGCAAAGGATATTGGACCGGGGAGGTCCTGCTAATTCAAGCAGTGAATCCCACGGCGGGCCTTTTCCGAGGTGACAGTGTCGAAACTAAAATCCTTGTCCGGAACGGCGCAAAAATACTTTTTACCAGCCCCTCTGCCACGCGAAGCCACACAATGGAATCGGGTCGCGCGGAGGTTGAGCAATACTATAGCGTCGAAAAAGGCGCTTGGCTCGAAATCTGGCCTGAGTTGCTCATCCCCCAAAAATGCTCGGATTACGAACAACGTACGCGGATCGAAACTGAGACCGGAGCATCCTTCTTCCTGGTGGAAACAACAGCCCCAGGTCGGGTGGCGCATCATGAGTCGCTGGCTTTCCGCCGTATCGCAATCGATTTGGAATTGCGCCGCGCTGGGAGATTGATTGCTCTGGAACGTTACGAACTCACCCCTGATCATCCAGCGATCCGGATTCTCAAGGCACGTTTTCCAAATCCCTATTCCTTGACCGCCTATTTTTCATTTCGCAGCGCACGGTTGGGCGATGCCGAGCTCGAAGCAATCTATCAACTGCATTCCGATTCCTGCTGGGTCGGATGCAGTGAGATTGAAAGCGGAGTCTATTGTCTTCGCATGGTCGGAGGAGAGAGTGGTTATCTCCGCGAAAACATCAGCGCGGTTCGGAGGATTCTCGTCCCGCACGAACCCGCACTCGCAGTCTCGCCACGGAAACTGTAAAGCGGCGCGCCTGAGCCCGTGTCCATGCGGTTGGGGCCTCCGGGCTCTCACCACAGCCCTCTCCCAAAGTCTCCCAAAGGGCGAGGGAGGCGTTTCCGCCCGCAGGATCACGTTCACCGTCCAGTTGCAAATCCAACGCGGAGTAGAATCGTTCCCTCTCCCTGAGGGCCCTGAGGGAGAGGGTTAGGGTGAGGGCGATAGTTTTTTCAACTGCATTGATACGCCTGAGCGT
>Ga0163152_10002187_pt1 | contig 28635 bp, 27 predicted proteins | sample OliLakLV19MP8IB2_FD_148635 | JGI IMG/M metagenome (GOLD analysis project Ga0163152, IMG submission 148635) | Freshwater microbial mat bacterial communities from Lake Vanda, McMurdo Dry Valleys, Antarctica - Oligotrophic Lake LV.19.MP8.IB-2 | ecosystem: Environmental > Aquatic > Freshwater >...
ACCCAAAAAACGAGCTATTATTTTGCGTGGTTGACCAACACGCCATAACCGTTCCCCAAGACCCAAAAATGTTGCGGGAGAAAAATTTAGAACTATCCGCCTTATACATTGCCTGCGGACTTAACCCACAAAAATCAAACATATTTATACAGTCGGAAAACCCCAATCATAGCTATCTCACATGGATTTTTGATTGTATTACGCCCATGGGGTGGATGGAGCGCATGACACAATACAAAGACAAAAGTTCAAAGCAAGGCGAGCGCACGAGTGTAGGACTCTTTCACTATCCCAACCTTATGGCATGCGACATATTGCTTTACGACGCCGATCTTGTGCCTGTGGGAGAAGATCAGACACAGCACATTGAACTGACGTGCGATATAGCTGATAAGTTCAATCGCACATTTGGCGAAGTATTTAAAAAGCCAAAAATAATGGTTAATAAAAGTACAGCACGACTGATGAGTTTGCAAAACCCGCATTCTAAAATGAGCAAGTCCGATGAAAATCAAAACGGAACAATTAATCTGTTAGACACGCCTGACGAAATTACAAAAAAAATAAAACGTGCAGTAACTGATTCGGGGACGGAGATTACATACTCAAATGATAAGCCAGCCCTCTCAAATTTATTAAGTATTTACACCTCTTGCACGGGAAAATCGATCGCCGAGATCGAGAAAATGTATGTGGGTAAAGGATATGCTGACTTCAAAAATGATTTGGCTGAAGTTGTTGTAGCTGCTCTTGCTCCTATTCAGCAAAAATATCAGGAGCTTCGAAGCGATGATGGAGGGCTTCAGAAAATTCTTGATGGTGGCCGGGATTATGCAATCGAGAAATCATCTAAAAAAATAGTGGCCGTTAAAAATGCAGTGGGATTGGGAAGGTAGCTCGATATATATTTGCATTTCGTACTATTTTGTTATAATTAAGATAGTATTTTACTAATTACTAGCCTTGCAACAATCTTTGTTTCAAATCTACGTTTAAAATCACCTGTGAATAGTTTCTGTATCAACCAAATTCGTGTGTTACGCTGTTTAAATATCGTATTCAAAGTAGAGGGGGTGAATGTAAGATGAATAATAAACTTTATGTAGGAAACCTTCTGTATGAAGTAAATGAAGAGGACCTTAAAGACTATTTTGGAGCAATTGGCCCTGTTTTGAGCGCACAAATCATTCGCTTTCGCGATGATGGTAAGTCAAAGGGTTTTGGATTTGTAGAAATGCAAGTGCCGGAAGATGCTCAAAAAGCAATTGATGCCTATCATGGCAAAGATTATAAAGGTCGAAATATTGTAGTGTCACAAGCTCGTCCTCAGGAGCCACGTCAGGATCGTGGAATCGTTGATGGAGGAAGTCAAATTACAGACGTCGATATGCAATAATAATTTAAACAATTAAATACCGGTCGTATATAAAAATGTACGGCCGGTATTTTTGTTGCATATTGTATTGATTAAGATATTAAATCTCTTGGATGGAGAATAAGCAAAATGTGGTTTATTAAATACATAACAAAAATTAATTTTAATAAATCTATGATGCATAAAAAAACTGAAATAAGACGTGCCGTTAATGTAGTTTCAGCAGGCGGAGCAGTTATCTTGTAAAATAAGCGAGTGAAACAATACAAATATATCGCAGTTGCAGGTACATGGGATCACTTTCATGCAGGACACAAGCAAATAATTGATACGGCCTTTCAAACAAGCAACCATGTCATGGTTGGCATTACTGCAGATCTTTTTGCAATTTCTAAACCAACTTCATCAACGATAGAATCTTTTTCAGATCGAAAAAATAGCGTTCACACATATTTAGATTCAAAAAAATGGACTCAAAAAGCTATCTTTTTTGAACTTTCTGATATTTTCGGGCCCTCTATTACAGATTCTAGGCTAAAAGCACTTGTTGTAACCAGAAAAACTCTTTCTAATGCTCATAAAATAAATATACAACGTATAAAAAATGGATTTAAAAAACTAGATATTGTTATTGTTGATTTAGTAATGGCTATGGACAATAAGCCAATCGCATCCAAACGCATACGCATGGGTGAAATAGATCGTGGGGGGAGGGTATATTCACAATTATTTTCTCAAAAACTAATTCTTCCAGAGAAGGTTCGTGCTCTGCTTCAAGAGCCTTTGGGAAAAATACATTCAAACATTAAGTCGCTAAAAATAAATAAAGGCGAAATGCTTATTACAGTAGGCGATATGATAACTGCAACATGTTTGCGAAAAGGAATTTTTCCGTCAGTGCAAATTATCGATCGAAAAATTCAGCGAGAAACTGTTTCAGAGCAATTTGACATTCCAAAACAGCAAAACGCACTTTCGTCGCAAAATGATGCAGGAACAATTTCAGTTCATGCAGCAAGCATATGTATTAGGGCTATAAACAAGTATAAAAAGACTGCCAACGCCCAACAAGTCATAATAGATGGAGAAGAAGACCTTTTGGCGCTTGTCGCAATCGTTTGTGCGCCTCTTCAGGCTCAAGTACTCTATGGTGATTACAAACGGGGCATTGTAGAAGTATGCGTATCAGAAAAGGCCAAGCAGCAAGCCGTATTGCTGTTAGAGCGATTTGATAAGGAAAAGTAAGTACTAGGTTAGACTGCTATAAAAGCCTAAATATAAACCGATTCTAAGGTGGCTTATGTAATGGATAAACTCCACTATTACATATCAAGCAGTTGGCTATATTGATTGATAAATACGCGCTCGTAATAATCACATTCGGGCCTCATAAACCCTATTTAAAGCCGCAAATACGCATCATGCTCGTCCGTTTGCTGTTGTATTTACTATAGGTTTAAAATATGCTATACTTAGATATGGATATCCGAAAGTGGCTCCTAGTTGAATTTTATAAAAGGCTCGTAGGGCCTGAAATTGCAGCCGGTCAAGCTCAAGCTTTATTTGATACCATGCTTGCAGATGTAAGACAACGGGGGCAAATGGCATCAAGGTACGAGGGCGCTCGTATTGATGGTGTTTTTAGAATATTCCTTACCAACCCCCAGTTTCCAGACAGTGCAGACATGATCACAGTTGTTCCGGGAGAGACGCCAGGTTCGGGCTCTGTCGATATTGCCTACAAACCGCAAGCTACGTATGCATACATGAACAATACGAGCGGAAGAGTGAGAGTGGGTAGACCAGATGCCGTAGGTTTGCTAGCGCGAGTTTCACAGGATGATGTTGATGTTCTCTCTCAAGCTCAACGTGAAGTACGCCAGTATATGGCTGCAGAAAACACTATTTCTCATGTTAGTGAATTAGGGCACATATACTCATATCTTCGAAAGGGAGAAGATAGTCCAAACATATCTTCACTCATTAATCCAGATGACAAGTTTGTACTTAGTCCCACGGTTCTTGGCATGAGATATGTATCAAGTAATGTTGAAAGTATTGATGCGGAACATGGGGGATTTGGTACTATCGATCTCACATATGAACTAAGGCGATCTCTTGTAGACAAGTCCACTCGATATTATAGAAGAATTGTAGCGAATCCTATGCAGCTCGAGGGAATTGATACATCGCTTACGGTATACGACTTAAGAGCGGAAGAGACAGTGATGGATGGAGCGCTTCTACAACTATATCCCCAAATACCTCCATCTAGTCCAGTGCGATTTGGACAAACCGATCTTGCCATGCTGCAAGATTTTCAAGCACGACTCGTTGAAGGAGTGAGGGGAGAATTGACGTCGTTTGAGCGTAATCGTCCCGATGTACGTGAACTATTAAGAACACCCACTCAACAGTAATCACGAGTATGCAGCTTGAAGGCCATTATCACTGTCGTGAATATTACAAATTAGACTGTTGTTATAATATAATTGACATATATGGCACATGTGGATAGTGCCAATGTAGCAACTCTTTTAGATCCACAATTAGCTCGTCAAATTAAAGCAATTCGTGAAATGCATATGAGCCGTGCTCAAGATAATGGTGTATCTGTTGATAAATATCAACAAATGATGGCTCTGCAAGTATTGTCCCTTCCAGCTCTTCCTCGACCCGCAGTTGAGCGGTTATACACCAATGCTCCAATATTTCAAGCGCTCGCGCGTAAAGTCATGCTATAATTGGCCGTATATGGCAACTGCGAAATACTTTCCAAAAGAAATAGAAGAAAAATGGAGTAGTGTGTGGGAGAAAGAAGCTACATACAAGGCTGATTTGGCCAAAGAAAAAAAGACATACACACTTGCAATGTTTCCATACCCCTCAGGCGCCGGTCTTCATGTTGGTCACGTTCGTATTTATACAGGCACAGACATTCTCGCTCGTTTTTTTCGCATGAATGGATATGGAGTATTAAACCCCATGGGTTGGGATGCATTTGGTTTGCCTGCTGAAAATGCAGCTATAAAAGCCAAAAAAAACCCCATGGATATGGTGCCTGAAAATATTGCCAATTTCAAACGACAAATGCAATCACTTGGATTTTCGTTTGATTGGAGTCGCGAATTTGCCACAACTGATCCTGAGTATTACAAATGGACACAGTGGCTTTTTTTGAAGCTATATGGACTAAAAAACGAAAAAGGCGAGCGGCTTATTTATCGCACGAAAGCGCCGATAAACTGGTGCCCGAGTTGTAAAACGGGCCTTGCCAATGAAGAAGTGTTGCCTGATTGCACGCATGAACGGTGTGGAAATAAAACTGAAGAGAAATTGTTGCCTCAGTGGATGATGAGGATCACTGATTATGCCGAACGTTTACTTTCTGATTTAGATACAGTTGAATGGAAAAATGAGACTGGAGAAACAAAAAAAGGTCTTGATTGGCCCAAGGGAATTTTGGAGATGCAAAGAAATTGGATTGGGAAAAAAGAGGGAGCTATTATTCCCCACACAGTTGAAGGAATAGATTTTAATCTCGAAACATTTACAGCGTATCCTGCATGGAGTTTTGCCGATAGCTTTATTGTTATAGCCCCCGAGCACCCACTTGCACAATTGTCAAAAAGCGAAGAAGTAAAGAACTATATTGAGGGGGTAAAAAAAGAAACAAACGAAGATCGTATGGCGGAAAATAAGGAAAAAACAGGAGTGTTTACCGGTTTTTATGCCATAGATCCGTTTCGAAAAGGAGTGAAAATGCCTATTTGGATCGCAAACTTTGCCCTAATGGGATTTGGAACTGGAGCAATACGTTGTTCGGCGCATGACGCGCGTGATGTAGAATTTGCGCAAAAATATGGACTTAAACATCGCGATGTGGTTTCAAATGATGATAAGAGCTTTGTTAGCGCACATGATAATAAAGGTGTTTTGCATGATTCGGGTCCATTTGATGGGCGAGAGGTTGGTGAAATCACTCAAGAATTTATGGATTGGATGGAAAAAGAAGGGATTGGAAAAAGACACGTAACTTATCATCTTCGCGATTGGATATTTTCGCGACAAAGATATTGGGGAGAACCATTTCCTTTTGTGTACTGTGACAAATGTGGAGATGAAAACGGAGTAGTGCCAGTACTCGAGGAAAATTTACCAGTGACATTGCCACATATTGATAGTTATGAACCAACAGACACCGGCGAGTCGCCGTTATCGCAGGTGCAAGAATGGGTGAATACAAAGTGTCCGCAATGCGGAGGTCCTGCAAAAAGAGAAACGGACACAATGCCAAATTGGGCAGGAAGCTGTTGGTATTTTTTGTATTTTGCTCGCTCTTCCTCCGTCATCCCGAGCTTGTCGAAGGATCTCGTCAACGACTTTCGAAATATAAAAAAGTGGGGTGAGGAAATAGAGGGAGCGGCAAAAGACTGGATGCCCGTGCAGTGGTATTTGGGCGGGGCAGAACATGCTGTTTTGCACCTGTTATATGCTCGATTTTGGACAAAGGCATTTGCAGACTTGGGGCTTTTGGGCTTTGAAGAGCCCTTTTTGCGACTTCGTAATGTTGGCATGGTGCTTGCGGCTGATAATAGAAAGATGAGTAAATCCCTTGGAAACGTGGTCAATCCAGATGATGTTATAGCTGAATTTGGTGCAGACACTCTTCGAGTGTATGAGGCCTTTATAGCGCCGTTTAACGCAGAGGTTGCATGGTCTACCCGCGCAGTGCAAGGTTCATACCGATTTATCAGCCGTATTTGGCAGATATATAATAATCCTGCTAAGATAACTAATGATGAAGGAAAAGTTGATAAAATGCTACTTGCAAAGCTACAAAGTACCATTATAAAAATAACAACTGATATGCCGGACGTGAAATATAATACGTCAGTTGCAGCTTTGATGGAGTTTTTAAACGAATGGGAGAAGAATGATAGCTTATTATCACAATCTAATGCTAAATCATATCTCAAATTATTAGCTCCGATTGCGCCCTACATTACAGAGGAATTGTGGCATACCGTGTTTGGAGAAGCAGGCTCAATCCACCTTTCGCAGTGGCCAAAGGTTGATCAAAATGAGGCTATCACAACGAATGTGAATATGCCTATCCAAATAAATGGTAAAGTCAGAGATATACTGGTACTAAGCCCTAAAGCTGATAAAGAGAAAGTGTTAAATATGGCTCTAAAATCACAAAAAATCGCCAAATGGGTAGAAGGAAAGAAATATGAGGTGATTTTTGTACAAGGAAAGATTTTGAACTTGATTATTAAAGAGTAATTATTTCTTCAACAAATTCTTATACCTCTCTCGAAATTTTGAAAGTTTGGGATCTATGACATATAAGCAATATGGTTGACCACCATTTTTTGCATAAAAATCTTGGTGATGATCTTCTGCTGGATAGAATTTTGTATATGCAACAATTTCAGTAACAGCAGGACTTTCATATACCCCAGAATTATCTAGCGCTTTTTTAGATTCTATTGCAATTTGTTTTTGTTCTTGCGTGTGATAAAAAATGACGGAAGCGTATTCATTCCCTACATCTGCCCCTTGTCTATCTTTTGTTGTGGGGTTATGACTATGCCAAAATACATCCAAAATTTGCTCATAAGAAATAATGCTCGGGTCAAATGTAATTTGAATTGCTTCCACGTGTCCCGTGTTGTACCAGTGAAGATCATCATATGTCGGGTTTTCTTTTGTCCCTCCAGTGTATCCAGAAACTACACGATCGACTCCTTTGAGTTCTTTAAACAGCGTCTCGATACACCAAAAACATCCTCCGGCAAGTGTTGCAATCTCCATTTTTTTCATAATTTTCATTATACAATATCGTAAAAATTTAGATTTATTCTGCTATAATAGTCTAAACCAAATTATTATTTGTATTAATATACTGACGAATGTCTGAACAGTTTGTTCCCACTGAAACTACCACTATTTTGCCCCCAACTCCCGATTCATGGAGTCATTTTCTTAACCCATATGCGCAGATTATGAGTGGAGATGAAGCGCTTGGTTTGGCATCTAAAGATTATTTTGGACATATAAATGGTCTTGTACGAGAAGTAGTTGGCTCGGCCGATTATCATGACTCCGAAACTGGATATATTTCAGATATTGCTTGGCAGAGGCTTGTTGAGGGAGGCATGCTTGCTCCGTTTCTGAAAGATCGTGACGGAATTGCCGATGCCCACAGGCAGCGGGAAATAATGACCATGACACGCATTTTATCGTATTATGATACCAATTTGGGTTTGGCATGCGGGATTGTAGGAGCCTTAGGTATTGTGCCAATACAAATGTTTGGCTCACCCTCGCAGCAGGACCAACTACTGGGATTAGTTCGCAGTGGAAAAAAAATAGGGCTTGCCATTACCGAAACGCAAAAATCAGGCACTACGGCATTAACTATGGATTCAACATACGCAGTCAAAGATGGAAATGTAACGGTGTCATTTGATAAGCATTTTCAAGGCCACTCAAGAGAAGCTGGATTAATTGTTGCGGCAAAAGCCACAGACGGGAAAGTTGGTTTTGTGTTTGTGCCACAGGAGCATATTGACACAACATTACTACAAACAGAAGCACTAGAGGGAATTCGATATGGCGTTAATAGAGGCAATGTAGAGCTTAATGCAGATCAATATCTATTGGCGCAACTTGATAAACGTGAAGGATATCGAAAGTTTCAAGATGTTTTCAATAAAAGTCGCTTGGGATTTGCAGGTATGACACTTGGCCAGCAGGAGCGGATGGAGTGGGAGAGTGGCGAATATGCAAGAAACCGACGCATAGGAGGGGTAGCTCAGGAGGAGCTTCCAGTACCTGCAGAGACGCTACGTGAAATTTGCGCTCGTCGTATGATTTCTGGAGCGCTATTTGAAGCTGGTGTCACAAGTAGCGGATTTGATGATGATACACAAGACTTAGCACTCCAGGCTGCTATTATAAAAACACTATCAACTGAGTATTCTTTAAAAACAGCTCTTGATCGTGCTAGACTTCAGGGAGCTCAAGCATTTAATAAAGGTGGTGCATTGCATGATTTTGCTAATATATGGCCATTTATGATATTTGAGGGGACACAAGATTTTATGTATGCCGAGCAAATTGGGGCTGCATCACTTCGGCGCGAAAAAACAACCGACGGGCATGTGCCTGGATTTACCAATAATACTACACATACCAATCTTCATGAATTTTTTATGGGTGTAATTGCCAATAAGCCATTATTCAGTCGAGGTATGGCTCTAAGTCATTTAGAAGAATCGACAATACAGGCTTTAAGAGAAATTAAGTCTTCACAAAAAGGTATTTCAAATGCGTTGAATGAGCCGTTAGGAAGAATTATTGTCCGCCTGTTTGCGTTGGGACAAATGAACGAAGGTACCTCAGATGGAAATTCTGAAACGTTTGCTGATGCGGTAGCATTACTCAATCATGAAATCAGAGGTCAGGCAGATAGATATCAAATGCGGCAAGCTCGCATTCGGGCTCGACAAATTCAAGATGAGCTTATATAATAGGCCAAACATTATTTCATACTATGCCAATAGGAGAACTAACAACGCCAATTGATCAAAAAGAAAGAGAACCATTTCCAAAGTACCCCGTATTTCTACCTGGTGCTGGAAGCGGGACAGGTCGCGCACTTGCTCGCATTCTGGCGAAAGAAGGATACCAGGTAATTGCAGGTTCACGTTCTACCCAAAAAATTGAAGGACTTGCAGCAGAGATTGAAGCCTATGGCGGAGTCGCCCCTATACCCTTTATCGCCGACCTTACCGATGCAGACCACGTAAAAGAGGCACTTGAAGGATTACCCCTGAGACAGGGTGATCCAGTTCATTTTTTTCCCCTTGCAGCCGGCGGTCTAGATAAAGTTATGCCAAGACTTATGTCTTTTTTTATTCAAGTTCGTAAAGCTGCTAGAAAGGAAGCATTAACGAAAGATATGCTGGAAGCTGCTACGAATCAAATTAAAGCAATTACATATGCTCAAGAAGCAATGGATGATGCTACAAAAATAAATGTTACAGCTCCTTTAGCACTCTATGAGGCATTAAGAAGTGGGGGACATATTGGTCCAAAGAGTGTGGTTGCCACGTTGTCAAGCACAGGCTCTCACCAGGCAGGACCTGGCTTTCCAGGTGGGTATCGAGGGCCAAATCTATATTACCCCGTTGCTGATTCAAAAGCGGAAGGAGTAGAAGCACTAGCTCAAAGAGCAGCGCACGATGGCGCAAGATTTATTGATTTTGTAGCTCCTGAAATCTCTGACACAAACGTTGGTGGTATTATAAATGGTCTGTTCGAAAGTATTTCGAATGTTGCGGATATTACAATACCTCCTATTCCAACAGTTACTATAGATCAAGTTGTGAGCGGCATGGTAGCCGAGCTTACCCATCCAACAGGACCACATGCCAATGATTCTCGAAGAACAGTATTTCTTACTGATACAGGTGTTTCACATACGTTGCCTTCTGGCTGGGAGAGACCATTACTTGCGTATTTGTAAATTGTTTGTATTGTAGCTCTACATAGACAACTTTCTATATATTCTTCTATAATTTGTTGGAGAAGTTATCATTAATTTAATCGGTGCAGGAACTCGTCTATTATACTATGGGTTTAATATTGTAGGAATTAACTTGCTAATAGAAGTCCTATCGGGTACAATATGCACTTGATATCCCTATGAAAACATATCATCATACACTTGAAAATGGGCTTCGTGTCGTGCTTGTAGACACTAAAGCATTCCCATCGCTTACGAGTTTGCTCCTTGTTGGTGCAGGTAGTCGATATGAAACACCAGAAAACAATGGCATAGCTCATTTTTTCGAACACATGGCTTTTAAGGGAAGTACAAAATATCCAACTTCTATGATTTTGTCTTCCACAATCGAAGGTTTTGGTGGCGTGTTTAATGCATTTACTGGCAAAGATCACACCGGATACTGGATAAAAGCTCCAGCACGTCATTTTGTGACAGTCATTGATGTTATTGCCGACATGATTCAAAATCCACTTCTTGTTGAAGATGAAATCGAGCGTGAAAAGGGAGTGATTGCTGAAGAGATAAACATGTATGAAGACACACCATATAGAAAAGTAGGGGATATATATGAGGAGCTTCTTTATGATGGTAGCTCGCTAGGATATGAGATCGCTGGAACAAAAAAAACGGTTACAAGCTTTACCAAAAAAACATTCACCGACTACATCGCAGATTTATACCAGCCTAAAAATGCTGTTCTTGTTGTCGCTGGAGGAATCAGCACATCGGGCGAAGCACTTGTATCTGCGCAAGATTATCTAGATCTTATCGAAACAAAGTTCAAAGATTGGAAAAATGGCAAACCTCAATCTCAATATGCACCATTTGCCTTAGCTCAAAAAAAACCATTTGTGCGAATCAAAAATAAAAAGACAGAGCAAGCTCATTTTTGTTTGGGTTTTCGAGCATTTTCAAGAACTGACAAAAGGCGGCATGCGCTTTCAGTATTGTCAGTCATATTAGGAGGCGGCATGTCTTCACGACTATTTTATGAAGTTCGAGAAAGGCGCGGGCTTTGCTACTATATATCAACAGCAAAAGATTCATATCAAGATGTCGGCTCACTTGTCACTCAGGCAGGTGTCACGATCAGTTTGGACAAGGTCAAAGAGGCGATTGAAGTAACGCTTAAAGAACACGGCAAAATCTTAAAAGGCGAGGTAACACAAGAAGAGCTCACACGTGCAAAAGAGCTTATAAAAGGGCGTATGATTTTGTCATTTGAAGACTCATCATCTGTAGCTGGTAAATATGGTAGTCACCTTTTACTTGACAATGAAATAGTAGATATGAAAAAAGCCTCAGATAACATCGATCAAGTGAGCCTAAATGACATAGTAAGTATTGCATATGATATATTTAAAGATGAGGGGCTAAACTTGGCTCTTATTGGACCATTTGAAGACAAAAAAGTCTTTGAAGATATTCTCCATTTGTAACTTCTCTTTGAGATTTAACACGTAACGCGCTACACTATTTAAGCAATGATTATTTTATTTCTTTTTCTCATAGGTTTATGTATTGGATCATTTTTAAATGTATGTATTGACAGGCTTTCATTTGAAGAGGGTATTGGTGGCAGGTCACACTGTGATCACTGCAAAAAAAGGCTTGCTCCTCAAGATCTGATTCCCGTTTTTTCTTGGATGCTCTTGCGGGGAAAATCTCGATGCTGTAACAAAAAAATATCTTTCTTTTATCCATTTGTCGAAATTTTCACCGGACTGGCATTTGTATTCGTTTACTATTCAACTATTTCGAATTCATTTGCGCCAGCTGGCGGATTAATTCTTAATTTGGTCATAGCGAGCGCACTCATTGTCATATTTTTTGCAGACCTTAAGTATCATATTATTCCCGACGAGGCGACAATTGTACTTGTCATTGCGGGCATTGCACTTATTTTCGTACGTCAGTTATTTTTTACATACTTTTTTGGAGCACTTATTTGTTGCAGTATATTTTATGCATTTTACGCACTTTCTAAGGGGCGAGCTATGGGGTTTGGAGATGTTAAATATGCATTTGCCATGGGGTTACTTTTGGGCATAAAGTCTGGCCTTTTGGCTGTGTATATCTCATTTGTATTAGGAGGATTTGTCAGCCTAATACTTCTTGTGCTGAGGCGTAAACGCATAAAAAGCCACATAGCATTCGGACCATTTTTGGTTGTGGGTACGGTGATTATGATGTACTTTTCGAAAAATGTTTTTCACTTTATCAAAACTACGCTTGGTTTTGCTTAAAGCACTTCTATCGAATAATATTGTTTTTCAAAAAATCTACTATTTTTGCTGAATTGGTGTAATAGAGATAAATAGTACCTGCTACAAGCCCAGGAAAAATGATTGATTTTTCAACCATCTCGCCAGTTTTTATACGAAGTGCTCGAAGGGGCGGAAACCCAAATCTAAAAGGGATAGGAAACAGCCACGGCACTCCGTCGCGCGTGAGCATATCGATTAGTAAATGTGACACATATCCGATCATAAATGCCCACCAGACAACGTTTGCATCAACAATGAGGTATTTACTTGAAAGATTGAGTATAAATCGCATCCCATATCCAAACAAAAAAATTCCAACAAATGAATGAGAAATAAACCTGTGACCGCCAAACAACGGAGAGATAAGTCGAGACACGAGTGAGCCTCCGCGAATACGTCTGTACAAATCAGCTGTGGGCTGATCTATATCGGGCGCAAGCCCACCAACAATATTGGCGGTAAATGCAACAATTGCAGTTGCAACCGTCATTTGCGGCATATTTTGTGTAACTAAAACATAACTCAAAGCAGTAAATGCGGCCATGTCGTGTGTGCGTCCGGTCATTAGGCTAGTATAAAGTATTTTGTATCTAGTATTTCAGCTATTTTTACGTTTGAAAAAACCCCCATAACGCGGTATCATTACATATCGCATTTTAATAATTAATAGATAATAGTTAATAACTATGGAACAAACACTTATCGTTTTAAAACCTGACGCCGTTGCTCGAGGACTTATTGGTGAAATCATTTCACGATTTGAAAAAATTGGCCTTAAAGTCGTGGGCGCTAAAATGCTCAAAGTAGATAAATCACTTGCCGACAAGCACTATCCAGAATCACGGACGGAATTTATTCAGGGAATGGGTAAAAAAACAGTTGAAAACTATGAAGAGCTTGGTATGGATCTTAATGAGCATTTTGGCCATGAAGATCCACATGAAATAGGAAAAATTATTCGCACATGGCTTGTAGATATGATTACAGATGGGCCTGTTTTTGCAGTAGTTTTGGAAGGTCCACATGCGGTTGAGCTTGTCCGCAAACACGTAGGACACACATTACCCTTAAAATCAGCGCCTGGTACCATACGTGCCGACTACAGTTTTGATTCATCATACTTGGCAAACACAGGCAAACGCCCAATAAAAAATCTCATTCACGCCTCAGGCACGGTTGAAGAGGCAATCTACGAAATCCCACTGTGGTTTAGCGAGAGCGAGACCTATTCATACAAGAGAACAGATGAAGACGTGATGAAATAAGAATTGTTAAATCCGATGCATTTTGATATAATTAGGCTGTTATAATAGTCTAATTATATGCCAGGAGATCCACAACCAAATTCTGAGAGACTTTGAGCAGAGAAAGTTGCAAATTTAGGAAAAATTATTGCTGCATTTGAGACAGGATTAAATGCAGATGGTTTTTTTGCATACTATGGAATTACTTACAATGCACTATTGAGTGCAGTAAATACGGGAAGTATTCCTGTTCTACACGATTCTTTTCGCGTAATTGTTTGTGATGAGGAATCACAAGAAGATAGTTTGGAGGGGGCTCGTCATATGGCAAGCTTAAAAACACAAATAGAAGAATTGTTGGACGAACACTCTGACTTAGAAGTAGATCATGCAGAACTTTATGAACACTTGCTAAGTGAAGGAGATGAGCAAACTGAAGTAAAGACACAGCTTGCGCAGGCAGGCGTTCCACAACTAAAAGTGAAAGAAATAATGGATGAATATGAATTTGAAGGGGGAGTGGTTTTACTTTTATCACAAGAAATGCTTCAAAAACATCCACTAGAAAGAGACGTCGATCCAGGAGATATAGCAACAGTATCATTAACATCTCTACCTCTCGAGTTTGTTGTAGGAGTTATACCAGTAAGTCAGATTGAAGCTGATGGCTTAGGCAGATTACGCGATGGCTTTGCGTCTTTATCCCAAGCTGCCCAATCATAATCTAGTGTTTTTGACTATATAGACTTCTGGAGTATAATATAACTACATGGATGAACAAAAAGCTCAATCAAAAGCTTTGATAAAAAATCCTCTATTTGTTATTTTTCTGGGATTTCTTACAGTCATAGCACTTCAATCTCGTGGTTTTTTTTCTGAGATTTCTACGAGTAAAAAAACATCTTCAGTAAGCACACTGCAAAAGAAAGATTTTGTAAGATTTAAAAGTGATGAGGAATTTAGATCATATTTATCTCAAAATCAATCGGCCGTAAAGCAAGGCACTCCAGTCTCAGGTGATGCGCAAATACGCGAGTCACAAATGGGTGCGCCAGCGATTAGTTTAGATCAGGCAACTAATGCGCCTTCATATACAAATGAACCAGACAGAGTCTCAACAACAAATGTACAAGTCATTGGAATAGATGAGCCAGATATCGTAAAAACAAATGGACGTGAAATTTTTTATTCACAAGAAGGATATATGTATCCAATGCGTGACATGATTCGTCCCATGCCAATGGGAGAAACTCAGTCTGTCCCGCAAAAACTTGATTTCCCACGGCCCAATCCACGGCCCAATATGATGCCTGTTGAGCCACCAGAATATATCCAGCCCCAAATAAATACAAAAATAATCAGCGCATTTCCTCCTGAATCTATTCGCCAGGTTGCAGCAATAGATAAAACAGGTACGCTGCTTTATGACAAAAATAACCTCGTAGTTTTAGCAGGAGACGGTGTATACGGATACAATGTGAGTGATAAATTTAACCCAAAATTGATATGGGAGTTAACGTATAAAAACGGTTTTTCCTATTCAACAGCCCGACTCTATAACGGTCAAATGTATCTTGTTTCTCAAAAATCTGCTCATGTTGACATGTCATGCCCTATGCCTATGTATGACGCGCAAGGTCGCACTCAGACAATGCGATGTAGCCAAATTTACCATCCCACTATTCAAACAGCGTCAGATACGATCTACTCAGTTGTCAAAATAAACCCGGTTACGGGTCAATTGCATGACACGATCTCGTTTGTTGGTGCTTCAAGTGGAACAGTTGTGTATATGTCGCCTCAAGCACTCTATATTACGTATCCCATTCACACTGATCAATTTGATGTCATAGCGCAATTTATAAAAACGCACGGAGCTGGGATTTTCCCCCAAGACTTGGTACAACGCATCAAAGAAATTGAACGTTATGACATAAGTGCTTACAGTCGTAACTATGAAATCGAACAGCTCCTTAGTAATTATTTTGCTCGTCTAGACCAAAATGAACGATTGCGTGTCGAAAATGAGCTCAAAAACAAGCTAATACGATTTGTCCAACAAAAACATGCGAGTCTCGAAAAAACAGGAATTGTGCGTGTTGGTTTAAATGATATGGTAAAGAAGTTTTCAGTAGACGCGGTATCTCAAGTGCCGGGAAGTTTGCTAAATCAGTTTAGTTTGGACGAATATGAAGGTAATTTGCGAGTTGCAACTACGATAAATGAACAAAACATCTATCTCGGAAATATGAGTGGTGCAATCCAAACGCAGTCGTCAAACGGAGTATACATATTATCGGCAAAGACACTTGATTCTAAAGGTAGCGTGACCGATCTTGGAATTACAGAGCGTATATATGCTATTCGATTTTTAGGTGAACGTGCATTTTTAGTTACATTCAGACAAACCGACCCATTTTACACCCTTGATCTAAGCAATCCACGAAGTCCTCGTATGGCAGGCGAGCTCAAAATCCCCGGTTTTTCATCATATCTACATCCACTTTATGAAAATATAATTCTAGGCGTTGGGACAGAAGCAGGACAAGTAAAAGTATCACTATTTGATGTTACAGATAGTGCAAATCCTCGCGAAATAGACAAGTATTTGTTATCAGATAATTGGTCAGAAGTATCAACCAATCACCATGCATTTTTACAAGACGCAGATAATAAAGTGTTTTTCATGCCTGGCGGACGGGGCGGATATATTTTCTCATACGAAAATGGCGCGCTTTCACTTAAAAAAACGCTGAGCGAAACAGCTGTAAAACGTGCCATATACATTGATGATTATTTCTATATTATTGGGGAGAGTGGCTTGACGGTATATGAAGTAAAAAGTTGGGAACAAGTTGCTTCTTTATCTTTCTGACAATCCTTCTTGATATAATAGTGACAATATCGATTTTCTCGTCCTCGTAGTTCAATGGATAGAACAGGCCCGTCCTAAGGGTCTGATGGGGGTTCGATTCCCTCCGAGGACACAAGAATATATATTGTGATTCAAATAGGTTGAACTAAATATTTAGTTAGAGGCAAAAGGTAGAAGAGCTGTGTGAATATTAGCAATATTTCCTGTTGTTTGGGCAAAGCCATAAAAATCCACATTATCACTACCTAAAGGATTACCCAATGGTACGGCAACAAGTGGTTCATATGCAAAACCACGCATCCAAGCCGTTATGGGTATGCCAAAAATTGGATCGTCAGGTCCAAAACGAGCACAAATTCTTTGGAGAGCAGCTTCTTCACTCAATATATCAAGTTGACCCTGTGTTGTGGTTGTGTTTTTATTAACCCCAATCGGCAACCTAAAATAAGGTATAAAACCACCATTCCCATCTCCTTCTAGAAAATTTCCATCAGAGTGCGGAAAAGTTAATGTAAAACCATTGGGAATATACCCGTCTTCGAGCATTTTCTCAAGCAATTCGTCTGGAATGTCTGTATGTAATTCGGTATCTCCCGCAAAACACCATCTATTAGTTCGAATCTCAATTGGACCAGGTTTTATTGTAGTTCTCTCAAATCCTCGAGTTTGAGCAAGTTCTGTAATGCTGCGGGGTCGTAGAAGCGGCTGAAAGCTGATACTTCCATTACCAATAGCTTCTATAATAGGTGGTGGCTTATGATCTTCAGCTCGAATTTGTCTTGGGGCGCCAGTAGAAAGCGAGGCTATTGCTAGTGCAGCTGCAGGAATATAAAAATTTTTTCTGTCAACCATCCTATCGCTATACCAAGTCTTATAGTAAATTGCAAATACATCTAAATATCTTAGGTCAGGCTAATAAAAAGCTAACATAATGTGTTATTATATGCGTGGATGACTAAAAAAATAATAAAAAAATCCCTTCGCGTACTTCTTATTCAGGTCATATCTCCCCATACTCACAAAAATGAAGCACTCGACGACTTGAAAGAGATTGAGTCTCTCATTGATACATGGGGTGGGGTAATAGTTGAGCGCGTGCTGCAACATCGCACCGTACCCGATGGGTCAACATATATTGGCTCAGGCAAAATTGTTGAAATACAAACACTTATTCGAGAAAAAAAGATCGATGTAGTTATCGCCAATGCTATTGTAAATTCTGGTCAACTCTTTCGCTTAGAAAAAGAGTTGTGGGCTACAAAACATGACATAATCGTGTGGGACAGAGTAGATCTTATTTTAGCTATTTTTGAACTTCACGCAAGTTCTGTTGAGTCAAAATTGCAAATAGAGCTTGCCAAAATAGATCATATGGGACCACGTATATATGGTCTTGGCGGCACGCTTTTTTCACGCCAAGGTGGAGGCATAGGAGGAAGGGGATTGGGTGAGACAAATATTGAAATTATGCGTCGCCAACTCAAAGATCGCAAACGCGAAATACAAAAAAGACTCGAACGTGTAAAACGCGAACATGAGGAGCGACTTGAGAAAAGAAAAGCAGACAATGTTGTCCATGTAGCACTTGTGGGCTATACAAATTCAGGCAAAACAGCGCTTTTTAATGCGCTTACGGGTAGAGAAAAAACATCGGCCAACGTGCTCTTTGAAACGCTTGACTCGGTAACAGGCAAAGTATTGCAAAATAATCCCGACAAGACAATTCTTATCTCCGACACGATTGGGTTTATACAAGGTTTGCCCCCGCGGCTTATTCAGGCATTCAAGTCCACTCTTCTTGAAACACTCCATGCCGACATCGTGTTTCATGTGATAGATATTGCCGACCCCAAAGTACAGGAAAAGCTCAAAGTTGTCGAAATCATTTTGGCTGATCTTAAAATTGACTCAAAAAAAGTGCGCTATGTATTTAACAAAATCGACAAAATCGATAAAAGCGTGCTTGAAGACTTGAAGCGTTCATACCATGTCCCAAAACCATTTTTTGTATCAGCGAAAAAAGGTGAAGGCATTCATGAACTTAGAAATTTTTTTGAAACAAAATTATAAATGATATGAGTAAATTTGCCGACTAATTTTTGTATATGTCCAATACAATGCTTGCAGTAGTAAAAGAAAAAGCAGCTCCTGGTGTAGTGATTAAACAAATTCCCATACCAAGACCTAATAAGGGTGAGCTTCTTATTAAAGTAAAAAATGCCTCAATTTGTGGTACAGATATTGGAATATATGACTGGTCAGACTGGGCGGCAGGACATATTACACCACCGATTGTCATAGGGCATGAGGTAGTTGGTGAGGTGATAGAGATAAATGCAACTGAACCTACAAATATTAAAATAGGAGACTTTGTATCATCTGAAACACACATTTTTTGTGGCTATTGTTATCAGTGTAAAATAGGCAACCTTCACGTGTGTGAGAACATGGAGCTTTTTGGAATTGGTCGAAATGGTGGGTTTGCGCAGTATGCCACAATTCCCGTACGTACAAGTTGGAAAAATGACACAAGTATTCCACTTGAAGCAATGAGTGTGCAAGAACCACTCGGAAATGCGGTACATGTAGTAAATAAGGCTAGTGTTATGGGTAAAAAAGTACTTGTAGTTGGTCTTGGTCCAACAGGGCTTTGTGCAGCGGCTGCAGCACAAGCACTTGGCGCATCAGAAGTAATTGCGGTTGATCCGGTTGTTTATAGGCAGAAACTTGCTAAAAAATTTGCAGACATACAGACAATATCAAAGCTAGATCCTAAAATGTATAACAGTTTTGATGCAGTTCTTGAAATGAGCGGACATCCTGCTGGCATACAAAGCGCATTTGATGCAGTACGAATAGCTGGCACCATTATCGCATTTGGCATACCAAAATCTGAAATTAGCGTGAATTGGGGAAAATATTTGATCAATAAAGAGCTGACAATTCATTCTGTGTTTGGCAGACGGATTTGGGAAACATGGTATCAAACAACACAACTTCTACAGTCGGGTAAAATTGACCTCACAAAAATTATCACACACACATACAACTTGGCCGATTTTGAAGAGGCAATGAGTGTTATGAAAAGCGGGGAATGTGGGAAAATCCTTTTGGAAATTGCCTAGTATAAAGTATTACGTATTTAATCATTTTATACTCAATACTTGATACTCGATACTAAATACTACAAAAATGAACAAGCAACTACAAAATTTTATAACTGCCAATTACAACTCCTCTCTTCCACCAGTACGCATTATAGAATCTGGTCAAGGCGCGTATTTAACTATTGATGGTAAAAATGTTCTTAATTTGTGTTCAAGTCACTATTTGGGGCTTGCTGTAGACCTAAGAATAAAAAAGGCTGCTCAAAATGCAATTGAAACATATGGCATGGGCACCGGTTATCGTACATTGGCAGGCACACATGTTCTTCATCTCAAGCTCGAAGAGAAAATTGCTACGTTTAAAGGTGTCGAGGCAGCTATTATTTTTTCAGGGGGATACATGGCCAATTGCGCTGCAATTCAAACCATTTTTGGAAAAGAAGATATTGTTATATCAGATGAACTCAATCATGCGTCAATAATAGATGCCATTCGAGTTGCAGGAATAAAAAACAAATATATATACCGCCATCGCGACATGAAACATTTGGAAGAAATTTTATCAACTCTACCTCCTGAAGTTAAAGACGGCGCAAAAATCCTCATTGTCACGGACGGGGTATTTTCAATGGATGGCGATTTAGCACCACTTCCTGAAATTGTGACTTTAGCTCAAAAATATGGTGCGATCACTATGGTAGATGATGCCCATGGCGAAGGTGTGATGGGGAAAGGTGGCCGTGGCACAGTTGACCATTTTGGCATGCAGGGCCAGGTAGATATAGAAGTTGGCACACTTTCAAAAGCATTTTCGGTTATGGGTGGATTTATTTCGGGTAAAAAAGAGCTGATAGATCTTTACAGACAAAAAGCGCGTCAGTTTATGTTTTCGAATGCGCTGAGTGTGCCTGATACAGCAGCACTCATTGAAGTGTTTGATATATTGATTCAATCAGATGAGCTCGTCAACAAATTGTGGGAAAATGCCAATTTGTTAAAATCGCAAGTTAAAAAAGCAGGGTTTGACGTAGGAAACTCTCAGAGCCCAATAACTCCTCTGATGCTTGGTGATGAAGATACAGCTGGACAATTTGCTGCAAAACTATTTGAAGAAGGAGTTTTTGCAACAGCTATTCGATTTCCTATGGTACCCAAAGGCAAAGCTCGCATACGCCTCATCCCATCAGCGAGTCATTCTAAAGAAGATATCGAATTTGCAGTGGAGAAGATTATGAAGGTTGGGAAATCAGTGTAATTAATTATTAGATTTAATTTTGGATTGTGTGAGCAAGTGCTTTTATTACTTGTTCCGGAGTCACGCTACTTGTATCAAAACCTTCAGTTGGAAGTGCAAGAGTGGCAGAACGTGGCGCATAAAATACAGGGCTAAATACGCGGTTACCAATAACAACTGTACGATTTCCTGTTGCAGCTGATGCATGCACAGGCAAACTGTCGCATCCAAGAACTATGCCTCTATGTGTTGATAATTGTTGGAGAAATGAAACAAACGTTCCAAGTGACCAACCATGTCTTGATGCAAGTGCGTGCTCAGGCATATATGTAACTCTTTGTCCACATGATTCTGCAACTTGCGCAATTTCCATCGTGTCAAGAGCTTGATCTTTATCACTAGGAATAAAAAATATGCAATTATTGATAGGTAAGCCTTCAACGCCCATTTGTGCAATTGTTTTTTTCCACCGATCCTTTGGAAAGTATTTCATACGAACTTTTTTCTCACCTGTGGCAACTCCAACGTGTATAAATAGTGGCACTTTCCCATCCGATGAACTCAAGCCATCAAATACTTCTTTACTTAGTGCAGTTGCATTTTGTTGAGCTTGTCGGCTGGGTCGTAAAAATGAACTTGGCAAATCTGATTGATCATTCAAATCAAATCCAAGCAAATGAAGATTAGCTTGCAAAGCTTGTAATTGATGAAGACCTTCTCTTGACCAAACAGTATGTTTCATCACGGGGCGACCTCGTTTTTCATCTGCATCAACAATTCCATTTTTTCCAAAAATAGAAGATCGTATATTACGAACATCTTCTCCATTTAATATTTCACCTCGAGCGTTTGTCCTGATAAAGGTTGGTAGTGATCCATTTAATGGAAAAAACAGTGCTGAATCGGGATTGGCATGATGAATAAACTGTAATGTTTCAGGAGTCCATGGAAAATGGGGAAGATGAGGGGTGCTTATGGGAAGTTCTACAACTTGAATATTGCGACCTGGGTCGGGTGTTATTGTGCCAATATGTGGAGTGAAAACTGTAACATTTGCTCCTAAATCTGATAATGCAGTTACAGCACTTGAAGCCTCAACCATATCTCCCAGATACCCCTCAGTTGTATAGGGAGTACCTTCAATATTTGCTGCTCGGCCGTCGAGCACTACCGAGATATTACCGCCAGCGCGATCTACCATTTCTCGATTTCTATCACGTATATCAGTCGTAAATTTACCTCTCCTTAAATTTTTTGTTACTAAATCATCAAATACCTGTGAAAGCTCTGGCGGTGTAAGTGGCCGAGGTTGTGACGAATATATTCCATTTCCTGGATCAATAGCCTTGAGTGGAAACCAAGGATATTCACCTTTAACTTCTGCAAATAATGATTCTGTCGGATGATTGCCATTTTCTGCTCTCGATGCGGTAACCATAGTATATTATAGGGCTATTATATCATAATATATACACGAACGGTAAATAATTGAATTTAGCCTTTCATCGGAGAAGATTGTGAGTGTAAATAAAGCTATCAACGTGATATAGATAATTCATGCTCCATAGCAGCCACTACTTGGTGAGGTCTTACATTTCTTGTAAAATTATTAGTCCCTTTTGGTAAAGCAATTGTGGCATCTCGTGGTGCATAAAAAATAGGACTAAACGTTTTATTACCGATTACGACTGTTCTATTGCCAGTAGCTGCAGCAGCATGAACAGGCATGCTGTCACAACCCAAAACCATTCCATTTCTTTTTGATAATTCCTGTAAAAAACCAACAAAAGTACCAAATGACCAACCATATCGTGAAGCCGCTGCACGTTCAGGCATCGCAACAGTTGGTAATCCATGCATTCCAGCATATTCCAAAACTTCTACCGTATCTTTTGCTTGATCTTCATCGCTAGGAATAAAAAAAACAATACTACTAATTGGTAGATTTCGTTCGCGCATAACATCAAAAGTCTCTTTCCACAAATCAATTGGGAAATATTTTGCTTTTACTTTTATTCCTCCAGTAGCAACTCCGATATGAACATATAATGGAATTTTATCTCCTGAAGTATTAGGTAAAAGTTCTGAGGCTAAAGCTTGAGCATTTTGTCTAGCTTGAGGTGAGGGATTTAAATATGCAGGAGGTAATCTGTCCCAGCTGGAAACGTCAAGTCCTAATAAATCTAGATTTGCTTGTAGTGCTTGAAGTTGATGTACTCCTCTTTTATGCCAAACATGATTGTCGAGAACCATATTGTCTCCTACTTCACCATGGGTAGCTCTTTGTAGGTAATCGATATCGTCTTGATTAGCAATAGTTCCATCTCTATTTGGTTGAATAAATAAAGGCGTTTGACCATTTAAAGGAAAAAATACGGGAGTATTTGGAGTTTGATGCGCAATGTGTCTTATCAGGTCATGGCTCCACGGGTAGTTTGGATAATGAGTCATATCAATTGGTATTTCATTTACGCTCACATTTCGATCAGGATCGCCACTTAAAGTTCCTAAATGTGGCGTATAAATTGTGACGTTTAAACCTTGGTCCACAAGTTCATTTGCCACCATAGCTGCTTCTACTGCATCTCCTAAATACCCTTCAGTTTGTTGAATTCGCGTGGTCCCTTTGCTGGTAGTTGTGCCCGCTCTACCATCTAAAACTACTGCGATATTGCCTGATGATGCATCTAAAATGCGTCGGTTTCTACCCTGCATTTCAGTGCGAAAAATACCATTTCTAAAATTGCCAGACACGACTAATGAATTTGATACTCGGTGGAGGTCGTCACCAGTTAGTGGACCAGGATGTGATCTATAAATTTGATTTGGACCATCGACGAGGCGAAGTCCAAGCTAGGGATAATTTCGCTCCTGCCTAGCATATGGATGCTCTGCAAGATATCTAGGCGATTTATCTACGGGTTGTTGTGCATCAGGGAGTGACATATTATAGGGCTATTATATCATATTATATTCACGTCTGATACTTTTATCCTCAATATTTGAATTTAGCCTATAATAGTGGTATAATTAGCTATGTCATCGATCTCTGAACACCCATCATTAGGAGCAGATTTTGAACCAATCATCGAAGAGCCTCTTCTTACAAGATATGAAAGGATCGCGGGATCTCCAGCAATGGAAAAGGCACGCAAATGGATGCGGCACCCTCTTGTTGGAAGTACAGGGCTTTTCACACTGTCAGTTTTATTAGGGCTTGAAGCTCGTGAGGGCACGCCAAATTTGAGTGATCGATTTAGCGACATGATGGCCAATCGATTTACTGATCTGACTCGAGTAAATACAGGACCTGATAATGTTGACAGTGTATATGCAGAGGGACTATCAAATGCGACTCTTCTTGCTGCTATAGCATATGCCAGTGCTGGACAGCTTATTGGCAATGTTCTTCGATCTAAAGAGCGACGAGCAGGTGTTGCCGAACTTCCTAAAAAGTGGAGAAATCAGGTAATTGTGGTTGATCCAGATCGAGTGTCATTTGATAAATTTTCCGATCTTTTGCCTTCTCGAAAAATGGCACTTCTTCATGGTGGCAGCCTTCTTCAAAGCGATGTACTAGAAGGCGGACAACTAATGTCTGGAACTCGTCGTCATGTAAATTCATATGGAAATGAGCATTTATCTGATCGCGATGTATTACTTCGACTTAGACTACAACATGCATCTCACGTTATATTTAATCTATGGAAGCCAGACAGAGCGTTATTTGATCAAAGTGTAGATAGTGATCCAGTATTATCGCCCGAAAAAGTAGCGAATATGCTGCGTACCATTGCGGGAATAGATGGGACCGAAGGAATAGGTATTGATATTATAGCTCCCCAAAATGCAGGTATTGATTTTCTTCAGGGAAGAAGAACGCTTCAAGATCATTTTGCCCAAGGGAATTTTGAAAATGTACATGTTACAAGTCCAGAAGACGCAGTCGTTAGGCATGTGACCGATAGACTTGATGGTCGCACCATTGGAGTAGTATCGCATGTAGATCGAGATTTAGAAAGGGCATTGATAAGTGCTGGCGCACGCGTTGTTGATCCCAGTGATGCACAAGTTGTTGCAGTATATTTGCCAACAGATGATGCAGTTAATGAATGTTCGGCACACATAGTGGGTAGTCGTCGCGATAATCCTACAGTAGCAGCGCTTATTGAAAGACAATCAAATGTTGGAGAATCGCAACGGGCTGGAGCTCAGGCGGTGCTTATACCTCGTATAGTTGCAGGACAAGTAATTCAAAGCTGGACAGATCTTCACCGATAAGACTTTCTTTGACTTTCTGCTACAATAATCAGTATGAAAAAGCACATAGATAGGGCTCGCAAAGTGCTGTCTCATCCTGACTACTTCAGAATTCTCACACTTCGTACGATCGGAAATTTTTTAGTTCTTACTTCTCTTTTCATGATTGGCAAAACGTTTTATCAGCCAGTAAGTGAAGAAGTACGATTTTTCATGGATAATCTTCGAGGCACAAAATATGTTGTATCTGACGGGTTTGACCGTGACTTTGGGTCAAGTGAGCCAAAGGGAGGGCTTTCTGGACTTTCAAAGGGAGTAGAAGTGCTTGTGCCAAAAGACCCTGAATTTGGCATCGTAATCCCTAAAATTGCCGCCAATGCGTCTATTATAGAAAACGTCGATGCTGCCGATCAAAAAGGCTATCTAGAGGCATTGCAAAAAGGAGTTGCCCATGCCGAGGGCACAGCTTATCCAGGAGAGGGTGGACACATTTATCTGTTTGCTCATTCAACTGACTATTTTTGGAATGTGGGCACATACAACGCAGTGTTTTACCTATTATCCAAGCTTACAAAAGATGATGAGATAGACTTGTTTTACAAGGGCAAGCGTAATGTATATAAAGTGGTTGACACAAAAATAGTAAATCCCGATCAGGTGCAATATTTACTTCGTAAAACAAAAGATGAATTCGTAACTCTCCAAACATGCTGGCCTCCTGGTACGACCCTCAAGCGCATGCTTGTCTTTGCGAAGAAAGTTGTAGAGTAAAGTATAGAGTATCTAGTATTTAGTATCGAGTATTACTTATATTCGTGTGGTAGATGACTTAATCAGGCTATTTATTAGCTTATTAACTTCTATTGAATCATTGACAATCTGAGTGAATAACGTCGTATTTATATACTGTAAGTCTCGAGCAATAATAAGTTGGTTTTGAATTTCTGCTAAAGAGGTAAGTGATTTATAATAAAAACTATTTTTGTCGAGAGCTGTTCTTCTGCCAAATCCTTCAGCAATGTTACTTGTAACCGATACAGCAGCTCTTCTCATCTGATCAATTAAGCCATATCTCTCTTCAGAAGGAAATGCTCGCGTTATTTTATAAATATTTAGAACGAGCTTGTGGGCTTTTTTCCAAGCAATTAAATCGGTAAAGGATCTTATTTTATCCATACTCAATCCTTCATACTACATACTTTATACTCAATACTAAATACTTGATACTAAATACTAGATACTATATGCAAATTTATTTAATCCCTACAGCATACAAATCAGGGAAGGAGTTTCGTTGAGGATTTAGGTTGGCGAGAATAAGTAGTTTTCCGTCGCCGGTAACAGACAAAAATTTTTGCTCGAAAGGACCAGAATAGACAGTCGTGCCATGTGAACCATCAAAGTCAAATATTGAAACATCAACGCCTCCTTTTACGATCAAATGAGTTGAATTGGGATGCCACATAATAGTATCAAGTATTGAGTATTTGGTATCGATTATTTTGGTATCCTGCCTGGCAGGATTTTGAGAATCTAAAATAGTCAATTCATAATTACGATCTTCTTTTTTGTCATATACATAAAGTTTTCCCGTTTTGATGTCTCGAGTTTCAGCATTTTGGTTTGTGCCAATAAGGCGTGGTTTTATAATGATCGGAATCGTTGCGTTGGCGAGCGCTTTGTACATGAGTTTTGTTTCATCGGGAGAAAAACTAAGTATTTCAAATGAAGTTTCGGCTACTTGAGCAAATGGTTTTTTAAATGTTTCAAGTATTTTAGTGTGAAGCTCGCTTTTTTTGAGTTCCCATGCTGACAAAATAGCTTGTTTTGATTTGGATACATCAAATAGGCTAGTGGCTTGCACGTCGGTCGGAATAAGGTATGTATTTACTGCCGCACCTTGTTTATTTAGTGTGGTAAGCAAAAACTCCTTGCCGTCGGGCGCCATATCCATTTGGGTACGAGAAAGATCGGTATCTTTTGGAAACGCTGATTTACCTACTAAAAGCGTTAGTGGGTTAAAGAGCGTAATTTGTCGTGGTGAGTTGTCAAATATAAAAATGCCGTTTTTTTCGGTTGAAGGGTCAGTAATATTAGCTGACTCACTTGCAAACAGCGGGTTGTCGGCAACAATCAGTACACGGTTTACATCAGTGAATGTTTGGGCCTTTATGATGCCAAGATTTGATAGTGGAGAGAGTGAGGGGTTGAGAGGAAACAAGGTTGCATCAGCCCGGGTCACTACTTCTCCTTTTACACCCAAGTTGCTTTTCCACGTTGTGTAGCCTTCTTTGTTTATTTCAACATCATAAAAACCGGGAGAAAGAGAGATATTTTGATTTGTAGCCCCCATAAATGTGCCGTTTACGAAGATGCGAGCACCATCAGGTGCGCTACGAGCTAAAAGTATTCCTGTTGAGCCGATTTTGCCTGTTTGCGGGTTTATTCTGTATCCTCTGGCAAAGGCAATTAAGGCAACTAAAATGCTAATTAATATAGAAGCCAAGAAAAGGCGTAAGAGTATAAATCGCATATGGGTAATTATAGCACAAAATGATATTAAAGCGGTCAAATAATTCAATCAAATGAATTAATAATGTTCAAATAAGAATTAAGAATAAAGTGTAAAAGAAGTTGTTTATTTATGCTTAGCTTTTGATCTGCGTACCAGCTTTCGGGCTGCGCCGGAGATTCTCTTTTTGAGGTTAAATGGTTTTTTATTCTTTTTCATGATTTTTTAAAAGTTAAACATTTCGTTCTGGCTTTGAAAAGGTAACAAGCATTTTTTTACCTTCAATCTCTGTTTGATCCATGGCTTTTATGGCCTTTTTGGCATCTGAGTTCTTTGAAAACGTTACATAGCCATACCCCTTGGACTTGTCAGTTCTTTTATCCGTCATGATAATTGTTTCAGTGATTTTACCAAACTTATCAAACATCGATGTAAGCATCTTCGTTGTAAGTTCGGGAGGAAGGCTTCCTACAAATACTTTGTTGTTTTCCATACGTGTTTTAAGAAAGATTCAGGTAATTACGGGTATTATACCATACCTTTGTCAGATATAAAAACGAAAAGGGGTACTTATTTCAAATGTTAAAAAAGGAGCGGTCTATTTTTAGGAATTTTTGTGTGAAATTATAGTGTATACTGTTGAATAAAACTCCAAAAAAACTATATATAAATATATAATAACTACATCAAAATATGTCATGGAGAAAGAAAGTCGGAATAGATCTTGGAACAGCAAATACCCTCGTATATTTAGCCGGTGCGGGCATTGTTTTAAATGAGCCCACAGTCGTAGCATACTCGTTGCAAACAAAACAAATAGTCGCCGTTGGCACAGATGCTCGAGAAATGCTCGGGCGTACTCCGGGGACCATCATTGCAAGTCGCCCACTCAAAGAGGGAGTGATTGCCGACTACACAGTAACTGAAGCGATGGTAAGTTATTTCCTCAAAAAGGCACTAAAAAATTTTTATTTTGGCCTAGATCTTATGTTATCAGTGCCAGGAGGTTCTACACAGGTCGAAAAGCGGGCTGTAGTGGCTGCATGTAAGTCGGCTGGTGCTTCAGACGTATATCTTATCGAAGAGCCCTTAGCGGCTGCAATAGGGGCCAAAATACCCATTTCCCAGGCGTCGGGGCATATGATCATAAACTTAGGGGGAGGAACAAGTGAAATAGCAG
>Ga0163152_10002193_pt1 | contig 28561 bp, 23 predicted proteins | sample OliLakLV19MP8IB2_FD_148635 | JGI IMG/M metagenome (GOLD analysis project Ga0163152, IMG submission 148635) | Freshwater microbial mat bacterial communities from Lake Vanda, McMurdo Dry Valleys, Antarctica - Oligotrophic Lake LV.19.MP8.IB-2 | ecosystem: Environmental > Aquatic > Freshwater >...
CTTCCGTGCTCAGGCCAATTGTTGCGACCGGGGGAGTGCTGACCGCCGACACGATTGCGGCCCGCCCGTTTTGCACCTCACAGATCAGGCTGCGTTCGACGCCGCCGGTGATGGCGATCGCAACCGCCTTGCCTTCCGGCGTTGCTGCCCGCTTGCCCACAACGATCGGGATCGTGCGCACGAGGCGATCGACGGTGTGCTCGGCGGCTGCGCCGCTGAGGTTGCCAGCGTGACCTGTCGCGCGTCGCATGTCTTGTTCATGCAGCCAGCAGTCGAGAATGCGCACATCGAGAAAGTCGGCCAGCGTGCCCGGCCCCGTTGGCGTGATTGCGGGTTGTGCGAAATACGCGTCGTCGGCGGTGCGCAGCGTCTGCACGCGGATCTCAATCAGGTCGTTCCATTCGGCGAGCACGTCGGCGCCGGCCAGTGAGCGGCGCGCGTCAACCTCGTTCTCGTTCATCTGGCCGATCGGGTTGCGGATGTAGTCCGTTGACGGCGCGCGGTGTTCGGTTGCGGCGAGTCCCTGCATCATGCGCTCAATGCCGATCAGGTGCGAGAGGTTGTCCTGCGCCGACCATCCGGGCAGATCGGTCGCGGTCTTCCACTCGGCTTCCGTGAGTGAGGCGCCTAGGTCGCCGAGCGATCGCCAGCAAGCCTCGAGCGTGTCGATCGTGTGAATAGGGATCATCGGGCGAGTTTGTCACCCCGCGGCTAGCGTCGCTTACTTGAACGGCAGCTTTGACTCTGGTGGTTTCAGCCTGGCGCGGCACCTTTCGCGACCGGCGGGTAAGCCCGGAGCAACGTCGGGTTTGATCTTGTGCCACGGCTTTCCGATCGGCCCACTCGATGCGCGCCAGAGTGGTGGCACGTTTCCCGAACTGACCGATCGCGTGGCGAGCGAACTCGGGTGGGTCGCAATGACATTTACCTTCCGTGGTTGCGGAACAAGTGAGGGCGACTTCTCGCTTCAGGGTTGGGTAGACGATCTACGCGCTGCCATTGATCACCTCGTTGCCGAGACACAGCCCTCAGGGATTTGGTTGGTTGGCACCAACACCGGCGGCTCGGTTGCCACTTGCGTTGCCGCTGACGATCCGCGGGTCACCGGTGCAGCGTTGCTGAGCCCGCGCGCCGACTTCGACGACTGGGCCGCACAACCGCGACGACTGCTCGAGCACGCGCGCGAAATAGGTGCCGTGCGTACCCCCGGATTTCCGCCCAGCTTCGACGAGTGGGCGCGCGAGTTCCGCCGCTTTCGTCCGGTCGATGCGGCACACCGCTTCGCACCGCGCCCGTTGCTAGTGATGCACGGCGACGACGACGACAGCGTGCCCACCGCCGATGCCCGCCAACTGGCGGAGGCCCACGGATCGGCGGAGTTACGTTTGATCAGCGGTGCCGGTCACCGTTTGCGCCACGATCCGCGGGCGATCGCGGTGCTGCTCGGGTGGCTCGATCGGCAGCGCACGCTCGACGAAGCCTGACGCTACGTACGATGTGTTCGTGAGTCGTCACAACCCACCGTTGGTTCCCGCAGACACGTCGTTGGAAGCCTGGCACGTGCAGATGGCTGCAATTCGGGCGATGACGGTCGCCCAACGGATACAGCAATGGGAAGCGCTCAACACGGCGTTGGCAGAGATGGAAGCAGCCGCATTCGAACGTCGTTTTCCCGACCTCTCGCCCCGGCATCGGTTTCTCTTGCGAATGCGTGTGCGGTATGGCGTCGATCTTGCGACCGAAGTGTGGCCCGACCTCGCGGAGGTCTCTGCATGAGTGACCTCTCTGTGGCGCTCAGCGCAGTAGTGGAGGGTCTCGATCGTCTACGGATCGACTACTTCGTTGTCGGCTCGATGGCAGCAGCCAGTTGGGGTGTTGTTCGGTCAACGCGTGACATCGACCTCGTCGCGATCATCGACTCGGAATCCGTCGAACGATTTTTGGAAGGCCTCGACAGTGATTCGCTGTATGTTCCGGCAGCGCAGGTGTTGGAGGTGGCCAGCGTTGGGGGCAGCTTCAACGTGATTCACACCACGACCGGTGGGAAGGTTGACATCTTCGTGCCACCAAGGGGCGATCCGTTTACGTCATCCAGATTGGCTCGTCGTCGTCGGGCGACTGTTCTCGGGTTGGAGGTCAACGTCGCTTCGGCTGAGGACGTCTTGCTGGCCAAGCTTCGATGGCGGCTTGAAAGCCGCTCGGACGTTCAATGGCGTGACTGTGTAGAAATTGCGGCGACGAACGATCTCGACGCCCCCTACCTCCGGGAGTGGGCCGGTCGGCTCGGCGTGGCGACTGATCTTGCCGACCTGCTCGCCCTACTCGGCGAGGCGTCCGGCTGATCAGGTCAAACGGGCATGCCTTCGTGATCTCGTCGTTCCTCGGCTGTTCCACGCCACGATGCACGAGTACTTGACGTCCCCAATGAACGGCGAGATGGATCGCGCCGACACGCTGGCGGAACTCGCCACGGAGATTGCCTTCCGGGCCAAAGTGCGGCGGCGCCGCAAGATCGGCCTGTGGCTGGCACGACGACCCAAGTGGTATCGGCGCACGGACCTCGGGCGCCTAGATCACAGTTAGTGGTTTGGAAGCAGCGGCGACCCGGATGGCACGAGCAGCACGTTCGCGTAGTCGATCTCGAGGAGGGAAGCGATCGGCAGCGGCGTCGGGTCGCCCGTCTGAGGATCAATGATTGCCGCCTGTAGGTCGAACTGTTCGAGATGGTCGATGAACGTGGCGGGGCTGTATCCGGCACGAGTCTGCTGCCCTGGGCTCCACTCGACCACGATGCGCGGCTTCGTCTCGCGAAGCAGTCGTTCGGCCCCTTGGAACGCAAACAGTTCCGCACCTTCGACATCGACCTTGATGAGTCGGACATCGTGCGCGTGGCCGACCTGGGCGAGATACGAGTCGAGGTCTACAGCACGGACCTTGAGTACGTCTTGAGTGTCGCCCAATTCGTCGAGCTCTTCTTGGGTCACTGGGGCCAGGCTGCTGTTCGCGCCGAACCGGCCGCGAGCGAAGAACTCCAGCTCCGCAGGGCCGGAGAACGCGGCGCAGACGCCAACTGTTGAGTTTCCCCAGAACCCGTTCAACACCAGATTCGTCTGTAGCAACCTCGCGTTTCCTGGATGAGGTTCGAGTGCCACCACGTGTCCGGTAGGACCAACCGCTTTCCCCGCGAGCACGCTGTAGTACCCGATGTTCGCTCCCACATCGACCACGGTGTCGCCAGCAGCCAGCAATCGCGGTAGGAGCGTGGTTAGACCAATTTCATACGTGCCCGCCGACAGCAACTCCGGGCTCACGATGTAGTCGTCGGTTCGAACGATCAGCCGACTTCCCCAAACGGTCGTGACAACAGCTTCGCAGTTACCTATGTAAGCGACGGCGGGATCGTGGCGAGAAACGCGCGCCTCAATTGCCTTGAGACGTGACGAGATGTCAGCGAGGGTGTTCCTTCGATCGCCAACTATCGTGTGGTAGATCGAACTGAAACCCCGTCGCAGTCTTCCCACAGCATGATCCTACTGAAGCGCGGGATCGCTGTGCTGCTCGGATGGCTCGATCGACAGCGAACGCTCGCCGACGGCGGATAGCGTCCGTGCGGTGCTCGTATGGCTCACCGGTTCCCTCGAGCGTTGGTGTCCTGTGTGCGCCGTAACCGGCGAGCATGAACAGGTCCTCGATGTCACCACAGTCGGGGATGCGGTCAGGGTCAGCCGTTGTCGCCGGTGCCATTCATTGGCTACGGACCGACCGCCGCTGGAGATGACCGACACGGAAGAATTAATCGACAGCTACGTTGAGGCAACGGCTGGCATCGGGACCATCGGCGAGCGCCTGTACAGCCTTGATCCAGGGTCCGTGCGCTCGTTGCTCGACGTCGGCTGTGGCTACGGCTTCGGCGCAGACCTCGGTCGCTTCTTGTTCGGGTGGCGGTCCGTTGGTGTTGAGCCGAGCTTGGCTGGCCGTCGTGGCGCCGCGGAATTGCATCTCGACGTGCGCGCCGAGTTCCTCACGGAGACGCCGCTGGCCGACGCTCCCTTTGACGCCGCGCTGGCCTCGGAGGTGCTCGAGCACGTCGTCGACCCACACGAATTCCTGAAAGCAATTCGCTGTCAGTTACGCAACAACGGAGTTCTGCTGCTGACGACGCCGTCGGCCGAAGCGGTGCACCGTGGCGCGAGTGAACAGACGATCTGCGAAGTGCTTTCCGTGCCTTATCACCACTTCGTGTCCTCTGCGGAAGGTCTCGAGCGCATGCTGCGCGTGTGCGGCTTCGACGCCGTAGATGTGCGCCGCATCGGAGCGACGCTGGTGGCGATCGCGGCAACCGGTGCTGGCCCGGTTCAGGTCCCTCCTCCGCGCGCGATGCCCGGCGAAGCCCTCGAGGCCTATCTCCTCGATCGAGTTGCGACTGCACCACCCGGATCAGCATTGGAGCTCGGAGGCATGGTGCGCGCTGTCAGATCGATGGCCGCGCGTGGTGCGTTCGACGAAGTCGAGCGTCATTGCGCCCACTTGAATGAAGCGTTCCTTCGTCGGGCTGGTCGGCCGTTCACCGACCCGCGCAGCATGGCAGATTCGATCGTTGCGGGCTGGCCGCCGCCGTTGTCGTTGCCAGGCGCCGCGTTCGCGATGGGGATGACCGCGATGTTGCACGCCGCCGAGCCCGCGATCGCGGTCGACTGGTTTCACCTCGCCGAAGCCTCCGCCTTCACTCTCCGTCAGCGCCGGATGCTGGTCGACCTCGACAGTCTCATGGTGCTCACGCAGTCGATTGGGCACAGCGCGCTGTGCAGTGCGCAGGTCGTCGGAGGTGCACCAACAGTTCTGTCCACGCTCGAACGACTGGTCCCGCTGGTCGACGGCCCAGCGCTGGCACAGTGGCGGTGCCGGGTCTTCGTGGAAGCCGTCTGTGCAGGTCACTACGACGACGGGGAACTGCTCTTGCCCGGTGCTGCGGTTGCTGCACACGCAACGGCGGCATCGGCAGACGACGAGCAGCGATCGCGCGGACTCGACGCGCTGCTCACCTGGGGCATCCTCCGACTCGTGCGGGGCGAGCCCAAGGAAGCGTTACAGCTGTTCACCTCATGCGCCGATGCCTGCGCCACTGCGGGAGCGTCGGACCATGACCGACAGATGTTCGCGAACGCCAACCGACACATCGTCATCGCCACAGATGCAATGGGGCCGAACGAAACCGTGGCAGTTCACCGCCAGCGACCGGACCGATCGGATGTGAGAGCCACAATCGAGACGTATTGGTGCGACGCCTCCGGCGTGTTTGTTCAAGGGTGGCTCGTGGCCACCGGCTATCAGTGGGACCAGATCGGCGTGAAGATCGGCAACACACTTCGCTGGGCGGCCCCCGGCTCACGCCGCGACGTCAGCGCGGTTATCCCCGGAGCCGTCAACGAGTGGGTCGGCTTCACGCAGTATCTGGTAACCCGTCCCGAAAGCAGCATCCAGATCATCGGTCGCGCTGACGATGGCGCCGAGGTCGTCGCCGAAGTAGGCGCGCCAACGCACGCTCTGCCCGTGACGGCGAAGGTGGCACCTCCGCAGCAGCCGCTTCGAATGATCGACGAGGCTCCACCGGGTCCGATCTTGGTGATCGGCGCGCGAGCCGCTGAGGGAGCGCCACGCATCGACGAAGAACTGCGGACATCAAGTGGACGCGAGGTGGTATCGCTTGACATCCACCCGGGCCTTGGTGTCGACGTCGTCGGCGACGTCCACGACCTCGGATCGATCTTCGCTCCTGCATCGTTCGCGGCGACAGTCTCGTCGATGGTTTTTGAACACCTCAGCGTGCCCTGGCTGGCCGCAGCACAGTGCGCCCAGGTCACGATGCCCGGGGGGCGCGCTGTCCACATCGCTCCCTTCCTGTGGCCCGGGCACGCCCAACCCAACGACTTCTGGCGCTTCTCTCCTGGCGCTTTAGAGATCTTGTTTGGCCCGGCGACGGGCTACCAGGTGATCGCCTCGGGCGCCGAATGGCCCGCTGTCGTGGTTCCACACCCATCCTGGCGGGACGACTTCCTCACTATGCCAACGTTGTCCACGATGGCCAGTAGCTGGGTCGTCAGCCGGCGGTTAGCGGGGCCTCACCCCGGAGTGCAATGGCAATACGATGCTGCGACCGGCACGGAGTCGGCCAGTAGGTACCCGGTCGGCGGCCTTGCACCGCGGCGCGCGCTATGACCGAACCGACGATCGCCCCCACCATTGCTGTCATCATCGCCGTCTACAACGGCGAGCGCCACATCAATGCTGCGTTGGACTCGGTGTTCAGACAGACGCTCCTCCCCGCCGAGGTGATCGTTGTTGACGACGGCTCGACCGACCGTTCTGCGGAACTGCTAGCGACTTCAGAGTACGCGGAACGGATCACGCTGCTGCGCCAGGCCAATGCCGGACAGTCCGCCGCTCGAAATCTCGGTTGCTGCCACACCTCTTCGTCACTTGTCGCGTTTCTCGACCAGGATGATCAGTGGTATCCGAACCACCTAGCCGACCTAGCCGCGTGTCTCGCGGAATACCCGAATGCTGGCTGGTGCTATAGCGACTTCGACGAGATCGATGCCGAAGGCCGACTGGTGACACGCGGCTTCCATATCGCGCATGGTCTGCAACATCCAAAGACGTCACTCACCGACATGCTGGGCCAGGACTTGATGATCCTGCCGTCGGCCACCCTCGTGGAAGCATCTGCCTTTCGCGCCGTGGGCGGCTTCGACGAACAACTCTGCGGCTATGAGGACGACGACCTGTTCATCCGCTTGTTCCGCCACCACTGGGTCGGCTCGTACGTTCCGGGCTCAACGACCCTGTTTCGGACTCACGGCGCAAGTTCGTCGATGGCACTCTCGTTCGGCGTCAGCAGGCTGCGGTTTCTCGACAAGCTCGTCGCCGACGTGCCGAACAACGTGCACCTCAATCGCTATTACGTGCGTGATCTCGTGATTCCCCGGCTGTTCCATTCAACGATGGACGAATACCTGACATGCCTCATGAATGGACAGTTGGATCGCGCCGCCACCCTGGCTGAACTCGCTACTGCGATTGCGTCCCGCGCCAGGGTGCCGCTGCGCCGCAAGATCGGCCTTTGGGTGGTGCGCCAACCGAAGTGGTGTCGGCGGGCCCTCGCGGCACGCGGCCTAGTCCCCAAGTCCGTGCGTCGACGCCTGTGGTCCCGCCTGGCCGACTGACCCGATGACGGCCCGCGACCCAAAACTCGGGCAAGATTGAGCTTCGGCAACTCACGTCACGGGAAGAATGTATGACACGTCTTGCAATCGTCGGTACCGGCTACGTCGGTCTCACAACGGGGGTCTGCTTCGCGCACCTCGGTCACGACGTGGTCTGTGCCGATATAGATGCCGACAAGGTCGCGCGGCTCAATTGCGGTGAGGTGTCAATCGTCGAGCATCGACTCGACGAGTTGCTCGCGGAGGGTCTCGCCAACGGCAATCTTCGATTCGTGGTCGGCGCAGCGAACGCGGTCACCGATGCGGAGATCGTGTTTCTATGCGTGCCAACGCCGCAAGGTGAGGACGGTTCCGCCGATCTCAGCTATGTGGAAGCTGCCAGCGCCGAGATCGCCAGCGCGCTTGCCTACGAGGCGATCGTCGTCAACAAGTCCACCGTTCCTGTCGGTAGTACTCGGGTGGTTGAGCGCGTATTGCGGCGCCCCGACGTCCGTGTTGTCAGCAACCCCGAATTCCTGCGCGAGGGTTCGGCGGTCGACGACTTCCTGAAGCCTGACCGAGTGGTCGTCGGCTGCGAGGACAATGCCGCGGCAGTCGCAGTCGCTGCGCTGTACGACTCAATTCGGCCGCACGTGATCATCACCGATCCGGCCTCGGCTGAGACGATCAAGTACGCCTCCAACGCGTTCCTCGCAACCAAGCTGAGTTTCGTCAATGCGATTGCCGCCATCTGCGAAGGTGTCGGTGCCGATGTCGACGACGTCATGGTCGGCATGGGGTACGACAAGCGCATCGGCAGCGAGTTCTTGCGCCCCGGTCCCGGCTGGGGTGGAAGCTGCTTCGGGAAAGACTCGCGGGCTCTGTTGAACATTGCCAACGGGGCCGGTTATCAGTTCGATCTGTTGGCCGGTGTGATCGCCGTCAACGACGAGCAATTCGATCGCGTCACCGACAAGATCCGCGTCGGCGCTGGCGGTTCGCTGAAGGGCGCCACCGTCGCGGTCTGGGGGCTCACCTTCAAAGCACGAACCGACGATCTGCGCGATTCACCTTCGCTTGCAATCATCAATCGTCTGCTGGTCGGCGGAGCGAAGGTGCAAGCGTTCGATCCGACCGTGGCCGCCCCGAAGGCCGGTGTCCCCGGCGCGGTTTCGATTCACTCCGACGCGATCAGCGCGACGGAAGGTGCCGATGTGTTGACAGTGCTGACCGAGTGGGACGACTTCCGCTGGGTAGCTCCAGCAGATGTGGCGGCGGTGATGAAGGGTCGTTACGTCGTCGATGGCCGCAACCTGCTCGATCGTTCGGCCTGGCAACACGCTGGCTTTACGCACACCGGAATCGGGCGATGACAAACGATGAGCATTCCCGTCACGACACGGCTCGACGAGTCACTGGTCACGGCGCTCGACTCAGCCGTCGCAGCCGGTCTTGCGCCAAACCGAGCATCGCTGATCAATGCGGCCGTCAAGGAATGGCTTGCCCGCCATTCCGAAGACTGGATCGCCCTGTCGTACCGAAGCTGTTACCAGGACCCCGATCTGCGGAAAGACGAAATCCTTGCGGCCATCTCCCGGTTCGCAGCAGCGGCTTGCATTTCTCGCGACGAACACTGATCGAGCGTGTGACCACTTTGACTACCCTCGGACTGGATCAACTATGACGCAGCATCATCTAGTTGCGGGCGGTGGGGGATTTGTTGGCTCGCACCTTGTGGATCTACTGCTCGCCCGGGGCGACACGGCGACCATCGTCGACAACTTTTGCACCGGTCGGCGCAGCAACATTGCACACCTTGCTGGCGACGGGCGTGCGGCGGTCGTCGAGCACGACATCACCACACCGTTTCCAGAGTCGATCACCGGTGGTCGCTTCGACACGGTGCTCGATCTTGCCAGTCCGGCTTCGCCCGACGACTTCAAGACGATGCCGTTGGAGATACTTGCCGTCGGTTCCACCGGCACGCGCAACTTGCTCGATCTCGCTAGTGCGCAACAGGCGCGATTCTTCCTTGCATCCACCAGCGAGGTGTACGGCGATCCGTTGGTGCATCCGCAGCCGGAAACATATTGGGGCAACGTCAGCAGCATCGGTCCGCGTAGCTGTTACGACGAAGCCAAGCGGTTCAGTGAGGCGATCACGATGGCCTATCACCGCACGAAGAAGCTCGATGTGCGCATTGTGCGCATCTTTAACACGTATGGCGAACGGATGCGGCCACGCGATGGGCGCGTGGTCAACACGTTCGTCATGCAAGCGTTGCGCAACGAACCGCTGACCTTGCACGGCGACGGCTCGCAGACGCGCAGCTTCTGTCACGTTGCCGACGAGGTCGTTGGCCTCGCCGCCGTGCTCGACGGCAAGTTGACCGGGCCGATCAACGTCGGTAATCCCGCCGAGTTCACCATGCGCGAGCTTGCTGAGTTGGTGATCGAACTCACCGGCTCGTCCAGTTCGATCGTCAGCGTAGCGCTCCCTGCGGAACGGGAAGGAGACCCGCTGCAACGCTGCCCCGACATCTCGCTGGTGCGTGAATCGTACGGTTGGGAACCGACTGTGCCGTTACGCGATGGTCTCAACCGCATGATCGATTGGTTCCGCATGAAGGAGGATCTTTCATGACGATTCTCGTCACCGGCGGTGCTGGCTACATCGGCTCGCACACCGTGCGCATGTTGCAAGCCAACAACAGCAAGGTCGTGGTGCTGGATTCGATGGAATTCGGACACCGCTCCGCAGTCGGTGATGCGGAACTGGTGGTCGGCAACATTCGCGACCGCGCGCTGGTCACCGAGCTGTGCCGCTCGCACAAGGTCACACAGGTCGTTCACTTTGCGGCATATAAGGCGGTGGGCGAATCGATGGAGCAGCCCGATCGCTACTGGCTGAACAACGTCGCCGGCTCGGTCGATTTAGTCGAAGGTGCCTTGGCTGCGGGAGTGCGCGAGATTGTCTTCTCATCGAGCTGCTCAGTCAACGGAACTCCGGCGACGCTGCCGGTCGATGAAGCTGCACCGATCGCGCCCGAAAGTGTGTACGCCGAAACGAAGGCCATGGTCGAACGCATTCTGTGGTGGTACGGCGTCACGAACGACCTACGCGCGGTGAGCCTGCGTTACTTCAACGCCGCCGGTGCCAGCAGTGATGGCGAGAATGGTGAGGATTGGAGTCGCGCGCAGAATCTGATCCCGCTGGTGATGAAGGCGACACTGGGCAAGCGGCCGCCGGTTGAGGTGTTCGGAACCGACTACCCAACCCCCGACGGCACATGCATTCGCGACTACATCCACGTCGACGACCTCGCCGACGCCCACATCCGTGCGCTCGACTATTTGCACGCTGGGGGTGCAAGCACCACGCTTAACCTTGGCACCGGCACTGGCACCAGCGTGTTCGAAATCATTCACGCGACGGAGCGCACCAGCGGGCGCAAGGTGCCCTACAAGGTCTCACCCCGTCGGGCCGGGGATCCAGTTGTCACCTACGCCGACCCCACCAAAGCCAACACGACACTCGGTTGGTCGGCCACGCGCACGCTCGATGACATCATCAAGTCGGCCTGGCGATGGCACTCGACGCACCCCGAGGGCTTCGCCAACTGAAGTGATTTTGGCGCCTCTGACCGGACGGCATGCAGCTAGACGCCGATCGTCCAGTCACCCTGGCCTTCCGCAAGATTCGGGTTCGAGAAGGGGTCCTTGAGTAGCTCGTAGTGCCAGCGACCGTGAATCAGATCGATTTCCCACGCCTCCACCCCCGGGTCCCGCGGGATCGCTGAGTCGTGCGTATCGCTGGTTGAACATGGCTGACGTCGAGGGCGGGCTCCGACCTGGTGTCACCGCTGCCGAGGCGGCCGAGCTGCGCCGGGTTTCCTCGTGCTCTGTGACGATCGCGTTGACGATGCCACGGTCGCCCCGGGGTCTGGCATTCGCGCCGGGAATCAGCGCTGCAATCATGCTGGCGGAGTGTCCTGGGCTGAGTTTGTCTTCCGGCTTCGAAGGATCCATAGACAATTCCGGCCGAACCCGAACTCATACGGTGCCTGGGCCGCTCCTTGCCGTCATCGCGTTGCTCCTATGGCGGCTCGTTGAAGTGCCTGTGCCCTCTCAATCGTTGGCGCGACATTGGTTCAGCCCTGCCGACTGAACAGCAGTAGCGATCAGTACAACACACTGTCGCGGGCACCGTGCATTTCGTGGTCGATCACCCAGTCGGTCGGGACAAAAACTGTTGACTCCTTAGTCCAGAACCACATCCGTCCGAGCGGAATTTCGAGTCGCCGGTCACCAGGCTGCTGGAGGAATTTCAATCTGAAGAAACCACTCGGGCCGGAAAGTGTGATCGTACGCGTCACGACCGCGTCGACCCCTTCGACCTCCAGCGTGAGATACGCGAGGCAGTGGTCTGACGCCCCTCCGTCGAGGTCACATGAAGCACCGGCTGCCGTGGTCGCTGCTGGCAGTCGTCCGAGGTCGAGGGTCGTTCCGAGCATCTGTCGCCAATACGACCAGTCGATGTCCTGCTCAGCGTTGCGGGGGGTCAGCAGCTCGTAGCTCCCGACCGATGAGTGCACGCTGTAGCGCTCGACTACCCATCGATAGATGAGAGGTAGGCGCAGCTCACTGGGAACTCCGTCGTACTCAATGTCCCGGGGATCGAACACCACGACGTCGGGTGGATCGTTGTTGAGCTCCTCGACCACTCGACGCTGCTCCCTGAGCGGCGATGCATCCCAACCCGAGATCACCCAATACGGGCGCGACCCCGTGATCGGGTACAGATACTGCGAGTCGCCGAGCACGAACATGCGACCACCCGGTGCCAGACTCGCCACAGCATCGGCGACGAACAACTCTTCTTGATAGGCAGCCAGCCGCTCGCGTGTCACTGTTGTCCGATATAGGAGCGTCTCATCGCGCTCCCACGTGACGGCAGCCAGCAGTTCGACAGCCTTCGTTGGCGTTTCAACGACTGCTAGCCGCCAACGTTCGATGCTGTCTGCGGCATTCGCCTGGATAACGAGCGCACCAACGAAAGCGCCCGCCGCCATCGCGGTGGTTGCCGACCCAACCTTCTCCCACGATGATGCGATGGCAACTGCGATAGCGGCCGCGCAAATCACCGCGAGGCTCGCCTCGAGACCAGGTCGGATCAGGTGCTTGGCGAGTACGAGCACACCACAGATACCCAGCCCCGCGAGTGCGGGAATCCACGAGAGAGTCACGTCGCGGCCGCGTCGGCGCAGCGCAGCGTACACGGCGAGCCCGATGATCGCGAAGGGAAAGACGAAGAGGATTCGTCCCGGTATCGGCTGGATCATTTCTGCGACAGGTGTAATTGACCCGACGTACGTGGCGGTAGTTTGCACGTCCAAAATCAGTGCCAGCGACGGAACGATACTGCCGCGGATCAGCCCGAGAAGGATGAACGCCGACCATCCCGACCCAATCGCAAGGCAGTCGCGGAGGATTCGTCGGCGGCCTGCCCGATCGCCCATTCCGCGGACCGCCAGCTCATCAACGAACAAGACGCCCGCGGCAGCTGCGAAGGTGTACACGCCGACGTCGGGGGAAATGAGCGGCGCGATAGCGACCGCCACCAGCGCCGCCCATCTCTCCTTGCCCTTGGTGCGCCGAGTCGTTGCGAACCACGTCGTGAAAGCAAGTGGGGCCAAGTAGCGGACGCCACCGGTGAAGAACTGAAGGTCGAAAGCCGCGACAGCCATCGTTCCGATGATGACGGGTGTTGCTCGCTGCGACAGTCGCCACAATGACGACGAAAAGGCGGTGACGCAAACAACTGCACTCAGCCAATCCAACACCGCTCCAATTACTCCCAGCTGGAGATAACCAAGGTTCCCGTACGGATACCAAAAGTCGACCATCGGCTGACTGCCGCTTGCAAGAAGATGTTCCCACGTGCGCAGATTTGCGTAGTCCCAGCCGTTGTTTGGGATTGGAGCAGTGAATACCGATGAGATTTGGTGCGCTGATGGGAATCGAATCAATGCGTACAACAGTGGTACAGCCAAGATCGTGATCAATCGCGACCACTGCACGCGTCGAAGTCGCGACCGTGCCCTGGTTCCTAAGTGGACGGTTTGCTGTTGTTCGCCCGCATCACTCTGTTCTGCATGTGTCGATGCCGCTGAGTCGTCGCTCTGGGAGTCTGAGGCAGCAAGCACTTCGGAATCAAGCACCTCGGAATCGGGCTCCGTCGGCTGCCGCGGGGGTCGGCGCAGCCAAGGGAACTGGCGTCGAAACAGGAGCGCGAGCAGCGAGAGCCCCGCGACAAGCACGAGCGCGATGGCCACGAAACGGCGCGGGTACGCGGCATCAAGCCCACTGAATCCGGGCCGACCGAATGCTTTGTCCGCCGGGGTGACGCCGCGGGTTGAGCCCGCGAGACGAATGGCCAGATAGACCGCGAGTGGCCCGATGATCAACGCAATGGCTCCCCACCTTCGACGACCAACAGCGCCGAGAGTCATTAAGAGAATTGGAAGACCCAGCACCAGCTCAGTGGCCCGCCATGGCTGCCGCCACCGTTGCACGAGGAGGTCGATGAGTTTTGAACGGTCACGTGGTTGGATGTCAACGACCGACGTCACAGCTGGGTCGCTTGTCGAGGTCGTGAACGTCAGACCATCGGGATCGACAACGAGACTCTCAGCGTTGTAGCTACTCCACGATGCGAAGTCTTGCCCGGCGTACGTCGCGAGCTGCCGGCCCTCGGAGTCGAACACGCTGATTCGATGAATGGTGACGCGCTCCGCCGCGATCGCAAGGGGGTCGACCCGAAGAAGGTGGAGCGGCCCTTCAATTCCAGTGAATGAGATTGTCTGGCGACCAGGAACGACCGTGGCCTGCGCCCGTTGATCATCGCTATTGACGAAGAGTTCAGCGATGCCTGCCGTACTCGTTGTCAGCTCGACGTCGACGTTGATCGTGACGGCCGGGTCTCGAATCTGCGTAAGAATCAACGCGATGGTGATCACCAGCAAACCGATCAGCAAAGTGATGACGGCTGGTGACTTTGGAAGCCGATTTCGCCGCTTCACGTCAGCCCGTCACGACCGCGAGAGTGGATGGTGGGAACGTCGAGGATCGTGACCTCTGGTGCACCCGTCAAGCATTGAGACCACGAGCGTTGACGCTGCCTTGGCCCCAGTTCGCCACCGGTGACCAGAAGATTCCGTCACTTCGACGTTGCGGTCCGACGAGCTACGCCAAACCATCTTCGCGATACGATCGGTCGACGGGCACATGGTAGTGCTCGCGCTTGTGTCGTGCGAAGTCATGCTCGACAACTCGGCGATACAAATCCGCTGCGATTCGGCCCGACGATTGCCCGTCGCCCAATGTGTGTGGCCATGTCTTGCCGTGTAGTTGCTCGAGCTTTCTGAAGACCTCGGCGGCAGGGTAGTTCTGCGCCTCGGCAGGATCGAACTTCACGCTTGAACCGACGTCGTAGACCTGCGGGCGTTCGGTGGACTTTCTCATTTGCAGTGAGGGCACGCCGAGCACGCATGTCTCCTCGACAACAGTTCCAGAGTCGGTGATGACCCCGCGCGAGTTTACGGTCAGGCACAGCATTTCGTCGTAACCGATTGGGTCGACCATCGTCACGTTGGACGGCAAGGTGATTTTCAGTTCGGCGATTACCTTTTGTGTTCTGTAGCTCGCAGTGAAATAGACCGGATGCGGTGCGGCGCCAACGAGGTCGAGGATGGCCCTCAGCGACGACTCATTGTGCACGTTCTCGCGTCGATGACAGGTCATCAAGTAGTACTCATCGTTCTTGATTCCTCGGCTCGCGAAGAACGCTTCGTCGGCCATGCTTTCGAACTTGTCGATTCGTGAATAGTAGTAGTGATTCAAAATGTCGACGATTGGGTTACCGACGACCACGATGTTGCCGGGATTGAGACCTTCAGCGACACCCTGTGCCTTGTACTCATCGAAGTACGTGTACACGACGTCGGCCAGGTGATCGATAACGGTGCGGTACTTCTCTTCGGGCATCCGCCAGTCGTATGATCGCATGCAGCCCTCGATGTGCACGACGGGAATGTTCAGCTGTGCGGCGGCAAGTGCGCCGGTAGTCGTGTTTGTGTCTCCTAAGAAGACGGCGGCGACGGGATCGATTTGTTCAAGTGCCGGATAGAGACGGGAGACAACGGAGGCCACGACCTCAGCGTCGGTTGCACCGCTACAACCCAGATCGAACTCAGCTGGCTCGATATCAAGCTCTCGGAAGAAGATGGACTTCAGGTTGTCCGAGTAGTGCTGCCCCGACCAGATGAACACCATTTCCATTTCGCTGTACTGCCGAAGCTGGTTGATGATGAGCGCCGCTCGAATGACGTCGGGTCGGATACCGAGAATGAAGGCGAGTCGATTCTTAGGGCTGTTTGTGGTGTCCATTGTTATATGGTACTTCCTCCTATTCGTTCTCAAGAAGTTCGGTAATGACGGCGTTCCAATCAGTCGGCGAGTACAGCGGGAACGGTGTGCCGCGCATCGATGTGAGCTCGCGACACATCGGTCCAGCGGGCCCCGGTGCCGCCTCGACCGGCGCGCCGCCACCAGCGTTGCTGCGCAGCAGCGTGAGATATTCGAACTTGGTGAGCGCGCGGTTTGGCGCGTAGTGCAGGATCGGGCCTTGTTGACGCAGATCGTCGAATGTCGATGTTTCGACGATCTGTTGGAAGTAGGCGGCCACCTGAGTCACCGTCGACGGCGTAAATCGATAGTCAGTAAATCCGCGTACGGGAATGTTCGGGTCGGCAGCGAGATACCACTCGGTGATGCCGCGCCGTCTGGCGTCGCGACCTACGACGGAGCATCGCACCGTCAACGCATGTGGCGCATCGCTCTCCCCCAACCGCTTGCTGAGTCCGTAGAAATCAGTGGCATCGGGTGGTGAAGCTTCCGACAGTTTTGTCGTCCCTGCGCCTGAAAACACGCCATCGGTCGAGACATGAATGAGTCGGCTATTAGTTCCAGCCGTCGCAGCAGCGAGAGCGTGTGGAAACCACGAGTTGACGAGCACCGCACTGGCGACTCGATGCGGTTCCTCGTTGATGTCCGCGGCAAGTACTGCAACACAGTTGATGACGTAATCCGGTTGAACCTCATTGAGAATCCCAACAAGCGCGCGTTCGCCAGATTCGACTTCGAAGCTGAAGTCGGCACGGCCGTCTCGGGCCGTGGTCGCAACTCGCCAATGCGGCGCGGTGTTCTGAAAGTTACGAACACACGCACCTCCCAGCATTCCGTTGGAACCAACGACCAGGACCGTGCGCGCTTGCGCCATCAGAAGAAACGAAGGTCAGGAAGTGGCACGGCCCACAAACCCTTGAACCAAGCTTCCTTCGCACTGATTCCGGCTGCGTAGTTCCACGCAGTGATGAAGACGACGTCGGGTGCGGCCGCCTTAAACTTTTCGGGGAAAACGATCGGCGTGTGCGTGCCGGGCATCAGCTTCCCCGCTCGCAGAGGAGAGGCATCGACCATGCCACCTAGGAAGTTCATCTGGCATGCGTTCACCCACATGGTCGCCTTGCCGGCTGCGCCATAGCCCCAAATCGTGTGGCGCTCCTTCAGGCTGTCGAACACCGTCTTCACGAGTTCGATTTTTCGCGAGATTCGCTTTCCGAATCCGATCCATGTGTCTGCCGAGTCGAGTTGCGCGCTGCGCTCATAGGCCATCACGGCGTCACACATCGATGAAGGCGTCGCGCGTTTCATCGCAGCGACAACTCGCAGTGATCCGCCGTGCATTGGTAATCGTTCGGCGTGCTCGACAAAGAAGCCTTGGCGTTCCAGGAGTCGGGCCAGTGAACTGAGGCTGTAAAAGGTCAGATGCTCGTGGTACAGAGTGTCCCATTGCTGCTGATCGAGAAGATCGCCCGCATACATCACCTCTAGGCAAAGCCGGCCATCAGGCGTCAGGATTGCCTTGGCGGCTTCGAGGATCTCTTCCGGGTGGTCATTGTGAGCGAAGGCATTGCTGCCGGTCACGATGTCGGCTGCACCGATGCGATCGCGCAAGCTTTTGGCGGTCTCACGATCGAAGCTTCCTGTGACCGCGTCGAGTCCGCGTGCGGTGGCCATCTCGGTGATGTTCGCTGCAAGGTCGACGCCGACGGCGCGAATGCCCGCCTTCTGCAGCGGATCGAGGAGGATGCCGTCGTTGCAGCCGAACTCAACGACAGTTTTAGGTGCGAAGCGATTCTTTAACCAGGCCGCGTACTGCTCGAAGTGATCCACGAGGGGTGGAACAGTGCTGGACGCGAACGCGTAGTCGCCGAAGAGGATTTCGTGAGGTATCGCATCGAGGATCTGGACCAGGGCACAGTCGCGACACACATGAACTTGCAGTGGAAGGAGTCGCTCACCGGCGATTGCAGACTCGCCCGCGAGAAAACCTCCCGCCAATGGAACATTCCCGAAGTCAAAGATCGTCTCTAACTGTTGGCTGTCGCAGCCACGGCAAGTCGTTCGATGGGATGTTTTGTTGCTCACGTAGGTACTCCGCTCAGCGCACGTGCGCTTGTAAGATTGGAAGATTGGAAGAGGATCGTAGTGGGTGCCTGTCACGTTCACGACCGCCAGCCGACGAGCCTTCGCAGACGCAACGCGGTAGTCCTCACCGGCCAGCGCAGGTACGACCACAGCTGTCCGACGGAGTATCGAAAGGCCGTCGGCCGTAGGTCGTTCGTGCGAGTAGTGAGCGAGGTCGGCAAAGACCCGACACGGAGATTGTGAAGGCGTGCGAAGTACATCTCCTCGAGAATGACCGCGAACCCTCGCTCCTGCAGCGGCATGTCGAGGTACGCAGCCGTGCGAAAGGCCCGAAATCCATTGGTGAGGTCGGAGTGGCGAATTCCGGTCAGCACCCTGGCCATTAGATTGCCCCAACGCGAGATCAGAACCCGCTTGAAGGGCACGTCACCCGTGCTGCCACCGGCGCAGTAGCGCGACGCCTTGATGACGTCGAGCTCTGAACTGGTTGCTGCCAGGAACTCACCGATCTGCTCGGGGGGATTGGTCAGATCGCTATCCATGAACACGACCCATTCGGCGCCGAGTTCCGCGGCCCGAGCCGCACCGAGTCGGAGTGCGCCGCCGTATCCATGGTTCGTTCCACCCTCAACGAGCTCAAATCGGTATCCGGCAGCGGCGGTGGAATGCAGGATCTGCACGGTGGAGTCGGATGAGCCGTCATCAACGACGATCACACCTGTGTGGGTGAGCGTGCTGACCGCCGCGCTCACGCGCTCAACGCAACGGCGTGCGCCTTTCTCCTCGTTGAACATCGGTATGACAATCGCGAGATGCACCATGGTCGGCGTCACTCAGAACCATCGCAGACCCGCACGGTGGATGGTGGCCCGAAGCAACACGCGCAGGTAGCCGATGAGCTCGTGAGGGAGTTGAAACTTCTCGACTCCCGAATCCGGCGATCGACGCGGCTGCCCACCGACGTACGCCACCCGACCATTAGCGAAGATGGTTTTGAAAGTCAACTCTGGGCAGATGCTGAACCGCCGTGACGACAACCCGAGCGCCAGAGCAAACCTACGATCGAAGCCGCGGTATCCGTTGGTGCTGTCGTTGATTCGCTGTCCGATGAGGAGTCGAATCGCCTGCCGATAGAGCTGCTGGTAGATGCTGAACCGGCCACCCACCGACGATGAATGCTTGCCGTTCTCGTAGCGCGAACAGACGACGAGCTGGGCGCCCGAGCGGAGTTGAGTCAGCATTTCAGGAACGAGCTCGATCGGGTCAGACCCGTCGGCCGAGAGAACGATGACGAATCGGGCATTGGCGTAGGCAATGCCGAAGCGCAACAGCGAGCCGAAACCGCCTCGCGGGTGCGCGGTCTCGAGATCGTCAGATGCAGCAGCGGCAGTTCGACGGCCAGCCGCTTGGCGAGTTCGAGCGTGCCGTCGGCGCTCGCGTCGTCGACCACGATCACTTCGGTCGAGAACCCTGAGCCGATAACCACCGTGTGCCAGTTCCTCGAGCACCGCTTCAAGACTGTCAGCCTCGTCGCGCGTTGGGATGACGACTGCGAGTTCGAACATTCAGCGTTCCTCTACCGACCACGGGTCCCAATAGTGGGCCGGGAACCGTATGTCGTCGGTCGTCGCATCCTCAAGCGACGACGACGACAGGTAGCAGATTCGAGTGTCGTCAGTCAGGCTCATGAAACCATTCGCGAAACCGGCAGGAATGACGAGCGCCGACGGGGTTCGCTCGGAGAGCACGTAGCGGTGGATTTGAAGGTCGGGTGACGGAGCATCCCAGTCATCAATTTCCACTGCGCACACGACCGCGGCTCCCGACACCACAACTGCCGCTTTCCGTTCGATCCGATGTCCGTGCCACGCGCGCACGAATCCGCTCGAATGATTGGATACGACGTACATGCGACAAAACTCGCTCACCGTTAGATCATTGATGAATGCAAGCCCGCCTCGGTCGTCGACTGCACTGCCACCCTTGATGAGCTCCGGTGTGGCCATCAGAGCACACCAACTCGGCCGCGCACCGCGTGGATGGTGCCGAGGGGAGTGGTCTCGCTGATGAGCATCGGCTTAAGCGTGTCGTGGTTCGAGTAGCGCGCGATCGAGATGTCTTTGATACGGCCTTCGCGAACCAAGCTCGCAACCTCCGCGATGCCGTCGGCGACCGACCACCTCGGCTGAAAGCCGAACGCCTCTTGTGCCTTTGCGCTCGAGACGCTGTAGTTGCGACCGTCCTGAAACGACGTCTCGGTGATCTTCACGGTCGCCTCGGGCACGTGCTGATGGATACGCTCTGCCAGCTCGAGAATCGTGACGTTCTCGCAGTGCAGATTGAAAATGCCGCGATGCGAAGTTTCGATGTTGGGCACCATCGCGGTGGAAACATCGCGAACGTGAAGCAAGGGTCGAAACTGCTGGCCCCCGAACACACTCATGCGCCCAGCAATCACCGCTCGGATCGTCAGAACGTTGAGAACAAGATCCGCGCGCAGCCTGCTGAATGCATCGCCAAGCCCAAACAGTGTTCCCAACCGGAAAATGATCGCGTCGGCGCCCGAGTCGACGAGTATGCGCTCGGCCGCGATTTTGGCTTCGGCGTACAACGAAAGCGGAGCCAGTGGACTGTCCTCGGTGAGCTCACCGTCTTGGGCTCCGTAGACCGAGCAAGTCGAGGGGAACAAGATGCGTCCGCCGAAGTCCTGCACGAGGCTGCGGACTGTGTCGACGTTGGTTGCATTCGTCAGCTCAGGGTCGAGTGCACACGCTGGATCACCGACCAGAGCCGCCAGCCACACCACGCAGTCGGCCCAGGCGAGGTGTTGCTTCAGGGCGAATCGGTCGAGGACGTTGCCATTGACGAACTTGACGTCCTTTAGAAAGGTGTCCTCGTACAGCAGCCGGTCGAAAACGACCACTTCATGGCCAGCGCGAATGGCCTCATCGGTGAGCCATCCCCCGACGTAGCCAGCGCCACCGACTACTAAAACGTTCGCCATGCCAGCCTTTCGGTGAATTCGGAGCCTGCGGATTCTACCCCAGATGCTCCAGGTACCGCGATTTTCAGGCAGAATCGTCGGGCACTTCGCTTCAGATGAAGCTTCGATCTACGAAGGACGTTTCGCGCATGAAGGTTGCGGTAGTCGGTGGTGGCATTCTCGGGCTTGCCGTGGCCCGCGAGCTCACCGTCAGAAACCCGAGCTGGAGTGTGGTAGTGCTCGAAAAGGAGTCTGAAGTGGCTCGACACCAAACGGGTCACAACAGTGGAGTCATCCACGCTGGCATCTACTACACGCCGGGCTCGGTGAAAGCCGAGCTGTGTCGGCGTGGTGCTGTGTCGCTGAAGCGCTTCTGCGATGCCAACGAGATCGAGTATCACAATCTCGGCAAATTGGTTGTCGCTCTCGATGCCGAACAAGCTGTGCGCCTCGACGACATCCACTCGCGCGCATTGGCCAATGGTGTCACCGACGTCGTGATGATGGACGCGGCCCAACTGCGCGAGGTCGAGCCGCACGTCATTGGAGTTGCGGCGCTGCACTCACCATCGACGGCCGTGGTCGATTTCGTCAAGGTCGCGAAGGCGTACCAGCGCGACTTCTGCGCACGGGGCGGCGAAGTGAAATTGTCGACGCAGGTGACCTCGATAGTCGAGTCAGACACGCAAGTAGTGATTGCCACTTCGACTGGCGACCATTGTTTCGACCACGTCGTCATGTGTACCGGTCTGCATGCGAGCAAATCGGCGCGCCTGCTCGGCGACGAAGCCGACCCGCGGATCATTCCGTTTCGAGGCGAGTACTACCGACTCAAACCCGAGACCGCCAAGCTCATCAATGGATTGGTGTATCCGGTGCCGGATCCACGATACCCATTCCTCGGCATCCATCTCACGCGACGGATCGATGGGACGGTCGACATTGGCCCAAACGCCGTGCTCGCACTTGCGCTTGAGGGATACCGGCGACGCGATATCTCGCTGCGAGATGTGTCCGACATCGTGCGATGGCCAGGTTTTCGACGGATGGCGCGACAGCATTGGCGGGCGGGCGCCAAAGAGGTACTCGGCTCCTTCAGTCGTCGATACTACTTATCGCACGCGAAGCGCTACATGCCATCTCTTTCACTCGCCGATCTGGTCCCCATGGCTGCCGGTGTCCGCGCGCAAGCAGTCGGGCGTGACGGAACGCTGGTCGACGACTTCCGAATCACTTCGCGGGAACGTACGACGCTGGTTCGCAATGCACCATCCCCGGCCGCTACGTCGTCCATTGCGATCGCGGAGCACATCTGTGACGAGATAGGAAACACCGCATGACACGGCTCGCAATTGTCGGCACCGGGTACGTCGGCCTCGCGACCGGGGTGTGCTATGCGCACCCCGGGCACGATGTAGCGGGTGCCGACACCGACGCAGAGAAGATGGGCCGACTGAGTCGCGGCGAAGTGCCGATCGTCGAGCACCGGCTCGATGAGTTGCTGGCCGAGGGTTTGCAGAAGGGCAACTTGCGCTTCGTCGTGGGCCACCCCGGCACGCAGCACGTTCGACATTCCCTTCTTCGTCGACCGAAGGTGCAGATCACGCTTCGTCGTCAACGGTGATGGTCCCAGCGTCCACCCACGCCTTGATTACCCCGACATGGCCGCAGCCTTTCGTCCTCTTGCGCCGCAACCACCCCGTGAACCCGCCCCAGCCGAACTCAGAAACGCGAAGCGTCCGTTATCGACTGGTAGTTTCCGAGGAGTTTCTGAGGAGCCGCACAGGCTTTCGAGAGCGTCGGGTCGACCAGCATGAGTGTCATTGAAAGCAGTCGCTACTGATGTCGTTCGTTTCGTACGCCCAGAACCGGGAGGACGCGGTGCTCTGGCGTGTTCTTGCTGAGTACGGCCCTGGTTTTTTCATAGACGTCGGCGCGGGTGACCCCGTTGAAGACTCGGTCACGAAGGCCTTCTCGCTTGCCGGCTGGCGCGGCATCAATGTTGAGCCGATGGCCGAGCCGATGGCCCTACTTCGCGCGGACCGACCCCGCGACATCAACCTTCAGCTCGCGCTTGAGGCGGAGCCGGGGTTACGGAGCTACTTCAGTGTCAAGGGAGGCAACCCGCTGTCGACCGGCGTTGAGGAGTACGCGGAGCGTTACAGAGAGGAGGGTTGGCCGGTCGACGAAATCGAGGTGGAAACTGACACTCTCGCCAATGTCTGCGCACGATTCGTGACGGACGAAATCCACTTTCTCAAGATCGACGCCGAAGGCAGCGAAGCCGCGATTCTGGCGGGTGCGGACTTCGACCGTTTCCGCCCGTGGATTCTTGTGGTCGAGGCGGTCGTCCCGAGCATGCTCACCACGCCGGATGACATTTCCTCTCATCGGTCGAACGAGCCGCCTGCCCCGACGCAGCACCTATGGGAGCCGCTGCTCACATCGGCTGGCTACCAATTCGTTCTGTTCGATGGACTGAATCGCTTCTACGTTTCGAACGAGAAGGCGCATTTGTTCGCGGAGCGCCTCTCGGTGCCCTGCAATGTCCTCGACGATGTCAGGGGTTTTCACGATGTCCGGGTTCTTGACGATGCCCGGCGGTCTCGCGCTTCGGCCGACGAAGCTCGCGCTCTGGCCGATGCAGATCGGATGCGCCTGCTTTATTCAACAGTGCAGCTGTCGGCGCGGAGCAAGTTAAGAGTCGAGGGACAACAGGAGGCGTTGGACGGACTGCGCGCAAAGTTGGTTGAGACCTCAGCGAAGGCCGATGACTTCGGTCGAGCAGTGGTGAGTCTCAGGAACGAGGTTGCGGCAATAGAGCGGTCATTCACGCATCGGTTGATGGCGCCCGTTCGGCGGGTGGCAGGTCTTGCACGGCGGGTGAAGCAGGGTCGGGCCAGCGGTTCGGCTGGCGTCGCTTCGCGAAGAATTCGTGTCGATGCGTACGCGTCCTGGCGGGCGCGGTACGGCAAGTTGTCGGTGGCTGATCGCCAGCTCGTCGACAGTCACCTCGCGATTGCCTCGTTGCCAGCTCTCGTGATGCTTGTCCGCGTGGATGTCGACGATGTAGTTCAGATTGAGCGAGCGCTCAGCGCACTCGCTTCACAATTGATGCTCGACTGGCATGCGTGGATCTCAATTGCTCCCGCAAATCGCAGCGGCCCCGTCGCCAACGCGATCGGTAGGCACGTCCGTCAGGACGAGCGGCTGCACCTCGTCGATTCCGACTCCATCGATCAAGTGCCCGTCGGCGAGGCAGTGGTCGTGCTCACGTCAACTTCAACCATTCTGAGCGAGCATGCGCTCTATCTTTTTTCGGAGGCTGCAAGTCGAGGCAAACTCCTTGCCTACGGTGATGCTGAGATGGTCGACACCAACGACGAGACCCTGCTGCCGTTGTTTAGGCCCGAGCTGTCTCCGCTTCACCAGAGCCTGCACAATTACATTGGTAACACCGTCGTCATCGATAACCGAGGCTCGTCGCTCAACTCGACGCTGTTCGAATTCGTTGCGGGAACCACCGACACCGCATCGGTCATTTGCACAGCAATCACGGCGTTCCCGCCCGAGGCTGTCGAACGTATCCCCTTCGTCCTTCAATGCGACATGTGGAACGTTCCGAGCGTTACGCCGCCCGCGCTCGTCGGCGTGACGGAGTCGGCAGCACGCGTGAGCGTTATCATCCCCACCCGCGATCGACTCGATCTGCTAGAGCCGTGCGTCGAGAGCCTGATCAACGAGACCACGTACCCGCGCGAACTGATCGAGATCATCGTTGTCGACAACGGCTCCGTCGAGGACCAAACCCTGGAGTACTTGCAGAAGCGATCCCGGCTCGGCGACATCATCGTGATACGAGATGACGACGACTTCAATTACTCACGGCTGAACAATCTCGCCGCTGCGTCTGCGACCGGCGACGTGCTGGTGCTGCTCAATAACGACACCACCGTCTTCGACCCCGAATGGCTTGGCGTCCTGGTCGCCTGCTGCACCAATCCAGCAATCGGTGCAGTGGGAGGCAAGCTTCTATATCCCGACCTGTCTGTACAACACGGAGGCGTCGTTCTGGGAATTCAGGGCGTTGCCGCTCATGTCAACCACAAGCTGACCAAAGATCATGCGACTTACAACGAGCTCGCCGACCACACCCACGAAGTGGCAGCTGTGACCGGCGCGTGCCTCGCAATTCGCGCGGACGTTTACCGAGAGGTCGGGGGTCTTGACGAAGCGCTTGCAATCACTTTCAATGACATCGACCTGTGTTGCGCGTGTCTCGCTCACGGGTATCGCAATCTGTACATCGGGTCGCCTCTCATCATCCACCATGAGTCGAAGTCGCGTGGGTACGACATCCAGCCGGAACAACGTGCGACACTTCGACTTGAGGCACTTCGAGCGCGAACGAAGTACCCCCAGCTATACCGCGACGATCCGTACTACAACCCTAACTTCAGCCTCGACAGCACCTACCAGCTAGCCGAGCCACCTCGAGCTGTGCGCCCCTGGGTTCGTGCCCGCCGCCTGACCGAAGCCCGCAGGTGCATCCTCATGCTCAGCTCCACCCATCAAGTCGGGCACGGCGTGGCGGTGGTGGTAGAAAAGCAAGCGAGGCACCTTGCCGAGCTTGGACACCGTGTGATCATTGGAGGGCCTCGCTCCGACAATGACTTCGCATACGAAGGGTGCGACCGCGTCGTCTTGAGCGACGCCGTGGATGCCGCGAAGTACGCGTTCGAGTGTCGGGCTGATGTTGTGATGATGCACACTCCGCCGTTCTTTGCGACCGCTCGTTGGTTGGGTCCTGAGCAGACGAAGATCGCATATGACTATGGCGAACCAGACCCCGATCTCTTTCCTGACGCCGAGGACCGGCGCGGTGTTCTAGCCGACAAGCAATTCTCGATGGCGCTCGCGGATGCGCGCTATGCGATCTCTGAAGCGGTTCGGGCCGAGTCCGGTTTCGACGACATGGGTGTGATCACACTTGGCAATAGCCATCTCGCCACATGGGGCAAGGAACACGCGGTCGCCCGCGACCGCGTGCGGACACGAAATGGTTGGACGGACAAATTGGTGGTGTTCAACGTGTGTCGGTTCCATAGCGCTGAACGCAACTACAAAGGCGTCGAGGCCTACTCGGCACTGCTACAGGTCATGCGCACTTTTGAACCGTCACTTTCGGACAAGATCGTGTTCGTGCTCTGCGGCAAGGCCGACAAGCAGGACATACTTGAAATGGAAGCCTCGGGGTTGGAGGTGTTCGCCAACGTCACCGACGCCGAGCTGATCGAGTTATACGCGGCTGCGGATGTGTACATCAACCTGTCGAAGTGGGAGGGCTACAACCTTGGCATCGGCCAAGCACTGGCGATGGGACTTCCGACCCTCGCAAGTGATATCCCGGCTCACCGCGCATTCGAGATCACGACGAGCGATGACGTGGTGGAACAGATTTCGTTCCTGAACGAGCATGTTGCCTTGCTCGCGTCGTCGACGCCACCGGAGCGGCAACCGAGGATCTGGTCATGGGATGCTCCCCTCGCGCAACTCGCAGCGTTGATCGCAGCGAGCTAGATCTGGGCTTCGCGTACGCGCGGCTGACGGTAAGCTCATACGTCGACGAGATTGAGCGATCGGGTGACTCCCGTCCTCTCGAGAAAGAACGATGTGAGGACGACGAGATGGGCCGGGTAAAGGAAGTTTTGCGGAAGCTCACAAGGGCTCCCGGTGTACCGCATGCACGACACACTGCCGAAAGGGTCGTCGCTCCATACCTTCGCGCCGATCTGCAGAGCCTCTTGCTCGAGCATCGATCGGCGGCCGAAAAACTGGACGCGATCAACCTACATTTTCCCGCGGTACTGAACGCAATTGCGTCGGTGAATGGCAGTTCACGACTGCTCGCCCGCGACATGAGGGCGGGCGACGAGGCGCTTCGACAAGAACTGTTGGCTGGCGACGACGCGCTTCGACAAGAACTGCGGCCGTATATCGAGACCCTCGAAAGGTTGGTCGATCGCGTCGAGACGATGCAGGCCGAGATGATGCGTGAACTGCGTCGCGCACAGTCAGGCGGCGAGGCGGCGGGCGTCGCGCCGAAGATCATCGACGACGCACCGCCGTCTAGTTGATGCGCGTCTCGATCGTCATCTGCACGCTCAACAGAGCTGAGGGTTTGCGCGACACCTTGAACTCGTTGCGTTTTCAGCGCTATGCGGACTTTGAGGTTGTGGTGGTCAATGGTCCATCGACCGACAACACGACTGATGTCCTGAAAGAGTTCGCTGGCCTCATTCGCGCTGAGACGTGCCCGGCACCCAACCTGTCGATGTCTCGAAACATCGGCATTCGAGCCGCTGCCGGCGACATCGTCGCTTTCATCGACGACGACGCGCTGCCCGAATTCGACTGGCTGCGGCAGGCGCTGCCGTCATTCGACGAACCTGCCGTCGGTGGTGTCGGCGGCATCGTGTTCGATCACTCCGGCATGGCACTGCACTACCGCTACAGCGCCGCAAACCGGTTCGGTGAGGTCACAAGCACCGACCAGCCTTACGACGACTTCTCATTTCCCGGCAGCTTCACATTTCCCTACTTCCAGGGTACGAACGCGCTGTTCCGCCGTCGTGCACTCGGAGAGATCGGCGGCTTCGACGAAACGTTTGACTACTACCTCGACGAGACCGACGTGTGTTGCCGGTTGGTCGATGCTGGCTACATCTTGCGTCAGCTCTCCGATGCGGCCGTCCACCACAAGTTTCTGCCATCGACGATCCGCACTCCAGAACGGGTAATCACCAACTGGTACCCGATCATCAAGAACTTCGCGTACTTCGCCCACCGGCACGCCTTGGGCACAGTTCCCGAGTTGGACGTCATCGCGCGATGCAGGAAGTTCGCCCAGCATTGGATAAACGACGCAGACGCTCACGAACAAGCCGGGCGGCTTCCCGCCGGAACAGGCGACCGCGCTCGAGAAGTTGCGGCCGCTGCACTGGCACTCGGTACCGAGCTCGGCCACGATCGGCAATTGCTTCGGCTTCCCCGACTACCCGCCCCGACAACGACGTTTCTGCCGTTCACCGTTGTTGATTCGAGCCACCGGCGGTGCATCGCGGTGGTGTGCGCTGACTATCCGCCACGTATGACTGGCGGCATCGCCAGGTTCATCGGGGACCTGGCTCCAGCTCTCGCAGCGATGGGTCATGAGGTTCGTGTGATCACGAGATCAGACGACCACAGCATGGTTGATCTCGAGGACGGAGTGTGGGTCCACAGACTTGCAACGCCGACGCCCGACGATGGCGGGTTTGCGCCCGACACCCTGCCGCACATCAATGCGTTCGTCACTGCAAGCGTTGCCGAGATTTATCGGATCGGCGGATGGACCTCGATCGATCTCGTCTATGGACCTGCGTGGGGTGTCGACGTGATCGGCGCCATGCGAATGACACCCTTGCCCGTGATTGCGATGTTGGCAACGCCTCTGGCAGTTGCGGCCAAACATGCAGGCGGACTCGACTCGGCAGCGGGAGTCGAAGCGCTCGCAGGTCTGATGCGTGCCGAACGCGAAGTATTCGCCGGCGCCGACATCGTGCACGCCATCAGTGCCGCGGTCTATGAGACCGTGCGCGAAAAGTATGACGCCACGATTGACCCGATCCGACTGGAGATTGCACCGATCGGGCTGCGCGATCGTGCTGCACCCGCGAGCCGGTCCACGGCGAGCGCTGCCTCTCAGGGCCGGTCGGCACTCTCTGTTTTGTTCGTCGGTCGTCTGGAGGCTCGCAAGGGCGTCGATGACCTTCTCGCAGCTATCG